>Ga0256404_1000732_pt1 | contig 84163 bp, 72 predicted proteins | sample RumenRJG_01DNA_FD_185990 | JGI IMG/M metagenome (GOLD analysis project Ga0256404, IMG submission 185990) | Bovine rumen microbial communities from Lethbridge, Alberta, Canada - RJG_01 | ecosystem: Host-associated > Mammals > Digestive system > Stomach > Rumen | place: Canada: Alberta | collected...
TACATGCCCGGCCTGCGGCCTGCTTCTTGTACTACTACTTCTCTGTTTATGTAATCAATTCAAAGAACTCTTTCTTCGTGCCCCCGGCGTTTTTCCGAAAGCGAGTGCAAAGGTATATCGAAATTTCCATTTCCACAAGAGAAACGGCGATTATTTTCAATATTTTAGCGATTATTGACTTAAATCAAGGAGAAACAGAAGCTATAGACGCTATAGAAGCTATAGAAGCTATAGACACTATAGACACTATAGAGGCTATAGAAGCAATAGACGCTATAGACAAGATAGAAGCTATAGACACTATAGAAACCATAGAAGCGGCAGCGGCGGAACACCATATAAAGAGAAGAAGGCGGAGAGAGAAAAGAGGGGCGGAGACTGCATAAAGCGGGAAAATAATGGTAACTTTGCCGAAAAGAGCGAAAAAGAGATGAAAAAGACTAAGACGATGAAGCTAAAGACGGCAGCCATGCAGGCAATGCTACTGCTAATGGCCACGACGGCGCTACAAGGCAGGGCAGCGACAGCGGAGCAAGACCAGCTGACGATAAAGGAGGGTGACCGGCTGGCTGTGGAGCAGTTCAAGCTCAGCAACGGGATGACGGTGTGGCTGAACAACGACCCGACACAGCCGAAGGTGTTCGGTGCAGTGGTGGTGAAGGCAGGTGCAAGAGACTGCCCCAACAGCGGCATCGCGCATTACCTGGAGCACCTGCTGTTTAAAGGCACCAAGGAGATTGGCACCATTGACTATGAGAAGGAGCGGCCGTGGCTCGACAGCATCACGGGGCAGTACGACCGCCTCGCCCACACCCCCGACGCCGCCGCGCGCCTGCGCATCCAGCGCCACATCAACGAGTTGTCGATCAAGGCAGCCCAATACGCCATCCCCAACGAATACAGCAATCTCATCAGCCGCTATGGGGGTACGCAGCTCAACGCCTACACTTCGTTTGAAGAGACCGTCTTTCATAACTACTTCACCCCGCAATACCTACGGCAGTGGTGCGAGCTCAATGCCAGACGCCTCCTCGACCCCGTCTTCCGTCTCTTTCAGGGCGAACTCGAGGCCGTCTACGAAGAAAAGAATATGTACGCCGACAACCTCCTCACCTCCACCGCCGAGAAGGTTCAGCAATACGCCCTCAAAGGCACCCCCTACGCCTACCCCATCCTCGGGGCCACCGACAGCTTGAAGAACCCGCGGCTGTCGGAGATGTACCGTTTCTTCAAGACGTACTATGTGCCTGAGAACATGGGACTTATCCTCTGCGGCGACCTCCGGCTGTCGAACGACACCACCGACAGTCATCTAACGATGTCCCAGCTCCGCGCCCTACTCGAGCGCACCTTCGGTCAGCTGCCACCGTCGGACCACCCCATCGTCAAAGCCCCGCGCACCACACTCCGCGACTTCCGCCACACCGACGCCTTCCGCGTGAAGGTCCCCGTACCCCTCGTCAAAGCCAGCGGCTACCTCTGGCAGGCCCCGTCTGAGCGCGACTCCGACTACCTCGCCTTCCAGGTGATGGTTCCCCTGCTGAGCAACCCGTCGAAGACCGGCCTCATCGACTCGCTGATGACGACGGGCAAGCTGTTCTACGCCTTGGGCATCGACCACGGCTACAACTTCAAGGACTTCGGCGCCTACGGTTTCGGTCTGGTGCCCCGTCTGCCCTTCGGCTCGCGTAAGAAAGCCGAGCGCCTCTGCCTTGCGCAAGTCGACAAGCTCAAGCGCGGTGCCTTCTCCGACCGGCAGTTGGCCACCGAGAAGCTCACACTGCAGCGCAACATGATGCTCAACTTGGAGACCATCGGCGGCCGCAGCACCGCCATGATCAACGCCTTCTCCCACGACCTGCAATGGACCGACATCACCCGCCGCTACCAGGCCATCGCCAAGGTGACGAAGGCCGACATCATGCGCGTGGCGCGCCGATGGTTGGGCGACGACTCACTGAAGATCATCAAGCGGTTCGGCCGCTACCCCAAGGAGCACGTCAGTCAGCCCGGCTACAAACCCGTCACCCCACCCCACGCCGGTGAGCAGTCGGCCTACGCCAAGACCATGATGCAGGAGCCCGTCGCACCGCTCACGCCGAAGACCGTCGACTTCGACCGCGACGCCACCACCACCGCGCTGGCCCCGCTCGTCAACCTCTACACGACGTCGAATCCCATGAACGACGTCTATACGCTCAAGCTTATCTACCGCATCGGCGAGCGCAACGACCCGAGGCTCAGCGTGTTGGCCGACTACCTCAACCGCATCGGCACCCGTCAGCACGACCACCACGCCTTCGCCCAACTGCTGCGGCAATACGGAACCACGCTGTCGGCCTCATCGTCGCCGACCAGCTTCACCATCACGCTGACCGGCCTTGAGCCTTACCTCGACAACGCCCTGACGCTGCTCCACGAATGGCTCACCCAGCCCAAGGCAGACCACCGTCAGCTCAAGCGTCTGGCCAAGACCATCCGCCTCAACCGCTACACCTTATTAAAGAACAATGCCGAGATCGCCAATGCCGTCATGGAGTACGCGGCGAAGCGGCAGAACTCCTCTTACCTCACCCAGCTCCCGGCGAAAGCCATCAGCCGGGAGCGCGACGACAGTCTGCTGCAGCTGTTCACCAAGGTGCAGACCTACCAGACCGACATCGCCTACTGCGGTCATCAGTCGGCCGACGCCCTCGCGACGCTGCTCCGTCAGCATTTGCCACTCCAGCGCGTGAGCCACCCTTGGCAGCCGGTCACCACCGAGCTGCAGAACTACGACGACCACGTCATCTACCTGTATGACAATCCGTCAGCCCGCCAGACCATCGTCGGTGCCTACCAGCCCATAGCGGCGCAGCCCGACATCGACAGTCGCGCGCGTCTGACGCTGTGGGGCAACTACTTCGGTGGCGGCATGCAGTCGGTGCTGTTCCAGGAGGTGCGCGAGTTCCGCGCGCTGGCTTATTCGGCCCACGGCACCACACTCAAGCCCGACCTGAAGACCCGCGGCGCCGACCGCTGCGGCTTCTACGCCAAGATTGGCACGCAGGCCGACAAAGCCATGCAGACGGTGACGCTGCTCGATTCGCTCCTCGACCACATGCCCGAGCGCCCGAACAACCTGGAGGCTGCAAGGCAGATGGTGGTCAACGGCATCAACAACAGCTACCCCACCTTCCGCAATCTGCCCGTGTATGTGGCCAATGAGCGGTTGCTTGGCTACGACCACGACCCCGACACCGACCTGCTCAGCGCCATCGACACGCTCGGCATCGACGACGCCATGACGTTCTACCGCAGCAACGTACAGCAGCGGCCGCGCGCCCTGATCATCGTCGGCAACAAGCGGCTGCTCAACCTCGACGCGCTGCGGCGCATGGGGCGCGTGGTGGAGCTGAAGGCAAAGGATATTTGCAAATGATAAAAAACCGCAAAAGAATGGCACGTTTCTTGTACGACTAAAGTAAAAGAGCTATTTTTGCAACCAACATTATTTAATTCAACCACTATGGAATTACAAGACTTAGAGAAAATCGTCACTGAGCGTCAAGGTGCCTTATCGGCCGCCTTCCCTGCCCTTATGCGTAAAGTATATGTATGGATGACGCTCGCCTTGGTCATCACAGGCATCTGCGCCTACGGCGTAGCCACGAGTCCGGCCCTGATGCAGATAGTCTACGGCAACAAAGCCGCCATCTGGGTGCTGTTCATCGCTGAGATAGGCCTCGTATTCTACACCACCGCACGCATCAACCGCCTCTCGCTGAGCACGGCCACGACGCTGTTTATCATCTATTCGGCGCTCAATGGCGTCACGATGTCGGCCATCTTCGTGGCTTACACCATGACTTCCATCGCCCAAGTATTCTTCATCACCGCCGGCACCTTCGCCGCGATGGCCCTCATCGGCTACACCACGAAGAAGGACCTCACGCGCTTCGGCGGCATCGCCTTCATGCTGCTCATCGGCCTCATCATCGCCACGGTGGTGAACATGTTCGTACAGAGCACGATGCTCGACCTCATCCTCAGCTACATCGGCGTGGTCCTGTTCGTCGGCCTCACCGCATGGGACAGCCAGCAGATTAAGCGCGCACTGGCCATGCAGCCCGACATGAGTGAGAGCTCGCAGAAGGTGGCCCTGCTCGGCGCACTGACCCTCTACCTCGACTTCATCAACCTCTTCCTCTATCTGCTGAGAATCTTCGGCAGAAGCGACAACTAAGCTTTGAAGGGGCGCCGTCGATGGCGCCGAGATAAAACCAATTGGGCATCCGTGTAACGATTCGTCGTCACGGATGCCCTTTTTTATTAGGAAAATACCCGACAAAATCGTGTTATGGATTTTGCGCATTCCAGCAATGAAAACACGGCTAAATTTACATTACCCCATTGCCGCAGCCCACTACAGTCCCCCTCATCGCCCCTTTTGCAAGGTTTATGCAAAATTTCGGGGCATTGCGCGGCAAGTCATCCTTTAAATCGATACGATTTTGAGCGATAATGCTTTTAAATCATCAATAAATTCAAATATTAACATAAGTTTTTGCAATATTCCTTGTAAGAACTAAAATAATATGCTAATTTTGCACTCGCAATGGCATAATTATTCAATATGAAGATTAAGACACGACGATTAGAAACGATTAAACAGCTCATTTCATCGCAGCAGTTGGGCAGTCAGGCCGACCTGCTGCGCGAGTTGCGCAAAGAGGGCTATTTCCTCACGCAGGCCACGCTGAGCCGCGACCTCAAACAGTTGAAGGTGGCAAAAGCCGCAACGATAGGCGGACAATACATCTATGTGCTGCCCAACGAGACGATGTACCACCGCGTACACACGCCGCGCAAGTCGACCGAAGTCAGATACGGCATGGGCTTTCAGAGCATCAAGTTCTCGGGCAACATCGGTGTCATCCACACCAATCCCGGCTACGCGAGCAGTCTGGCCTTCAACATTGACAACGACGACATTCCCGAAATCTTGGGGACCATTGCAGGCGACGACACCATATTTATCGCCATTGCCGACGGCGCCGACCACAACGCCATCAGCGAGCGCATCAAAAGCATCATCAGTTTATAACTATTTAGCTTTATGAGTCAAGTAGACGTCATGGTGGCCAACGAGAGCCACATCAAGTACGTTGACACTATCTTAAAAACCATTGCCGACGCGGCGAAGGTGCGCGGCACGGGTATCGCCAAGCGCTCACCCGAATACGTCGCCACGAAGATGCGCGAGGCCAAAGCCGTCATCGCACTCGACGGCGACACGTTCGCAGGCTTCAGCTACATCGAGACCTGGGGCAACAAGCACTACGTCACCACGTCGGGCCTCATCGTCCATCCCAATTACCGCGGCATCGGTCTGGCCAAACGCATCAAGGCGATGACCTTCACTCTGGCCCGACTGCGATGGCCCCACGCCAAGATATTCTCACTGACCAGCGGTTCGGCCGTAATGAAGATGAACACCCAACTGGGCTATCTGCCCGTCACCTTCAACGACCTCACCGACGACGAGGCCTTCTGGCGCGGCTGCGAGGGCTGCATCAACCACGACATCCTCGTGCGCACAGGCCGGCAGTACTGCATCTGTACCGCCATGCTCTTCGACCCCGAGGAGCATCTGCCCGCACGCATCCCCAAGGATGTCATGGAGCGCATCCGCCGCATCGACGGCAAGGAATAACGCCTCAACCCACACATCAAACATCATTCACCTTATTTTATACAGCTTATGAAAAAGAAAGTAGTGGTCGCCTTCAGTGGCGGACTTGACACCTCATACACCGTGATGAAACTCAACCAGGAGGGTTGGGAAGTTTATGCCGCATGCGCCAACACCGGCGGCTTCAGCCCCGCGCAGTTGGCCAAGAACGAGGAGAACGCCTACAAGCTGGGCGCTCACCAGTACGTTACGCTCGACGTGACGCAGGAGTACTACGCCAAGAGCCTGAAATACATGATTTTCGGCAACGTGCTGCGCAACAACTGCTACCCCATTTCAGTATCGTCGGAGCGCATCTTCCAGGCCATCGCCATTGCCCGCTATGCCAAGGAGATTGGTGCCGACGCCATTGCCCACGGTTCGACCGGTGCGGGCAACGACCAGATTCGTTTCGACATGACGTTCCAGGTGCTGGCGCCGGGCATCGACATCATCACCCTCACCCGCGACAAGGAACTGTCGCGTAAGGAGGAGGTCGACTACCTCAACGCGCATGGTTTCTTCGCCGACTTCACCAAACTGAAGTACAGCTACAACGTCGGCATCTGGGGCACGAGCATCTGCGGCGGTGAGCTTCTCGACCCGACGCAGGGTCTGCCCGAGAGCGCTTACCTGAAGCATGTCACCGCCAAGGAGCCGGAGGCCGAGCTGCGCATCACGTTCAAACAGGGCGAGATCGACGCCGTCAACGGCGAGCATTTCGACGATAAGGTGAAGGCCATACAAAAGATTGAGGAGATCGGCGCCAGCTACGCCATCGGACGCGACTGCAATGTCGGCGACACCATCATCGGCATCAAGGGCCGCGTGGGCTTCGAGGCTGCAGCGCCCAAGCTCATCATCGAGGCCCACAGGTTGCTGGAGAAGTCGACGTTGAGCAAATGGCAGCAGTACTGGAAGGACCAGATTGCCAACTGGTACGGCATGTTCCTCCACGAGAGCCAGTATCTGGAGCCGGTGATGCCCGACATGGAGGCCTTCCTCGAGAGCTCGCAGCGCCACGTCAACGGCACCGCCATCCTCCACCTGCGCCCCTACTGCGTGCAGACCGTCGGCGTCGACTCGCCCGACGACCTCACCAAGTCGAAGCTCGGCGAGTATGGTGAGATGAACCACGGTTGGACCGCGCAGGACGCCAAGGGCTTCATCAAACTGCTCAGTATGCCGCTGAAGGTGTACTACGGCACCCATCCCGACGAGCAAAGATAAACCTTATTGAATTGTTGAATATTCATTCCTATGACAAACAAAACGTTAACACGCTCAAATGAAAAGTGGCTCGCCGGCGTCTGCGGCGGCATCGCCAATTACTTCGGCTGGGACCTGGCCATCGTCCGGCTGGTGTGGCTGTTGCTTACCCTGTGTACAGTAGGTTTCCCCGGCATCACCGCCTACATCATCTTGTGGATATGTATGCCCCAAGCCACCAATTATCCCCAACCCTGACAACTGACTGATTATGATAAGAGTAGGAATATTCGGAGCCGCCGGCTATACGGGTGGCGAACTCATCCGGTTGCTGGTCAACCATCCTCAGGCCACTATCGCCTTTGCCAACAGCGAGAGCCATGCGGGCGACGACGTGACGGCCGTCCACGAGGGTCTCTACGGTGACACCGACCTGAAGTTCACCGCCGACATGCCGTTCGACGACGTCGACGTGGTGTTCTTCTGCTTCGGTCATGGCAAGAGTGAGGCGTTTATGCAGGCCCACGACATCCCCGAACGGGTGAAGATCATCGACCTGGCGCAGGACTTCCGTCTGGCGCCCGACGAGGTGGTGGCCACGCAGCATCCGACAGCCAAGCGCCACGACTTCGTCTATGGCCTGCCCGAAATCAACCGCAGCCGCATCGCCAAGGCGCAGCATGTGGCCAACCCCGGCTGCTTCGCCACGTGCATCCAGCTCGGACTGCTGCCCGCCGCCAAGATGGGACTGCTCCAGGGCGACGTCAGCGTCAACGCCATCACGGGGTCGACCGGCGCCGGCGTCAAGCCCGGTGCGACGACCCATTTCTCGTGGCGCAACAACAACATGAGCATCTACAAGGCTTTCCGCCATCAGCATGTGCCCGAGATTTGCCAGAGCCTCGCGCAGGTGCAGGGTGCGTTCAGCGGCAGCCTCGACTTCATTCCCTACCGCGGTGACTTCGCGCGCGGCATCTTCGCCACTGAGGTGGTGCACACCGACGCCGGTCTCGACACCATCGTCGAGGGCTACAAGGCGTTCTACCGCGATGCGCCGTTCACCCACTACGTCGACCAGCCGCTCGACCTGAAACAGGTGGTCAACACCAATAAGGCGCTCATCCACTGCGACAAGGAAGGCAACAAGTTGCTCATCACGTCGTGTATCGACAACCTGCTCAAGGGCGCTGTAGGTCAGGCCGTGGAGAACATGAACCTGATGTTCGGCATCGACGAGACGGCCGGCTTGCGTCTCAAGGCCTCAGCATTCTAAACATTCAATCACATGGAACTATTCAAAGTATTCTCTTTATTCGACGTCAACATTGTCCGCGGCCGTGGTGCCCACGTCTGGGACGACAAGGGGCAGGAGTATCTCGACTTCTACGGTGGCCACGCCGTCATCAGCATCGGCCACTGCCATCCCCACTATACACAGCGCGTTACGCAGCAGCTCAATGAGCTTTGCTTCTATTCCAACAGCGTCATCAACCGCTTGCAGGAGCAGTTGGCCGACCGCTTGGGTAAGATCAGCGGCTACGACGACTACCAGCTCTTCCTCATCAACAGCGGCGCCGAGGCCAATGAGAATGCACTCAAGCTGGCCAGCTTCCACAACGGCCGGTCGCGCGTGCTGGCGGCGAGCCACTCCTTCCACGGCCGCACATCGCTGGCTGTGGAGGTGACCGACAACAAGAAGATTGTGGCGCCCATCAACGACAACCACCACGTCACCTTCCTGCCGATGAACGACCTCGAGGCGTGGCGGCGGGAGTTGGCCAAGGGTGATGTCTGCGCCTGCATCCTGGAGTGCATCCAGGGCATCGGCGGCTGCGTCATGGCTACGCCCGAGTTTGCGCAGGGATTGGCCGAGGCCTGCAAACAATACGGTACGGTGCTCATCTGCGACGAGATACAGTGCGGCTACGGCCGTAGCGGTAAGTTCTTCGCCCACCAGTGGCTCGGCATCCGCCCCGACCTCATCACCGTGGCAAAGGGCATCGCCAACGGCTATCCGATGGGCGGACTGCTCATCTCACCCGCCTTCAAGCCCGTCATCGGCATGCTCGGTACGACGTTCGGCGGCAACCATTTAGGCTGCGCCGCTGCCTTGGCCGTACTCGATGTGTTCGAGGACGAGCATCTCATTGACAACGCCAACACCGTCGGTACCTATCTCATCGAACAACTGCGCAACCTGCAGGCCACACAGCCGCATATCAAGGAGGTGCGCGGCCGCGGCCTCATGGTGGGCGTCGTGATGGATATTCCCCACAAAGACGTGCGCCAGCGCCTCATCCATGAGCAGCACGTCTTCACCGGATGCGCCGGCACCAACATCCTCCGCATTCTGCCGCCGCTCATCATCACCAAGGCCGATGTCGACGACTTCATCTTCCGTCTCAGCAAAGTGCTGAAAACCATGTAATATCCTCAGAACATGAAAATAGCAATTATCGGAGCTGGCGAGATGGGTGGCGCCTTCGCCACCGGTCTGCTGAAGAGCAGTCTGTTTCAACCCAGCGATATAACGGTGTCCAATCCTCATGATGGCAAACTGAAGCCATTCATGCAGCAGGGCGCCAGCGTCACCACCGACAATAAGATTGCCGTGGAAGGCGCCGACGTGGTCGTCATCGTGGTCAAGCCGAAGGTGGTGAAGACCGTCATCGATGAACTCAAGCCCGTACTCAACTATGAGAAGCAGATTGTAGTGAATATGGCCGCGTCGATCTCGCTGTCTCAGCTGAAGGAATGGCTACAGAAAGAGGGCGAGACACCGAGTCTGTTTCAGGCCATGCCCAACATCGGCATCGCCGAGCGGCAGTCGATGACCTTCCTCGTGCCCGACGATGCCTCCGGCAAAGACGTGAAGACGGTCAAGGCCATCTTCGACGACCTGGGCCAGACCATGGTTACCGATGAGTCGCTGCTCACGGCCGGCAACGCGCTGGCCGGATGCGGCATCGCTTTCGTGATGCGCTATGTGCGCGCCGCCTCCGAGGCCGGCGTCGAACTGGGACTGAAGGCCGACACCGCCAAAGACATCGTGCTGCAGACCATGAAAGGTGCAGTGGCCCTGCTGGAGGGGTCGGGCAATAATCCTGAGACCGAGATTGACAAAGTGACGACGCCCGGCGGACTGACCATCAAAGGACTGAACACGATGGAGCGCAACGGCTTCTCTAACGCCGTCATCGAGGGCATCAAAGCCGCGAGGAAGTAAGACGTGAAGCAGCGTATCGTCATCAAGATTGGCTCCAACGTCTTGACCCGACCCGACGGCAAGGTCAACGTCACACGGCTGTCGGCGCTCGTCGACCAAGTGGTGTCGCTGCGGCGGCAGGACTGCGAGGTACTGCTGGTCTCGTCGGGCGCCATGGCCTGCGGACGGGGTGAGCTGAAACCCTCGCGTAAGCTCGACAGCGTGGCGCAGCGCCAGTTGTTCTCGGCCATCGGGCAGGTGAAGCTCATGGGGCTTTACTACGACCTCTTCCGCGAGTACGGCGTCAGCGTCGGGCAGGTGCTGACCATGAAGGAGAACTTCTCCACCCGCGCCGAATATCTCAACCAGCGGTCGTGCCTGAGCGTCATGCTCCGCAGCGGCATTGTGCCGATTATCAACGAGAACGACACCGTGAGCGTCACCGAACTGATGTTCACCGACAACGATGAGCTGGCGGGCCTCGTAGCCACGATGATGGATGCGCAGACGCTCGTCATCCTGTCGAATATCGACGGCATCTACAACGGCAATCCGCAGGACCGCGATACGCGCCTCATCCCCACGGTGGCTTACGGCGACGATGTCAACCAATATGTGCAGGCCACGAAGAGCGGCTTCGGCCGCGGCGGTATGAAGACCAAAGCCCACATCGCCATGAAGGTGGCCGAAGAGGGCATCAAGGTCATCATCGCCAACGGTCAGCGCGACAACATCCTCACCGACTTGCTCACCCGCCCCAACGAGGTGCCCCACACGGTGTTCGAGCCCAATCCCAACCGCACGTCGGGCATCAAGAAATGGATTGCCCACAGCGAGAGTTTCTCCAAGGGTCGCGTGTGTATCAACGCCCAAGCCGAGCAGGCGCTGCGTGGCGACCGCCCCGTGAGTCTGCTGCCCGTCGGCGTGAAGGCCGTCGAAGGCGACTTCGAGGAGGGCGACATCATCGATGTGGTCAATCCTGAGGGCCAGACCATCGCCGTCGGCCGCAGCGCCTACAGCGCCTCGGCAGCGCGTCAGGTCATCGGCCAGCACGACGTCAAGCCCATCATCCACTACGACTACCTCTTTATGGAGTAGCGCCGCCCCCATCCACCCCATAATCCCCACCCCATAATCCCCCATCCACCCCATAAAACCCATCCACCCCATAAAACCCATCCACCCCATAAAACCCATCCACCCCATAAAACCCATCCACCCCATAAAACCCATCCACCCCATAAAACCCATTCCCCATCCCCCATGCTCCCCCTATTCCTCTCCGCCAAACAAGCCAGCCACAGTCTGCAGCTCCTCACCGACGCCCAGCGCAACACGGTGCTGCAAGCCGTAGCCGACGCCATCATCGTCCATACCGATGACCTGCTTGCCGCCAACGCCACCGACTTGGCGCGCATGGACAAGGCCAACCCGATGTACGACCGGCTGTTGCTCAACGCCGACCGACTACAGGGCATCGCCGACGACATGCGTCATGTGGCCACGCTACCCTCGCCGCTCGGCCGCACGCTGAAGGAGAAGACGCTGCCCAACGGCCTCCATCTGAGGCGGGTGAGTGTGCCGTTCGGCGTCATAGGCATGATCTATGAGGCGCGGCCCAACGTCACCTTCGACGTGTTCTCGCTGTGCTTCAAGAGTGGCAACGCCTGCGTGTTGAAAGGTGGAAAAGACGCCGAAGCATCGTGTCGGGCGGGCGTCAGCCTTATCAAGGAGGTGCTGCGCCAACAGGGCATCGACCCTTCGGCCATCGAACTGCTGCCGTTCACGCATGAGGCAACGGGTGAGATGCTCACCGCCGTGGGCTACATCGACCTCTGCATTCCCCGTGGCGGCAAGCGGCTGATACAGTTTGTCCGCGACAACGCCAAGGTGCCGGTCATCGAGACGGGCGCCGGTGTGGTGCACTGTTACTTCGACCAGGACGGCGACCTCGACATGGGGCGCCGCATCATCCTCAACGCCAAGACGCGGCGCCCCAGCGTCTGCAACGCGCTCGACTGCATCATCATCCACGCCTCGCGCCTCGCCGACCTGCCCGCACTCGTCGCGCCATTGGGCGAGAAGGGTGTCCGGCTCCATGCCGATGAGCGCGCCTACCAGGCCCTCATCGGCCGCTATCCATCCCCCCTGCTCCTCCCCGTCAATTCCGACGACGTTTGGAATACGGAGTGGCTGAGCCTGCAAGCCGGTGTGAAGACGGTTGACAGCCTCGACGAAGCGCTCCAGCACATCGCCACCTATGGCAGCGGCCACAGCGAGAGCATCGTTACCAACAACCAACAAAGCGCCAAGAAGTTCGAGGCAATGGTCGATGCGGCCTGCGTCTACGTCAACGCCCCGACGAGCTTCACCGACGGTGCGCAGTTCGGTCTGGGCGCGGAGATAGGCATCTCCACGCAGAAGCTCGGTGCCCGCGGCCCCATGGCCTTAGAGGAGATTACCACTTACAAATGGCTCATCGAAGGCCACGGCCAAACCAGGGATTAGCCCAAAGCCCATCCACCCCATTCACCCTATTCACCCCATCCACCCCATCCACCCCATTCACCCTATTCACCCCATTCACCCCATTCACCCCATCCACCCCATCCACCCCATCCACCCCATCCACCCCATTCACCCCATTCACCCCATCCACCCCATCCACCCCATTAACCCCATTAACCCCATAAAACCCATCATCAAATATGCACACCTTTTTCAACGTACAAGACATCGGCGACCTTAACAAGGCCCTGCAAGAAGCCGAGGAAGTGAAAGCCAACCGCTTTGCCTACCAGCAGTTAGGCAAGAACAAAACACTGCTGATGATATTCTTCAACAACTCGCTACGCACGCGGCTGTCGACGCAGAAGGCAGCAATGAACCTCGGCATGAACGTCATCGTGCTCGACGTCAATGCCGGCGCCTGGAAGCTCGAGACCGAGCGCGGCGTCATCATGGACGGCGACAAGAGCGAACATCTGCTCGAGGCCATCCCCGTGATGGGCTGCTACTGCGACATCATCGCCGTACGCTCGTTTGCCGGACTGAAGGACCGCGACTACGACTACGCCGAGACCATTGTCAACCAGTTTGTGAAGTACTCCGGCCGCCCCGTCGTTGCGATGGAGACCGCCACCGTGCACCCGCTGCAGGCCTTTGCCGACCTCATCACCATCCACGAGAAATGGACGGAGCTGCAAGCCAACCCCGCCACCAAGCGCACCCACGACCGCCCGAAGGTGGTGATGACCTGGGCGCCCCACTGCCGCGCACTGCCTCAGGCCGTGCCCAACTCATTCGCACAGTGGATGGTGAGGGCTGATGTCGACTTCGTCATCACTCAACCCGAGGGCTATGAGCTCGACCCGAAGTTCTCGGCAGGCGCCAAGATTGAATACGACCAACACAAAGCGCTGCTTGGCGCCGACTTCGTCTACGCCAAGAACTGGAGCTGCCCGGGTGCCCTGCATCCAAAGGACTACGGTAAGATTCTATCGAAAGATATGTCGTGGACCGTCGACAGCGAGCACATGTCGTGGACCAACGACGGTTATTTCATGCACTGTCTGCCCGTACGCCGCGGCCTCATCGTCACCGACGACGTGATAGAGAGCAGCCACAGCCTCGTCATCCCCGAAGCCGCCAACCGCGAGATTTCCGCCGAGGTGGTACTGAAAAGAGTGCTGGAAGAGTTAGGAGTTAGGAGTTAGAAATTAGGAGTCAAACAACCCTCGTGGAGGAGTTTGGCTCCTTACATTTCCCTGTTTGCCCAATTCTCAACCTCTAACCCCGGAATGGACTTAGTATCGACCAAATACTTTCTCATAGTTATTCATCCATAGATTCCACATCCCTTGCTTCCCTGCTTCTGACGCTCAGGATATCATGTTCCAATGTATCATCCATGTCCTCATTAGCCCAGCAGCCATCCAGCTGGCGAAGTACGTCATCGGCCTTCGAAGACACAGAACTCTGCTTGGTTGACTCTAATAACTTCTGAGAGAGCCACCGCTTGTTATTAGCTGTCAAGGATAATCCGGAAAGATAATCCCATAGATTGTTCAATGATGCTACATTCATATCATTAGCTCCTTATTATCTAAATACCCGCACCACCGGACCGTCGTAGGTCGGGATGGTGACGGTGACGGCATCGCCTGCCCGCAGTCCAGAGACGGGGATACTGACGTAGACGGTGCTTTTATAATACTCAGGCACACCGCCCTGGTCGTGGCACAGCCTGTAATAATAGGTGCGGCGACCGCCGTTGCCGGTTACCACCCCGTCGCAGGCCAGTCCTATGGCCTGGCTGGCGTCCGCCGTTTCCGGCTGGCCGGTCATCAGCGCGAGTCCAAGATTGACATACCGCCTGTTGCGGCTCAGCCATGCGCTCTCAAAGACCACGGGGTCGGCCATCAGTGCCAGCGAGTCAGTGCCTGACAGCGGCTTCAGCACATAAACCATCACCACGCTCACAGGCTCGACCGTCAGTGGAACGGCAGAAGTAGCGGCCGCTGCCACGCCCGCAGGCTGCAGGTTGTAGTACACCAGCGCCCGGTAGGCTGAGTCGGGCCTTGAGGCCCACGCCCGCTGCAGGGTTGAGGTGAACACCAGACTGTCGCCATCGTCGGTGATAGCCGACCACAGCGCACCGTTGCCGTTGGTATAGGCCTCGGCAAAGTCAGTACGAAGGTAGGAATAGCGGGAGTCGCCGGTATCATAGGCGTTGTGGCTGCATGCCGACATCAACAGGGCAATGCACGCCACACCACACAACCGGAGAAAGAAACCCGTCCTACCCACGAGCCTACTTCATAAAGTTGAACTTACTGAAGAACGCCTTCCAGCGGCCGCCACCTTCCGTGGCAGTGAGGTAGTTCTTCGTCGGATAAGCATAGATGGTGAGCAGACACTTCCTGAGGAAGCGCTCATCCTTATGCTCAATATCAATCAGGGCCAGCCGACTGGCGATATAATCGGCAAACTCCTTATATTCCTCCTGCGTGTAATGGTCCTCATAGACGCGCGTATCCTGTATCATATCCAGCGCCGCATAGTTCTGCGGATAAAGGCGATAGTTGCGGTGGATCTCGCTGTCGATATGTGCGGCAATCTCGTCAAAGACCTTGTTGCGCGGCTGATCGAGGTCAACGGTCTGCAGCCACTCGTCAATGCATGGGGCGCAATGGTAGTGGATGTGACCCTTATAGCCCTTGATGCCCGTCTGCATGCTCTCCATATCGTCGCCCGGCGTCTTCTTCCAGAAAGGCACATCGCGGCGGAGCTGATACTCACGCGCCTTCAGATAGTCGCACGGATCGTACTGGTAAGAGATAGACAGCGGCACAATATGTAACTGCATCAGGCGGTCGACGACGGTGCCCTCGCCGCCCATACACATCATCTTCAGGACGGCGGGCTGCGTCAGGTCGTTGGAGTTCTTTGCCCTACCCTGCCGCTGTGCAATCCAGACATTGTCGTGTTTCTGCGAGAGAACGAAGTGGATGTACTCCGACATGCGCTTGCTGGCCCGCAACATCTCCGACGAGCGCAAGGCGCGCTCCACAGTGAAGGCCTTGCAGATGCGCACCAGCTCCTTCACCCACACCTGCGACAGCAAGTTGTCGCCGATGGCAATCTCACACGTCGTCGGGAAGCCGACGTCAAGCAACAGCTTGCTCAGGAAGGCCGAGTCGAGTACGATATCGCGGTGGTTACTGACAAAGGTGTAGCGGTTCTTGATACTGATGTCCGTGGCGTCGATGTCGATGCCAAGGCTCTCCTTATGGATGATATCCATAAGCACGGGATAGCAGAAAGCCCGTTGGAAGTCAACATTCGTCTTGCAGGCACGCATCTTCTGCGTCAGCTGCTCCATGGGAACACCCGGGAACAGACCGGCCAGCACCTGCTGAAGCACAGGCTCGTGCAGCAAACGGTCGTAAGCCTGCTGCAACTCCTCAGGCTCATAAGGCCTGATAGGGTCAAACTCTGAAGGAACTTTCATAATTGCTTGCTTTAATACTTTTATCGGTTTACGTCGGGAACGGTGCCTGTTGACGGCCCTTCGGCAATGACAACCTTCACGCCGCGAGCCTCAATCTGGCGGCGCATGTCTGCGTCTATCTTGTTATCGGTGATAATCATATCCACGTCCCCGATATTGCATATCTTTGCAAACCCTCTCTTGCCGAACTTACTACTGTCGGCCAAGACGATGGTTTTAACGGAAGCCTGCATCATCACCCGTTCCAAATCGGCCCGCCGAATGTCTGAGGTGGAGATGCCGAAGTCGGGGTCGATGCCCTCAGCGCCGAGAAAGAACTTGCTGAATGAGCAACTCCTCAAGGTGTGCTCGCTGCTCGTTCCAACCACTGAGAGGCTGTCGGGCATCACTTGTCCGCCAAGCTGGAAGATGTCCACGTTGTCGTAGGCGGCCAACAGCTCGGTGACACGCAGCGACGAAGACACCACGGTGAGCTTGCCTGCAGGCTTAATATTCTGAGCCAATGCCTGAACGGTAGCACCCGCCCCCAACGCGATGGAGTCGCACAGCTCAATAAGTTTTGCCGCCTCAGCACCGATACACAACTTCTCCTGTGTACCGCTGAAGTCATTGCCTGACGCCGGGCGACTACTGACAAAGGGATTGAGCAAAATAGCCTTGCCATGACTACGATACAACTTCCCCTTGTGTTCCAACTCTGTGAGATCCTTGCGAATGGTTACTTCCGACACGCAGAGCACGGTAGCCAATTCGGAGACCTGCACAGTACCTGTCTTCATTAAGTTATCAAGGATGGCTATTTGACGTTCCTCTTTAGTCATTAAAGTATAATTTAGGTAAATAAATTCTGATACAAAGATATTGTGTTTTTCAACATTATGTGCTTTTATCGCGTTTTTTAAGGTATAATTAACAACTCGCCCTTTCGCTTTTAACACATCGAAATACGACAGCCGCCCTTGCGTAAGGCTTCGGCCCAAACAAGGCGGGAAGAGTTGTTGAACGCAACACGGCTATGAGGTATGAAAAAGATGTTAATATCAACTGATAACGATGGAGGTTTCAAAAGAAAGCGCTAACTTCGCGGTAATGAATAAACACAACTTCAAAACAATGCATTCTAATTCTATTACGCTCCATCACATTGGCTGCCATATCGGCCGTCTGTTGTTATCCACCATCGCCTGCATGGCCTTCACCACTGCCGTCGCCCAGACGCAGGTCATCGCCCACCGCGGCTACTGGGACACCACGGGCAGCGCGCAAAACTCGCTCACCTCACTGCGACTGGCCGATAAGATTGGCTGCTACGGCTCCGAATTTGACGTCCATCTGACGAGCGACCACCAGATTGTAGTGTTCCACGACGACTACGTTCATGGTCTGCCAATCCAGAAGACCGACTACAAGACGCTTAAGAAATATCCGCTGCGCAACGGCGAGACCATCCCCGCCCTTGCCAAGTACCTCGACGCCGCCAAGGGCCTTACCACGCGCCTCATCCTCGAAATCAAGCGGCAATACAGCCAAAGCCACGAGGACAGCCTTGTCGACGCCACGGTAGCGATGGTCAAAGCCAAAGGCCTCGCCGACCGCACCGAATACATCTCATTCAGCAAGAACGCCTGCCTGCGGTTGCGTCAACTATGCCCCGACGCCAAGATTGCCTTTCTCGGCGGCGACTGGGACCCGCAGACCTCGAAGGATAAGGGCATGACGGGCATCGACTACAACCAGACAGTGCTCGCCCGCCATATCGAATGGATCAAGGAATGCCACGACCTCGGCCTCACCGTCAACGTTTGGACGGTCAACGACCTCAATGCCATCAACGACTGGATCCACGCCGGTGTCGACTTCATCACGACCAACAAGCCCGTAGAAGCAAAGAAGCTGGCGGGAAATTGATGCTCCGCCAGTTCCATTAACCCCATTAACCCCATCAGCCCCATAAAACCCATAAAACCCATCAGCCCCACAGGCCTCATCATCAGAACTGATTCTCCACGATGTCAGTCAGCACGTCGGTGATATTGAGACCGGCGGCGCGCACCTGCTGGGGAATGAAGCTCGTGGCTGTCATACCCGGCGTGGTGTTGATTTCGAGCATGTTCACCTTATCGTTGCCCTGCGCATCCTTGGTGATGATATAGTCGATGCGGATGATGCCGTTGGCGTGGAGGATATCATAAATACGGCTTGTCTCAGCGGCCACGGCCTTTGCCGTCTCATCGCTGAGGCGGGCCGGCGTAATTTCCTGAACCTTACCGTTGTACTTCGCGTCGTAGTCGAAGAACTCATCCTGCGACACCACCTCGGTGGCGGGCAGCACTACGGTCTTCTCCTTTGTCTTATAGATGCCCTGCGAAATCTCCGTACCCTTGAGGTAAGACTCCACCATGGCCTCTTCCGATTCCATGAATGCCACACGCAGGGCGGGTGCCAGCTGGTCGGCATTCTTCACCTTACTCACACCGAAGCTCGAGCCGTCGGCAGCCGGCTTCACAAAGCAGGGCATGCCCAGACGCTTCTCGATGGCAGCGGCGTCATAGTCCTCACCGCGGCGCAACAGAATGCTGTCGGCCACATTGACGCCGAAGCCGCGCAGGTAGTTGTTCAATACAAACTTATCAAACGTCATGGCCTCCACCAGCACGCCACTCGTCGAATAAGGCAGGTGGATGAGGTCGAAGTAGCCCTGCATCATACCGTTCTCACCGGGCTGACCGTGGATGGTGATGTAGGCGTAGTCGAATACCACGGCTTTGCCGTCGGGGCCGACAAAGGAGAAGTCAGCCTTATCGATGGGCGCCACCTGACCGTTCTCGAAGCTGACGTGCCAGTTGGTGCCTTTGATGTCTACGATATAGATGTTGTAACGTTCCTTGTCGAAGAAGGAATAAAGTCCTTGAGCCGAGCGCATCGATACGTCGTGCTCGGATGAGTCGCCACCGCAAACGATGGCGATGTTGCGCTTTAAATTTTTCATAACTATCTTATAAATTACTCTTTCCGTTGATATATTGCCGCCACTTGGCGATGAGGCCGCCGAAGTCATCGGGCCACTGCGAGTCGAAGTCCATCTGCTCGCCCGTGCGTGGGTGTACGAAGCCGAGCGTCTTGGCATGCAGGGCCTGACGCGGGCAGACGGCGAGGCAGTTGTGGATGAATGCCTTATAGGTGCTGCTGCGCTGGCCCCAGAGTATCTCAGTGCCGCCATAGCGCTCGTCGCCGAACAGCGGGTGACCGATGGCCTTCATGTGGGCACGTATCTGATGGGTGCGCCCCGTCTCCAACACGCATTCCACTAAGGTGGTATAGCCGAAGCGCTCCAGCACGCGCCAGTGGGTGACGGCCGGCTTGCCGATACCCGAGTCGGGCGCCACCACCTTCATACGCAGGCGGTCCTTCGGGTCGCGGGTGATATTACCCTCGATGCGGCCGGTGTCCTCGGCGAGGTTGCCCCACACCAGGGCGTTGTAGGCGCGGTGGGTGGTCTTGTTGAAGAACTGCTTGCCGAGCGACGTCTTTGCGTCGGCCGTCTTGGCGATGACGAGCAGTCCGCTCGTGTCCTTATCAATGCGGTGCACCAGCCCCACAGCAGGGTCGTTGGCGTCGAAGCTCGCAAGGTTGCGCAGATGCCAGGCCACGGCATTGATGAGCGTACCACTGAAGTTGCCCGCGCCGGGATGCACCACCATGCCGGCCCGCTTGTTGACCACCATCACGTCGTCGTCCTCGTAGACAATGTCGAGGGGAATGTCCTCAGGCAGAATGGTGGAGTCGTGCTTCGGGTGGTCGAGCATCAGCGTGATGACGTCGAGCGGCCGTATCTTGTAGTTGCTCTTCACGGGCTTGCCGTTGACCTGGATACATCCCGCTGCAGCCGCCGTCTGAATGCGGTTGCGCGAGGAGTGCTGCATGTGCTCGGCCAGGTATTTGTCGATGCGCACCGACTGCTGTCCCGCATCCACGGTGATGCGCCAGTGCTCATATTGCCCGGCCTTGTCGGGTTCAGCAGCCTCGGCGAGGCCGACGAGCAGATCATCGTCAAAGTCAGTATCGTTGTTGCTCATGCGTTAGGTTATTCTGCGTTAAGTTGTTCACCATGCTGTGGCTCAGTCTCCTGATCGGGCCCCGTCACCTCTTGGAACTCGTCGACATCGCCGCCGTCGGTCTCCTCATACTCCGGCTCGACGTAGTCGACCGAGTCGCTGGCGTCGCGCTGGCCGTTGCCCACCTGGATGATGAGCGTCGACTCCACACTAATCTTGTCGCCGCTGGCCACGTGGTGGCCGTTGACGAGAATGCCGTACACCCAGTCTTTCTCACCGGGTATCATCTGCACCGGTCCGAGCTTGAAGCCCATGGCCGTAAGCTTGGCCATCGCCTCGCGCAGCGAACAGTTGTCGATGACGTCGGGCAGGGTGATGGTCGGCATCTTTGTGGCGTTGATGGTAACGTAGATGACGTGGCCTGACTTCACCGGTTCACCGGGGGCAGGCGACTGCTCCAATATGGTGCCGGGCGGCAGCGACTTCACGTAGCCGGTGTCGGTCACCTGAAGGTCGAGGTTCAGGGCGTCAGTCGTTGCCACAGCGCTGGCCAGTGACTTATGCACGAGGTTGGGGATGGGTATCGACTCGCCGTGATGGGTGTAGAGGGCAAGGGCGTATTTGATGCCAACCAACAACAAAACAATCACGCAGACCATAGCCAGCAGATTGCCCCACAGCATCCTACTCTTGAACTTCCCTATAAACTCTGATATTGTCATTGGCGCTATTTTCGGCAAAGGTAATGCAAAAAGGCTGGAAAGCAAAGTTTTTAGCCGATTTTTTTGCATTGCGGGGGTCGGAGGGGGCTGCATCAGCGTTAGCTGCGCCATTGGCTTTATCCATGTTCACGCAGATTTCTCTCAATACCGATGCGCACCCAATGCACAGGAAGGAGTTCCTCAAGGCGCACCCGATAAACCCTGTGGATGAAGAAGGAAACTCAAGAATGCCGTATTTTTTACAAAAACAAATAAAACCCTTACAGTGATGCAAGGGCTTCGCCCTTTGGCGCCTCGCCGTCATCGTCTTGCCCGAAGCAAGCTTCGTCAAGCCGATGCGGTTCGTCGCCAGCCTTCGTCCCTCAGGCTTGCATCACAGTAAGAAAAACCTCGCTCGTTCCTCGCTGAAAAACAGGTAGCGCGTTTACTTGTACCACTGAAAAGATGGGCTAAATCCATCATATTGCGGATATGGGTTCACGGGTAGGGCTGTGTTTTTGAGGTTTTCCTTTGTGTCAGCGTCATCATCCGACACAGGAGGATTTGCCGTTTGCTGGGTGATGGCGGTTAGAGGCGTAGCCTCTCACAAGCCATCATCCAGCAATGGCAAAGGGCGTTGGCCCTTGCTGGCGCAAAGGGTTTTCTTGGTTTTGGTTACAAAACTAATAACCACAGGGTTTGTCGGGTGCGCCTTCCTCAATGCTCAAGGGTAGTAGGAAAAATCTGCGAGATCAAGAGTGTGCAGGCAATCTGCGTGATCTGCGCAATCTGCGTGAAACAAAGCGTGAGGATAAAGAAAAATCCGGCCCCGCGAAACGCAAGAACCGGATTGAATGAAAGGAGGAAGTGGTACCTCTTGGAGTTGAACCAAGGACACATGGATTTTCAGTCCATTGCTCTACCACCTGAGCTAAGGCACCGTGTTGCAATGTTGTAAACTGTCGTTTTCGTTATTGCGAGTGCAAAGGTATAGCTTTTTTTGTAACCCCGCAAATTTTTCTCCTAAAAAATTGCGTCATTATAGAAAAAAGATGTAACTTTGCACCCGCAATGAGGAAATGAAGCCTCGCCGCCCATCAAAAGGTTGCCGCTTCCTCCTTATTATATATATCAGATCGGGATGTAGCGCAGTTGGTAGCGCACTACGTTCGGGACGTAGGGGTCGCCAGTTCGAGTCCGGTCATCCCGACCAAGATTAAAGGGCTGAGTCATTGACTCAGCCCTTTTTCTATGTGTCCCTCCGGCGGCAATGCGATATACTACGGCACACCCGATAATGTCTGTGGAAGAAGATATTTTATTTCTCACGCTGATAGCGCAGATTACACGGATGCTGCATCATTGTTAAGGTAAATTTCTTATGAGGCGGAACTTGGTTGCGCTTACGCTGAAAGCGCAGATAAAGACAGGCTAAATCCATCGGACTGTAAGTAATGGCAGAGTTTAGCCAACCATTACAAAAAAACATGGGGGAAACGACAACACATCCGTTATCCTAATTTCATCAGCGACATCAGCGTCAGCGCAACCGAATTTTAGCTTTATGCAGGCAACATGATGCAACATCCGTGAAATCAGCGCTATCAGCGTGAGAAATAACTTGCTACAGCATTTCCTTTTCCACAAGATTTCGCCCATGTGCCATTAGTTTGGTACAGTCGTGCCCACAGGGTTTATCGGGTGCGCCTATACTACAGCAAGGCGGGAAGTTCAAAGAGGCGGGTGCCGTTGCTGCCCTTGATGAGGATGCACTTGCCCGTGGGCTTCGCGCTGGCGATGGCGGCCTTGACGGCAGCCACATCGGCGAACTTAGTGAACGTGCACTGCGTCTTCGCGAACTCCTCGCCGACGAGCCATACGTCGGTCAGGCCCATTGTCTTGAGCTTGTCCACTATCTTCTGATGCTCCTCGGCGCTGACATCGCCCAACTCGCGCATGTCGCCGATGATGACCATCTTCGGCTGGGGCAGCGTGATGGCGGCGAAGCTGTCGAGGGCGGCGGCCATGCTTGTGGGGTTGGCGTTATAGGCGTCGACGATGAGCACGTTGTCGCTCGTCTTGACGAGTTCCGACCGGTTGTTGGTCGGCTCATATTGCTCGAGGGCATGATTGATCTGGTCAGGAGTGAGGCCGAAGTGGAGGCCAACGGTGACGGCGGCAAGGATGTTGTCGAGGTTGTAGGCGCCAATGAGGTGGGTGCGCAGCTGACTGCTGCCTTTGGCGCCCTCAGAGGCCTGCCACCACTCCACCTCAATGAACGGTGTGGCGGCCACGACGCGGCCCTGCACCTCAGCCTCATCGTCGTGGCCGTAGCTGACGACGCGGTCGAGGCCCCGCTCCTGCGCCATGGCGACGAGATGCTCGTTGGCGGTGTTGAGGAACACCAGTCCGCCGTGGGCCTTGAGGAAGTCGTAGAGTTCGCCCTTGGTGCACTTCACGCCCTCGAACGATCCGAAGCCCTGCAGATGGGCGCGGCCGACGTTGGTGATGAGGCCGCAGGTGGGCTCAACATATTCCACGAGCTTCTTGATGTCGCCCGGGTGGGAGGCGCCCATCTCGACGACGGCAATCTCGTGGTCGGCATTGAGGCGGAGCAGTGTCTTGGGCACACCGACGTCGTTGTTGAAGTTACCCTCGGTGTGCATCACGTTGTATTTCTCAGCCAAGACGGCCGAAATGAGTTCCTTGGTAGTGGTCTTGCCGTTGGTGCCGGTGATGCCGATGACGGGGATGTTGAACTGGCGGCGGTGCTCGCGCGCGAGTTGCTTGAAGGCCAGGAGGCAGTCATCGACGAGGATAAGACGTGGGTCGGCGGGGTCGGCATATTCAGGTTCATCGATGACGGCGTAGCTACATCCCTTGTCGAGCGCGCTCTTGGCAAACTTGTTGCCGTCGAACGAAGCACCCTTCAGGGCAATGAAAATACTGCCGCGCGGACAGTCGCGGCTGTCGGTGGTCACCTGCGGATGCTGCAGGTAGAGCTGATAGAGCTGGGTGATATCCATAGTTTTCTGTTTTTATAGATGCTATAGATGTTATAGATGCTATAGTAGCAATAGAAACTACTGGCACTATAGGAGCTATAGTATTTAATTAGCTATTCCAAGGCAAAGGTAGCGCATTCTTCCCATTTCTGCGCAAAAAAGTCGGGAAAAAGGCGCCACTATGATTTATTTTGCTTACTTTTGCGATAATAAAGCCTAATGTCGATGTCGAAGAAGTACGTATTGCTCCTCATCTCGCTGCTCGCCGGACTGTATTGTTCAGCCCTGCCGGAGCCTCAACGCACCACAGCTGCTGAGGAGGCTACGTATGATGTTTCCCGACGTTTCAACAACCGGCAATGGGCTGAGGTAACGAAAGAGAATGGACTGTCGGGGCAGACGGTCGTCAAGATGATTTCCGACCACAACGGCATGAAATGGATTGCCACGAGTGCGGGCGTCGACGTCTACAACGGCCACACCATATTTAATATACCCCTGCCCGGCGCAGCGGATAAAGTCCGTGGAGGTATGCAATCTTGGTGGCGTACACCTCCACGGACTTTATCGGCTGCGCCATAAAATGTTGGGAATATAAAGTGGATTTTGGGTGATGCAGTGACGAAGCCAATAAATAAAAAAAAGGCAGCCAAGTGAATACTTGACTGCCTTTTTTATCGTTCAACGCCGATGGCGTGACGATTACTTTCCGTGGTTCTCATCAGAAACGGTGAGCTTCTTGCGGCCATGGGCGCGACGGGAAGCCAATACACGACGGCCATTCTTGGTGGCCATTCTCTCACGGAAGCCATGCTTGTTCACGCGGCGACGGTTGTGCGGCTGGAATGTTCTTTTCATCTTGTTTTATCTTTTGTATTATTGTTATACGATGCTTGTCGGGTAAGGCATAAATGCCACGCCCATCCCCCGGTGGGACGGGCCGACTTCCCCGTTTGGGTTGCAAAATTACTCATAAAATTCGAAATAACAAAGAATTAAGAGATTTTTAAGCGTTGATACGCTGTTTTTTCCAAAATTATCGTACCTTTGCACCCGCTTACAACGATATAATACATAATAAGTTAACATACGACACAATGATTAATTCACAAGAAATCAAGAAGGGTACCTGCATCCGCATGGACGGCGGCATTTGGAAGTGCATTTGGTTTGAGCACCGTAAGCCCGGTAAGGGCAATACCGTGATGAACACGAAGCTGAAGAACGTGGCCGACGGCCGCGTGCTTGACCGTACCTTCCAGGTGGGCTTCAAGCTCGACGACGTGCGCGTGGAGCATCGTCCTTATCAGTATCTCTACGAGGATCCCACAGGCTGCATCTTCATGAACCAGGAGACCTTCGAGCAGTTCCCCATCGCCCGCGACCTCATCACCGGCGGTGAGTACATGAAGGAAGGTGACATCGTTGACGTGCAGATCTCTGCCGACGACGGCGCTATCCTCTCTGCCGAGATGCCTCCAAAGACCAACCTGAAGGTCACCCACAGTGAGCCGGGCGTGAAGGGCAACACCGCCACCAACGCTACGAAGCCCGCTACGCTGGAGACCGGCGCTGAGGTGCGCGTGCCCCTGTTCATCAACGAGGGCGACGAGATCACCATCAACACCGAGGATGGCAGCTACGTGAGCCGCGTGACTGAGAAGAAGTAATCCTTCCCCATTATTACGTTGCTTCCCCACCGGAAGGCAAAGTGACACCCATGCGCAGGGTGCGATGCTTGCATGCAAGGGTCGCACCCTGCAAGTGTTTTATACCATCAATCACCATTAACCATGACGCAACAACAACCAAACGCCGCCACCAGGCAAGGACGATCCACCGTCGGGCAAGGCCAGAAAGCCGTCGGGCAAGGCCATAACGCCGCAGGAAGCCACGTGGCCTACAGTCTCATCGTGCCCGTATTCAACCGCCCCGATGAGGTCGATGAACTGCTCGACAGTCTGACGCGCCAGACGCTGACCGACTTCGAGGTCATCATCGTCGAGGACGGGTCGCAGCAGCCCTGCGAGGCCGTCTGCAAGAAATACGCCGACCGCCTCGACCTGCACTACTTCGCCAAGGCCAACAGCGGCCCCGGACAGAGCCGCAACTACGGTGTGGAGCGGGCCAAAGGCGACTACGTCATCATACTCGACAGCGACGTCATCGTGCCCGAGGGCTATCTCGCAGCCATCGACAAGGAACTGAAAGCGCAGTCCGCCGACGCCTTCGGCGGACCCGACCGCGCCCATCCCGACTTCACGCCCACACAGAAGGCCATCTCCTATTCGATGACCTCGTTCTTCACCACGGGCGGCATACGCGGCGGCAAGAAGAAGCTCGACAAGTTCTATCCGCGGTCATTCAACATGGGCGTGCGCCGCGAGGTGTACAATAAGCTCGGCGGATTCTCGAAGATGCGCTTCGGCGAGGATATCGACTTCTCCATCCGCATCTTCAAGGGCGGCTACCGCTGTCGGCTGTTCCCCGACGCGTGGGTCTACCACAAGCGCCGCACCGACTTCAGGAAGTTCTGGCGGCAGGTGTTCAACAGCGGCATCGCGCGCATCAACCTCTATAAGAAGTACCCCGAGAGTCTGAAGCTCGTCCACCTGCTGCCCGCTGTGTTCACCGTCGGCGTCGTGGTGCTGGCCATCATATTCCTGGAGTCGTTTGCCGGCTACTCGTTCATCAATCTCTTCAAGACCTATACGGGCGACGATACGCTGGCCCGCATCGGCATGGTGGTGGGCGTGGCGCCGCTGGCGCTCTACAGTCTGCTCATCCTCATCGACTCCACCATCCGCAACCGCAGTCTGAAGATTGGACTGCTCTCCATCCACGCGGCCTTCACCCAACTGTTAGGCTATGGCTCCGGCTTCCTGCAGGCATGGTGGCGCCGCTGCGTTGGTAAGGATGCGGAGTATGCGGCCTATAAAGAGAACTTCTATAAATAAAGCGGGCATAGCGCTTATTGACCGCAGACACAATCAACGAATAAACATCGCAGAGATGAACAAGCACGTCCTTACTTCCTTTTTGCTGGTGCTGCTGTTGGCGGGCATCGCCGTCAGCGCCACGGCCCGGCGCACCACCATCCTCATCTCCCTCGACGGCTTCCGCTGGGACTATACCGAGTGGTACGATACGCCATTCCTCAACAGCATGGCCGAGCGGGGTGCGAGCGGTGAGCTGGTGCCGTCGTTTCCGTCGAAGACCTTCCCCAACCACTATACGCTGGTCACCGGCCTCAGGCCCGAGCACCACGGCATCATCGCCAACTCGTTTCTCAACCGCAAGACCGGCGCGCGCTTCTCGCTGGGCAACCCTAAGACGAAGTTCGACCCGCAATATTATAAAGGTGAGCCCCTCTGGCTGACAGCGCAGCACCAGGGCAAGCATACGGCGGTATTCTACTGGCCGGGCAGCGACGTGGCCGTCAACGGGAAGTACCCCGACCGGTGGCATCAGTACGAGGAGAAGCCCCACATGACCAAGGCGCAGCGGGCCGACAGCATCATTGCCCAACTCACGTCGCCGCAGTCGCCCGACCTCATCATGGCTTACTTCGAGGAACCGGACGCGTCGGGCCACAACTTCGGACCGCACTCGCTCCGCGTGCGGAGGGCTGTGGAGCAGATGGACTCGCTGCTCGGCTCGCTGTGGCAGCGCATCGTCAGGACAGGCCTCAGCGACAGCGTCAACCTCGTCATCGTCTCCGACCACGGCATGACGTGGTATAAGCCCGAGCGGCAGATTCGCGTGAGCGACTGGCTTAAGCCCACGTGGTACCGGTCGATAGAAGGCAACCTTCCCGCCAACATCTATGCTGAAGCGCGGTGGCAGCAGGACAGCATCGTCAATGCGCTCAGCCATGCGCCCCATCTGCGCGCCTGGCGTAAGGCCGACATCCCCACATGGCTCCATTACCAGGCCGACGCCAATATCGGCGACGTCGTGGTGCTGCCCGATGAGGGTTGGCTCTTCACCGATGATCCGACCCACCCCGCCGGCATGCATGGCTACGACCCCGCCTACAGTGATATGCATGCGCTCTTCCGCGCCTGCGGGCCCGACATCCGCAAGGGCGTGCGCCTCGGGCAGTTCAGCAATACCGCGGTGTACAGCCTCGTCTGCAAGCTGCTCGGCATCAAGCCGGCAAAGAACGACGGCACCGATGCATACAAGGAGATTGCGGGGAAGATGGGGCTGTAGATGATGGGTCTTATGGGGATGATGGGTCTTATGGGGCGAATGGGTTTAATGGGTGGCGCCTGACAAACCAAGAGCTCAATAACTCACAAACTCAAGAACTTAAAAACCAGCTCAATAACTAACAAACTTACAAGCTTAAAAACTCACATCATGAATTCACTATCCATCCACGACTGGGCAGCCGAGGACCGCCCGCGGGAGAAGCTCGAGAGCCTCGGACCGGAGGCCTTGAGCAATGCCGAGCTGTTGGCCATCCTCATCGGGTCGGGCACGGCGAAGCAGAGCGCCGTCGACCTGATGAAGACGGTGCTCAACAAATGCAACAACAACCTCAACTCGCTGGGTAAGATGACCATCGACGAGCTGCAGGCCTTCAAGGGCATCGGTCCGGCCAAGGCCATCACCATCCTCGCCGCCTGTGAGCTCGGCAAGCGGCGCGCCCGCGAGAAAGCCGAGGAGCGCGTGAGGATTGACTCCGCCGAGCGCATCTACGAGCTGATGCACCCGAAGATGCAGGACCTCAGCGTGGAGGAGTTCCATATCCTGCTGATGAACCAGAACTTCAAGCTCATCAAGGAGACGTGCATCAGCCACGGCGGATTCACCGAGACCGCCGTCGACATACGCATCATCATGCGCGACGCCATCTTGAGCAACGCCACCGTGCTGGCCGTCTGCCACAACCATCCCAGTGGCAACACCCATCCCAGCCGACAGGATGACCAGCTCACCAATCGCATACAGAAGGCCTGCGACATCATGCGCATCTACCTCCTCGACCACGTCATCGTCACCGACGGCGCCTATTACAGCTACCGCGAAATGGGCCGAATATAAATAAAAAGACGCGAATGCTTGCGCGGGTCAATTATTTTGCTTAAGTTTGCAGAAAAGCCAAGACAAATGACACAAGAAGAGAAGACCAAGATTGAGGAGCGCATCGTGGATGTGCTGAAGACCGTGTACGACCCCGAGATACCCGTCAATATCTATGACCTGGGCATGATTTATAAGATAGACCTGCAGGATGACGGTTCATTGAACGTCGACATGACGTTCACCGCCCCCAGCTGTCCGGCTGCCGACTTCATCCTTGAGGACGTGCGCACAAAGCTCGAGAGCGTAGAGGGCGTCAAGGCGGCCAACGTCAACCTCGTGTTTGAGCCGGCCTGGGACCAGAGCATGATGAGCGAGGAAGCCCGGGTTGAGCTCGGCCTGGAGTAACCTTTTGTAAAGACTAAAGCCTATGAGAAAGAACATCTATTTCCTATCCGATGCCCATTTAGGGTCGCTGGCTATCCCCCACCGGCGCATGCAGGAGCGCAGGCTCGTGCGCTTCCTCGACAGCATCAAGGAGAAGGCTGAGGCAGTCTATCTGCTCGGCGATATGTTTGACTTCTGGGACGAATACAAGTACGTCGTGCCCAAGGGCTACACGCGTTTCCTCGGTAAGCTGTCGGAGCTTACCGACATGGGCGTCGAGGTGCATTTCTTCACCGGCAACCATGATATATGGACCTACGGCTACCTCGAGGAAGAGTGCGGCCTCATCGTGCACCGCCAGCCGCTGACAACCGAGCTGCACGGCAAGATCTTCTATCTTGCCCACGGCGACGGCTTGGGCGACCCCCATACCGACTTCAAGTTCCTGCGCTGGATGTTCCACAACCGCACATGCCAGCGTCTGCTCAACTTCGTTCATCCGTGGTGGGGCATGCAGCTCGGCCTCAAATGGGCGAAGCACAGTCGGCTGAAGCGCGCCGACGGTAAGGAGCCGCCTTATATGGGTGAGGACCGCGAGTACCTCGTCTTGTGGACCAAGGAGTACATGCAGACCCACCCCAACATCGACTATTTCATCTACGGCCACCGCCACATTGAGCTGGACCTCAACCTGCCGCGCATCGAAGGGCATACGGCACGCATGCTCATCCTCGGCGACTGGATTACGCAGTTCACCTACGCCGTGTTCGATGGCGAACACCTCTTCCTCGAGGAATACGTCGAGGGAGAATCGCGGCCGTAAGTTACCGCTCTTTTCCGCTCTCCGCCTATTATCACCAACAACCTATAGCGTATGGAAACCTCAATTCCTCCCCGGGCTCCCATCGTTGACGAAGATGCCCAAAGAACCTCAACATTTGACAAACGGCGCAGATGGATAGGCGCCATCTGCGGTCCTATCTGCGCCTTCCTCGTTTGGCTCACGCCCATCAGCGCCCTATCGCCACAAGCCCACATGCTGCTGGCCATCATGACGCTGGTGTGCCTCTGGTGGATTACCGAACCGGTACCCATCCCCGTCACGTCGCTGCTTGGTCCGACGCTCTGCGTCATCCTCGGCGTGACGACCATGAAGGAGGCCTTTGCCGCCTTCGCCAGTCCTACCATTTTTCTTTTTATGGGCGGTTTCATCATCGCCAAGGCCATGACCGTCAACGGCATCGACCGCCGCATCTCCTACGGCATCGTGTCGATGCGGTGGGTGGGCGACAGTCCACGGCGCATCTTCTTTGCCGTGGGACTGGCCTGCATGCTCTGCTCCGGTTGGATCAGCAACACCGCCACCGCCGCAATGATGTTCCCCATCGCGCTCGGTCTGCTCGAGGCCATCCGCGAGATGATGGCGGCCAAAGGGCGCACCATCAACCTGAAATCGTATAAATACGCCACCGGACTGATGCTGATGACGGCCTATGCCTGTTCCATCGGTGGTGTGCTGACGCCCATCGGCACGCCGCCCAACATCATCATGCTGGGCTTCCTCGATGAACTGTGCCACATCAACATCGGCTTCTTCCAATGGATTATCTGGGGCTTCGTGACGATGATCATCTACTTCATCATCGCCTACGTGGTGCTGAGCAAGATGTTCCCCGCCGACGTCAAGCGCATCGACGGCGCCCACGAGTTTGTGGAGGAGCGCCGCAAGGCCTTGGGCAAATGGACCAAGGCACAGAAGAACACGATGGTGGGCTTCGGCATCGCCGTGGTGCTGTGGGTCACGCCGGGCATCCTGAGCATGATCTGGGGCAACGGCAGTGAGGTGCTGAAGACCTACAACCGTCTCTTCCCCGAGGCCATCGCGGCCATGGTGGGCGCGCTCGTCCTCTTCCTGCTGCCCGGCGGCAAGAACGAGAAGGGCAAGCCCCGCCCGGTCATCACCTGGCGTCAGGCCGTCGATGGCGTAGAATGGGGCACGCTGCTGCTCTTCGGCGGCGGTCTGGCGATGGGCGGCATGATGTACAGTCTGGGGCTGTCGCAGTGGATTGGCGACAACATCATCGGCTGGCTGGGCGGCGAACCGTCACAGGTGCTGCTCGTGGCCGTGTTCTGTGTGGTGTCGCTGCTGATGTCGGAGCTCACCTCCCACACCGCCGCCACCAACATGGTGGGGCCGCTGGCCATCGGCGCCGCCGTGGCCGCCGGCTACAATCCCGTCCCCATTGCCGTGGGCGTGGCGCTCTCGGCCTCGCTCGGCTTCATGCTGCCCGTGTCGACGCCGCCCAATGCCATCGTCTATGCCAGCGGCTATGTGCCGATAACGAAGATGATCAAGACGGGTGTCATCATCGACTTCTTCGGCATCGCCGTCGTGACGATACCCATCGTGCTGTATTTGGTGAGCCTCGTGCTTTAGCGGGCGGGGTGTATTGGAAGTCCGGAAACAAGGAAGTCCGGAAGTCCGGAAGTCCAGTCATGTGCTTAAGCATTCGACTGGACTTCTGTACTTCCGGACTCCCGGACTTCTAAATTTCTGTAGAATTATTCCTTAATAATCGGAAGGCTCCTTGCCGGTGACGAGGGCCAGCGTATCGCGGGCGATAACAATCTCCTCGTCGGTAGGAATCATGACGACCTTCACCTTAGAGTCGTCGGCAGAGAGGATCTGCTCCTTCGAACGCACGTGGTTGCGCTCCTTGTCCATCTTCACGCCGAGGTATTCCAGACCCGTGCAGGAGTCCCAACGCACACCGTCCTGGTTCTCGCCGACACCAGCCGTCCAAACGATGATGTCGACGCCGTTCATGGCGGCAGCATAAGCACCGATGTACTTCTTGATGCGGTAGTTGTACATAGCCAAGGCGAGGTGAGCCATCTTGTCGCCGTTCTTGTCGGCCTCCTCAATCTCGCGCATATCGCTCGAGATGCCGGTGATGCCGAGCACACCGCTCTTCTTGTTGAGGTAGTCGGCCATCTCCTGCGGCTTCATACCGCTCTTCTGCATCATGTAGGTCACGGCAGAGGGATCGATGTCGCCCGAGCGTGAGCCCATCATCACACCGGCCAGTGGGGTGAGACCCATGGAGGTGTCGATGACCTTACCATACTTGATGGCGGCTACCGATGCACCGTTGCCGATATGGCAGGTGATGATCTTCTGCGTCTTGATGTCGACGCCGAGGAACTCGCACACGCGGTGAGAGACATAGCGGTGGCTCGTTCCATGGAAGCCGTAGCGACGCACGTGGTACTTGGTGTACCACTCGTAGGGGATGCCGTAGAGGTAAGCATAGTCGGGCATGGTGGAATGGAAGGCGTTGTCGAACACCGTCACCTGCGGCACGTTGGGCATGAGCTCGTCCACGGCGCGGATGCCGGCCAGATGGCCTTTGTTGTGCACGGGAGCCAGGTCGATGAGGCTCTCGATGCCCTTCTCCACCTCAGGGGTGACGATGCAGCTCTTCTCGAAGAGGTCGCCGCCCTGCACGATGCGGTGGCCGACGGCACCAATCTCGTCGAGGCTCTTGATGGCACCGAAGTCGGGATCGAGCAGGCACTTGAACACCAGCTCAACGCCCTCCTTGTGGGTGGGCAGGTCGGCCATGATTTTCTTCTTCTCGCCGTTGTCGAGCTTCACCTTGATGAAAGCCTCATCGAGGCCGATGCGCTCTACGCCGCCCTGAGCCAGCACCGACTCGTCGGTCATGTCGTATAACTTGTACTTGATGGAACTGCTACCGCAGTTTAATACCAAAATCTTCATTTGTCTTGTGTGTAATGGATGATGTTACTGTTTCTTGGCGTCCTGTGCCTGGCAGCTGGTGATGGCGACCATGTAGTAGATGTCGTCGACGCTACAGCCGCGGCTGAGGTCGTTGACCGGACGTGCGATACCCTGCAGGATGGGGCCGATGGCCGTAGCACCGCCGAGACGCTCGACGAGCTTGTAGCCGATGTTGCCTACCTCGAGGTTGGGCACGACGAGTACGTTGGCCCTACCGGCGATGTTGCTCTGCGGCGCCTTCTTCTTACCCACGGCGGGAACGAGTGCGGCGTCGGCCTGCAGCTCACCGTCGACGAGCAGCATGGGGAACTTCTCGCGTGCAATCTTCACGGCGTCAACCACCTTGTCGATGACGTAGACGCTCTTGCCGGTCTCCTTGTTGATGGCGTCCTTGGCCGATCCCTTCGTGCTGTAGCTCAGCATAGCCACATGAGGCTCAGCGATGCCGGCGATGGCCTTGGCGGTCTGCGCGGTGGTGTAGGCAATCTGTGCCAACTGGTCGGCTGTGGGGTTCGGGGTAACAGCGACGTCACCCATCACCACGACGCCGTCGGCACCGTACTGCGACTTCGTGATGAGCAGCATGGCACCGCTCACGCAGGTGATGCCGGGAGCGCATTTGATAATCTGCAGGGCCGGACGCAGCGTGTCGCCAGTGGTGCTGAGGGCACCGGAGATCTGACCGTCGGCGTCGCCCGACTTGATAATCATGCAGCCCAGATAGAGGTTGTTGTGCAGCACGAGCTCGCGGGCCTGGTCGATGGTCATGCCCTTCTTCTTACGGAGCTCAGCCAGCTTCTCGGCATACTCTTCGGTCTTATCGAAGTGCAGCGGGTCGATGATACGGGCCTTGTCGATGTGGGTCAGTCCCCACTCCTTAGCCTCTTCAAAGATGTGATCACGGTTGCCGATAAGGATGATGTCGGCAATGTCGTCGGCCAACACGCGGTCAGCGGCTTTCAATGTGCGCTCTTCCTCAGCCTCAGGCAGCACGATGCGCTGCTTGTCAGCCTTGGCACGGGCCACGATTTGCTCTAATAAACTCATAAGTTAGTTCTATTTAATCGATTAAATTGCAATCCTTACTTTACAACTGCAAAGTTACTGCAAACGCCCAACATTTCAAAACATTCCGCGATGAATTTCGCCTGTCGCATGAATAAATTCGCGCACAGCCGATAAAGTCCGTAGAGATGTACGCCACCGGTGACAGTGTAGTGGCCGGCCTGGTGCCGGCCACCAGCCGCCGGTGTTGCGGGCGTGTCTCCATCTGCGAGATTAGTGTAAGCGCTGATGTGTGGGAAAAATGCCATACCGCCTAAATTCGCGCAGCCAATAAATCGGCTCTCTGCAGCGGGGCTACTGCTGGCTCATCTCCTCGGTGAGAATGCTCTCGAGGTCCTCGGCCGAGAGGCGGAGGCGGAAGTTGCCCTTGATGGCGACGCTGATGCGGCCCGTCTCCTCCGACACGACGACGGCGATGGCGTCGGAGGCCTGCGAGATGCCGAGGGCGGCGCGGTGGCGCAAGCCCAGTTCCTTGGGGATGTCCATGTTGTGGCTCACGGGCAGGATGCAGCCCGCAGCCTTGATGCGGCGCTTCGAGATGACCATGGCACCGTCGTGCAACGGCGAGTTCTTGAAGAAGATGTTCTCGATGAGCAGTTTGTTGATGTTGGCATCAATCAGCTCACCGGTCTGAACGATGTCGTCGAGCGGTGTGGCGCGCTCAATGACGATCAGCGCACCGACCTTGCCTTTGGCCATATCCATGCAGGCCCAGACGATAGGCATGATTTTGGACTTATCCTTGCGGCCGGCATTATCCTTGCGGCGGAGGAAGAAGTTGAACAGCCTTCGGACGCGCTGCCGTTCGCCGAGCTCATAAAGGAACTTCCTTATCTCATCCTTGAACAGCACGATGAGACCGATGACGCCCACCGATACCAGTTTGTCGAGGATGCTGCCCAGGAGCCGCATCTCCAGTACCTGTGAGACGAAGAGCCACACGAGGACGAACACCATGATGCCGATGAAGACGTTGAGCGAGCGGCTCTCCTTCATCAGCCGGTAGATGTAGAACAGGATGAGGGCGACAAGGAAGATGTCGATGACGTCCTTTATGCCAAAGTCGAAAAACATGCGCTGCGGAATGGATTACAGATTACACAAGACCGTTGCCTGATAGGCTTCCTTGACGTCGTGCACGCGGAGGATGCTGGCGCCGCCGATGAGGGCGAGCGTGTTGACGACTGTCGTGCCGTTGAGGGCCTCGTCGATGGTGATGCCCAGCGGTAGCCTGATGAGCCGCTTGCGCGACAATCCTGCGAGGATGGGCAGCTGCAGCACCTCGAGCTCGCGCTGGTGGCGCAGCACCGCGTAGTTCTCGCTGACGCTCTTGCCGAAGCCGTAGCCGGGGTCGAGGATGATATCCTTCACGCCGAGGTCGCGCAACTGCTGCACCTCACGCGAGAAGTTGATGAGCATATCGTGGATATTCGACTGCACCGACATGAGGATATACGGCACCTTGAGTTTGCCCATCATGCGGAAGATGGGCGGATAGCTGGCGAAACGGTCGTCGCCGTCGACGGTATACTGTTCTTCGAGGGGCTTATCGACGATGCCAGTGATGCCGCCCTCCGACACATCGTTGATGATGTCGGCACCGAACTCCTCCACGACCATGCGTGCCACATCGGGGCGGAAGGTGTCGACGGACAGCGGTACATCGGGTTGCTCACGGCGGACGATGGGCAGGGCAAAGCGCAGGCGTGCCATCTCCTCTTCCTCCGACACCTCGTTGGCGCCGGGGCGGGTGGAGAAAGCGCCAACGTCGATGATGGCACCGCCCTCAGCCACAATCTGGTTGGCGCGGTCGGCAATCTCCTGTTCGGTCTGCTTCCGACTGCCCGCGAAGAAGCTGTCGGGCGTGCAGTTGAGGATGCCCATCACCTTTGGCGACGACAGCGACAGTAGTCGGCCTTTGATATTGAGTGTATAGTCTATCATGGTTGTTGTTTGTTCGGAATTACAAATTTAGGCAATATTTTCCAAGCGGGGCGCGTAATCTCCTATAATTACCGTTTTTTAACGGGAACACCGCACAGGTATCAGTGTAGTGGCCGGTCTTGTGCCGGCCACCAGCCGAGTACAAAACACGGGTTACATGGTGCTTTTCCAACGGCCAACTATTCAGAAAGAATATTACAAAATGGCCTCATCGATTTTCGTCATTCCAGCGATGGAAAAACGGGGAAAACGGGGCGAACTAACGGGAAAAGGCATCGGAAAGGGCCGTTTCATCCGTTTCGGACTGCGAAAAGCGTCATCTGGCATCGCGATAGCATAGTTATCGCACAGCAAAACCATAGCGATCGCAACGCGAGCGCATAGCTATCGCACTGCGAGAGCATAGCTATCGCGGTGCGATAAGGTACTTATCGCGATATCACAGCGGTCATTTGGAGGCACCACAGAAGAGGAATGTTTGTAAGCTACTGAGCAATAGCTATTTACGTAAAAGTGCTCTAAACGGCGTTATTTGGAGCCCAGGTCGTGTCTGCTTGCAAATACGCGAAACTGAGGGGTCTCAAAACACCAAAAAAGTTGACAGCGTTGAGCTTTTGAGTTGATGAGTTTGGAGTTTTTGGGCCTTTGATATGGCGGTGGGGGATGCGGGAAGCCGAGGAAGCGAAGGAGAATGGGCCGTCGCGCTTCGAGACCTCACGCAGATTGCGCAGATTACGCAGATGTCCTGCACATCATGGATCTCGCAGATTTTTGGCGCAGCGGATATTTTCCGTGGGTTGGATGTTAGTCTAATTCACTGGTTACAGATCCGTAGTTGGTTAGGGATGGCATTGCTCAAGGGAAATAGTTTTTTGAACCAAAACCAGAAAAACCTCTTTGTGTCAACACCAAGGGCTAAGGCCCTTTGCCATTTGCGGTTGGAGGGCTTATGAGAGGCACGCCTCTCACCGCCCTCCAACCGCAAATGGCAGATTCTCTTACGTCGAATCTTGGCGCTGACACAAAGAAAAACCTTAAAAACAAGCTATCGCGATGTAACTTCCAATTCCCAATTACGATCTCTATACACCAAAAACTGCGCCAGCTTGTTTTCAAGGTTTTCCTTGCTGTGATGCAAGCCAGAGGAACGAAGGCTGTTTCACAAAGGGCTCAGCCCTTGCATCACAGCAAGAGGTTTTATTTGTTTTTGTAAAAGAATCGTGTTCATGAGCTCTCTTCTCCAAATACGGGGTTGATCCGATGCGCCTATCCGTGCCACGGGAAATATCCATTGCGCCAGATTTTTCCTACCACCATTGGGCACCGAGGGAAGCATCGGGTAACCGATGCCACTACTTCGCCAGCGTGAAGCGCAGGGCGGCACCACCGGAGGACTGGAGCTTGAGACGGAGGGTCTGACCGCCCTTCACCTTCAGGTGCTCGGTGCGGACATTGGTGCGCGTCTTCAGCGTGGGGTCGTCGGTGTAGAGGTCGAGCGTGTAGCGCTTGCCCTTGGTGAGGAACGAGGCGGTGTTGATGACCACCTCACGCGCCTCAAGACCGTTCATCACACCCACATACCAGTCGGACGCCGACCGGCGCGCCTGCACGATGAACTTACCCGGCTCACCGTCGAGGCAGCGGCTGTCGTCCCACGTCGTCGGCACATCCTTCCAGAACTGCAGCTCGGCCTCACCCCTGTACAGCTGCGGCTTGTCGTACCAGAACAGAAACTCGATGGGACTGTAGTAGACCACGGCCATCGCGAGCTGGTGGGCGTGGGTGTTCTTGACGCGCCCACTGAAGTAGCACGGCGTATAGTCGGCCGAACCGCAGAGGAAGCGCGTGAAGGGCAACACGGTGTTATGCCAGGCGTCAGGCATCTCCTCGTTGCCGCCAATGCCCTCCTGCGTCATCAGGTTGGGCAGCGTACGGCTGACGCCCGTGGGGCGGTATTCGTCGTGGATGTCGACAATCAGGTGATGCTCGGCGCATTCTCTGACGGCGTTGTGGAGCCATGTGGTCCACTGCTGCGAGCCGACCTGCACGAAGCCGAACTTCACACCCTTGATGCCGAGGCGCTCATAGAGGGGCAGGATGGAGTCGAGCTGCGAGTAGAGCGCACGCTGGTTGACGTAAAGCCAGATGCCGATGCCACGGCTGCGGGCATAGTCGGTGACCTCCTTGAGCGAGGTCTTCCAGCGCGGAATCATCTCCGAGGCGTCCGAGCTGACCTTCATCTCAGGCCCGTACCAACCCGCGTCGAGCTCCACATATTGGAAGTTCATCGACTTGGCGAAGTCGATAGAGGCCATAATCTCCTCCTTGTTGAGTCCACTGCGGAAGGCCTTGCCGGGGCGAACAAAAGAGAAGTCGCCCTTGGCCGGCGCGTTGAGGTTGAGCAGCAGTTGCTTGTTGTTGACCAGGTCGGTGGCCTTGTCGCCCGCCATGACGACGCGCCACGGCGTTGAATAAGGCGTGATGAGGTCGGCGTCGTCATACATCGACACCTGCAGCGTGTTGTCGGCGGTCAGGCGGAACTTGCCGCGGGGATAGTCGGTGAGCGCGGCCTCGCCGAGTGCCACCCACGTGCCGTCGGCCAGATGGAGCAGCAGCGGGCGCTCGCTCTCGTCGGTCCATTCGGCGCACGTGAGGCCCGTCTCATGGAAGGGGCCCTGCGCCCAATGCTCCTGCCAGGCCTTGGCGCCCGGCGCGAAGACAAACGACGTCAGTTCACTGGTGACATGCATGAAGAGGCCGTTGGTGGCCTCGGGGAAATGATAGCGTACGGCCACGCCCTCGTCGTAGGCGCGCACGACGATGTCGAGCAGATAGCTCTTGCGTTTCTCATAGCCATTGCTGACGCCCTCGAGCTGATTGCCCTTGATGAAATGGAGCGTCAGCTGGCGGTAGTGGTCGCGCAGCTGGGTGTACTCGCCGTAGAGCGGTGTCCACGTGGTATCCTGATCGACGACCTCGCTGCCGGTGAGGTACATGTCGGCCGTGAACACGGCGGAGCTGTCGCGGGGCACGCCCATGGCCTGCTCCACGAGGTGGTTGTCGATGGTAAGGCCGAGGTCGCCGTGGGTGAGCTCACGACCCTGATAGCTGATGGCATAGCGTAGCTGATGGTCGGCCTGATTGAAGGTGAAGACGTAGCGGCCGTCGGGTGAGGACACAGTAGTAACGGGCTGCGGCGCTGACTTGGCAAAGGTCAGACTGCCAAGGCAGACAGCGAGCATCAAGAGGATTGCTGATTTGAAATGCATGGATTGAAGATTTGGAGGGGATCGTATGGATGGAATATGACGCCAGACCCGGCCGCGGGTCAGCGCTGCTTAGAGATTACCTTGTAATAGCCTTTCACCTTCATGCCCTGATAGCGCATCTCGGCGCCGGTGGCTGAGGAGAAGATGTAGTCGGTGCGGCCCGACTTGAGGCGGACGATGATGCCCACGGCCGACGCATCGGTGCACTTCGGCGTGAAATAGTCGACCGATGCAATCTCAGAGGGCTCGCTCTGCGACGACGGCTCAAAGATGGAGACAAACGGATGGCGCCAGGCCTCGCCCTGCTGACGCGCCACGAAGGTGAGCACCGGCTGCTTGCCGATGGCGTAGGGCTGGTTGGGCATGCGGTCGTACTGCATGTTGACCGGTGAAAGGGCCTGGTACACCTTACGCTGCTTGTCGGCCTTCATCCACATCGTCATGGTGATGGAGTCGTTGACGGTGAACTGTGCCTTGACATTCTTCGTCATCGGCGCGCCCTTCTTGTCGTAGATGTAGGAATAGGCGTAGAGATGACCTCCGGCAAAGGCAAGGTCGTCGGTGGGCTTGAGGTTGAGCGAACTGCCGTCGGCAGCCGTCAGCGTCATGCGCTGGCCGAGGTTATGGTAGAAGTAGTCGTGCATCTTGTCGTTGCCGTCCTTGCGGTGGGAGCGGAAGATGTCGACGTAGTAGCCGCCGGTGGCCGACGTGCGCACGATGCCGGTGGTGCGCTGCTGGTCGCTGTTGGTCTCGGGTTCGATGAAGCTCAGTACGCTGTGGGATCGGCCCACGGTGCCGCAGGTGTCGACCACGGTGAACGGATGCTGGCTCCACATGATGGCGTAGGTTGAGATGCCGTCGACGACCACCGTGTTGTGGGCGGGCATCTGACTGTAGTATTCCTTATAGTCGTCGCCGCTGTAGAGGTACTGGCCGATGCCGGCGTCGGGGCCGAGCATGTAGCCCTTGCCATAAAGCTCAAGCGAGATGCCGTTGGCATGCTGGTGGTTGCCCAGGCTGCCGTTGAGCGCTGCCATGAGGTCGTGGCGCTGGTCCATGCCCGTGCGCTGCACGAGCCACGAGGCGTTGGGCGTGTAGAACAGTGGACGCACATAGTGCCCTATCAGTGAGGCCGGTGCGGTGGGCTGGACGGCCTTGCGCAGCGAGTCGAAGCGGGCATAGAGGGCGTCGTTGTGGTGGCGGCGGGCGTAGGCCAGCACGTTGTCGATGCTCTTGGTGGAGAACCACGTCGGGTGGCTGTCGCCGTAGCCGATAAACATGCGGGCGGGCGAGAGATACTCCATGGCGGCGGGGATGGCCTTGAGCAGTTGGGGCAGCTGCTGGTAGAGGTCGATGCCGGCCTTCTCGTCAAGCAGATTGGCGAAGTCGCTGAAGTCGCCCAGTACGGTGATGCTGTAGCCCGGCGACTCATACCATATATAGGTGTGGGGGTCGAAGCCGTAGTCGGCCAGCTTCTTCAGGCTCCACTGGCGCACGCTGTTCTCGTTGAGGATATAGTTGAGGTAGTACTCACGGCCGTGGCCGTCGGCGTAGGCGCTGTCGGGCTGCAGCATCAGGCCAATCTTCGCAATGAACTCCGCCTGGAAGAGGTCCCAGTTGTTGTGGGGCACGCCATTGGCGATGATGTTCTCGGCCCACTTCTTCAGGGCGCCGTCGCAAATCTTCTGGTCGTCGCTCTTCATGAGTGGGCGCAGAATGGGATAGGTCTCATAGAGCTTGGCGATGGCGTCCTCGTGGATGACCTCGAAGGTGGTCATGCCATAAAGCGTCTGCATGTGGCCGTGAGAGATATCGGTAGCGACGTTGCGGTAATAGATGCCGCCGAGGAACACCCGCACCACGGGCAGGGCCAGACCGGCATAGCGGCGGTCGCCCGTGAGCTGATACAGACGGGCGGCGTCGCGGGCGATGGAGAGAATCTGGATGTTGAGCGAGGCGATGTTGCAGCCCGTCTTGTTAGGGTTGGCCTTCTCCATCTTACCCGTCGCGGCATTGATGAAGGTCACGTTGCCCTCCTCATCGTCGTCGTAAGGTACGATATCCTCTATCTTCGGCCGGTTGTAATACGACTTGGTGCCGCGGGTACCGTTCATCTTCACCGTAGGCTCCGGTGCACGGTCGCCACCCACATGGTCGTAGGTCTCGGCGTTGCAGAACACGTCGGTGGCATGGGTCTTCCAATACATCTGCAGGCGCGAGTAAAGCCAGTCGGGCTGCTGCTCCACATGGGCCAGATAGGGGTCAACTTTCTTGCGCAGCTGGTCGACCTCACCCGCATGGGCGAAGAGCGGCAGCAGCGCGAACACTATAATATAAAGGTAACAACGTCTCATCGTATCATAAGTTTAGCGCCTTGGCACGCAGCAAGGCTTCCAGGTAATAATAATCGGCATAGATGATGCTCGCGTCGATCTCGGAGCCTGCGGGATGATGGCCGGTGGAATGGAGCAGGAAACTCACGTTGCGCTTGCCCGAACGGTAGCGCTTACCGGCGAGTTGCTCGAGCATCTTCACGGCGGCGTCGCGGTATTGCTGTTGCTTCTCACCCTTCACATAGCCCTGCAGCTCGAGCAGTGCATCGGCTACGACGCAGGCAGCCGACGCGTCCTTGATGTTGCGGTCGGGCGCATCCATATCCCAGACGGGAATCATGTCGTCGCTGGTCTCGGCGAGGCGCTTCAGATAGATGTCGGTCACCTTCTGCGCGAAGTCGAGGAACACCTGCTTGTGGGTGTAGCGGTAGACCATCGTGTAGCCGTAGATGGCCCACGACTGTCCCCGCGACCACATGGAATAGTCGGCATAGCCCTGATGGGTGACGCCCTTGATGAAGTCGCCCGTCAGCGTATCGTAGACAGCGACGTGGTAGCACGAACCGTCGGGACGGAAATGGTGGCGCATGGTGGTCATAGCGTGGGTGACGGCGAGGTCGTAGAGCAGCGGGTTGCCGCCATGCTTCGCGGCCCAGAACATCAGGTCGAGGTTCATCATGTTGTCCATGATGGTGTTGTGGGGCCAGTGCTGCCGCTCCACCTCGCGCGGCCAGCTGAGCAGGGTACCGACGATGGGATTGAACAATGTGGCCAGCGAGTCGGCCGAGGCCAGCAGCACGCGGCGGTAGTCATCGCTGTGGGTTACCTCGTAGCCCTTGCCGTAGGAGCACATCATCAGGAAGCCGATGTCGTGGTCGAAGATGGGGCGGTAGGCAATGCCGCGCAGGCTCTCGGTGTAGCCGCGGGCAGGGCGTAGCAGCGTGGTGTCGCCACTGGCCATATAGTCCATCCACAACACGCCCGGCCAAAAGCCCGAGCACCACTCCTCGGCGGTAGCCTTGCGCTCGTTCCACCCGGCGTGGCGGTCGGTGGCAAGGATGTTGCGCGGCTCCATCGTGAAGTCGTAGCCGCCGCCTGCACGCAGCTCAGTCAAGGCGCGCTGCACCTGTCGGTGACAGTAGTTGAGGTCGTCATCAACCCGAAGGCCCGACCCGGCCAACGCCGTCGTGCAGACCAATCCAAGCAGCAGGCAAGCGTAAAGTCGCAATGTTTTCATCGTTAGTTGGTTTTTATTAGATATACGAACGGCAGCGCCTTAATACTTAAATTATCGTCATCTTTTCTTTATCCATCTAAAATGAAATGGACTAAAACGGAAGTCCATTGGACGGTAAAGATTTGGTAAAACTAAAATAAAGCGGTAACTTTGCAACCTCAACATTGCAATATGACCCCAATTAAAGCATAATTACTACTTATATACATTGTTATATGGTTATAGAAACAGAGAAGGGCTTCACTCCGTTGGAAGCCATCACCGAGGCCAAGCGCTGCCTCAACTGCAAGGTTCCCCTCTGCCGCAAGGGCTGCCCCATCAGCAACGACATTCCGGGCTTCATCCACCAGCTCTCGATGGGCAACATGGGCGAGGCCATGAAGGTCATCAACCAGACGAGCAACCTGCCGGCTATCTGCGGCCGCGTCTGCCCCCACGAGCGCCAATGCCAGGGCCATTGCATCAGGAATAAGAAGGGCGAGCCCATACAGATTGGTAAGCTCGAGAGCTTCGTCGCCGACTTCGACGCGCAGATGTCGCTCACCAAGGAGGACATCCCGCAGAAGACTCGCGGCAAGGTGGCCGTCATCGGATCGGGTCCTGCCGGACTGACCGTTGCCGCCGACCTCTCGCGCAAGGGCTTCTCGGTGACCATCTTCGAGGGTCAGGAGGAGTTGGGCGGTGTGCTGATGTACGGTATCCCCGAATACCGTCTGCCCAAGGCCGTGGTGCGCACGGAGATAAAGAAGATTGAGGCCTTAGGCGTGCGCTTCGTGCGCAACTGCCTCGTCGGCACCAATGGCGTCACCGTCGACAGTCTGTTCGCCGAAGGCTACGACGCCATATTCATGGGCACGGGAACGGCACTGCCGAAGGGTATGGACGATACGCCGGGCGCCAACCTTCGCGGTGTAGTGCAGTCGATTTACTTCCTCCACAACGTCAACGCCTTCAACGAGGGTGCGCTCAACCAGGAGGATATTCCGCTGAAACGCGGTGAGAAAGTGGCCGTCATCGGCGGCGGCAACGTAGCCATGGACGCCGCGCGCACAGCTATCCGCCTCGGTGCCGACGTCACGGTGCTCTACCGTAAGACGCAGGCCGAGATGCCCGCCATTGAGGCCGAATACAACTTAGCCGTGAAGGAGGGCGTGAAGTTCGCGTGGAAGACCACCGTGAGCGAGTTCATCGGCAACGACCACAACCGCCTGCAGGCCTTGCGCATGCAGACGCCCGACGGTGAGCGCGTGGAGCCGTTCGAACGCGTGTTCCTCGCCATCGGATCGCGTCCGGCCAGCCGCATCGTCTCGACGACGACCGGCATCGACGTGGATGAGAAGGGCTACGTCATCACCAACGACTACCCGATGGGCATGACCACCCGTCGTGGTGTCTTCGCCGGCGGCGACGTGGTGCACCGTCCGCAGACCGTGGTGCTGGCCATGAAGGCCGCGCAGGAGGTGTCGCAGGGCATCGAACAATATGTCGACGCCATCAAACTGCTGCAACACGTGGATAAGGTGGAGGCGGAAAGGGAATAATTTTCCTTATTCGTAACTCAGATAATGACTGAGGCGCTCGAGGTCGGTATCGGTGAAATCGGGCAAAAGGCGCAGTTCGCGGATATTCTTCAGCGGACCGCGCTGCCGCCGGTACTCGATGATATCGCGCGCCTGATAGAAATTGATGTAAGGGTGGCGCTTGAGCTCATTGAGCGATAACTGATTGATGCGCAACTTCCGCACAGGCGCCGAGACGGTGAGATAAGGCAGGGCCTCGGCGGGGAAGTCATTAATCTCAAGCAACTGCCGCTTGTCGTAGAAGCCGCCGAGGCGGTCGCGGTAGCGCACAATCTGACCGGCGAAATACGAGCCGATGCCCGGCACGCGCTTCAGCATGGTGGTGTCTGACGCATTCACCTCTATCTGCTCACCGGCCCGCAGCTTCGGCGTGAAATGGCGTGAACTGTCGCGAGGCGGGCGCTCGGCAGGGGTGTAAAGCGCCTCGGCCGGTTGGTAGTCGTCGCTGATGCGGATATAAGGCGCCAGCTCACGGTATTGCTTTTGGGTAAGGCCGTAGACGCGCGCGAAGTCGTTGGGCCGACGGTAGACGCCTCCTTTGGCGCGGTAGCGGTAGATGCTGCGCACCGACCACGGACTGAGGCCAAGGCGAAGGAGGTCGGTGGAATCGGCCGTATTGGGGTCGAAATAGAAGCGCTCCACCTGTCGGCCGTCGTCGGTGGCATAGGCTATCGGGGCGTTGCGGCGCTCACGCAATACGGCGGCCCTGTCTTCCGACCGGCGCATCAGCGTGCTGTCGGAGGCATCGGCAATAGCCGTCTCATCACTTTCCCTGCCTATCCACAGCGACACCACGAGGGCAAGGATGCCCAAGACGAGGAAGATGATGACGACCATGCGGTCGGATCGTCTGACATAGAAGAACTCTTTGAAGCGCAAGGTAGCTGATGAGTTTGTTAGTTTATGAGTTTTTGAGTTATGAGCTGCTGAGCTGCCACATGCTGGAAGCCGTTGCCACGACCGTCACGAGGATGGGTGTCAGACGATATTGAGCTGATGGAGGAACACCACGAGGATGCTGACGGGAGCGATGAAACGGACCAAAAACAACCATATCTTATAGAACACAGTCCCCAATGTGCCCCAGTTGGTCAGCTGGTCGCGCACCATCTGGCGCGGCGCCACCCATCCGACGAGGATGCAGGTGAGGAATGACCCGATGGGAAGCAGTACATTCGAGGTGAGGAAGTCGCAGAAGTCGAGGATGCTCTTGCCAGCTATGGTGAGGTCGACGGCACCGCACGACAGCGAGCAGAAGATGCCGACGATGATGGCCGCCACGGTCTCGATGATGGCACCCTTGGAGCGCGAGATGTGCAATTCCTCAAACCACATCGATGTTCCAATCTCGTGCATTGAGATGGTGGAAGTGAGGGCGGCAAGCGCCAAAAGGGCGTAGAACAGCACGCTGACGATGTAACCGGGTACGGGCGAGAACGCCTGCTGGAACACCGTGGGCAAGGTGATGAAGATAAGCGACGGACCGCTGTCGGGGTTGATGCCCACGGCGAAGGCAGCGGGGAAGATCATCAGTCCGGCTAAGATGGCGACGAGCGTGTCGATGCCCGCAATCTGGCCGGCCGACTTCAGCAGGTTGGTCTGGCGCGAGAAATAGGAGGCGTAGGTGCAGAGGCAAGCTGTGCCCAGCGAGAGGGAGAAGAACGCCTGACCGAGCGCGTCGAGGAAAACGTCGCGTGTGACAAGCGAGAAGTTGGGCTTGAACAGGTATTCTATGCCTTTACCGGCATTGGGCAGCGTGCATGAGGCCACCACGATAACGAGCAACAGGATGAACAGCACCGGCATGAGGATGTTGCTCACGCGCTCGATGCCGCGTCTGACACCACGCACCACCACGAAATGGGTGATGAGGATGAAGACGACCGTCCACAGCAACGGTTCGATGGGGTCAGAGGAGAACGTGCGGAAATACGCGGTCGCATAGGCGACATCGCCGTGGATATGCCCCATGAGCGATACGGCGAGGTACTGCAGGCACCAGCCCGCGACGACGGAGTAGAAGCCCAGGATGATGAGCGACGTGAACACACCGAGGTAGCCGACTAAGCCCCACGCCTTTCCGCCGGCCCGCGTATAGGCCCGTGCGGCATTGGAAGCACCGTTACGGCCCACCACAAACTCGGCCACCATACCGGGGATGCCCAGCATGAGGATGGCCACGAGATAGATGATGATAAACGCCGCACCACCGTCCTTGCCGGTCATGTAGGGGAAACGCCACACATTGCCCAAGCCAACCGCCGAACCGGCCGTCGCGAGGATGACGCCTATCTTAGTTCTAAAACTGCCACGTTCCATATTGCTTTGTTCAAATGATTATTTTGCCCTTGGTGTCTGCCGATGGTCAGAGTATGCCAAACTGATGCAGGAAGATGCAGAGTATGGCTATCGGCGCCACGAAGCGCACCAGGAACAGATAGGGCTTAAAGAAACGACGACTCACCGTGCCCCAGTTGGTGAACTCATCCTTGACGAGCTGCTTCGGTACGAACCAGCCGAGGAAGATGCACGTCAGGAAGCCGCCGATGGGCAGGAAGACCTGACCGGTGACGAAGTCGAAGATGTCGAAGAGTGACTTTCCGCCAATCGAGAGACCCGACAGCGCACCCAGCGACAGCGAGCAGAAGCAGCCGATGACGGTCGTCGACACCGTGACGATGGTGGCGCCGCGCTTGCGTGAGATGTGGAGCTCCTCGTAGAAGAAGGCCGTGCTGACCTCATGGAGCGACATGAGTGACGTGAGCGCTGCCAGCGTGAGCAGGAGGTAGAACATCAATGAGATAATCCACCCGATGAAAGGCATGCCGCCGAACACCTCGTTGAAGACGTTGGGCAGGGTGATGAAGATGAGCGACGGACCGCTGTCGGGATTGATGCCCACCGAGAACGCGGCGGGGAAGATCATCAATCCGGCCAGAATGGCGACCATTGTGTCGATGATAGAAATCTGGGCGGCGGTGTTGAGCAAGTTGGTCTGCCGCGTATAGTACGACGCATAGGTGCAGATGCAGCCCATGGCAATGCTCAGGGAATAGAACGACTGGCCTAAGGCGCCGAGGAAAACGCCCTGGTTAACCTTGCTGAAGTCGGGCTTGAACAGGAACGCAATGCCTTTCGACGCATTGGGCAACAGGCACGACGCCACCACGATGATGAGCAGTAATATAAATAAGGTGGGCATCATCATCTTGGAAGCCTTCTCGATGCCGCCTCTGACACCATGGATGATGACCAAGTGGGTGGCCAACATGATGGCAAACAACCAGAACAACGGTTGAACGGGATTGGTAGAGAACTGCGCGAAATACTCCTTGACGAACTCAGGACTGCCGTGCAACTGCCCCATGATGGAGGCGTAGACGTACTGCAGGCACCAGCCGGCCACCACGCCATAGTAGCCCATGATGAGGAAGCCCGTGATGACGCCGAGCAGACCGACGAAGCGCCACGCCGAGCCGCCAGCCACGCGCGAATAGGCGCGGTAGGTGTTGGCCGCACCATGACGGCCGATGATAAACTCGGAAATCATGCAGGGAATGCCCAACAGCAACACACATCCGATATAGACAAAGATGAAGGCAGCGCCACCGTTCTGTCCCGCCATGTAGGGGAAGCGCCATACATTGCCCAGTCCCACGGCACCGCCGGCCGTGGCCAATATCATGCCTATCTTGCTGCCGAAGCTTGCTCTCTCTTCTGTCATAAATACTCAATCAAATGCCTTGTCTTATGCTTTCTATACAATATTGTTGCAAAATTATAAAATAATATTGATATTATCAGCAAATCGTAAGGATTTAATCGCAGAAATGTTTAATTTTGTAGCCAGCTAAGGAATTATCCTATGAATTGTTCATCTTTACGGCATCTTTTTGCCAACTACCCGTTCAGCTGGTGCTGCATCATTTTCATCTGGGTGCTTTGCCTTATTCCCCTCCCCGAGACACCGCTGAGTGAGGTCCGCTTCTTCGACAAGTGGACACATCTGGTCTTCTACGGCGGACTCTGCACCGTCATCTGGACGGAGTACGGGCGCCGTCATTCGGCAATCAATTGGAAGCGTGCGGTCATGGGCGCCATTGTGGCGCCGCTCATCATGGGCGCACTCATCGAAGTGGTGCAGGCCACCTGCACCTTCGGCATCAGAAACGGCGACGTCATCGATTGGGTCGCCGACGCCGTGGGCGTGGCCTTAGGTCAAGTTATCGGTATTCCTCTGGCACACTGGCTCGCCAGGCGGAATAAGGGTTAGTAAGGAGGTTGGAATTATAGAAATGGCGGTCACCGGTCACCTCGGGACCGATGAAATCGGGCTTTTCGTAGGCTTCAGCCTCACCGCCCAGCTCCACTTCGGCCATCACGAGACCGTCGTTATCGCCATGGAACTCATCCACCTCAAACGTATGGTTACCGCAGGGCACAAGGTAGCGGTGCTTGTCGATGACGCCACCTTTGCAAAGCTTCAGCAAATGGGAAGCTTCATCCAGCGTAATCTCTTTCTCAAACTCATAGCGCGACAGTCCATGGTCGGTGCTGTGGCTCTTTATGGTCAGGTAGGCCTTATCGTCGCGTACGCGCACCCTGACGGTAGCCCCGTCAGCAGGAATATAGCCCTGCTGGATATGGCTGAACGACGTGGCGGCCTGCTTGTAGGCACCGCCATGCTTGACCAGGAACTTGCGTTCTATCTCTAATCCGCTCATGAATCAATCGGTTATATGGCTCATCGTTCTCATCCACGACGCCGGCGAGGCAGTGGCCTGAAAAGGTGAAGCCTGCGCCACACCGGCGTCGTGGTGGAATAAGATGATGTCAATACATCGGTCAATCAACCCGATGCATCAGACGATAAACATTGACCAAATCATATAGATGACAGCCAAGACAACGAGTACGGCGAATATCCATTTGACGACCTTGTCGCCCTGATTCTTCTGTTTCTCTTCACGCTCGGTGCGATGTTTCTGTGTAGCTACGTTGTTCACTTCTTTAGCGGCAACGTGCTTAGCCTGGTCTTTCTTGTTGTTTCCCATTATAAGTTATTCTGTTTTAAGTTATTTAATAATCTCTGTTTACTGTTCGGCTGCCTCAGCGTCGCTCTCGGCGAACTCCATGAGGTAAGCCTTGATGAAGCCATCTATCTTGCCATCCATCACGCCATCGACATCTGAGGTCTGATAACCCGTGCGGTGGTCCTTGACGCGGCGGTCGTCGAAGACATAGCTGCGTATCTGACTGCCCCACTCTATCTTCTTCTTTCCGGCCTCAATCTTAGCCTTCTCGGCCTGCTGCTTCTTCAGTGCGCGGTCGTAGAGTTGGCTCTTCAGGAGCTGCATGGCCTTGGCGCGGTTCTTCGGCTGGTCGCGCGTTTCAGTGTTCTCGATAAGGATTTCCTCCTTTTCACCGGTGTCGGGGTCCTCGTATTGATAGCGCAGACGGACACCCGACTCCACCTTATTGACGTTCTGGCCGCCGGCGCCGCTCGAGCGGAAGGTATCCCAACTCACCTTGGCGGGGTCGACATACACCTCAATGGTGTCGTCGACAAGCGGTGTGACGAATACGCTGGCGAAGCTCGTCATGCGCTTGCCCTGCGCGTTGTAAGGCGACACACGCACCAAGCGGTGGACGCCGTTCTCGCTCTTGAGGAAGCCATAGGCAAACTCGCCGCCCTCGATGGTCATCGTCATACTCTTGATGCCGACCTCCTCGCCGGGCTGCATGTCGGTGATGGTAATCTTGTATCCGTGGGCCTCACACCAGCGCATATACATTCGCATGAGCATCTGGGCCCAGTCCTGCGCCTCGGTTCCGCCGGCGCCGCTGTTGATCTTCATCACGGCATCCATAGAATCCTCATCCTGACGCAGCATGTTCTTCAACTCGAGATCCTCAATGGCCTTGATGCATTTGTCGTAATCTGCATCTACCTCTTCCTCGGTTACCAACTCCTCTTTATAATATTCGAAGGCGAGCTTCAGCTCCTCGGTGTACTCCTTCACCTGCTTATAGCCGGTAAGCCACTTCTCGATGCCCTTCACCTTCTTCATCTGCTCCTGGGCCCGCTTGGGGTCATCCCAAAAGTCAGGGGCCTGCGTCCGCAGTTGCTCCTCTTCAAATTCTACCTTCTTCTGGTCGATATTGAGATAATGATGGAGCTTCTCAGTGCGGTCCACCACATCTTTCAATTGGTCAGCTGTTATCATAATCTTTCAAATTCTACCGTTTCATCGTTGTGCCATCAGCCCCGACGGGCATCAGGCGCGGCCTCACTTCGTGATAATGCCATCGGAGGGCGTATTCTCATACATCTTATCGATGACGGCCTTATAATGCTCATATATCACCGGGCGCTTTATCTTGAGGGTGTTGGTGAGCTCACCGTTCTCTATAGAGAAGTGGTGGGCACAGAGCGTGAAGCGCTTGATCTGCTCATAGTGGGCCAGTCCTTGCTGGAGGGTTTCGATGCGCTCCATCATCATGTTGTGCACCTGCTGGTTCTGGCAGAGTTCCTCGCGGCTGGCGTATTTGATGCCATGCGCCGTAGCCCAGGCCTCTATCTCGTTGAAAGCGGGCACGATGAGCGCAGAGACAAACTTACGCTGGTCGGCGATGATGGCTACCTGATCGACGAACTTGTCGACCAACAGCAGCGACTCAATCATCTGCGGAGCGATATACTTACCATTGCTGGTCTTGAACAAATCCTTAATACGCTCGGTGAGATACAGCTCGCCATCCTTGAGGTATCCGGCATCACCCGTATGGAAGAAACCGTCGGCGTCGAAGGCCTGTGCGTTCAATGCCTCACGCTTGTAATAGCCGCGGGTTATCGTCGGGCCTTTCAGCAGAATCTCATTGTTCTCACCTATCTTTACCTCAATGCTGTTGATGGGGCGTCCCACCGACCCGATGGTGAACTTCTCACCCTTGTGGTCGCACGACACCGTGGCCAGACTCTCGGTGAGACCGTAGCCTACAATCATGCAAATACCGATGGAATGGACGAATTCCTCCACTTCGGGCGACACATAAGCACCGGCGGTGGGGAAGATATTGGGATGCTCCAAGCCAATCTGCGCACGCACCAATGACAGCACGTACTTATTGGCAACCTGGTACTTCAGCCTCAGCGATAGTGGTGGCTTACGGCCTGCGGCGAGGTAGTCGATGTTATATTTCTTACCAATCTTCCACGCCTCGTAGAACATCTTCTGCTGTACGGCCGACGAGCGGTCAATCTTTGCCTTGACAGCCTGATACACTTTCTCCCAGAAGCGCGGCACACTCGACATACTCGTCGGATGGGTCTCACGCATGGCCTGCTGGATGTTGTGGGGATTGGTGTTGACGATGAGCATGGCGCCCTCGGTGAGCGAGAGGTAAGCCCAACCACGCTCGAAGATATGGGTGAAAGGCAGGAAGTCGATGACGCGGTCGTTCTCTCCCACCGGCACACAAGCGTCATTGGCCTTGAAGGCGGCGGCATACTGGCCGTAAGTCAGGATGACGCCCTTGCTCGTGCCCGTGGTGCCGCTGGTGTAGAGGATGTTGCAGATATCGACGTCGTTGGCCTGGGAATAGAGTTTCTCGACCTCATCCTGACGGGGCAGGCCTTCGCCGAGCTTCATAAAGTCATCGAAATAGAGCGTGTTGGGGTCGTGGGTGCTGATGCGCACGCTATGGTCGAAGACGACGATGCGCTCGAGCGTCGGGCACACAGCGAAGATGCGGTGCGCCTTGTCGTATTGTTCCTGCTCACCAACGAACACCACGCGCACCTCACCATCGTTGATCATGTACTGGATTTGCTGCTCCGAGCTGGTGGCATAGAACGGGATTGAAATCACGCGAATGCCATAAGCGCCGAAATCGGTGTAGAGGTATTGCACACAGTTTTGGGAGAAAACGGCAATCTTGTCCTTCGGTTTGAGGCCAAGGTTGAGCAGCGCATTGCTGACTTGTTTCACCTTATCGGCAAACGTATTCCACGAAACAGTCTTCCACTCCGTACCACCAAAGTCCTGGTACATCATGGCTGTCTTATCGCCATACTTCTTTGCCTGTTCCTGAATGAGGACTGACAGATGACTTCTGTTCTGCATACTCGTAGATTTTATTCCATGCAAAGATAAAATAATAATATGAGAAAGGCAAAGTAATTTCGCGTTTTTTCTTAATTTTGTGGCATAGACAAACGATTATGCGACAACACGATTATCTTGACGATGCGGTGGATTTGCTCCGCCGCCTCATTGCAACGCCTTCGACGAGCCGCAACGAAGGCGCTGCCGCCGACCTCATGGAGCGGCAGATGACGGCTTATGGCCTATCGCCCCAACGGCATGGCAACAACCTTTGGGCATTGTCGCCCCAGTGGGATGACAGCAAGCCGACGCTGTTGCTCAACGCGCATATCGATACGGTGAAACCGGCCGCTTCGTGGACGCGTGACCCGTTTACGCCAACCCTCGAGGGCGACCGCCTCTACGGTTTGGGCAGCAACGACTGCGGCGGAGGTCTGACGACACTGCTGCAGGTATTCCGCTGGCTCACGCTCAGAGCGCAACCGTACAACATTGTCTACCTTGCCTCGTGCGAGGAGGAGGTGTCGGGGCAACAGGGCATCAGCAGTGTCTTACCGCTGTTGCCGCCCATCGACGTCGCCATCGTGGGCGAGCCGACGGGCATGCAGCCCGCCATCGCCGAGCGTGGACTGATGGTGCTCGACGTCATCGCGCACGGCAAGAGTGGGCATGCGGCGCGCAACGAGGGCGTCAACGCCATCTACGAGGCACTCGACGACATGCAATGGATTAGGGATTACCGGTTTGAGAAGACCAGTCCGCTGTTGGGACCGGTCAAGATGACGCTCACCGTGGTCAACGCCGGCACCCAGCACAACGTGGTGCCCGACCTCTGCACGATGCTCGTTGACGTGAGAACCAACGAATGCTACACCAACGAGGAAGTGTTCGACATTATCCAATCGCACCTGAAAAGTGAGGTGAAGGCGCATTCGTTCCGCCTCCACTCTTCGCATATTGCGCCCGATCATCCGTTGGTGAAGCGGTGCGTGGCCCTGGGTCTGACGCCTTTCGGATCGCCGACGCTGAGCGACCAGGCGCTGATGCCTTGGCCGTCGCTGAAGCTCGGACCGGGTGAGTCGTCGCGGTCGCATACGGCCGACGAGTTCATCTGCCTGAGCGAGATGGAGCGGGCCATCGCCGTTTACCAGCGGTTGCTCGATGGGGCAAGTTGGTGAAGGCAACAACCGCGCCTTAAAAAGGCGCGGCACACAACGGCGGCGCAATAGAAGGAGAGCCACAACGGGCTCGAAGGTAAGCAACGACCGCCCTCAAAAAGGCGCGGCACACAACGGCGGCGAACGCGAAAGGGGACTTTAGCGGCCGAGCCAAGCCTCGGGGTTGAGCAAGGCGCGCTCCTTGCGCAGCTGGAACTGGAGGATGTGGTCGTCGCCCACCGTACCTACGATCTGACGGGTGCTGACGTGCTGACCGCGGCTCACCGAAGCCGAGCGAAGGTTGGCATAGACGGAGATGTAGGCGCCATGACGCAGCATGACGACCACCGAACCGCCGTAGCTCAATACGGCACTCACCTCGCCGTCGTAGATGGCTCGGGCCTGACAACCGGCGCCACCCATGATGTTGATACCTTTATTATTTAGCGTCACGCCCTTGAGGCCAGCCACATTGTACTGACCCATGTGCGATACAATCTTGTAGTTTCCGGTGATAGGCATCGGCAGCCGGCCGCGATTGGCCTCGAAGCCGTTGTTCATCATACGGTCGACCGATGAGAAATGCTGCACCTCCTGCTGCTCCTCGCGTGCCTTGGCAATCTCTTTCTTGGCGCGAGCGGCGTCGGCCTCCTGTTTACGTTCAGCGGCCTCACGCGCAGCCTCAGCCTCACGCGCGGCTTGGTCGGCAGCGGCCTTCTTCTCGGCGGCGGCCTTGGCGGCGGCAGCAGCCTGCGCAGCCTTGGCGCGGTCACGCTCGGCAGCTTCCTGGCGGGCTTTCTCTGCGGCGGCCTGAGCGGCAGCAGCCTGACGGGCGGCCTCACGAGCGGCGGCCTCACGTGCCTTAGCTTCGGCGATGCGGCGGGCATTCTCCCGGGCAGCGGCCTCAGCGGCAGCCTTCTTGCGGGCCAGCTCCTCCGCGCGTTTCTTCTTCGCGGCGGCCTCAGCGGCAGCCTTCTTGCGGGCCTCAGCCAACGCACGCTCACGCACCTTGGCGACCTCTATCTCCACCTGACGGTCAATCTCGGCGTTGAGGGCATCGTTCTTCTTACGCTGCTCGGCGATTATCGACTGGATTGTGCGCTGCTGCTTTTGCAGGCCATTGACAATCTCCTGTTGCTGGTCCTTGTTGGCCTGCAGCTTCTGTTGTTCCTGCTGACCTTTATAAAGCAACGTATTCTTCTGGCCCTTCACCCTACGCAACTGGTTGTGCTTGTTGTTGACCTCACGCTGCTTGGCCTTCACCGCCTCGCCCTGCGCCTTCTGATACTGCGCATACTCGCGGATGAAGCGCAGGCGGCGGTACATCTGATAGAAGTTCTTGGCCGAGAAGATGAACATCAGCTTGTCCTGCACCGAGTGGTGCCGCGCCATGTAGCGCATCGACTTGATGTACTTCGTCTGACGGTCCTTGAGCTGCGCCTGCAGCGAGGTGAGCTGCGAGTTGAGGATACCGATGTTACCGTCGATATGATGGATGTCTTTCTGTATGCCGTCGATGTTCTGCTGGTTCTTGTCAATCTCACCGTTAATCACCAGGAGGTCGTTGAGACGCTTGGCCACGTCGGCCTTGTTGGCTTTCAGCGCCTTCTCCTGCTGCTTAATCTTCTTCTGCACCGCAGCCTGCTGGCTTTTCAACTTCTGTATCGACGCATTGGTGACGTTGGCATTCTTCGATGAATTGGCGTTTTTTGAGCCCTTTCTGTTGTTTTTTGATGTAGTACGCGACGTGGCTTTGCTGTTCGATGACTTACGTTGGGTCGAGCGCTTCACGGTCTGGGTGGTGCGCGACTTACTGCGCGACGACCCCGACTTCGTCTGTGCGCCGGCCGACAACGACAGCGCGGCCAACATGATGAATATATAGATTGAACGCTTCATTTACATGCTGAGTAATTTATCCAGGATTTGCTTGGCATCCATCTGCTTGTATTTTGATGACAAGGTGGTCTCCGAATCCCAGCCCTCGGTGGTCTTCGGATCATCCATATCCAAGGTCACCGTCACGGTCTGCACCTTGGCGGCCTTGGTCGTGGTGAACGAGAACACCTGCTTGGCGGGGAACTTCTTCGCACCGACAGGCTTGAAGTCGGAATAGTTCCATGTCAGGGCCGACTTGCCGTTAGCCTTCGAGGCATAGGCCACCTTTGCCTGATTGATGAGCGCCGTCGTGCGGTCGGCCAGCCAAGAGAAGTTGAGCTGGTTGTATTTTAGGGTGACGGGCACATTCTGCCCGGTTCCATCGAGGTTGGCGGTGAACTTCTGCAGGTCACTCTCCCCTATCTTCTTTGTACCCGGCAAGAGCAGCTGGTTCCAGAAAAGCGACTGCAACGAATAGAAGTCGAGGCCATTGTCGCGCAGGAAGTCGAGCTGACTGTAGCCGCCCTTGACGTATTGCTTATGCAGGCGGTCGACCACCAGCACATAGTCGGGCGTGAAGTCGATGCGGCCCACCTCGGTGCCGATGAGGGGAATGAAGAGCTGCAGACGTATCATCTTATCCTTGCGCATGCGCAGCGAACCGGGTGCCGAGATGTTCTTCTCGCCGTAGTCGATGGTGAAGGTCATATTGGCCACGATGTTCTGCGCATAGACGCGGTTGTCGCTCACCTTCTGCACGAAGGCCAGCGTACTGCCCGCACCCCGGTTGCCCTTAGTGGCGCTGACATCCGTAGCGGCCGTAGTGGCATCGTGTTGCTTATTGCCCGATGAAACCGCTTGTTTTGAAGTGCCGCAAGCCCAAAGGAGGACAGGCATGGCGAAGAGTATGACTTGATGAGCCCTTTTCATTTCCGTTTCTTATAGAGGTTGATTTTTCTGTTTAATGCTTTGGCATCGCTGCCTTTGAGGATGGCTTGCTGGTAGAAGCCGACGGCGGCGGGATAGTCATGCAGCTCGACGTAGATGTCGCCCGCATGCTCATAGAGCGTGCCGTCGTTCAGGCTGTCGCCGGAATTCTTCAGCGCCAGATCGATATAGACCTTCGCCTCGGCATAGCGCTTCTCCATATAGAGTATCCACGCGTAGGTGTCGAGATAGGTGGCGTTCTTCGGCTCGGCCTTCACCGCCTTGGCGCTCATCTCCTCGGCTTTCTGCAGGTTGGTGCCGTCGAGACTGAGGTAATAAGCGTAGTTGTTGAGCGTGATGACGTTGTCGGGTTTATAGATGAGGCAACTGTCATAGGCGGCATAGGCCTCATTCTTCATGTTCTTGTTGTGGTAGATCTCCCCCATGATGGAATAGAGATTGGCCACCATCTCGGTGTTGCTCTGGTCGTTAATCTCCGTTGCTCCCCGCTTCAGGGCATCCAAGGCGCCATCCTCATCCTTGAGGTAATAGCGCGAGAGGCCGGTGAAGAAATAAAACACCATTTCATCGGGATTATACATCATGCCGGGCTCACTGAGCTGGGCTATCTCCTTCCAGTTGTCGTTGCCCCAGCGGTCCTGAATAAGCTGCAGGCGTGCACCGGCGTTGTCGGGCTGCAGCTTGAGCAGACTGGTGAGCGCGGCGTCGATGGTATCCTTGGGCAGATTCTTCATGGAATAGTAAGCCACCTTAATCTGCGCGACGAGCGTGTCGGCGGGAACGATGCGCTGCACATCCCTGATGAGGTTGATGATCTCGGTGGAATCGCCTTTGCGCTTCTCGTTGTCCTGGATGGCCTGACGCAGGAACTGCACACGCGTGGCCGACGGCGTGTTCTTGCCCAGGAGTATGCGCTGCATCATGCCGCTGGCGAGCGTATCCTGCGCTGTGGCGCGGTAATAGTCGTACATCGCGCCCTGCACCATCGCGTTGTCAGGCTCGGTCTTCATCACCGACTGATAGATGGCGTAGGCTTCCTTCGGCCGCTTATGCTGCATGAGCCAGTTGCCGAGCATGAGACTGAAGTTCAAGTCGTTGGGATGGCTGTCGGCCAAGCCCTTGAGCGTGGCGTAGGCATGCTTCTCGTCGCCCATCATCTCATAGGCGTTCATGCGCATCATCGTGAGCTGGTCACTGCTGCCGTCGATCTGTTCGAGGCGGTTGATGGCGCTGAGCATCTTGGGATAATTCTTCTGCTGACGGTAGAGCTGGATGAGGATCTCCACCACATCATCGCGGTCGCGGTGGGTGGCGAACAGCTCCTCGTAAGCCTCGGTGGCCTTGGCGAAGTTACCGGTGCCGATATACTGCTGGGCCACGCTCTCCTGATAAGTGCTGTTGGAGGGCTGGAGCCTGGCCGCGGTCTCGAGATCGCGCAGGGCCAGCGAGTCCTTATGAAGCGAACCGTAATAGCGCGACCGCATGAAATACACCTCGGCGGCGTTGGGATTGATGTCGAGACAGTGGTTGAGCAGGTCGAAGGCCGCAGCGTAGTGGCCCGCGTTCTGCTGGTTGACCGCCTCGAGGAAGAAATAGCCGAAGCGACGGCTGTCAGCATAGCTCAGCGTGTCGGCGGTCACGGCTGTCTTCACGGCCTTGGCCTTTTTCTTCGACCGCGCAGCCACCGTCTGCCCTTCAAGGCAGCAGGCCAGTGCGACGGCGACGAGGATGAAGGTATGTAAAGCGTTTCGTCTCATCATTTCACTCCTGTATGTCCATATCCGCCCTCGCCGCGCTCGGTTTCATCGAGCTCGCCGACGGGTTCCCATTCCACGACCTCATGACGCGCCACCACCATCTGGGCGATGCGCTCGCCGTTGTTGACGACGAAGTCGGCATCGGAGAGGTTGACCAGCAGCACCATCAGCTCACCGCGATAGTCGGCATCGATGGTGCCGGGCGAGTTGAGCACGGTGATGCCGTGCTTCAGCGCCAACCCGCTGCGGGGCCTGACCTGCGCCTCGAAACCTTTGGGCAGGGCGATGTGCAGGCCCGTCGGGATGAGCCGGCGCTCCAAGGGGTGCAGGGTGACGGGAGCGTCGAGGTTGGCCCTGAGGTCCATGCCTGCGCTCTGACTTGTGGCGTAAGCCGGCAATAGCTGACTGCCGGTATTGACAACTTTAATCTTTACCATATTAGGTGCAAAATTAAGCAATTCTCCTTAATTTATGGAACGACACCTTATTTTTATTGCTTAAAAAGGCCAAATGTAAGCGTTTTAGCGTAACTTTGCCGTATGAACTGGTTACAACTTATCTCCAACAAACGCTTCGGACAGGAGCTGCGCCACTCGCTGCGCCACGACGACCGATCGGAATTCAAACGTGACGGCGACCGCCTCATCTACTCGGCGCCTTTCCGCCGTCTGCAAAACAAGACGCAGGTGTTCCCCTTGCCGGGCAGCATCTTCGTTCATAACCGCCTGACGCACTCGCTCGAGGTATCGTCGCTCGGCAAGAGTCTCGGCGACGATGTGGCGCGCCGGCTCATCGACATCCATCCGGAGCTGCGCGGCACCCTGTTTGAGGAGATTGGCACCATCGTGCAGAGCGCGGGGCTGGCTCACGACATGGGCAACCCGCCATTCGGCCACTCCGGTGAGAAGGCCATTCAGACGTTCTTCACCGAAGACGTAGGGCTCGGTCTCCGCAAGCATGTCAGCCAACCGTTCTGGGATGACATCACGCACTTCGAAGGCAACGCCAACGCCTTCCGGTTGCTCACCCATCAGTTCGTCGGTCGCCGCAAGGGTGGTTTTGTCATGACCTACGCCACCTTGGCCTCGGTGGTGAAATACCCACGCTCAAGCAGTCTGGCGGGCGACCACGGTAAGTTCGGATTCTTCAATGCCGAGGCACCCATCTACGAGAAAATCGCCGATGAATTGGGCATAATTCGGCTCTCCAAGCCCGGTGAACCCATCCAGTATGTGCGTCATCCGCTGGTTTATCTCATGGAAGCGGCCGACGACATCTGCTACGAGATTATGGACATTGAGGACTCTCATAAGCTGCGCATCCTCACGTTTGAGGAGACGCGCGACCTGCTGCTCGGTTTCTTCGACGCCGAGACGCGGCAGTCCATCCTCGACCGCCTTGATGAGGATGAGGTGACCGATGAAAACGAGCAAATCGTGTATTTCAGGGCATGCGCCGTGGGCAAACTGGAGCATGAGTGCGTGAAGACGTTTGTCGAGCACGAGACGGAGATTCTCGATGGTACATTCAAGGGGAGTCTCATCATGAACATTGCCGAACCGCAGCGCGAGGCCTACCGCCGTTGCAGTGAGGTTTCTTACAAGAAGATCTATCATTCCAAGCCGGTGCTCGACGTGGAGCTGAGCGGTTATAAGATCATGGAGACGCTCATGCGCACGTTTATCAGTGCAGCGGTCCATCCGGAGAAGTTCCACTCGCAGCAGCTCATGAACCGCTTCTCCAGCCAATACGACATCCATAGCGACGACCTCGAGACGCGCATCATGGCGGTGCTCGACTATATCAGCGGCATGACCGACGTGTATGCGCTGGATATCTACCAGAAGATCAGCGGGATAGCGCTGCCGATAGTGTAGGGTTAGGTGTATCCACCCATTAAACCCATAAGACCCATAAAACCCATAAGACCCACGATTGATGATGGGACTTATGGGTTTTATGGGTTTAATGGGGAGAATGGGGTGATGGGGTGAATGGGTTTTATGGGTGGGGCTACAGCCTTATATTCCTCTCATTCCCCGGCAGATTCAATGCCTCGGGATGCTCTTTGACGAAGCTGTTGATGTGGCGGACGCGCTTCTCCTCGAAGATCTCGTCGACGGCGATGAGGATGCCGGACTCCTCCACCTCACCGAACTCGTGGTTGATGGCGGTGCCGAAGAACTTCATCGTCGGCGAGAGGTTCATGTAGGCATTCACCAAAGGCGGGATGTTGTAGCCCAGCTCACGCACCTGATGGTTGAGGATGCGGTAGTCTTTCTTGAAATCGGACTCGGTGAAGATCTTAGCCAACTGCTCGTCGGGAGTGACGGTTTTAAGCGGTTCCATCGGTGTGACAAGGCCATCCTTGTCGCCGAAGTGCTTGCGAAGGAAGTAGAGAATCATGTCGCGGCCCAACTTCGAGAAGGAGGGGTACATCGTCATCTTACCGAAGAAATACTTACAGTCGGGATTGATGACGGTCAGTGCGCCGAGCCCATCCCAAAGGTTGTCGAGTGCAAAGATGGACTTTGTATTCTTGCGTACGTTCTGATAGTCGAGCGATACGAAGCTGCGTCCCAGTTCGACGGTGTGGGGTGCGTAGTCGTGCATGAATTCATCAGAGAAGTGGAACATGTGGCTCATGGCGAGCATCGGCTGTCCGTCGGCGTTAATCTTCCAGTCGGCACCGAAGAGGTAGCGGTAACCGCCGATAATCTCCTCAGCCTCGGGGTTCCAGACGATGAGCTGTCGGCAACCGTTGTCCATGGTATCGAATTCATCGATATCAACCGACTTACCCGTTCCTCCGCCAGCCGTGCGGAAGGCGATCTCCCTGAGACGTCCTATCTCGAGCATCACGTTGGGACATTCCTTCGCCGTGATGACATAGATTTCGTTGTTGCTCTTGTTGGTCGTGCGCAACTCGCGCTCAGGCGTCAGCTCCGATTTCAGCAGCGCCTTGCTGACTGGTTGAATGATTTTCTCTTCCATCTGATGACTTGGATACGTATCTTTTATGGTTTTAACGGGCGTCGAGACCAGCGGGTCCGGCTTGCTCATAAACCTTGTTTTCTACAAAAATGGCCCATTCCTTCGGTGTTTTACTATGGTCGAAGGTCTGCCAGGGGATTGGTTTGCCGATGACGATGCGGAAGGCCTTGTTGCGGTTGCGGTACATCTCATCGACGAGGAACAGCATGGCGATGTTCACCTTCAGGCCGAGCCGTTGCTGCCATTTGGCAATGCGGTAGAACCGCTGGCTGTTGCGCCCGCTGAAGTAGATGGGCACCACATCGCGGTGATACTGCACGCTCTTGGTGATGAATGTCTTGCGCCAGGGGAGGTCATGGATATGGCCGTTGATGAGCCGCGAGTTGAGTCCGGCGGGGAACATCAGGATGTGGTTGTCGCTCTGGAAGCCGGACTCCACGGCCTCGGGGAAGCTGCGGGCCTGCTTACCGGTCTTGTTGATGCCGATGCACACGGGCTTCAGACCGGGCAGAAAGAGCAGCAGGTCGTTGACCAGGTAGCGGAACCGACCGTCGTAATGCTTGCCGATGATGGAGCCGAGGCAGACGCCATCCTGCCCACCCAACGGATGGTTGGATACGAAGATGTACTTCTTTCCGTCGTCTTTCGGCGGCAGGTTCTCCTCACCTTCGATAGTAAGCTGCATGCCGAGGTACTTCACGCATTCGATGAGCCACTCGGTGCCTTGCTGGTTGCGGTGCTCCCAAAGGAAGGCGTTGACCTCGTCTTCGTGGATGATATGGCGCAACCAACGGACTAAGAAGCGAGGCACCAAACGCGCCTTACTTCCCATCTTGCTCTGCAGCACTTGTTCCACATCGATTGTCTTCTGCATGCTTTCTTCTCTTTCAGCTAACAAGAACATACTATCAGCATGCAAAAATACCACTTCTTTTCCTAAATCTTATTATTTATTAGCAAAAATTTCAAAGGAAGCGAGAAATTTAAACTTAACGGGCGCGGAAATGACGAATCAGCCCGATGGGAACGTTGGCAGTGCGGCGGGCAACGCGCCCACCCTATTGCCTGTATCGGGCAAAGGCAATGAACGCTCACGCTGATGGCGCGGATCCCGCAGATGCAGGCCAATAGATAGGTCGCCAATGCGGAAAATATCTGACAAAATCGCATTATCGATTTTGCGCATTTTAGAGGTGAAGAAACGTTAAAACGGCGGAGACAGAAGGAGAAAACAGCGCGGAAAGCGCGATTTTTGCCCGATTTCATCGCGATAACTATGGTATCGCACTGCGATAGCTATGGTATCGCAACGTCATAGCTATGGTATCGCAACGCGATAGCTATGGTATCGCGCTGCGATAAGTACCTTATCGCGAGTGCGCGGCGGGCAATTGGAGCTGCAATTTTTGCCAATACACGCATAAATCGCTGACTGATAGCAATTTACTAAAACACGCCCAGAATCGCGTATTTCGGAGCGAGGGAGGGGCTGGTGGGTTCTGAGGCCTTGTAGCGGGCCTTAAAACACCAAAAAACTTGACAGATTGGAGGATGGGAGCTATGGGGAGGATAGGGATGGGGCTAATGGGGTTTATGGGTCGGATGGGTGGAATGGGAAGAAGGGACGAATGGAGCCTCTAATCAAAAATATCGCCCTCGAATTAAAAAAAGTGGGGCGAAGTGGTGCAAAGTGGGGGAATTATTTGTAACTTTGGAGCCGAATAGCAATAAAGAGGTATAAGATGCGCTTTTTGGGCAACATAGAAGCCAAGACCGACGCCAAGGGCAGAGCCTTTCTGCCGGCATCGTTTCGCAAGGTGCTGACAGCATCGGGCGAGGACGCCCTCGTGCTGCGCCAAGACGTATACGAGAACCTTCTCATCCTCTATCCGCAGAGCGTGTGGAACCAGTTGATGGATGACATGCGCGCCCGCCTCTCCCGTTGGGACCGCAACGAGCAGCGCGCCTTCCGTACGTTCGTCAGCTCGGTTGTTGAGCTGACCATCGACAGCAACGGCCGCATCCTCATTCCCCGCAGCTACCTCGAGGGCGTCGGCATCAAGCAGAGCATCCGCTTCGTCGGCATGGGCGACAGCATTGAGATATGGCCCAATGAAGCCGACTCGGCCCAGCCCACAATGGATAAGGAGGCGTTTGAGCATATCATAGAAGACCAAATGAAGACCGACCGCGAATAACGGTGATTGACAGACGATGAATACAGCCGCAATCTACCACGTACCCGTGCTTTTGAAAGAGAGCATCGACGGACTTGCCATCAAGCCCGACGGTGTTTATGTGGATGTCACGTTCGGTGGCGGAGGCCACTCGCGCGAGATTCTGCGCCGCCTTGGCTCCAACGGCCACCTCTACAGTTTCGACCAGGATGCCGACGCCGAGCAGAATGTCTTGGAGCCCGAGCAGGACGGCAATGGCGCACGGCGCTTCGTCGACGACGCGCGCTTCACGTTCGTCAGGTCCAATTTCCGCTACCTGCGCAACTGGATGCGCTACTATGGCGTCGACCATATCGACGGTCTGCTGGCCGACCTCGGCGTGTCGAGCCACCACTTCGACGACGAGAGCCGTGGCTTCTCGTTCCGCTTCGATGCTCCGCTCGACATGCGCATGAACCGGCGCGCAGGCGCCACGGCGGCCGACCTCGTCAACAACGACACCGAGCAGGAGCTGGCCAACATCTTCTACCTCTACGGTGAGCTGCGCAATGCCCGCCGCATCGCCGCGCTGCTGGTCAAGGCCCGCAGTCAGAGCCCCATCGCCACGACGGCTCAGTTCATGGCTGCCGTGGAGCCCGCCTTCCACCGCGAGCGCGAGAAGAAGGATATGGCCAAGCTGTTTCAGGCGCTGCGCATCGCCGTCAACCATGAGATGAGTGCCCTGCGCGACATGCTCGTGGCCGCAACCGACCTCATCGGCGAGGGCGGCCGATTGAGCGTCATCACTTACCACTCGCTCGAGGACCGCATCGTGAAGAACGTGATGAAGGCCGGCAACCCCGACGGAAAGATTGAAGAGGACCTCTACGGCCGCGTCGACAGTCCGTTCCGTTTGGTCAACAACAAGGTCATCCTGCCCTCGCCCGAGGAGCAGGAGCGTAACCCGCGCAGCCGGAGTGCGAAGCTCCGGATAGCGGAGAAGGCAGGAAGGCCGGAAGGTGTTGGGAAGTCCAGAAGTTAACGGAAGGCCAGAAGTCCGGAAGTCCGGAAGTCCAGTCAAATGGCTGAGGGATGATGAGGGAAGACCGAAAGACAAAAGGGCAGTAATGCAATGACAACAATGAAAATAGATAAACAGAATAAAGAAGAACAGAAGGCTGAAGAGCTGAAGCCGGAGAACCGGAAGGCTGATGACAGGAAGGCAGATGACCAGAAGTCGGAAAGCCCGAAAGCGGAAAGCCGCAAGTCTGCCGGCGCTAAGCCGAAGGCCAAGGAGAAGGAACCGCTGTCGCTGACCGAGGTCATCAAGGAGCAGGCCACCGAAGACGAGGCGCCGTTTGCCCGACAGTTCTCGCTGCGCAAGATCTTGGGCGGCGACATCCTCAACACCCGCTTCATCCGCAGGCAGGTGTGGCTGTTTCTGCTCATCGGCCTCTTCATGGTCATCTACATCGCCAACCGCTACAGCTGCCAGAAGGACATCATCCTCATCGACCAGCTGCAGAACGAGCTCAAGGACGCCAAGTACAAGGCGCTCTCGAGCAACAGCCAATACACTGAGGCCAGCCGCGAGACCAACGTGCTGGAGCAACTCAAGAACCGCAAGGACAGTACACTGAAGATGCCCTCGCAGCCTCCTTACCTCATCATGGTACCCGAGGAGAAATAAACGGATGAAATCGAAATGAGCAAATTCGACTATAATAAAATCATGCCGCGCTACAGCATCATCGCCTGCATGCTGACCCTACTGGCCATCGCCGTAGTGGTCAAGGCAGGCTATCTGATGACGGTGAAGAAGAGCTACTGGATGGCTGTGGCCGACCGCGTCAAGCAGGACAGCGTCAGGGCTGAGCCGATGCGCGGCAATATATTGAGCTGCGACGGACAGCTGTTGGCCTCGTCGTTGCCGGAGTTCAAGATTTACATGGACTTCCAGCAGCTGCACGACAGCGGCACCGACTCGCTGTGGAATGTCAAACTCGACAGCATCTGTGAGGGACTGCACTATATCTTCCCCGAGCGCAGCGCTGCCCAGTTCAAGGCCAACCTCAACGAAGGCCGCAACAGCAAGAAGCGCCGCCACTGGCCCATCTGGCCGAAGCGCATCAACTATAACACCTATTCTGAGGTGAAGACACTGCCCGTCTTCCGCCTGAGCAAGCTCAAGAGCGGTTTCCACGAGGAGGAGTTCAACTCGCGCGAGAACCCCTATGGTTCGCTGGCCCGCCGCACCGTCGGCGACATGTTTGCCGCCAAGGATCAGGGCCGTACGGCGCGCTGCGGTCTCGAGCTGAGCTACGACTCGCTGCTGCGCGGCACCGAGGGCATCGTGCACCGACGTAAGGTGCTCAACAAATACCTGAGCATCACCGACACACCGCCCATCAACGGCTGCGACATCATCACCACCATCGACGTGAACATGCAGGACCTCGCCGAGCGCGCGGTCATCGATGAGCTCAAGGAAATCAACGGCAACGTCGGCGTGGCCATCGTCATGGAGGTGAAGACCGGCGACGTCAAGGCCATCGTCAACATGGAGAAATGTGTCGACGGCGAATACCGCGAGATCAAGAACCACGCGGTGAGCGACCTGCTCGAGCCGGGTTCGGTGTTCAAGCCCGTCTCCATCATGACCGCCCTGCAGGACGGCGTATGCGACACCAATGAGGTGGTGGAGACCGGCAACGGCGTGTTCCCAATGTACGGGCGCGACATGAAGGACTGGAACTGGCGGCGCGGCGGCTACGGCACCATGAACCTGCCGAAGACGCTGAAGGTGAGCTCGAACATCGGCGTGAGCCGCATCATCGACAAATACTACCACAACGACCCCGCCCGCTTCGTGCGCGGCGTCTACCGATCGGGCATCAACGCCAACCTCCACATCCCCATCGTGGGTGCGGCAAGGGCGCAGATACGCATGCCGAAGAAGAACAAGCGCGGCGAATGGATTAACTGGAGCAAGACCGACCTGCCGTGGATGAGCATTGGCTACGTCACTCAGATACCGCCCATCTACACCCTGACGTTCTACAACGCCATCGCCAACGGCGGTAAGATGATGCAGCCGCGCTTCGTCAAGGCTGCCGTCAAGGACGGTGAGGTCATCGAGGAGTTCCCGCCCGTCGTGGTGAAAGGCCATGAGCAGATTGCCTCGCCCAAGGTCATCAAAGACATGCAGGAGATGCTGCGCAAGGTGGTCAGCGAGGGCCTCGGCAAGAAAGCCGGCTCCGACGCCTTCCAGGTGGCGGGTAAGACGGGTACGGCGCAGATATCGAAAGGCAGCGTCGGCTACAAGAGCGGCGCCACCAACTACCTGCTGTCGTTCGCCGGCTACTTCCCCGCCGACGACCCGCGCTACAGCTGCATCGTCTGCATCCAGAAGTCGGGACTGCCCGCATCGGGCGGCGGCATGAGCGGCGTGGTGTTCCACAACATCGCCGAAGGCATCATGGCGCAGGACATCGTGCGCGACATCTCTGAGGTGCGCGACTCCAGTTATACGGCCATCCCCGACGTCAAGGCGGGCAACATCCTCTCGGCCGACTACGTGCTCTCAGCACTCCACATCCGCACGAAGACCAACTTCTCGACCTCGCTGTCGCCAACGGCCAAACCCGTATGGGGTCTCGCCGAGCGCCGGCCGTCGGCTGTGGCCCTGGTGCGCCGCCGCGAGTACAGCGACCGCTTCATGCCCGATGTGCATGGTATGGGCGCGCGCGACGCCGTCTACCTCATCGAATCGAGGGGCGTGAAGTGCATCATCAAAGGCCGGGGCAGGGTGACGGCACAGAGCATCGGACCCGGCATGAGGATAAAGAAAGGCCAGCGCTGCGTACTGACCCTGGAATAGCAAATCACTAAATACAATATAAGATGAAACTGCAAGATCTGCTGAAGAACATCAAACCCGTCGCCATCATCGGCGACACCGATGTTGACATCACTGGCGTGAACATCGACTCACGCAAGATTAAGGACGGCCATCTGTTTGTTGCCATGAAGGGCACGCAGACCGACGGCCACAAGTTCATCCCCAAAGCCCTGGAGTTAGGCGCCAAGGCCGTGCTTTGCGAAGACCTGCCCGACGACCGTGCCGACGGCGTGACCTACGTGCAGGTGGCCTCGACCGAGGATGCTGTGGGCAAGGTAGCCACCCTGTTCTACGGCGATCCGACCAAGCATCTGAAGCTCGTCGGCGTGACCGGCACCAATGGCAAGACGACCATCGCCACCTTATTATATAATATGTTCCGCGAGTTCGGCTATCGTTGCGGTCTGCTCTCCACCGTCTGCAACTACATCGACGGCCGCGCCATTCCCGCCGACCATACCACCCCCGACCCCATTGAGCTCAACGAACTGCTCGGCGAGATGGTGAAAGCCGGTTGCGAGTATGCCTTCATGGAGTGCTCATCGCATGCCATCCATCAGAAGCGCATCGGCGGACTGCGGTTCGCCGGCGGCATCTTCACCAACCTCACGCGCGACCACCTCGACTACCATAAGACGTTTGAGAACTACCGCAACGCCAAGAAGGCGTTCTTCGACGGACTGCCCAAGACGGCTTTCGCCATCACCAATGCCGACGACAAGAACGGCATGATTATGGTGCAGAACACCAAGGCCACGGTGAAGACCTACTCCATCACGAAGATGGCCGACTTCCGTGCCCGCATCATCGAGATGCACTTCGCCGGCATGTACCTCGACATCGACGGCCATGAGGTCGGCGTGAGGTTCATCGGCAAGTTCAACGTGAGCAACCTGCTCGCCGTCTACGCTGCCGCCCGCATGCTCGGCAAGGAGCCTGAGGAGATACTCGTCGTATTGAGCACGCTCCACAGCGTCAACGGCCGACTGGAACCCATCCACTCGCCCGAGGGCTATACCGCCATTGTCGACTACGCCCACACGCCCGACGCCCTGAGCAATGTGCTGAGCACCATCAACGAGGTGCTCGACGGCAAGGGCCACGTCATCACCGTCTGCGGCGCTGGCGGCAACCGTGACCACGGCAAACGCCCGCTCATGGCGCAGGAGGCCGTGCGCCAGAGCGACACCGTCATCATCACCAGCGACAACCCGCGCTTCGAGGACCCGCAGGCCATCATCAACGACATGGAGGCCGGACTCAACGCTCAGCAGATGAAGAAGGTCATCACCATCGTCGACCGTAAGGAGGCCATCAAGACCGCCTGCAAGCTCGCCAAGAAGGGCGATGTCATCCTGGTGGCCGGCAAGGGCCACGAGGACTATCAGGAGATTAAGGGCGTGAAGCACCACTTCGACGACCACGAGGTGCTGCACGAGATATTCGGTAACTAAACGCTATAGCAGATGTTATACTATCTTTTCCGCTTCCTCGAGCGGTTCGACATCCCAGGTGCCCACATGTGGAGCTACATCTCCTTCAGGGCCCTACTCACACTGGTCATCTCGCTCCTCCTCTCGGCGTGGTTCGGTGCCCACTTCATCCGATTCATGAAGCGCCGCAACATCTCCGAGACCGAGCGCGACAAGAGCATCGACCCCTTCGGCGTGCAGAAGAAAGGCGTGCCGACGATGGGTGGCATCATCATCCTCATCTCCATCCTCGTGCCGGTGCTGCTGTTGGGCCGCCTGCGCAACATCTATCTGTTGCTGATGATAGGCACCACGGTGTGGCTCGGTTTCCTGGGCTTCCTCGACGACTACATCAAGACCTTCCGTAAGAACAAGGAGGGCCTGAAGGGTAAGTACAAGATTGTAGGGCAGGTGAGCATCGGCCTCATCGTGGGTCTGGTGCTGTGGGCCAGCCCCGATGTGGTGGTGCGTGAGAACATGACCACGCAGCGCCAAGGCCAGGAGGTGGTCATCCATAAGTCGGAGCCGGTGAAGTCGTTGAAGACGACCATTCCCTTCGTCAAGAACCACAACCTCAACTATTCGAGTGTGATGGGCTTCTGCGGTAAGTACGCCGTAGCCGCCGGATGGATGCTGTTCGTCATCATGACCATCCTCGTGGTGACCGCCGTGAGCAACGGCGCCAACCTCAACGACGGTATGGACGGCATGTGTGCGGGCAATGCGGCCATCATCGGCGTGGCGCTCGGCATATTGGCCTACGTGTCGAGCCACATCGAATTCGCCGCTTACCTCGACATCATGTATATCCCCGGCTCGCAGGAGCTGGTGGTGTTTATGTGCGCCTTTGTCGGTGCTCTCATCGGCTTCCTGTGGTACAACGCCTATCCCGCGCAGGTGTTCATGGGTGATACCGGGTCGCTGATGATTGGCGGCATCATCGGCGTGTGCGCCGTCATCATCCACAAGGAGCTGCTGCTGCCCATCCTCTGCGGCATCTTCTTCGTCGAGAGTCTGAGCGTCATCATCCAGACGACGGTGTTTAAATACTACAAGCGCAAGGGCCAGCGCGTGCGCGTCTTCCGCGCCACGCCTATCCACGACAACTTCCGCCGCCTCGACAGCCAGCTCGACTCGACGAGCCGCTACATCTTCCGCCACTGGCCCCGCCGCCAGTTCAGCGAGTCGAAGATCACCGTGAGGTTCTGGATTACGACCATCATCCTCGCCGCCCTGACCATCGTCACGCTGAAGATGCGATAAATACCCGGGAGGCCGCTGCACAGCAGCGGCGTACAGAACGGGAGCAAACCATAGAGATTAAAGAAAGGTATATGAAAAGAATTGTTGTATTGGGAGCCGGAGAAAGCGGCGCAGGAGCCGCCGTACTGGCAAAGAAGGAAGGCTTCGACGTGTTCGTATCAGACACTTCCAAGATTAAAGACAAATACAAGGAGATGCTCGACAGCCACCACATCGAGTGGGAGGAAGGGCACCACACCGAGGAGAAGATCCTCAATGCCGACGAGGTCATCAAGAGCCCGGGCATCCCCAAGGAGGCGCCGATGATACAGAAGCTCATGGCGCAAGGCACCCATATCATCAGCGAGATAGAGTTCGCCGGGCGCTATACCCACTCGAAGATGATCTGCATCACGGGCAGCAACGGCAAGACCACGACGACGTCGCTCATCTACCACATCTTCAAGGCTGCGGGCTACGACTGCGGCCTGGCCGGCAACATCGGCCGGAGCCTCGCCCTGCAGGTGGCCGAGGACCCGCACGAGTACTACATCATCGAGCTGAGCTCGTTCCAGCTCGACAACATGTACGACTTCCGCGCCAACATCGCCATATTGCTCAACATCACGCCCGACCACCTCGACCGCTACGACTACAAGTTTGAGAACTACGCCGCGGCCAAGATGCGCATCATCCAGAACCAGACGGCTGACGACAGCTTCATCTATTGGAACGACGACCCCGTCATCAAGAAGGAGCTGGAGAAGTATCAGATTAAGGCCGTGGCCTGCCCGTTCTCCGAGATCAAGGAGGACACATCGGTGGCCTACATCGAGGAGGGTCAGTACAAGCTCGAGTATCCTACGCCGTTCAACATGGAGCAGGAGGAGCTCGCGCTCACGGGTAAGCACAACCTCTACAACAGTCTCGCCGCCGGATTGGCCTCCAACATCAGCGGCATCAAGAAAGAGATTATCCGCAAGAGCCTCAGCGACTTCCCCGGCGTGGAGCATCGCTTGGAGAAGGTGTGCAAGGTGCGTGGCGTGCAGTATGTCAACGACTCCAAGGCCACAAATGTCGACGCCTGCTGGTATGCGCTCGAGAGCATGCGCACGCCCACCATCCTCATCCTCGGCGGTAAGGATAAGGGCAACGACTACACCCACATCTTCGACCTGGTGAAGCAGAAGTGCGTCGGCCTCGTCTACCTCGGCGCAGACAACAAGAAACTGCACGACAACTTCGACCAGTTCGGATTGCCCGTGGCCGATACCCACAACATGGCCGACTGCGTAAAGGCCTGCTACGAGATGGCCAAGCCCGGCGATACCGTATTGCTCTCACCGTGCTGCGCCAGCTTCGACCTCTTCCACAATATGGAGGACCGCGGCGAACAGTTCAAAGAGCAAGTGAGGAAACTGTAAACAAGCCCATGGATAAGAAAATAAGCGTCCTGTTCAAGGGAGATAAGGTCATCTGGATGGTGTTCTTCTTCCTTTGTCTCATCAGCGTCATCGAGGTGTTCTCTGCCTCGTCGGAGCTGACGTTCAAGGGAGGCAGCTACCTCGCGCCGATGCTCAAGCACATCGGCATCCTCATCATTGGCATCTTCTTTACACTTGTCACGCTCAACATCAAGTGCAAGTACTTCAAGATTGCCACGCCCATCTTGCTGGCCGTCTCCTTCTTTACGCTTATATGGGTGCTCATCGCCGGCCATTCGACCAACGGCGCCCAGCGCTGGATAGGCTTCTTCGGCATTCAGTTCCAACCGTCGGAGCTGGCCAAAGGTACGCTCGTATTGGCCACGGCCCAGGTGCTGAGCGCCATGCAGACCGACTACGGCGCCGACCGCCACGCCATGAAGTACATCCTCACGGTGTGCGCGTTCATCGTGCCGCTGATTGCGGTGGAGAACCTCTCCACGGCCGCACTGCTCTGCGTGGTCATCTTCATGATGATGATTATCGGCCGCGTACCCGTCAGGCAGCTGCTGCAACTGGTGGGCGGCGTCACTGCGTTGGTGGTGGTCGTCATCGGTGCAGTCATGCTCATTGGCGAGGACCACAACGACGCCTTGACGCAGCAGGCGCAGGCCGCAGCCATTGCCCAAGGCGGTAAGGTTGCCGTGACGCCCGAGCGGAAGGGTGTGTTCCACCGCTTCGACACGTGGAAGGCACGTATCGATAAGTTCGCCAACAAGAGGGACCTGCCACCCGACAGCGTCGACCTCGACAAGGATGCGCAGACGGCTTACGCCAACATCGCCATCGTCTCGAGCAACATCATCGGAAAGGGACCGGGCAACTCGGTGACGCGTGACTTCCTGCCGCAGGCGTTCTCCGACTATATCTACGCCATCATCATCGAGGAGATGGGCATCCTGGGCGCCATCTTCGTCGCCCTGCTCTACATCATCCTGCTCTTCCGCACGGGACGCATCGCCAACCGCTGCGCCAACAACTTCCCCGCCTTCCTGGCCATGGGCCTCGCCCTGCTGCTCGTCACGCAGGCGCTGTTCAACATGTGCGTGGCCGTGGGCATCGCGCCCGTCACCGGTCAGCCGCTGCCGCTCATCAGTAAGGGCGGTACGTCGAGCATCATCAACTGCATCTACATCGGCGCCATCCTCAGCGTGAGCCGCACCTCGAAGAAGAACGAGGCCGCGGCAGCCGACGATGACGACGCCGCAGTGGTCAGCCTCACGCCGCAACCTAAGGCCACAACGGCGTAGTCGGCCAGGCAGTCAAGCGCGCCATCGACCGCGCAGTCAAAGAAAAGTAAGGCGATTATGCCGCGATAATAAAAAAATTGCGTACTTTTGCCGAAAACATAAACGTTTATGGATAAACCTTTAAAAATCATCATCAGCGGAGGCGGCACGGGAGGCCATATCTTCCCCGCCGTGAGCATCGCCAACGCCATCATGGCCAAGCACCCCGACGCCCAGATTCTCTTCGTCGGCGCCAAGGGCCGTATGGAGATGCAGCGCGTGCCGCAGGCTGGTTACAAGATTGAGGGCCTGCCCGTGCGCGGACTTGTCCGCCCGCTATACTCACCCAAGAACATCGGCGTGGCTATCGACTATCTGCGCAGCAAGCATCTCGCCAAGAAGATTGTGCGCACGTTCAAGCCGCAGGTCGCCGTGGGCGTGGGTGGCTATGCCAGTGCCGCAGCCCTGAAGGCCGCCGAGAGCCTGGGGGTGCCCTGCCTCATTCAGGAGCAGAACTCCTACGCCGGCAAGACCAATAAGATGCTCGGCGACAAGGCCAAGAAGATCTGTGTGGCCTACGACGGCATGGAGCGCTTCTTCCCCGCCGACAAGATTGTCAAGACCGGTAACCCCGTACGTCAGAACGTGGTCAACGCCACCATCACCAAGGAAGCCGCACGCCAGCAGTTCGGCCTCGACCCCAACAAGAAGACCATCCTTCTCGTCGGCGGCAGCCTGGGCGCCCGGACCATCAACGAGAGCATGAAGCAGCACCTCGATATGGTGCGCGACAGCGATGTGCAGTTTATCTGGCAGACCGGCAAGTACTACAACGCTGAGATGAACGAGGCCGTGAAGCAATTCGGCGAGCTGCCCAACCTGAAGGTGCTCGACTTCATCACCGACATGGGCGCAGCCTATAAGGCCGCCGACCTTGTCATCAGCCGTGCAGGCGCCAGCTCCATCAGTGAGTTCTGTCTCATCGGCAAGGCCGTCATCCTCGTGCCCAGCCCCAACGTGGCCGAGGACCATCAGACGAAGAACGCCATGGCGCTCGTCAACAAGGACGCCGCCATCTACGTCAAAGACGCCGAGGCGCCCGACACACTGCTCAAGAAAGCCTTGGACACCGTGGCCGACGACGCCAAACTGGCACAGTTGAGCGAGAACATCAAGAAGTTAGGATTCAAGAACTCGGCCGACATCATTGCCGACGAGGTCATCAAGCTGGCTGCCACCAAGGCCTGAGCCTCGCGCGGCCATCGCAACATTGAAAAAGAATAAGTCAATATAATGGAACTCAAAGACATCAGAGCCGTTTATTTCGTTGGAGCAGGAGGCATCGGCATGAGCGCCATCGCCCGCTACTTCATCCATCGTGGCGTTGTCGTGGCCGGCTACGACAAGACGCCATCAGCACTTACCCAACAGTTGGAAAAGGAAGGCATGCTCATCCACTACGAGGAGAATATCGACGAGATACCCCATGCCTGCCGCGACAAGGCCAGCTGCCTCGTCATCTATACTCCCGCCATTCCCGCCAGCCATCAGGAGCTCACGTGGTTCCGCGACAATGGCTTCGAGGTGCAGAAGCGCGCCCAGGTGCTCGGCATCCTCACGCGCACCCATAAGGGCCTGTGCGTCGCCGGCACCCATGGCAAGACCACCACGTCGACCATGTGCGCCCACATCATGCACCAGAGCCACGTCGACTGCAACGCCTTCCTCGGCGGCATCTCGAAGAACTACGGCACCAACTACATTCTCTCCGACACCAGCGACTACGTCGTCATCGAGGCCGACGAGTTCGACCGCTCGTTCCACTGGCTGCGCCCGTGGATGACGGTCATCACCGCCACCGACCCCGACCACCTCGATATCTATGGCACCAAGGAGGCCTATCTCGAGAGCTTCCGCCACTACACCGAGCTCATCCAGCCCGGTGGCGCACTTATCATCCACACCAACCTCGAGATGAAGCCCAACGTGCAGCCGGGCGTGAAGACCTATACCTACAGCCGCGACGAGGGCGACTTCCACGCCGCCAACATCGTCATCGACAACGGCAACATCACCTTCGACCTCGTCTCGCCCATCGAGAACATTCAGGGCGTCACCCTCGGCCAGCCCGTGCCCATCAACATTGAGAACGGCGTGGCCGCCATGGCCCTTGCACAGCTCAACGGCTGCACGGCCAAGGAGATAAAATACGGCATGGAGACTTACCACGGCGTGGAGCGTCGCTTCGACTATAAGATACGCAACGACCGCCACGTGCTGCTCTCCGACTATGCCCACCACCCGAAGGAGATCATGCAGTGCGCCAAGAGCCTGCGTGAGCTGTATAAGGACCGCAAGATTACCGTTATCTTCCAGCCCCACCTCTACAGCCGTACCCATGACTTCTATCATGAGTTCGCCGACGCGCTGAGCCTCTTCGACGAGGTCATCCTCACCGAGATCTACCCCGCCCGCGAGCAGCCCATCCCCGGCGTTACCTCGCAGCTCATCTACGACAACCTCAAGCCGGGCGTGGAGAAGAGCATGATACGCAAGGCCGACGTGCTCAACCTCGTCAAGCAGCGCGACTTCGACGTGCTGGTGACCCTCGGCGCCGGCGACCTCGACAACATGGTGCCGCAGATTGCGCGCATCATCAAGGAGAAGGAACAAACCAACCAATAAGCCGACGCTATGCGTATCAACTGGAAGAAAACGCTGCTCATCACCGGTGACGTGTTGATTGGCGCCTACCTCGTGCTGGCACTGACGGCTTTCAATAAGGCCGAGGGCTCGCAGCGCGTGTGTACGCGTCTCAACATCAGCATCCAGGACGAGGCCGTCAACGGCTTCATCGACAAGGATGAGATTACCGCCCGACTGAAGCGCAACGGCCTCTATCCCGTTGACAAGCACCTTGCCGACATCAACACCCGCCGCATAGAGGACGCACTCAAGCAGAGCGCCTTCGTCAACGACGCCGAGTGCTATAAGACTGAGGACGGACAGGTGTGCATCATGCTCACGCAGCGCATGCCCACCCTGCACGTGATGGCCGCCAACGGAGACGACTACTATCTCGACGACAACCACAGCATCATGCCCAACTCCCACTACACCAGCAACCTCATCGTCGCTACGGGCTACATCAACAAGTGGTACGCCAAGAACTACCTCTCCAACCTCACCGAGGCCATCATGGCCAACCCCTTCTGGTGCAACCAGATTGTACAGATCAACGTGCTGCCCAACCGCGGCATCGAACTCGTACCGCGGGTCGGCGACCACATTATTTATATAGGCCAGCTGCCCACGTCGAAGTTTATCGCCGAGCGCCGGCAGCTCGTCACCGACTATACCAACGTCAAGCTCGACCGGCTCCGCAAGTTCTACACCTACGGGCTGTCTCAAGCCGGGTGGCATAAGTACTCCTACATCGACGTGGAATTCGACAATCAAATCATCTGCAAGAAACGAACAAACAATTAACAGCACATAACCCATGGCAGAATTTATAGTTGCAATTGAATTAGGCTCATCTAAGATTACTGGCATCGCAGGGCGCAAGAACCTCGATGGCAGCATCAGCGTGCAGGCCGTGGCGCAGGAAGACTCTGCATCGTGCATACGGAAGGGAGTGGTCTACAACATCGACAAGACCGTACAGGCCCTTGCCAGCATCATCAAGAAGTTGGAGACATCGCTCCACAGCAAGATTGCCCACGTCTATGTGGGCGTCGGCGGTCAGTCCATCCAGAGCGTAAAGAACACCAACGTCAGAGAACTCCCGCCCGACGGCGTCGTCACCCAGGACATGATCAACAGCTTGATGGACGCCAACCGCAGCATGCAGTACCCCGACAAACTCATCCTCGACGCCATCACGCAGGAATACAAGGTGGACAACCAGTTCCAGCTCGACCCCGTCGGCATACAGTGCCAGCGCATCGAGGGCAACTTCCTCAATGTGCTTTGGCGCAAGGCTTTCTACCGCTCGCTGAAGAAATGCTTCGACCAGGCCAACATTGCCGTGCTGGATATGTACCTCTCGCCGCTGGCCCTGGCCGACAGCGTGTTGACCGATACCGAGCGCCGCAGCGGTTGCGTGCTGGTCGACCTCGGCGCCGACACCTCCACGGTGTGCCTCTACTACAAGGGCATCGTGCGTCACCTCGCCGTCATTCCTCTCGGCGGCAACAACGTCACCAAGGACATCGCCTACCTGCAGATGGAAGACCGCACGGCTGAGAGCATGAAGCTGAAGTACGCCAGCGCCTTCACCGAGGACGGCGACATCGACAAGAACGCCACCTACCCCATCGACGCTGCACGCTCGGTGCCCGTCTCGCTGTTCAACGAGATTGTCGAGGCCCGCGTGCAAGAGATTATCGAGAACGTATGGTGCCAGATACCCGGCGAGTATACCGACAAGTTGCTCGGCGGCATCATCCTCACCGGCGGCGGCAGCAATATGAAGAACATCGAGGCTGCCTTCCGCTACTACACCCATGTCGACAAGATTCGTGTGGCGAAGTTCGTCAACGAGACCATCAAGTCATCCAACGCCATCGTCAATGCTAAGGACGGACGCCTCTGCACCGCGCTCGGCATCCTGGCTAAGGGCGACCAGAACTGCGCAGGCGGTGAGCTGACCGGCGACCTCTTCGGTACGGTGAAGCAGACCGTCACACCGCAGACCGAGGAACCGAAGCCGAAGCCGCAGAGCGACGGCAACGGGCGCGTCATCAATCCGAAGGACGCCGACCTCGAGCCTAAGCAGAAAGAGCCCGAGACCAAGAAGAGCGACGCCCACGACGAGGACGAGGAGCCAAAGGAGCCGACAAAGCCGACATGGCTGCAGCGCACATTCAGAAAGCTGAAGAAGTTCGGCAACGACATGGTCCGCCCCGACGAGGAGGAAGGCTAACCGATACACCATCTGTTGACTATTAAAAGCAAGATACTATGCCAGACAACAATATCATCACGCCGAAGCCCGACATCCTCGACTTCGGTGTTCCCGAGAAGACAAACAGCATCATCAAGGTGATCGGTGTTGGTGGCGGCGGCGGCAATGCCGTCAACCACATGTACCGCGAAGGCATCCACGACGTGACCTTCGTGCTCTGCAACACCGATGCGCAGGCCCTCAACGACTCTCCCGTCCCCGTCCACCTGCAGTTGGGCAAGGAAGGTCTCGGCGCCGGCAACAAGCCGCAGCGCGCCCGCGAGGCCGCCGAGGAGAGCATCGACAGCATACGTAAGATGCTCAACGACGGCACTAAGATGGCCTTCATCACCGCAGGCATGGGCGGCGGCACCGGCACCGGCGCTGCACCCGTCATCGCGCAGGTGAGCAAGGAGATGGGTATCCTCACCGTGGGCATCGTCACCATCCCCTTCCGCTTCGAGGGTCCGAAGAAGATTGACCAGGCACTCGACGGCGTCGAGGAGATGGCCAAACACGTCGACGCACTGCTCGTCATCAACAACGAGCGACTGCGCGAGATCTACCCCGACCTCACGCTCATCGACGCCTTCGGCAAGGCCGACGACACGCTGAGCGTTGCCGCAAAGAGCATCGCAGAGATCATCACCACCCACGGACTCATCAATCTCGACTTCAACGACGTGAAGACCGTACTCAAGGACGGTGGCGTCGCCATCATGAGCACCGGCTACGGCGAGGGCGAGGGCCGTGTAAAGAAGGCCATCGACAACGCACTCAACTCGCCGTTGCTCAACGATAACGACGTGTTCAACTCTAAGAAGATTCTGCTTTCCATCGCCTTTGCCAGCGACAAGAAGGACAAGAAGGAGCAGGGCCTGATGATGGAGGAGATGAACGACGTCAACGACTTCATGGCCCGCTTCGGCGAGGACTTCGAGATCAAGTGGGGCGTCGCCATCGACCCTGAGTTGGGCGACAAGGTGAAGGTCACCATCCTCGCCACCGGCTTCGGCGTGGAGGACGTGGAACCGCTCGAGCGCAAGAAGCACCGTACGCAGGAAGAGGTCGACCGCATCGCCGAGGAAGAGGAGAGAGCCGCAGAGAAGGCCCAGCGCCGTGGCCGCTACTACGGTAAGGATACCAACGGCGGATCGCACAAGCGCCGCCCGCATATATTCCTGTTCAATGAGAGCAGCCTCGACAACGACGACATCATCCTCGCCGTAGAGAATACGCCAACCTACAAGCGTACGCGCCAGATGCTCGAGGACATCCGCCATCAGGCCAACGGCATCGACAACGACAACGCGCAGGATGACAAGAACGACCCCACGCCGGGCGTCATCAGTTTCGTATAACAGAGATGTAAGGAAACCGGTTGCCCCCTTGAGGTAACCGGTTTCATCTTATGATAAAGTTTAAAGAAAGGTAATACAATGGAAACGCTATTCGATCAAGTAAGCAAAGGCATACGTGAGGCCATGAAGGCACGTGACAAGGTGCGTCTCGAGGCCCTGCGCAACATCAAGAAGGTATTTATTGAGGCCAAGACCGCCCCGGGCGCCAACGACACGCTCGACGACGCCACGGCCATGAAGATTCTGCAGAAGCTCGTCAAGCAGGGCGAGGAGAGTGCCGACATCTATACCAAGGCCAACCGCCCCGAACTGGCTGAGGGCGAGATGGCGCAGGTGCGCGTCATCAAGGAGTTCCTGCCCAAGCCGCTGTCGGCCGAGGAGGTAGAGGCCGAGGTTAAGGCCATCATCGCCCAGACCGGTGCCTCATCGATGAAGGACATGGGTAAGGTGATGGGCCTCGCCACGAAGCAGATGGCCGGTAAGGCCGATGGCAAGGAAATCTCCACCATCGTCCGCAAACTGCTCGGCGCATAAAATATACTGCAACCCCTCATTCTCAATAGAGCCCCACCTGTCACGGCAAGCCGTGACGACCTCCCCAAATGGGGAGGGTGAAATTATTCAGTGTAGTGGCCGGCCTGGTGCCGGCCACCAGCCGCAGGTATTGACGGGAATGCCATACCAAGGGCTGGTGGCCGACACGAGGTCGGCCACTACACTTCAATACTTCCAAACTTCCGATGCGCCCCTCCTTTTAGAACAACTCCTTCAACACCTCTATCGACCGCAGCTCGGGGAAGTCGGACTGATGCAGTCGGTAATAATAAAGGATGATTTCAGCGCAGCGGTTGCGCTCGACCCGCGACATGCGGAAAAGGTGCATGTTGTCGAGCGACATCCGCATGATGGTGCGCATGCGGGCAGCCTCATCCGGCTTCAGACAGTCATTGTGCGAAGGCCGCAAAGGCGTGAAGCAACCCTCACGCAAGTCAAACCAGCAGCCTTCGTGGTAGTCGTCGAGGTTGGGATAGAACCCGATAAACAGCGAGATACGCAACATAAACACCAAATGGAAGTTGGCAAAGCCACCGTCGGCATTGTCCAGCCACAGCAGGCTCGTCTCTATGAAGTCATAGAGTTGCCGGTTATCGGTCTCATCGCGTGTGGCATAAATCAGAAACTCCGCTAAGAACAGCGTGATGGAAAGCTTGTAAGGGTCGAAGAGCAGAGACCGGTACACCTGTCCGATACGCAGGTCCTGGAAGTGCTGCAGACTGATGTTCTTGCGGTAATCAAACGCCACGTCGAGCATCGTCATCGGCTGCAGGAGTTGCTTTTTAATCTTCCCCTTGCCCGACTTCGTCAGCTGGCACACCATCGACACACGCCCCGCCTCACGCGTGAGCAGGTCGACGATGATACGCGACTCGCCATATTTCACCGTCCTTAGTACAATTGCCTTCGTCTTTACTTCCATCAGCACGCAAAAATACGAAAAGTCAGGCAATTAAGGGAAAATAATTAGATGAAAATTTTGCCGACTGACGAAAAAGCCGTAACTTTGCACCCGCATTTAAAAACGGATGGTCCATTCGTCTATCGGTTAGGACGAGAGATTTTCATTCTCTAAAGAGCAGTTCGACTCTGCTATGGACTACAAACGCCTAAGTATTAGGCCCAAACAAGCAAAAAGTAAAAGAAACATAGAAAGATGGCAAATCACAAATCATCAATCAAAAGAATTCGTCAGACCAAGGTCCGCACGCTGCACAACAAGTATTATGCAAAGACTATGCGCAATGCCGTGCGCAAGCTCCGTGCTACTACTGACAAGGACGAGGCAAGCAAGCTCTTCCCCACTGTTCAGAGTATGCTCGACAAACTGGCTAAGACCAACATCATCCACAAGAACAAGGCTGCCAATCTGAAGTCCAGCCTCGCTCTGCACATCGCTAAGTTAGGCTAAGCATTAAGGCTTAACTCGGGTGAGACATACAAGGTCGCTTTCCTTTTAGGGAGGCGGCCTTTGCGCGTTATGGCACTTGGCCGGAACCATACTATTTAACACTTTATAAGCGACTAATTTTGCCGCTTTTCTTTCCTCATCTGCCCCCTTTTTCGTACCTTTGCATTATTATAAAAACCAAGTAAAAATGGCAGAAAACCAACATCCGGAAGATAATTATTCAGCGTCAAATATTCAGGTCCTCGAAGGCCTGGAGGCTGTACGCAAGCGTCCGGCCATGTATATCGGCGACGTGAGCGAAAAAGGATTGCACCATCTAATCAACGAGACCGTTGACAACTGTATCGACGAAGCCATGGCCGGCTACTGCACCGACATAGAGGTGACCATCAATGCCGACGGCAGCTGCACCGTTGAGGATAACGGCCGCGGTATCCCTGTTGATGAGCACAAGAAGCTGCACAAGAGCGCCCTTGAGGTCGTGATGACCGTGCTCCACGCCGGCGGTAAGTTTGATAAGAACTCTTATAAGGTTTCCGGCGGACTTCATGGCGTAGGTGTGAGCTGCGTCAACGCCCTGTCCACCCACATGCTGTCGCAGGTTTATCGCGACGGCCATATCTATCAGCAGGAATACGAGAAGGGCAAGCCCCTCTACCCCGTCAAGGTCGTCGGCGAGACCACAAAGCGCGGCACACGCCAGCAGTTCTGGCCCGATCCGACCATCTTCACCACCACTACCTTCCAGTGGGACATCGTCGCACGCCGTATGCGCGAGCTGGCCTACCTCAATGCCGGTATCCGCATCACACTGACCGACCTGCGCCCCGACCCCGAGACGGGTAAGACCCGCCAGCAGGTTTTCCACGCCAAGGACGGACTGAAGGAGTTCGTGCGCTATATCGACCGTCACCGTCAGCACCTCTTCGACGACGTCATCTATCTGAAGACCGAGAAGCAGGGCGTGCCCATCGAGGTGGCCATCATGTATAACACCGACTATTCAGAGAACCTCCACTCCTATGTCAACAATATCAACACCATCGAAGGCGGCACCCATGTCACAGGTTTCCGACAGGCGTTGACGCGTGTGTTGAAGAACTACGCCGACAGCGACCCGCAAATCTCCAAGCAGATTGAGAAGGCGAAGATTGAGGTAGCCGGCGAGGACTTCCGCGAAGGCCTCACTGCCGTCATCTCCATCAAGGTGGCTGAGCCGCAGTTCGAAGGCCAGACCAAGACCAAGCTCGGCAACAGCGAGGTCACCGGTGCCGTCAACTCAGCCGTTGGCGAGGCACTGACCAACTACCTCGAAGAGCATCCCGACGAGGCCAAACTCATCTGCGAGAAGGTCATTCTGGCCGCCACCGCACGTATCGCCGCCCGCAAGGCCCGCGAGAGCGTGCAACGCAAGAGCGTGATGAGCGGCGGCGGACTGCCCGGTAAACTGGCCGACTGCTCCAACAAAGACCCGAAGGACTGCGAGATCTTCCTCGTCGAGGGTGACTCGGCTGGTGGCTCGGCCAAGCAGGGTCGCGACCGCTACACCCAGGCCATCCTTCCGCTCAGAGGTAAGATTCTCAACGTGGAGAAGGTGCAATGGCACCGCGTGTTCGAGGCTGAGTCGGTGATGAACATCATCCAGAGCATCGGCGTGCGTTTCGGCGTTGACGGCGAGGACGACCGCGAGGCCAACATCGACAAGCTGCGCTACGACAAGATTATCATCATGACCGATGCCGATGTCGATGGTTCCCACATCGACACGCTCATCATGACGCTCTTCTTCCGCTTCATGCCGAAGGTCATCGAGGAAGGTCACCTCTACATTGCCACGCCGCCACTATACAAGTGCACCTACAAGAACAAGATAAGCCAGTACTGCTACAATGACCAGCAGCGTCAGGCTTTCCTCGATAAGTACGGCAACGGTGTGGAGGACGGCAAGAGCATCCACACCCAGCGCTACAAAGGTCTCGGCGAGATGAACCCCGAGCAGCTCTGGGAGACCACCATGGACCCGAAGACACGCCTGCTCAAGCAGGTGACGATAGAGAATGCGGCCGAGGCCGACGAGATTTTCTCCATGCTTATGGGCGACGACGTGGAGCCGCGCCGCGAGTTCATCGAGGAGAACGCCGCCTACGCCAACATCGACGCATAAGCCAACGGGTGAATAACCCATTATATTAAGAATAACAGAAACCCCACGAATAGAGAGAGGCAATAGACTGCATGCAAGGGTATTCCCATACATCAACGCTTGATAGCGGCCGTCTTATTGCGCTCCTGTTCGTGGGGCTTTTTTATTCTCATCGGCGACTGCGCCTGCTTGGGTTGCTGCTCACCCTTGGAGTGTTCCTGCCTCATACTGCCCAAGCCTTAGCACCGACGCAAGGCGATGACAAGACATCGGGTGTCAGCGACTTCAATACGCCGTGGGTGTGCGACAGCCAGCCCGACAGCCTTTCCCACGTCTGGTTCCGCCGGATGTATCTCACCGACGGTCGACCGCGCCAGGCTACGCTCACGGTGACGACGACGGGATGGGTGAAGGTCTACGTCAATGCCTGCAACATCGGCACGGCGCCCTACTATCCGCAGCGCGACGACAACGACAACCGCCCCATAGACATCACGTTCGACGTGACGCCTTACCTCAATACCGACACCAACATCGTAGCGCTGCTCTACAGCCCCACAAAGCCATCGGTATCGCGCCACCAGATTGCCGTCAGGCTATACGGCACAGGCCGCGACTGCAAGCCCTTCAGCTACACCAGCGACGCCTCCTGGCTCTGCCGCAAGGCCAACTCAGGCCTCACACCCGACGGCGGTGAATGGATTGACGGCCGCGCCCACAACACCGACTGGAACACCACCGCCTACGCTGCCGCCCTTTGGAGCCCGGTCACCACCCCCGCTGACCCATTCACCCCATCAGCCCCATTCACCCCATCCACCCCATCCACCCCATCCACCCCATCCACCCCATCCACCCCATCAGCCA
>Ga0256404_1000733_pt1 | contig 84161 bp, 78 predicted proteins | sample RumenRJG_01DNA_FD_185990 | JGI IMG/M metagenome (GOLD analysis project Ga0256404, IMG submission 185990) | Bovine rumen microbial communities from Lethbridge, Alberta, Canada - RJG_01 | ecosystem: Host-associated > Mammals > Digestive system > Stomach > Rumen | place: Canada: Alberta | collected...
TGCCTCGTCCCTGCCGAGCAGAGCGGCGATCTCGATCGCGCCGCCGGGGGTAACGGTTTTGCCGCTCATAGCGATGCGAACGGGCCAGAGCAGAGTGCCGTTCTTCATCTCCTTCTTCTCGGCATAGCCGATCAAAAAGTCATGCAGCGCGGTCTCCGTCCATTCGGGCAGCGCCTTCAGCTGCGGCACAACGTCCGCAAGAATATCGCGGCAGATCTCGGGGTTTGTCTTGGATTTTTTATTGGTGAAAAGCTCGATATCGTAGTTCTCGTCCATCTCGGCAAGGAAGCCGACGGTCTCCGCGATATCGGAGAATATCTCGGTGCGCGGCTGAAGAATGCGGATAAGGATATCCTCGTTTCCTTCGCGCCTTGCGATCTCGCCAACTCCCGCCTTTTCAAGCCAAGGCAGAGCCTTTTTGAAATAATCCGCACCGTCCATCTTGCGAACGTATTCGGCATTCATCCAGCGGAGCTTAGCGTTATCAAAGATGGCGGGGGACTTACTCAGCCCCTCGAGCGAGAATGCTTCCTTGAGCTCCTCAAGCGTAAAGAACTCGCGGTCGTTTCCCGGGCTCCAGCCAACGAGCGCAAGATAGTTCGTAACCGCCTCAGTAAGATAGCCCGAATTCATAAGATCCTCGAAGGTCGCATCGCCGTCGCGCTTACTCAGCTTATGCGTTGCATCGCGCATGATCGTGGTAAGGTGAACGTAAACGGGCTTCTCCCAACCGAACGCCTCGTAAAGAAGATTGTATTTCGGCGTTGATGAAAGGTACTCCATGCCGCGAAGCACGTGCGTAATGCCCATCGTATGATCGTCGATTATATTCGCAAAATTATAGGTCGGCATTCCGTCCGCCTTGATGAGGATCATATCGTCTAACTCGGAGCAGTTGACCGAGATATGTCCGAAGATAGCATCATCGAAATCCGCTGTGCCCTCCTCGGGAACGTTCTGGCGAATAACGTAGGGTTCGCCGGCGGCGAGCCTGCGCTCAACTTCCTCTTTGGAGAGGTTCATGCAATGCTTATCGTATTTGAAGGTGCCGCCCTCGGCTTCGACCTTTGCGCGGCGCTCCTCAAGCTCCTCCTTGGTGCAGAAGCAGTAATACGCCTTGCCCATTTCAACAAGCTTTTGAGCGTACGGCAGATACATATCCTTGCGTTCGCTCTGAACGTACGGGCCGTATTCGCCGCCTACGTCGGGGCCCTCGTCCCAGTTGAGGCCAACGGTGCGAAGCGTTTTATAAACCGTTTCGATCGCGCCTTCAACGAAGCGCGCCTGATCGGTGTCCTCAATGCGAAGCATGAAAACGCCGTCGTTCTTCTTCGCCCAAAGCCAGGCGTAGAGCGCGGTGCGAAGGTTTCCAACGTGCATAAAGCCCGTGGGGGAGGGTGCAAAGCGTGTGCGAACAGTCATATTAAACTCCTTATAGCGTATTCGTCGATCTTGACGAATGGTTTTCGGTATCCTTTTGCGCCTCGGCGCAGAATATCAACGGACAACATGATACCATATTTTATCCGTTTTGTCACTAAATAAATACAATTATCTATATGCTATGAATTCTAAACTGCAGCCAAAGCGCCTATCCGTTCAGCTCCGAAACTCGCATCACAGCGCTTGCAAGCGAGATGCCGTTCCTTTTTGCATAGAACAGAGCGCGAACGAGCCCTTCGCTATCGATCCTGTCGGCGGGGGAGAGGGTGAAAAGATTCACGGCAAAGCCGTCCGCTTCATATCGCATCGGTTCTTTACGTTCGTTACCGAAAACTAGAACGTCAAGCTCGTCATCGACCTGTATCTCCCAAACAGGCGTATCATCTGGCATTGAAAACCGCTTGAGCAAGGCGGCTGCATCCGCAATTATCATTTCCGCATATACTGAGGGCGCTATGATTTCGCCTTCATACACTTCGCGGCATCGGGCGAACCTCGCCTGCATCGCCTGAAGCGAAACGCCGGCCTTTTTGTAAACGGAGCCCATGAGATCCACTTGAAATTCATCGCCAGCAGCCTCCTGCATAAGCCTTTCATAACCGTCAAGCTCCTCGAGGGTACATTCTTCACGCATGAGCTCGAAGCGAAGAATTATGAAGCCGAATAAGGGCGCGGCGACGTACTCCTCAAAGACCAACAGCCCGCCGCTCTTTTCATAAATATCGTCGGAAACGGCCTTGATGCGTTCAAGCAGCTCGGGACTTTTTATGAACAATTTAAGCACCTCCGATATTGAAACTTTTTCCGCATAATAATACCATATCGCAAAAGCGTTTTCAAGCGCATGAGGCTCGAGCTGCGGCGCGAAGCAGGGCGCGTTTGCTGCGGTTGACAACGGATGCGAAAAATACTATAATTGCGCAAAGCTTTTCAAGGAGACGGAAGGATGAACTGGTTTTTTAAAGAGGATAAAACTGATGCGATACTCACCGCAAAGGCGCATATCGAATCCATGCACATCGAGAAAACCGATATGCCGGCTTTCCCGAAAACGGCGATCCTGTTTTATATGCACAGCGGCGAAGAGTACCTTTGCCAAAACTACGGCGGAAAGCTCATGATGGAGAAGTTCCCGCGCTTTCTTCGCGGCTGCCCCGTGTACTCGCTCAATGAAAACCTTTGCTTTCTCGACGGCGGCAGGGGAGCGCCCCATGCTGCGGACACGGTCGAAACGCTCGCCGCACTCGGCGTGAAGCGCATTATCACGGTCGGCATGTTCGGCGCGTTTGGCGAAAATGTCGAAACGGGCGATATCATAGTTCCCGAGCGCGCGCTGATCGAGGAAGGCACGAGCCATCATTATTTCGATTCGCCCGAATATGCTTATCCTGATGAAGCGCTCGCAAGCAGGCTTGCGGAGCTTACCGGAGCCAAGCTTGCCCGGATCGTTTCAACCGATTCAGTTTACCGTCAAACCTTTTTCAAAGAGCGGCTCTGGCGCGAGAAGGGCGCTGTCGGCGTGGATATGGAAACGAGCGCGGTATTTTCCGTTTCAAACTTCCTCGGCATCAGCGCGGCTTCAATTCTCATCGCTTCCGATAAGCACCCTATGGATGAAAACTCGGTAAAGAAATGGGAATGGAAGATGACGCGGGAAATGCGCTATGAGTTCTTCGATAAGGCGGTAAAGGCCGCCCTCGTGATCGCCGAAGCTGGCGAAAAGGAATAATGATGGAAACCGAAAACAAAAGTCGAAGAGTTGAAGGTATAGATAGATCGAGCGATAATAACGGAACAAACGGGAAAAACGCGGCAAGATACATCCTGCTTGCCCTTTTCGCCGTTTATATCGCCGCGCTTGTTTTCCTGCTTCTCGCAAGAACGCCTTATGACGAGCTGGTATCCTATCGCAGCCTGATGAAGCTCGTTCCGTTTGAAACCATCTGCTCACAGCTTCGTTATGCGCGCTATTCGCATAACGGCAATCTCGTTCGCTACGGCGTGGAGAACCTACTCGGAAATTTTGCTCTGTTTCTGCCGATGGGCATATTCCTTCCCTGTATCTTCAAAAAACTGCGCCGCGTCTATAAAACCGTGCCGTTGATAATGGGTATGGTCGTGCTCGTTGAGCTTCTTCAGCTCGTTACAAAGCGCGGCTTTGCGGATATAGACGATCTTATTCTGAACACCGCAGGCGCGGCGGTCGGGTACTTCATTTTCCGGCTGATTCGCAATAGCAGCGCAACTGAATAACGAAACAAAAGGAGCCTGTTTGCACAAAGCTCCTTTTCTATTTGAATGCCGGTACGATTCGACCGATAAGCATTTTACAGCTTTTTACTGTAGAAAATGCTCGTTATTATTCCGACCGCCATTGAAAACAGCAGCACGCACAGCAGCGTAAGCGCCACGGTTTTGTTTAGCACGCTTGAAACGATCAGCGCGATCGTTATGCCCGCCACGCAGATGCCGAAGCCGAGAGTGCCTGACTTTAGGCGTATGGCATTGTTCCGTTCATCGGTAGAAGCGATATACGCCTTTTTAAGCGCAGCTTCGTTTTTCAGAACCGAAACGCCTCGTGCGATAAAGCCGATGCAGGCCGCCTGTATACCGATCAGCATATGTGAAAGGACATTGATGCCGAGCCCGCGCTCGGTATCTTTTATTAAGATGCGCAGCATTATGCCGAGCAGCAGGATCACGCAGTTGAATACCATCAATGCGATAACGCTGTTTTTCAGCTGATTTCTGTATTTTTCCATTTTTATTCCTCCTTATCTAAATCCGAAAAATCAAAAACCTCCTCGATCGGCAGCTCGAAGAACCGCGCGATCTTGTATGCAAGGGGCAGGGAAGCGATGTATTTTCCAACCTCGATAGATGTAATCGTTTGCCTTGTAACGCCGACCGTCTGCGCCAGCTCCTCCTGCGAGAGCCTGCGCTTTTTGCGAAGCTCGGGTATGTTTGTTTTCAAAAAGCTCACCTCCTGATGTAAAGCTTGCTTTGCATATTTAGTATAGCAAACTTTGCATAAAATGTCAAGCCTGCTTTGCAAATATATTAATCTTGATTTTCGAACGCCTTGCTCGCGGAAATCGGCGGTTATCAGTTTGTTAAACCTTGACAATTAAGCAAAAAAGTAATATCATTATAATGAATTAATATTGTTCGGAGGAAACCATGAATCTTAACATCGGCACTAAGCTCGGCGGCTTTATCGTTGAGCGCATCCGCGAATCGAAGGAGCTCGGCGGCAGGCTCGTTGAAATGCGCCACGAGGGCTGCGGCGCGGAGCTTCTTTGGATGGACAATGGGGACAGCAACAAGCTTTTCTCCGTTGCCTTCAAAACTCTTCCCGAGGATCACACGGGCGTTTTCCATATCCTCGAGCATTCGGTGCTCTGCGGTTCCGAAAAGTATCCCGTTAAGGAACCCTTCGTAGATCTTATGAAGAGCTCGATGAACACCTTCTTGAACGCCATGACTTTCCAGGATAAGACTATGTATCCTATCTCCAGCCGCAACGAGCGCGATTACCTCAACCTCACTTCGGTGTATCTCGATGCGGTTTTCGCGCCGCTCAGCGTTCGCGATGAAAACGCTTTCCGTCAGGAGGGCTGGCATCTTGAAAAGGACGAGGGCGCGGAGCCCTATTTCAACGGCGTTGTTTATAACGAAATGAAGGGCGCGATGGCCGGGCTTGATGAGATACTCGAAGAGGGCATGAACTCGATCCTTTTCCCCGATAACTGCTACGGCTTCAATTCGGGCGGCGATCCCGAGCATATCCCCGAGCTTACATACGGCATGTACTGCACGATGTATCATAAATACTACCATCCATCGAACGCAAGGTTCTATCTTGACGGCTCCGTTCCGCTCGAGAAGACCATCGAGCTGATCGAGGAGTATATCGGAAACATCGAAAAGCAGGATGCCGTGCACGATATCCCGATGCAGAAGCCCGTTGTTTCCGAAAAAACGCTCTATTACGAGATCGCGCCGAACGAGGACGAGACGAATAAAACCGTTATCGGCTTCGGCAGGATCATCGGCACCTTCGAGCAAAAGCGCCGCCTGCTGATGAGCTCCATTTTGTGCAGCTATCTTGCGGGCACGAACGATTCGCCGCTCACCCGCGCCATCCTCGATGAGGGGCTCGGCGAGGACGTGAACCTCTACACCACCTACGACATTCAGCAGGCCAAGCTCGTTCTGACCGTTAAGAACACCGAGAAGGAAAAGCTTTCCGCAATCCGCGAAACGATCGAAAGGGTCATCGCCGAGCTTACGAAAAACGGTCTTGATAAGCAGATGCTCACGGCGCAGCTCAACCGCTTCGCGTTCAAACTCAAGAATATGTGGGAGCCGGCAGGCCTTGCCCGCTGCATTATGGCAGCAACGAGCTCGCTCTACGGCGGCGATCCTATGCTTTATATGGAAAACGATGCCGATATCGAGGCGATCAGAGCAAGCATAGAAACGGGCGAATTCGAGGCGCTGCTCAAGGAGCTGTACGATTTCGATAAAATGTGCACCCTCACCGTTCTGCCGAGTAAAACTCGCGGCGAGGAGCTCGCGAAGAAGGCGGCGGATTGGGCTAAGGAGATGTACGAATGGCTCGATGGAAGCTCCCTTGTTGAGCTCGATCGCAAGAACACCCGTCTGCACGCATGGCAGCAGGAGCCGGACAGCGCGGAGCACACTGCGATGCTGCCCGTTCTGCCGCTCTCCGAGGTCGGCAAGGAGCCCATGCTGATACCCACCGAGATCCGCGAGGAAAACGGCGTTAAGCTTATGTTCCACCCGCTGAGAACGAACGGCATTACGCATATCACCCTCTATTTCAACGCATCCGATCTCGACTTCGACGATATCCCCAAGGCGAGCCTGCTTGCAAAGCTTCTCTCCAAGCTTCCCACTAAAAAGCACACGGCGCAGGAGCTCGATAAGCTCATCAAAACCTATATCGGAAGGCTTAAATTCTCCGTTATCTCGGCGAATTTAAACCCCAAAGCCAGCGTTTCCCATATCGCCGCAAGCTTCTCCGCTCTCGATGAAAACGCCGAGAAGGCGGCCGAGATAGTTGCGGAGATACTCCTTGAAACCGATTTTTCCGATGCGCAGCGCATCCGCGAAAACGTTATCCAGATCGACGAGGCTACCAAGCAGCGCGCCGTCATGGACGGCGACGATCTCGGCTTGAGCGCGGTAAGAGCGCAGTACACTTCGAGCGCCGCCTGCGAAGATCAGGCGGAGGGCGTCGGCTTCCGTATGTTCATAAAGCAGCTCGCTTCCGATGCCGAAGCAAATTCCGCAGAGCTTGCCGAATGCTTCACGGCGATCTGCAGCCGCACCTTCTGCCGCGAAAGGCTGATGATCGGCGCAGCCGCGCAGAGCGAGTTCGGCGCTGAAAAGCTTATCGGACTGCTTCCCCACGGTGAAGCCGCACCCGAAAACGCGCATTATGAAACCAAGCTGCCCCAGCGCCTCGGCATTCGCATACCCGCGCAGGTCGCGTTTGCGGAGAAGGGCATTGATATCGCAAGGCTCACGGGCGATATGGTCGTTGCGGCAAATATAATCCGCCTCAGCTATCTTTGGACGAAGGTTCGCGTTCAAGGCGGCGCATACGGCTGCGGTCTTAAAACCGGTGAGAGCGGCCTCATCTGCCACTATTCCTATCGCGATCCCTCTCCCGCAAGGACGCTCGGCATCTACGACGAGGAATCCGCGTTCATCCGCGAATTCTGCGAGGGCGGGGAAGAAGTGGATAAGTTCATCATCGCCGCTATCGGAAGGACCGAGCCCCTTGTCGCTCCCGAGCAGATGGCGGCTATGGCCGATCTCGAGCTTATGAACGGCATCACTGCGGAGCATAAGCGCCAAAGGCGCGCCGAGATGCTCGCCGTGACCCGTGAAAGCCTCCTCAAGCTCTGCGACACCTTCGACCGCTGCGCCAAGGACGGCGCGGTGTGCGTCGTCGGAAATGAGGCCGCGCTTGCGGAGATCGAGGACTTGAACGTTATAGATATATAATGAATTCCGTGAATAACAACCGAATTATAAAGAGCAAAAGCGCCGTGCACCGCATGGCGCTTGCTGCGCTTGCTGCTGCGGCGCTGTGCATTTTAGCGCCGCTTTCAATTCCCATCGGCCCCGTGCCGATAACCCTTTCCGTGCTCGTGGTCGCGCTCTTTCCCTATCTTTTGGGAGCTAAGCTCTCCGTGCTCGCGGTTGCGCTGTATCTTCTGATAGGTGCGCTCGGGCTGCCCGTTTTCTCGGGGTTCGAGGGCGGCGTTCAAAAGCTTTTGGGAGCAACGGGCGGCTACCTCGTCGGCTATATCCCGCTCGTGCTGATTGGCGGCGCATTTATAGAAAAAAGCAAAAAGCCGCTCGTCCAATTTCTCGGACTGCTGCTCGGGCTTATTTCCTGCTATGCGCTTGGCACGGCATGGCTATCCGCATATCTCAAGCTGAGCCTCGCTTCGGCGCTGTCCGTTGCGGTGCTGCCGTTTATACCCTTCGATCTTATCAAGCTTGCGCTTGCCGTGCTGATAGGGCGCACAGTGGGGGCGAGGCTTGCCAATCTAAAAGGTTGAGCTTAAACTCCCCTTACCATAAAGCTTTCATTATTATAAGCTCCTGCACCTTACCCTCGGGCAAGGTGCTTTTTTATGTGAAAACAACTAAAACAAGCGGAAAGTATATATCAAATATTAAAAGCAATAATAAATAATGGGCAACAGATGCTCATGACACAATTTTGCCATATATTTTAACCGATTAAATGCCAATTTAATGATTGTATTGCCTTGACATCCGCATGTTAGATAATTATAATAATAGTGTGGTTAAACATTGAATTGCGCCACTTTTGCGCTTTTCGTATGTTTCAGGTAGCAAGCTTATGCCTGCGTATGGATGGCCTCCGGAGGCTGGGTCATCTATGCGCTTTTTGTGTAAACTGTGCGCAGGCAAGAGCGAAGGAAAAACATGTCAAAGCTGTATTATTGAAGGAGGCATACTAAATGAGATTTGCTATTAAAACCATCTCCAAGCGCAGCAGATCAGTCATTTCACTGCTGCTCGCAGCCATGTTCTTGCTTGGCACATTCACCGCGCTGCCGAATGCAGCTCTTGCAGATGAGGGCGCCATGATGAGCGGCTCGGTGTATTGGTACTACAACAGCGGCAATCAAACTCTCAGCATCCGCACCACGTCAAGCAATGCTGTCGGCATACTCGATACTTCAAAGGGCTTCGGAAACGGCGTTTGGCCTTGGACCGGCAAGAGCTGGATCTCTTCGGTTAAAACCGTCTACTTCTATAACCCGAGCAACTCCGAGCATAAGCCGATAACCACGGCGAGCAATTACAGCCTCAAGAGCATGTTCGAGGGCTTTACTTCCCTTGAATATGTTGATTTCGGCGGTCTTTTGGACACGTCGAGCGTAAAAGACTTCAGCAAGATGTTCAAGGATTGCTCAAGCCTTACCGCGATCGATGGCCTTAACGAGCTCGACACGAGCAACGCTCAGGATGTTCAGCAGATGTTTTCCGGCTGCGCCTCAATTACTGAGCTCGATCTGAGCAATTGGACAAACTATAATACGCTTTACAATATGCAGTATTTTGTAAGAGGCTGCAGCTCCCTTGTAAGCTTCACGCTCAACAATCCCGATTTTATCACCCGTACCCCTTATGAAAACGGGGACGGCACAGCGGATTATTCGCGAAACGGCTGCCAGCTCGGCGGTATGTTTGAGGGCTGCAACTCGCTCGAATACGTTGATATGTCCAATATCACTATCGGCGGCAGGTCGGACGGCAGCCACGGCTTCGGTCAGGGCTCCATCAGCGGCTCATCCAATCTCAACGGTCTGTTCCAGAACAGGCAGGCGCTTAAAACCGTTAAAATGAACAATATCAAGGTTCCCGGCATGCAGAACTTCAGCAAGATGTTCTTCGGCTGCATCGCCCTTGAAACCGTTGAAATGAACGGTCTCGGCAAGCTCTACGATGTTATCAATATGGGCGATATGTTCCGTAACTGCGAGAGCCTCACAGCGATCTATCTCGATGGCATCGACAACTCAGCTATCGGCCCCACCAACATCCATCATTCGCTTGTTGCGGGCGATATCGATATCGAAAATGCAAGGCGCGTAGGCGCAGCAGAGTTCGCTCGCGATCTTGGTCTTCGGACCTGCACCGCTCTGAGAACTCTTTCCGTCAACGGCTCCAAGCTTTGGATGGTTCGCAACGAGGGCGGTACCCCGGGTAAGGAGTACTACAATGCCGCAAATGATTCTGATGTAATGTGGTGGTGGTACAGCGGCACCGGCAGCATCGGCTTGAACGGCACTCAGCTCAACTTCACCTCGAGCATAAACGGTGAGACCTACGTGCTCAATAAGCGCGACTATGTTGATCTTATCACAGACCGCGACGGCAAGGGCATTGCGGAGGAGGATATGCTTCCTTCGCCCACTCCTGCACCCACTCCCGAGCCGGAGGAGACCCCCGAGCCCGACGAGACTCCCGAACCCGAAGAGACTCCCGTGCCCGATGTGACCGCAGAGCCCGTTGACGGCGGCAATGCGATCGGCATTGAGTTACCGACCAGAGGCACAAGCGTTCCCACCAAGGAGGGTGAGGAGCGCAATCTTCCCACCTTTATCGGCACAACCGATATCGCGGATCGCTACACCAACATCAATATCATCAACGGCGATCTCAACCCCAACGGCCCCGGTTTCATCGCTCCCGGCGTTTACGAAGTGACCGATGAGCCTTGGACCGAGGAGCACGTGGACATGAGCGGCTCCGCATACGGCATCGACTTCAAAGGTGTTGAACACTACGTTGAGGTCAACGGAACCAAAATTACCAGCTACCCGCACTATATCGATATCGACAGCGACGGAGTGAACGATATTGTTATCGTCAAGGGAACGAACAATACCTATATAAATACCACCAAGAGGGGTGATTGGCCGACCTCCGGTGAATATACAATGGATCTTAACGGCAATGTGATCGCATTCATATACAAGGGCGCAGCCACCGAGCAGGGAACCAATACCAAGCGCGACATTCGCATCGAGATCACAAAGGTGACCTTCAAGAACCTCGACCGCATTCCTGCTAATCCGGGCAGGGGCGATCACGACGGCAACAAGTACTACGATACCAATGGCGGCGGAGAGTATTTCCGCACCATAGCCCAAGCAAATTCCGAGGAAGGCATCATTTTCAGAAATTATCTAAAGATCAGCGATCCCGAAATAGCTGATGAAGGCACATCCGCGCTCTCGGGCGGTTCCGGAACCGATATCGACTTCACCATCAAGATCAAGGGTGCATTCAGCAATTCGCACTTCCTGTTCTATGCCGATGATCTCGATGTAGGCGAAGCTCAGAATTGGATCTGGGAAGATTTCTATGATCCCTGCTTCGATAGACTTCCCTATGAAAACGTTTCTTACGGCCTCGGCGGAGAGAGTTTCGTTATCCACGACAGCGAGGAAGACGTCGGCCCCGTTCGCCTTGCCCCTCAGACAGGCCTTATCGTAATCACCAATGACGACGACGGCTCCCGCGAGGTCATAACCACCGGCTCCGACCCGAGCACCGCTTGGTCAGAGTTCTCGGTGCTTGCAAAAGCTTCCGGAAGCAAATTCACCTGGCGCAGCGGTATTGGCTGCTCAACCAGCGCACTTAGAAACGCCGTAACGAATAAGAACGTTACCGAATACGTTGTTTACGACTTCAGCAACACGCTCAGCTACAAACTCATGCCTCCCACCAAGGACGGCGTTGTGGTGCCGGTCGAGGAGGGCGATGTTCCGCAGAAGATTCTCGGCATCTCCAATAAGATGACAAAGACCACCGCCACCACCAAGACGATAGGCAAGTTCACCTTTGCCAAGAGCGGCAATGACACGATTGATATCAGGATCAAAGGCATCACGAACGCGAACACCACGCTCTATGCGCTCGTTCAGTGTGATCCCAAGTACAGTGATGCCGCGATCGTGTGGCATGAGATAGTGCTCGTTCCCGCAACGAACGTTCACTACGAGGAAAGCTACCTCAGCTATAATTCCGATAAGACCAAGAGCTATGTGAAATCTTGGGATGTTGCCGGCAAGGCGCTGAACCCGGTTTACAACGCTTCAAGCAATGCTATGACCGGCAGCGGCAAGAACCGTCAGGACGATGATAATATCGTTTACGGCTATGATGCTACATACTCCGCGCAGACAGGCGACAGCAACGGCAGGAGCATGCACGTCAAGATCGGTAAGGCACAGTTCGATGCTGTTAAGAATCAGGGCAAAGCATGGCCTGAAACCAAGTTCACCTTCACCGGCACAGGCTTCGATATCATCGGCAGGACCGGTCTTAATACCGGCGTTTACGTTGTGAACGTTAAGAACAGCTCCGGCAAGACCGTTAAGAGCCAGATAATCAATACCCGCTACTTCGGCAGCAGCTGGATGGGTGAGGACGGCAGCAACGGCAACATCGGCGACGATCTGCGGCAGGTACCGATAGTGCATATCGATTCCTACGGCAAGACCGGCGCGGAGAACCCGCTTCCCTACGACACCTACACCGTGACCGTACAGTTCGTTTGGATGAAGGGTCAGGCAGCGATCCCCAAGAAGGGCATGCCCGATATCCCCGGCATCCCCGAGGCCGATTATGAGCTTATCGGCTTTGAAGGCGAGGACACGAAGGCCGGCTATACCTACCCAGATTACGATATCTATGTTGATGCTATCCGTATCTACAACCCCGCAGACGTTGAGAATCCCGTTGTCAACGCGGCATACACCGAGTCGGGCGAGCTCAATGCAGAGTATAAGGAAATCAGGGACATCATGATCGACAGCGGCGACCTTAGCGGAAACGGAAGCTTTGAAGGCGGCATTGCGATCGACCTTACGCCCCATCAGGTGCCTGTCAACGTTCCGGCAGCTCCCGAAACCCCGCTGCTCGATCCCAACGGCAACCCCGTTCTTGACAATGACGGCAATCTCGTTTATACTGAGTTCGTTCAGAAGATGAAGGACGGCAAGCCCGTTTACAAGGACGGCGAGCCCGTGTATGAGGTCGAGTATGAATATGTTATGCCTCAGGGCAATTTCGAGAGTCTTGCCGCCGCCTACGAGCAGTACGGCCCCAACAACGAGATGTATCTCACCGAAGGTCAGGGCTTTGCATTCAAGCTTGAAGGCATACCGAGCCTTATGCACATTTCGGCGAAGGTTCCCTTCGGCGGCTCGATGGATATGAACGTGTATGCGATAGTCGACGGCGTGGAGCTTGAGCCTGTTGAGTTCACCATAACTTCCGCAACCGAGATGTACTACGACTGCGGTTCGGTTCTTGGTGGCATCAGCGGCAACGAGGTCTATATCGTTATCACCGCAAGCGGCAGCGGCATACTCTCACTCTGCGAGATGAAAACCGTTGCGGCGGAAGGCTCTACCAGCCCGAACATTGTTGCGGATCATAGAGCGATTGAGCTTGCGGCGGCCATCATCGGCGGCACCAAGGGCGATGTCAACAGCGACGGCAGCATCGACATGATGGATGCGCTGATCACGATGCGCGCAGCGCTTGGCGGCGAGCTTAACGCATACGGCCTCTACTGCGCCGATATGAACAACGACGGCATTGCGGATATGCAGGATGCACTTGCCATAATGCGCAAAGCGTTTGCATAACAGCAATTAATACAGTTACACGGAGAAACATGATGAAGAAGAAATACGCGAAACCTAACCTCAACAAGGAATCAATGGAGCTTCAATCCGCTGTCATAAGAACCTGCTCAAGTGTAGACGATAGCTGGTGGCCGATCAATATGGGCGAAGATCCTGATACCGGAGAAACCCTGATCGTTTTCGTTCCCGAACTGGACTGCACCATCAGCGACTATGACTATATGATCCAGTACGGCGGCAACGACGGCAACTGCTTCTACGCAGCCACCGACGACGGGAAGCACTTTTCCTGAGCTTCATTACAAACGCTTCACGACCCCCGAACGATTGGGGGTCGTTCTTGTTTAAAAGAACGGAGAAACGCGGAAAATGAAAGGCTTATATCGGGCGCATCGAGCGTACACTGCTTCTCATCGTACCGATCGCCATTGGCGCAGCAAAAACGGGGAATGCGAACCGATGATGCATTCCCCGTTTTATTTGACGGATATTAAGTTTACTGATGGATGGAAGCTAAAACCTTACTCGGCCTTCTCCTCTTCAGGAAGAATGATGGGGGAGTCCGCTGCGTTCTTGCGAACGCTCTCAATGCCGTTCTTGCAGCTGTCCTTTTTAACGTAGCCCTCGCTCGCTGCGATGATCTGACCGTTCGTCGCCTTCAGACGGAAACGGAATTCGCCCGCCTTGTCCTTGTAGATCTCGAATTTGGGATGCTTCTGCTCCTCATAGCCCTCAACGGTCTGATCCTCGAGATTGGCGACAGGCGCATTGGTGATAACGCTTTCGCAGCCGGTTTTGCAGCTCTCAATGCTTGAATAAACCTCGCCGCCGGTCGCGATGGTCTCGCCGTTTGCCGCCTTGAGGTGGAAGGTGAAGCCGGTGTTGGTAACGTTGATAACAAATTTACCCATAGTGCACATCCTTTCGTGGAATAATATAATATGCATTTGTATTTTAAATCATTTATCGGAATGTGTCAATACTTTTATTCGTTTTTATATTCCGAAAAGCTCCGAATTAGATTGACAAACGCTCGACGATGCGGTAAGATATAAATGTCAAACTATGCGGATAATTCTATTCGGAGGGCGGCATCATGCGATTGAAGAAAGGTGTTTTACAAAGAAAAACAGGCGACACGATCGCTCTGGTCGTAAACGGGGGAGCAAGCAGCTTCTCAGGCGTTTTGCACAGCAACCCAACTGCCGCCTTCATTATCAAATGTCTCAAGCATAATACCAACGAGAAAAGGATACTTGCCAAAATGAAAAGAAGGTTCGATGGCGATCCCAATGAAATGCTTGAGGATATCCGCATGATTTTGGACGAGCTGAGAAAAGCCGGCGTTATCGAGGAATAACACAGAATCAGATCACAAATGGAAAACAATTCTGCAAACAATCCGTTCGGCGAACGCGCCGAAGTCAATACCCTTGAAGATATTCTTGCGGAAAAGGGCGTTTTTATGTGGACAACGTGCGGAAAAAGCATGAGGCCCCTTCTTAAAACCAATAGGGACATCGTTGAGATCCGCCGTCCCGACACCGTTTATGACGACGGCATCCTCAAGGAAAACGACGTTGCGCTCTATTCGATACCGCATCCGAGATTCAAGGGGCAGTATGTGCTGCATCGTGTCAGAAAGGTGTGCAACGGCTACTATATCATCTGCGGCGACAACAACGTGATGATGGAGAGAGTGCCGTTTAATTGGGTGATAGGCGTAATGACAGGGCTGACCCGAAAGGGCAGGGAAGTGAACCTGAACGGCGCCGTATACCGCTTTTACGTGCGCCACTGGGGAAGCAGATACAGGCGCAGGATCGCCGCCAAGCGCATCAGCTATAAATTGAAGCAGCCTTTGAGGCGGCCATACAGAGCCATAAAAAGAGTGCTCAAGGGTAAATGATCGAAATTTGGCGGAGCCCCTGCGCGGATGCGCCTGCGAATATACTTTCGTTTGGCATTCCTCAAGCGTTGAAGGCGCGGGTCGGGTCTGCTATAATTCATATTAGCAATTTAGCTCATGGGGGTTTAAAACATGAACAGACATGAAGGCGACGGTCATATCACGATCTTTGCTGGTTCCGCGAGCAGACCTTTTGCGGAAAAAATGTGCAGGTATCTTGGCGTGGAACTCGGAAAGTCCACAACGCATTTCTTCTCCGAGGGCAGCACCTACGTCAGAGCCGACGAGTCCATCAGAAATAAGGACGTATACATCGTTCAGTCCATCGGCAAGGACCCAAATAACGCCTTTACCGAGCTTATTTTCTGGATCGACGCTTTCAAACGCGCAAGCGCCAACTCCATCACCGCAGTCATTCCGTATTTCGGCTATGCCAAGGCCGATAAGAAGGACGAGCCCCGCGTTTCGATCAGGGCGAGGGTGTGTGCGGACTGCATCGAGCTCTGCGGCGCCGATCGCGTCATATGCATGGATCTTCACGCGCCCCAGGTGCAGGGCTTCTTCTCCAAACCCGTGGATCATCTCTATGCCAGTCCCCTTTTGAGCGAGTACGCAAGGCGCATCGGCATAGTCGATCAGGATCTCGTCGTTGTGGCTCCGGATGCAGGCTCTGCAAAGCGCGCAAGGGCATACGCTAATATGCTCGGCAGCAACGTTGCTATAGGCGATAAGGTTCGCGTGGGACACGATGAAAACCCCAACGCCATCGAGATAATCGGCGACGTGCGCGGCAAGCGATGCATGGTCGTTGATGATTTCACTATCAGCGGAAACACGCTCTGCAAGGTCGCATACGGCCTGATGGACAAGGGTGCCGCCGAGGTATACGCATTCCTCTCGCATGCCATCGTTAAGGAGGATGCCGTTACAAGGATCGAAGATAGCCCCATCAAGATGCTCGTCACCACCGACACCGTCGATAATTCCGAGGTGCTCAAGGATTCGAGCAAAATCAAGGTCATCTCCGCAGCGCCGCTGTTTGCGGAGGCTGTTCGCACCATCCATGAGAAGGCTGCGATGGCCGAGATGTTTGCCCATCTCCCCGAAAAACTCCTCAATATGAGCTTTGAGGACGTCAAATAATCCCTGCTGAAAACAGTATCATGAATCTCGGAGCTTATCGATGCGCTCGGCGTATTCCTTAAGCTCCGTATTAGTTAGATGAAATGGAAGATCTTTTCTCAAGCTCAATAAAATCTCATGCGCCGCTTGCGGATAGGATGCGCCCAACAACGCTCGATGAGTTCATAGGGCAGGAGCATATCGTGGGCAGGGGCTCATTGCTGCGCCGCGCGATAATGGCGGATTCGCTGCAAAGCTCCATCTTCTGGGGGCCGCCCGGCTGCGGGAAGACCACGCTTGCTTCGGTGATCGCGCATACCACGAACAGCCGCTTTGTGAAGCTGAACGCCGTCACTTCAGGCGTAAAGGAGGTGCGAGAGGTAATAGCCGAGGCCGAGGAAGCGCTGAAGCTCTACGGCAAGGAGACCTTCCTGCTTCTTGATGAATGCCATAGATGGAGCAAGGCGCAGTCCGATTCGATCTTACCCGCGCTTGAGAACGGCACGGTCAAATTCATCGGCTCCACCACCGAAAACCCGATGATCGCGATGACAGGCGCGATAGTGAGCAGGTGCCGCCTCTTCCAATTCTATCCGCTGAGCATCGATGATATCAAAAAGGCGATGCTTAGAGCGATGGAGGACGGCGAAAAGGGGCTTGCGATGTTCGCTCCGATCGTGGATGATGATGCGCTCGATCATCTTGCAATCATATCAAACGGCGATGCAAGGACTGCGCTCAACGCGCTTGAGCTTGCCGTTCGCACCACCGACCCCATCGATGGAAGGGTGCGCGTTACCCGCGAGATCGCCGAAGAATCCATCCAGAAAAAGGTAACAAAATGCGATGAGCAGCAGCTCTACGATATGCTTTCCGCGTTCTGCAAATCCCTTCGCGGGGGCGACAGCAACGCCGCGATAGCATGGTTTGCGCGGCTCATCTATGCGGGGCTCGATCCGCGGATAATCTGCAGAAGGCTGATCGCCCATGCCTCGGAGGACGTTGGCCTTGCAAATCCAAATGCCATGCTCCAGGCCGTCGCTGCGGCGCAGGCGCTTGAATTCATCGGTCTGCCGGAGGCAAGGCTGAGCATAGTTCAGGCGATAATCTTCATCTGTGAAAGCCCAAAGTCCAATTCGGTCGTGATGGCGCTCGATGAGGCCTTTGCCGATGCCGAAAACACTGTTGACGAGCCGGTGCCAATCCATCTGCGCGATACTTCGTTCAGAGGGGCGGAAAAGCTCGGCCATGGCGTTGGCTATAAATATCCCCACAACTATCCAAATCATGAGGTGGAGCAGGAATACATGCCGCCCTCGGTAAAGGGAAAGGAGTATTACGTTCCTTCCGATATGGGAGTTGAGGCAAGGATAAAGGCAAAGCATGATGCGAAAAAGAACGGCTGAGCGCCGCTTTGCCCGCCGAGTGCATAATACATTAAGAAATTTTTTGAGTTTTTGCTCAAAACACTTGTAATGCAATACCAAAAATTGGTATAATATCAGCTGTACGGATAATGCGCGGAGTGTCTGCGCATTATCGATTAGTTTCAGAAAGGTGTTTATTGAGGTAGATAAATGAAGTGCAATAATTGTGGACATAAAAATAAGGACGGCAACAAGTTCTGCTCGGAATGCGGAGCGCCGCTCACCGTAAACAACAGGAATTCCTTTGAAGAGGAATGGGATGCACTGGAGGAGCAGGAGAACGCTTCGAGCTATCTGAGCGAGCTTGAGGACAGCTTCTCAGGCGGAGTGGACGATTGGGCAAACGAGTCGGAGGGCTTCTTCGATGAGACCGATGTCAAGCAAAGCGGCTTTGCTTCGGGCAAGCGCCGCGGTGAGCAGAATCGGCGCAGAGCTTCGGATAACGGATCGATCAAGGCTGCGGGCAGCGCAAAGCAGAGCGTCGAAGCTCGAAACGAGCGAGCTGCAAGGGAAGCTGCGAACGAACGCTCGAGCGGCGGCTCAAGGGGTTCCGCTTTGAACAAGATCCTGCTTATCCTGTTGATAGCTCTGCTTGCAGTTATGGCGGTCGTGGTTTACTTCGCGATCAAGGGCGGCATCGGAACGGGCGTTCCGAAGAAATCTCAATACGAGGTCAAGCATAATCCGAACGATCCAAACAAATACTACGTCACCGTTCGCGCAAACGAGGGCACCACGCTCGTTTTCGAGGGAACGGACGGCAGCAAGAAGGAGCTCGAGGTTTCTTCAAAGAGGGATGTAACCTTCAACGTGCATAAAAACTCCCTGCTTCCGCAGACCTATATCGAAACAGAGACCGTAATGGTTCAGCCCATGGTGTTCCAGATCGATGCTGAGGGCAATAAAACCATCATCGAGATACCCGAATTCGAGATGGAGGTTCCCGGGATCAACCTTGAATTCTTCACCCCCGAGAGCTTTGAGTCCGATAACGGCATCATCACTATCGAGGGCTGTCTTGCCAAGGGTCAGCCGGATACCGAATTGACCGTCAACGGCGAAAAGCTTTCGATCGATGAAGAAGGCAATTTTGCCTACTCGGTCAAGCGCGATATGGGCGAGCACAGCTTTGAGTTCGTAGCTCAGCGCATCGCGCACAGGACCAAGCGCGTGAACTTCAATGCAAACGTGACCCGCGTGCTCACCGCCGATCAGATCATCGTTATCCCCGACACCTTCCATGCGCGCTCTTTGAACGTTGAAGAGTCCATCAGGGTATACGGCGCCGTTCCTGCGGGAGCAAGCATCGGCATTTCGTCCAACGACCCCGATTTCACCCTCAAGACCGAGCCCGAGATCGACGCAAGCGGCAACTTCGGCTTCGAGGTCAACCTGCCCATCCCGGCAAAGTCCTATAAATTCCTCATCACCGCCACCCTTGAGGACGGCACGGTGTTTGAGCGTCCGTTCAGCGTTGAGCGTCCCCCCGTGTACTCCGAATACGTTCCCACGGTTTGGCCGGGCACCTATGAGGAGATGAGCAAGCCCGTCCACGTGAGCGATCTGCGCGGCTTCAAGATCCAGGGAACCATAAGCGAGATCATCTACGACGGCGATTATCTCGTTGCGAAGCTGACTCTCGACGGCGGCGCGCTGATCGAGATCGAGTACCATGATCATTACTCCACCGCTACCGGCCTCGAGGTCGGCTCGAGATACACCATGTACGGCTATTCGCTCGGCACGGGCGTTTCGCCGGACGGCAATCTCAGGCTGTTCATCTGGTTCGTTCAGGACTGACGAATTACGAATAATCGATACAATGCAGTTTGCAGGGCACCAAATGCCCTGCAATTGCTTTTTGATAAAGCATACGCTCGCGGCAACAGGCGGTGATCGGAAAAATCCTGCTTCTATGGACAAGCCGACCCAACATGTGTTAAAATATATGAAAACGAGCGGTGTCTGCCGCTCCTTGAAAGGGTAAGGAGGTTTTATAATGAAGTCCGATACAATTCACGTCACGAGTAAAGGCCAAGGCTTGAGCGAAGCGCTCGAGCAGGCAGATAAGGTTGCAGTGTTTAAGGGCTTGAGCAAGAAGAGTGCGCTGCAGCTTCGCCTTTTGACCGAGGAAATGATGGGCATGATGCGCGCATTGAACGGAGAGAAGGAGGCCGAGTTCTGGATCGACGATGAGGACGGCGCATTTGCTCTGCATCTGAAGGCGGAAACGGTTATGAACTCCTCGCTGAGGAGCAATCTGCTCAATGTTTCAAAGAGCGGAAAAAACTCCGCAGCCAAGGGCGTTACAGGCAAGCTTCGAGATCTGTTTGAGCGATTCATGGAGCCGCAAAGCGTGGGCATGGGAGAGGTGATCCCGCTTATGGATCACACCTTTGCAAGCGCCGAGTTCGGTGTGCTTCCGATACAAGGCGTGGATCGATGGTCGCTGAGCACCTACATGCAGGCCGCCGAGGATGGGCGCGCTCCGAAGGAAGCATGGGATGAGCTTGAAAAATCCGTGATCGCCCGCCTTTCGGACGACGTTCTTATCGGGATCGCGGGCTCGCACGTTGAAATGACGGTATTAAAAAGTTTTGATTGAATACAGAAGAGGAGGAACCTTAAATGAAAATCATTAAAACTCGTAACGGAAACTCGCTGACCCTCGAGCTTCAGGGCAGGCTCGATACGCTCACCTCTCCCGAGCTTGAGGCGGTCATAAACACCGAGCTCGACGGAGTGAACGAGCTCACCATCGATTGCAGATACCTTGAATACATCTCTTCCGCGGGGCTTCGCGTTATGCTCTGCGCCGGAAAGCAGATGAACGGCAAGGGCGCGATGAAGGTCGTAAACGTAAACGATATGGTGAACGAGATCTTCGAGATCACGGGCTTCTCCGAGATACTCACGATCGAATGATCGACGGATCATCTTAAAAACAAGCCGCCGAAAACGCTCCGCGATAGGGATGCGTTTTCAGCGGCATTTATCATTTTGGGGTCGTTAAACCGACTCGATCAGTCGGAACTCCCGTCGGTTTCCGTCTATCAGGCCATCGCTCTTCATGGCCTTGATCTCGCGCATCATCGCGCTGCGATCCACGTTCAGATACTCCGAAAGATCCACAAGGCTCATCGGGATAGTGAAATAGCCGTCCGAGGTCTTGGGGGAGATGGAGGAGGCATAGTTCAGATACGCAAGCACCTTCTGGCGGATCGAGTTTTGATGCAAAAAGGAGATGTGAAGCGAAAGCCCCTGCGATTTCTGCGCCGCCATTATAAACAGATTGCTGATTATTTGGCTGTGATGCTCGCAAAGATTTTTGCAGGGCTTTATTATGTGCTCGTAATCGAGAAAAAGCACGCGGCAGTCGGTCTCCGCCGTCACCATATACGCAAAGCTGTTGAGGGGCAGGGCAAAGGGCTCGCCGAAAACGTCGCCCTCGTTTATGCGTTCGATAAGGAAGATATCCCCGTCCTCGTTCAGTATTTGAAGCTTTGCGCTGCCTCGCTCAAGCACCTCGACCCGCCTGGGCGCGGATGAGTCGTAGGTAAGTATGGTTTCGCCCGTGGAGTAATTTTTCCAATACGGCTTGAAGCAGGGAAGGATCATATCCATCGATTCCTTGCTTATTCGATCGAAAATATTCCGCTTATCCATCAAACAAAGCTCCTTGATTCTCAATTCATTTAAATTATAGCAGAAAAAAGTGATAAAAACCACCGTTGTGTTGCAAATGCCACAATATCTTTGTTGGTATACATGTAGAATCTAAATATATAAAGCGGCGCTGTATCCGCGCCCGAAACAGAAAACAAAACGCTAAACGAAAACGGAGGTAGAAAAATGCTTTTTAAAACAACAGAAGCTCATGAGCAGCTCAGAGCCAAGGTCAGAGCCTTCGCCGAAAAGGAGATAGCGCCCATCGCGTTCATGCTCGATCAGAAGAACGAGTTTCCGACCGATGCGGTGAAAAAGCTCGGCGAAATGGGTCTCATGGGCATCCCGTACCCCAAGGAGTACGGCGGCGCGGGAATGGACGTTCTCAGCTACGCGATAGCGGTCGAGGAGCTTGCCCGCGTTGACGGCGGCTCCGGCGTTATCCTCTCCGCGCACGTTTCGCTCGGCAGCTACCCGATAATGGCGTACGGCACCGAGGAGCAGAAGCAGAAGTATCTCGTTCCGCTTGCTAAAGGCGAGAAGATCGGCGCCTTCGGTCTCACCGAGGAAAACGCCGGCTCAGATGCGGGCGGAACCGAGACCACCGCCGTGGATAAGGGCGACTATTATCTTTTGAACGGCAGCAAAATATTCATTACAAACGCTCCAAAGGCGGATACCTACGTCGTATTCGCGGTCACCACGCCCGATATCGGCACGAAGGGCATCAGCGCCTTCATCGTTGAGAAGGGATGGAAAGGCTTTGAATTCGGCGATCATTACGACAAGCTCGGCATCCGATCTTCTTCAACTGCGGAGCTGATCTTCAACGACGTGAAGGTTCCCAAGGAGAACCTGCTCGGCAAGGAGGGCGAGGGCTTCAAGATCGCAATGTCCACCCTCGACGGCGGCCGCATCGGCATCGCGGCGCAGGCGCTCGGCATCGCGCAGGGCGCATACGAAAAGGCGCTCGTTGAAGCCCGCGAAAGGGAGCAGTTCGGTCAGCCCATCGGCGTGAATCAGGGCATATCCTTCAAGCTTGCGGATATGGCGACCAAGCTTCGCGCGGCGCGCTTCCTCATCTACTCTGCGGCGGAGCTCAAGGAGAATCACGAATCCTACGGCATGGAGGCAGCGATGGCGAAGATGTACGCTTCCGATATCGCGATGGAGGTCGTTTACGATGCAATGCAGATCTTCGGCGGCTCGGGCTTCCTCAAGGGTATGGACGTTGAGCGCGCATACAGGGATGCGAGAATCACCTCTATATATGAGGGCACGAACGAGATCCAGCGCGTGGTCATAGCTTCATACCTGCTCGGCAGGATAGGCAAAAAGACCGCCGGCGCGTCGAGAAGCGCCGCGAAGAAGCCCGCTCCCGTAACGGGCGTTAGGAAGGGCCGCATCCTCCGCGAGGGCGATGCGAAGGACAAGGTGGCGGAGCTTGTTGCGGCGCTCAAGGCGGACGGCTATGATTTCACCGTCGGCATCCCCGCCGACACACCGATCGCTGAGGCCGAGCGCGTGGTATCCGCGGGAAAGGGCATAGGCGACAAGGAAAATATGAAGCTCATAGAGGAGCTTGCCCATGCTGCGGGCGCAGCGATTGGCTCATCCCGTCCCGTTGCGGAAACGCTCCAGTACCTGCCGCTTAATCGCTACGTCGGTATGTCCGGCCAGAAATTCCGCGGCAATCTCTACATCGCCTGCGGCATCAGCGGCGCGAAGCAGCATCTCAAGGGCATCAAGGATGCTTCCACGATAGTTGCAATCAATAAAAACGGCAACGCACCCATCTTCAAAAACTGCGATTACGGCATAATCGGCGACGTAAACGAGATTCTTCCGCTTCTCACCGAGGCTCTCGGCACCGGCGAAAAGACCGATGCACCCCCCATGGTCAAGATGAAGCGCCCGCTTCCGCCTAAGCCCACGCCCACAGGGCCGATCTACGTTTGCAACGGCTGCGCGCATGAATACGATCCCGACCTTGGTGACGAGGATGCCGAGATCGCTCCCGGCACGCAGTTCAAGGATCTGCCTGAGGATTGGGTCTGCCCTGAGTGCGCCGAGCCGAAGGCAAACTTCATCATCAGAACCATTCGCGGTCTGTAAGCACCGAAAATAAACCGAATTTGTTTAACTCAGAAGGGAGAAAGCCATGCATTGTGTAAGACAAGTTGTTGATAACCTTTATTGGATCGGTGCAAACGACCACAGAACGCACCTTTTCGAGAATATCCATCCGATACCCTACGGCGTTTCGTACAACTCCTATCTGCTTCTTGATGAGGAGACAGCCGTTTTCGACGGCGTGGACTGGAGCGTAACGCGCCAGTATCTCGACAATATCGAGTATCTTCTGAACGGCAGAAAGCTCGATTACTTCGTTTGCAACCACCTTGAGCCCGACCATTGCTCTTCGATGTACGAGCTGTTCGTGCGCTATCCCGAGTGCAAGGTCATCGCCACCGAAAAGGCATTCATGATGATGCGCCAGTTCGGCTATCGCGTGGACGACCATCAGCAGATCCAGGTCAAGGAGGGCGACACCTATCAGATCGGAACGCACACCCTCGCCTTCGTTGAGGCGCCGATGGTGCATTGGCCCGAGGCGATGGTAACGCTGGACGTGACCAACGGTGTGCTGTTCTCTGCGGACGGCTTCGGCTCGTTCATCGCGCTCGACGGCAAGCTCTGGAACGACGACGTGAACTACGACCGCGACTGGATCGACGAAGCAAGACGATATCTTGTGAATATAGTAGGGAAGTACGGTCCGCATATCCAGCTCCTGCTCGGCAAGGCGGCGACGGTGCTCGATAAGATCAAGTATATCTGCCCGCTTCACGGCCTCATCTGGCGCAGCGATTTTATGTACATAATCGATAAGTACAACCATTGGAGCACCTACACCCCCGAGGAAAAGGGCGTTCTGATCTGCTACGCCTCGATGTACGGCGGAACGGAGGCTGCGGCGCAGGCGCTCGCATCCAAGCTCTGCGAAAAGGGCTTTACGAACGTCAAGGTCTGCGACGTATCCAATATGCACGTTTCCTACCTTATCTCGGATGCGTTCAAGTATTCGCATATCGTGTTCGCTTCCGTGACCTACAACCTCAATATCTACCCCGTGATGCACGCCTTCCTTGACGAGATGCGCATGCTGAACCTTCAGAACCGTACCTGTGCCATCATCGAGAACGGCACCTGGGCATGCAAATCGGGCGATCTAATCGAGAAATTCATCAATGAGAACATGAAGGATATGACCATTCTCAACGAGCGCCTGACCCTTGCATCCACCCTGCATGAGGACAAGGCATCCGAGCTTGAAGCGCTCGCCGATGCGATCATCGATTCTATGAAGGACGTTTCAACGGAAGTTCAGCCCGTTAAGTGATAAACGAACGCAATACAAAATCCATATAGCTGAGGTTATGCAGCATAACGCCGCCGCCGGTCTCCGGCGGCGGCCGCATATATGACGGTCACTTTGGGGGAAAACGAAACTATTTTTACTTCGCCAAAACACTTTCCCCATTCTATTCGTTATATGTATGAAAGCTCAAGGAAAGCTGCATTACTCATCATTAAAAACATCGGCTTTAAGCGTATACTTGCAATACGGATAGTTGGAGCAGCCGTAGAATTTGCCGTACTTCCCGTTTCGCAGGATCAAAGGTGCTTTGCAGTATGGGCAGAGATTATGAACTATGGCATCGTCCATACTTTTTTTGTATGATCGAACTCTGCTCTCGTGCGCACGGCGAGCTCCATTCCCGTTGATTTGATTCGCTGAGATATAGTTGAAGATCTCTTGCTTCTGTTCAACAAAGTAGATCGCCGGATTCTCCTGTGCAATATCTCCAATAAGCGCCCTCATCTCAAGCAGCGAATTGCAAATACCGGTGTCCATAATCCCCAGTTTGTTTATATTTGAAACCTTAAAGTCATCACATAAGAGAAGGAGTATAGAAAAGCAAGGGACTTCCCCGAACCGGGAAAGAAACCTTTTAAGATGCCTTATGTGATTCCTATTCTGCATAAGCGGGCTGTACAGGTCGTATCTGCAGCCGTTTTTATAGTAATACCATGTTTTCTTCGTTCCATCGCCATATACTGTGCCGCCGGAAAAGTTCTTGATCTCAACAACGTAAAGCCCGGTGCTATCTATTAGTATGAGGTCTATTTGTGTTGTCGAATTATCACCGCATTCAATCAACACATCTCTAAGCACAAGGGCATCTGTAAAAAGCTTTGAAAACTGTTGAGTCAGTATCTCGCCAAAGCTTCCCTTCAGTTTATTTAAGTTCAAAGATAGCAGATTTTTTAAAAAATCGTTTATATTCATTTAGCTCCTTTCATACCGAGTATTGAGGCAACTGTTCATCCTTTTATAATAGGTGGGGTAGGGCAGACAGTTTTATACTGATTATCGAATCTTCTAAACTACAGGGGAGTTATTTTCGTATAGATTATACCACCCCCCGTTTGATAATTCAACAACTGCGTTTAACCGCAAGCTCTTTGGTTTCGTTAATTTCAAAACACATGGGTCGATCATATCTAAGAAACGAAACATAATATACGAAAAATGCGTGGCAAACCGTTAGTATACTATTGACACATTCTGTTTATGATATTATACTTATATCTGCGGCAATAATCGTAAGTGATATATTTAAAAATGAAAACTTGTCTGCAATAAGGTGGTATCTGCGGGCTGTTTTCATTTCTCATATATCCGAGCGTGAGGCTGCCAATAATCTCTTTGGAGGAAAAAATGAAAAGAACACTCAAAGGTATTCTCTCCTGCATCCTCGCACTTATGCTGATGCTTCCCGCATTCAGCGGCGCAGTGGCAGAGATCGCCCGTGAGCTCCCCCTCTCCGAACACACCGGCGAAGTACGATCCGGCGTCTACGAGGGCAGCTCAAGCGGCGCTTTCGCTTCCTACGGTACTTCCGCTCTTAGGAGGGGACGTACCTTCACCGCTGCGGGTGCTCAGGCGAGCAGCGGCATCGAGCCTACTGACATCGTGACCATCATCGTTGAGCTTCCCGAGGCTCCCGCTGCGGACGTTGTGGAGAACCTCAGGAATGCGGGCGGCTACCGTGAGCAGCTCGTTGCTTCCCAGAAGCAGGCGGCCGCGGCCATCAGCTCCGAGCTCGGCGTTGAAGTCAAGGTTATGCACAACTATTCCGTGCTCTTCAACGGCTTCTCATTCGAGGGCGAATACCGCCTTGTTGAGCAGATCGAAGCACTCGAGGGCATGCATGCGTTCGTTTCCATGGAATGGGAGAGTCCGACTCTCTACAACTCCACAGGCATGGTCGGTGCTCTCGAAGCTTGGGATCTCGGTTATTCAGGCAAGGGCTACACCGTTGCTATCCTCGATACCGGCTGCTTTGTGGATCATCCCGCATTCAGCGTAATGCCCGAGCTTGAAACCGTTCAGTTCGGCGATGAGGATATCGAAGCCTTGATCGAGGAGGGCAATCTCCACGGCTCAAGCGCTGCCGAAGGCATGGATCTCGGCGAGGTCTACGTCAGCACCAAGATCCCCTTCCAGTGGAACTACTATTATAATCATGCCGATGCCTCCCATCCCGGCACCAGCGACCACGGCACCCACGTTGCGGGTATTGCCGCGGGCAATAACGACGAGATCCGAGGCGTATCGCCCGATGCACAGCTTGCTATAATGCAGGTATTCTCTCCCTCCGGCACCGCAAGCTGGGCAAACATCATCCCCGCGCTTGAGGACTGCGCAGTTCTCGGCGTTGCGGCGGCGAACATGTCCCTTGGCTCCGCATGCGGCAGGGAAGCCTTCTATGATCCCTCGTACGAGGAGACCCTTGAGCGCTGCGTAGCTGCGGGTGTCAACATTTCCATCAGCGCCGGCAACGACTACGACTCCGCCAGGAGCAACCGCTGGGGCGGCAACTACGGCGTTGTTGCTGCGGACAATCTTACCGCAACCGGCTATGCGCTCGTAAACACTCCCGACTTCGGCGTTGTAGGTTCTCCCTCCACCTGGCCCCACGGCCTCTCCGTTGCGGCTGTTGAGAACTCCATGAGCAGGGGCTTCTATCTCGAGGTTGACGGCGTTATGTATGCCTACTCCGAGAACGGCTCGAACCCTGTTAAGATGGAATCGCTCGGCGGTCAGACCTACGAATTCGTTATGGTTCCCGGTGTCGGCAACCCTGAGGACTTCGAGCAGGTCAACGTTGACGGCAAGATCGCGGTCGTTGTTCGCGGCGGCATCAACTTCGTTGCCAAGGCCGACAACGCTGCCGCAGCAGGCGCTGTTGCTTGCGTTATCTACAACAACACCTCTGGCAGCCTCAGCATGGTCGCTTACACCGGCAATATCCCGCATATCGCAATCAGCCAGGCGGACGGCCTTGCCATTGCGGAAGCTGAGAGCAACGAGATGTACGTTTCCGACGAGATGGGTCTGATGGAAGTTGCGGACGGCAACATGACCACTGCCTTCTCCAGCCGCGGCGTTACCGCAAACATGGCTATGAAGCCCGAGATCACCGCTCCCGGCGGCCAGATCTACTCCTCCACCGACCCCAATATCTCCGACGTTTACTATGATGCTTGGAACGGCACCTCCATGTCCGCTCCCCACGTTGCGGGCGGTATGGCGATCGTTACCGAGTACGTTGACAACAACTTCCCCAACCTTTCCGCTGCCGAGAAGCAGGAGCGCGTTAATCAGATCCTCATGAGCACCGCGACCCCCGTTTACGGCCCCAGCGGCGCTTACGCTCCCGTGCATCAGCAGGGCGCGGGCGAGATGAACCTCAAGAAGGCCACCACCACCAAGGCCTATATCACCGTTGAAGGCACCAAGGGCGAGCGCCCGAAGCTCAACCTTGGCGACGATCCCGAGAAGAACGGCGAATACACCGCCACCTTCACCGTGCACAACTTCGGTGACACCGAGCTCGGCTACGCCGTTTCTCCCACCGTTCTTCTGAACGATATCTCTATCCTCAGCTACCTCGACGGTCAGCCCGTCATCGTTTACAACGGCAACACCGTTGCGCTCGAGCTCGGTATGCCCGGCTTCCTGCTTGGCGATGCCGATATGAACGGCGAAGTAAACGCGTACGACGGCCTGCTCATCACCCGTCATGCACTGGAGCTGATCGAGCTTAACAACCTGATGTTCTGCGACATAAATTCGGACGATGAGATCAGCATTGCCGATGCGACCCTTGCGCTGCGCATCGCACTCGGCCTTATGGAGCCCGAATACAGCGAGGCGACCGAGGGCGAGGTCAACTTCGATATGCCCGCCACCGTCAGCATTCCCGCAGGCGAGAGTGTTGATTTTACCTTCAGCTTCACCGTTACCGATGATATTAAGGAATATCTCAACACCTACTACACCGCCGGCGCTATGATCGAAGGCTTCGTCGAGCTGATCCCTGCGCTCGAGGATAACAGCCTCACCGTTCCCTTCATCAAATACTTCGGCGACTGGAATTATCCCGCAACCATCGACAGCGGTTACTACTATGAGGATGTTCAGTGGAACAGCAACAACTTCCCGAACACCGCAGGTTATCAGACCGGTGACGGCACCATCTACGGCCTCGGCATCAACCCCTACGTTGAAACCGAAGACCTCAGCTACTATCTCGAGGACCGCAACGCGATCTCCCCGAACGGCGACATGTTCCTCGACACTCTGAACCTTGTTTACGCAGGCCTTCTCAGGAACTCCGCCGTCCGCTTCGCCATCTTCGACACCGAGGGCAATGAGATCTACGAGATCTATGAATCCGAGATCTGCCCCAAGGGTTACAGGACCAGGTCGAGCGGCCGCAGCCAGCTTGGCTTGTCCTACATGAATTTCCCCGGCAACTTCGACTTCACTCAGTTCCAGCTTGAGGACGTTGTGGTCAGCATAATTGCCGACCTTGATAACGACGGCAATTACACCACCAATGCCTTCACCCCCGAAGCGAACGAGAATCCCCGCTGGGATATCCCGATCCATGTGGACACTGTTCTTCCCGCTATAGGCGAAGTGAGCATCACCGACAATGGCGTCACCTTCGACGTGACCGACGAGCACTATGTTGCGGCCGTTATGGTAATGGATGAAAACGGCGAGCTCGTATCCTCTCAGGGCGTATTTGAGACCGAGCGCGGCGCTTCCACCAACGTAACCGTTCAGCTCGAGGCAGGTCAGTATGTTGTCGTTGCCGACTATGCGGGCAACGAGCAGTGGTTTGAGTTCGACGGCGAAGCCCTCGAGCCCATCGACAAACCGAACCTCGGACCTCAGCTCTTCTACTCCATGGGCTTCAACACCACCGACAATCTTGCCGGTTGGAACGTTGTGGATCTTGACGGCGATGGCGCTAACTGGGGCTACCGCTCCAGCGGCAACATCTACGAGGGCGATCGCTGCATGAGCTCCGTTTCCTATCAGCGCAATGCCGATAACTGGCTTCTTGCTCCCGCTATCGAGCTTCCCGAGGGCGCACCGTATCTCACCTTCTATGCTCGCGGCAACTACTCCACCGCATTCTCGGAGCATTTCGCCGTATACATCGCTCCCGTTGGCACCCCCAGCGTGAATGACTACGTTGAGATCTTCCCCGAGACCGTGACCGAGAACGCTTGGCGTATGTACACCGTTGACCTCAGCGAGTATGCAGGTCAGAACGTGCGCATCGCGCTGCGCCACTTCAACACCGACAACCAGAACTACCTCACCATGGATCTCTGGCAGATCTGGAGCTGATCGGTCGTGATACCGCAAAGGGTCGTACCTTATGCGGACAGAACCAAAAACAGCAGCGCACGAACGGCTTCGGCCGTTCGTGCGCTGCTTTTTCCCGGAGATTTTGAACCGAAATGAGTTAAGACTGTGATAAACTCACACAAAGGCGTTGTAATAATGATAAATGCGCGCTATAATATGGTAGTAAGCTGCGGAGCATCGCACTTAAAATGAACGTTTGGAGGGAATATGAAAAGAAAAGATACGCTGTTTTTGATAGGCTTCATCCTCGTTGCCATCGGCATAGTTATGTTTTTCAAAAGCACGAGGATACAGTCCTGGGGCTTCTACCGCTTCGGAAGCTCCGTTTCGACGGGCGGAATAGTTATCGCTCTCATTTTGCTCGATATAATCCTGTACGTTGCTACCCAGAGCAAGGTAACGAAAATACTCTTTCCGATACTGATAGCACTTCTCGTGTTGCTGCTCATCCTCGGAACAAGGCTTTCGTTCCATGGAACGCTTCTGGATATGTTCCTGATGCTCGTGCCTGCCGCAGTAGGCGCAGGCTTGCTTATCAAAGCTGTGTTTACAAAAGAAAAATGATTGGGGAGTGGCTGCATTTGCAGTCGATAAATGAAAAATGAAGAAACTGATAGCATTGACCTTTGGAATCCTTCTCGCTTTCATCGCGTATTCCACAGTCAAAACACCGGCTCTTGGCGCACAGATCGTGGGGCCGGCCGTTGGGATGACCATTGAGAATTTTAAAACAAAGGATCTGAACGGTAACGAAGTCGATTCATCGCTCTTTCAAAAAGCGGAGTTGACCGTTATTAACTACTGGGCCACATGGTGCCCGCCCTGCAGAGCGGAGATGCCGGATTTTTCCAAGCTTCATAAGCATTTTACCGAAACCTCGGAACAGGACGTTCAGCTCGTAGGCGTTATCTGCGAGGGGAACGGATGCACTCCGATAACCGCAAAGCAGTATCTTTCGGAAAACGGATTTGAGTGGACGAATCTGCGCTCCACAGCCGAGCTCGACAAGGTGTTCTATACGAGCAGCTCCATTCCGCAGACACTTGTGGTGGATAAAACGGGGAAGGTGCTCATGCATAAGATCGGCGCGTATATGAGCTATGAGCAGATGCTCGAGAGCATCGAGCCATATATGCATGATTCCTCCGCCGAGGCGCAGACTCCGCTTGAAACCGAGACAGCTTCTTCGGAAGCGAAGCCGAAGGCATCCTCATGCGGCGGCTTCTGATCGAAGAATAAAACAAAAGAATAGTAATAAACGAGCCGATTTGCGGCTCGTTTATTACATAAAGCGATGCTTGTTTATTCTTTTAAAGTATGCAGATCTCCCTGAGCTTATCAAGGAATTCGGCAACGTCGGCGCTGGCGGTCTCCCTGTCAATATCGTACTCCTCGAGGATACGGTCAACGATCTGCTCCTCGTTGTCCACTTCGGGCACAGCTTTGAGAATGAACACACCCAGCTCGTTGAGCGTGATAAGTCCGTTGAACTCCAAAAGATGATCGCCAACGGGAACGAGGATCGTTTCGCCCATGATCTCACGGACAACATAGTTATTCTTTAACTGCATTTTTAAACCTCCTTGAATGGCATGCCTTTATGCGGATCATTTACTCTTGCCGCTGTTCTCAGCGCCGGTGAGCGCAAGGCGCCTGTTGTATTCATCAAGCACAAGCTTCATGTACTTTTCGGTCAGATTGCAAATGTATTTGGGGGGCTCGCCGTCGAAAGCGCCTGTTTCGGTATAGACGGATGCGCCGCAAACGTCGCAGGCAAAACGCTTGTCGCAGGAAGTGCATTTGGGCGGCATGAAGATGGACTTCGTTGCCTCGTGGGTGCGCTTCCAAGCTTCCGCAAAGCCGAGCTCGAGAACCGAGCAGGAGGGGGTCTCCATCATGCCGCAGGGCAGCATGCGGCCGTCCCATGTGAGCCAGAAGGTGCAGAGTCCTGCGCGGCATCTGATATGCTCAGAGGGTGTCAGCTCCTCGGCGGTGGGAACGTCGAGGCATTCGTCATCCTCGCCGAGAACGCGAACGCCGTCGATCATGGACTTGCCCAATGCCATGAATCGCTCATCGTCCATTCGGAGCAGATTCAGGCGAAACTTCATCTCTGCGGATTCATCGCTTGTGAAGCGATCGCCGCACCCGATCAAATCGTGCGAACGGCGCATCGGGGGGAACATATAGGAGGCGGCCTGAACGTGCAGACCGATATCGTCTGTAATGGCATAAATGCCTTCAACGTCGCTTGCGTTATATTGGGTTATGCTCAGGTTTACCTTAGCGGTTATACCGTACTCCTTAAGGGTCTTGAGCGCATGAACCGTTTTACGGAAGCCTGCGCCGTTGCCGCAGAGGCGCTCATAAGTTTCTTCGGATGCACCGTAGAGCGAAATATTGAATTTGTACGGCGGATTATGCTTGAAATAAGAAAGCATATCGTCGTCCAAAAGCGATCCGTTCGTATTGATCGAGATCATTATGCCAAGCTTTTTGAGACCCTCGAAGATCTCGATGAAATCGGGGCGCAGCAGGGGCTCGCCGCCGGTCAAAAGCAGCATCAAAAGGCCGTTTTTCGCAGCGGTTTCCCCAAGGGAAAGCCACTGATCTGCGCTAAGCTCCCTGCCTCGCTCGGTCTGCTGACCCTTTGTGAGATGCACGTAGCACATCTTGCAGTCAAAATTGCAGCGGGGAGTAAGCTCAAAGGTTCCGGAGATGGGGGTGCCCGTACGCCCCGCCTTGGACATCAGATAACGAATAAGCGGAGGCTCGTTGCTTCTGCGAATTGATTGAACCTTTGGTGGATTGTTGGATTCCATATTATTCTCCGATCGAATTCAGTGTATTTATTGTTGGATCAAAGCCCAAGCTCTTCTGCAAGAGTGTTTACAGCATCCTCGTTTGGCAGGCATTCAAGCAGATAAACGGGCACGGTTTCTATCATCTGCTCAACAAGATCGCATATCACCTTCACGTCGTCGCTGTACCATACGTTTGCTGCGCAGCCCTCGTAAAGATCGCGGAAAGCGACTGAGGGGCGAAGCGTGGATATGCGATTGTAGGGAGCCTGGCGCAGAATAACTATAGCGCGTATGGGCGCACTGTAGTTTTTGCAGATATTTGAGGTTCCGCAGTAGGGAAGGCTGAATGCATGAAGCACGCCATCCTTCAGCTTTATCAGCGAACGGTCGCCGTTAATAACGGAAGCGTTCCGGTGCTTTCGCCACAGCTCGGCCTGAGTGGATTTTCCTGTTTGCGAAGGCGCAGTGAACAGTATGGCCTTTCCTTCGTATGAGATGAAGGAGGAGTGAAGCAGAGTGCCGCCGAAAAGCGCCATTGCGTGCTCAATGGCAAGATGATCGAAGACACGCATTTCGCTCTGTAATGAGCATACGATAGATCTGGATACGTAGATGGTCAGTATGCCTTCGTTTATACGCTCATCCGTCATGATGGCATTTGCGGAAAGCTTGGAATACGCATAGCAACGATAAGTGATGCCGTCCTTGCGGCAGATGCGCACCATGCCATCGTAAAAAATTGGCTCCTCGGGAAGCTCAGGCAGCTTATCCACCGTTATGAACTCATAGGTCAGATCTGGCGTGTCGAAATCGGAGATAAAGGGAATATACCTTTCAACGTCGTCGAAATCGAAATCGGTCTTAATAAGTATGTTTACCTCGGCTAAGGTATACTTTCTTTCCATGAATAAACTCCGCATCTCGTTTGCCGATCAAACGATCGGGTAATATGAGCCATAATGACACACGAAGTTATTATAGCATCAAAGCAAGGTTTTTTCAACTGTTAAAAGGCGAATTTATATGTTTTTTCACTGATTTGGAACGGAATAAGCGTTATTCTCCTTTGCTGACTCGTGATGAACGCTGAACTCCGTATATTCCAAGCAGGATCATGGCACAGAAAACAAGACCAATCCATGAGAAGGGCTCCTTGAGAAGCGCGGCTCCTGCGAATACGGACACGGCCGTGGTCAGGTTCGCAAACACCGTTGCTTGCGCCACGGTGAGATGCGTTATAGCGTATGAAACAAGGAAATAGCTTATGAACGAGCAGCATATCCCAAGAAAGAGCGTGCTGAGAAGGTAGTGGATATCGCCGAAGGGCGCGAAGTAAGCCTTGGGGCTGAAATCGCATCGGAAGGCTGCGAGCACCGTGAACACAACGGCACCGACCGCAAGCATCATATAGGTGCGCTCAAACGGCGAGAATTCCTTGGATATGCCCCTTCCAAGCAGAGTGTACGCGCAGGCGGCAAGCACGGCAACTGTCAGCGCCACAACGCCTATCAGATCGAGCGAGCCGCTCGAGCGCGTCATCAGCCCGATACCGATAACACCCGCAACGGATATAACGCTGAAAACAAGCTGCCAAATTGTCGGCCTTTCCTTCAGTATCGGCGCGGCGGCAAGTATGGCAACTATCGGGATCATCGCGATCATAACGCCCGAGAAGATGGTGCTTGAATGCAGTATGCCGTACTGCTCTCCGAAGAAATAGATAACGGGCTCGCAGAGACCGAGCAAAACGAGCAAAAGTGCGCGTTTATTGCCTTTGATATTCAGCTTTATTCGCTTAATAAGCATAACAGCCGTCATGAGCAGAAATGCAATGAGAAAGCGGTGGCTCAAAAGCACGAAAACATGCGCCGTGTTGAGTGCGGTGCGAGAAGCAATAAAGCTGAAGCCCCAGAAAACGTGGCTGATCACAGCCGCAAGCAAAACCTTTGTTCCGAGTTTTTTGTTCATAATAAGAAATGGAATAGTGTAGACCTTACGCTTTAACCGCAAAGGGATGACGCAATGCGCCATCCCATGGGGGTTTGTTTGAAAAAGCAAATAATTATTTCATCCCGCGCTTGACCATCTCGGTCACGGCGAAGGTGGCAACGTCATCGGCATAGGTGCCTGCGCCGAAGCCCGCGTCGAAGCCGAGCTCCTTTGCGAGCTCATGCGTGATTCGGGGACCGCCGCAGCAGACCACGAATCGGTCGCGAAGCCCCTCGGCCTCAAGCAGCTCGATGAACTCGGTGAGGTTCTGAATATGGATATCCTTCTGAGTAACGGTCTGAGAGATGAGAAGCACGTCCGCATTCACCTCGAGCGCCTTTTTGAGGAAATCCTCGTTCGGAACCTGAGCGCCCATGTTGATGGCCTCGACCATCTCATATCTTTCAAGCCCGTAATGACCCGCAAAGCCCTTGCGGTTCATGATCGCATCGATGCCGACGGTGTGCGCATCGGTGCCTGTGGATGCGCCGATCATGATGATCTTGCGGCCAAAATGCTCGGAGATGTATTCGTTCGTCTCCTCCATGCTCATCGTTTCCTCTTCAACGGTCTGAACGTGGATATTCTCATAGTCAACGCTGTGCGCAACCCCGCCGTAGACAACGTAGAAGGTGAACTCCTTATCGAGCGATTTCGCGATGGCAACGTTCGGATCGTCCACGCCCATCTTGCGAACGAGCTGACGGGCGGCCTCCATGCCGCGCGCGTCGTTCTTAACGGGAAGGGTGAAGCTGAACTGCACCTTGCCGTCGTTCATCGTGTCGCCGTAGGCCTTCAAACGGGTGAGGTCGAGCGTGGTATCGAAATCCGCTTTATGGGTGTTATAAAGTCCTCCGCTCATGCGTTTTCGCCTCCCTTCGCAACTTCCTCGTTGAACATAAGCTCAACGAAGGGGTTGAAGTAGAACTCGGCCTTCGTCACAACGCCGGCAAGACCCTTGCCGCCGTCGCGCGGGCGCTTGATATCAGCAAATACGCCCTTTTCAAGCGTTGCGAAAAGTCCCATGTGCTCGATCTCGCCGAGCAGGTCGGTCGCCTTCTTGAGCACGAAGTTTGCCCTCGTCTCCATGATGCCGCCCTTCTTATAAGAAAGCTCGGCGCCGAGATCGTGCATGGTGCTGAAGATGTACTGCGCGTTCTCGATCGAAAGCGCGCGGTCGCTCATAAACGGCGTGTGGATAGCCTCGGTCATCATGCCGAGAAGGTGGAGCTTCTGACCCGTCAGGATAGTTACCATGTTGAAAAGCGCATCCTGAACGTGTCCTCTGAAAATATTGCCCGTCATGAACTTGGTGGGGGGCATGTACTTGAGCGGTGCCTTGGGGAAGATTTCCCTCGCCATCTGTGCCTGAGCGAGCTCATAGAGGAAACCGTTTTCAACTTCGGGATCGATCTCGAATGCGTGACCCAGACCCTGCTGCTCCTCGGGAAGACCGGCCTTTATCGCAAACTGCTCGTTGAGGAACTGCGAAGCAAGAACCGTGTGCGCTTCCTCGACCGCATCGGCAGTGGTCAGATAGTTGTCCTCGCCGGTGTTGATGATAACGCCCGCAAAGCTGTTTATAACGCGGCTGAAGAACTGATCCACGATCGTGCGCTGCATGTTGATATCGCGGAAAAGTATGCCGTAGAGCGCGTCGTTGAGCATAACGTCGAGCCTCTCGAGCGCACCCATAGCTGCGATCTCGGGCATACAAAGACCCGAGCAGTAGTTGCACAGGCGGATATAGCGGTGCTGCTCCTCGCCGACCTCGTCGAGCGCAGCGCGCATCAGGCGGAAGTTCTCCTGAGTTGCGTATGTGCCGCCGAAGCCTTCGGTGGTCGCGCCGTAGGGAACGTAGTCAAGAAGGCTCTGACCCGTGGTGCGGATAACGGCGATGATGTCAGCGCCCTGCTTCGCGCCCGCCTTCGCCTGGATGATGTCCTCGTAGATGTTGCCGGTTGCAACGATTATGTAAAGGTACGGGCCCTTTTTGTCGCCGAATTCATTGAGGTATTCGTTGCGCTTTTTTACGTTGCCCCTTATGCGCTCAACGGTGGCTTCCGCAACGGGCATGATCGCCGCGCGGATCTCCTCGATGGAGTGCGGGGGAACGCTTGAAAGATCGATATCGCCCTTATCCACAGCCTCGGCTATCTGCTGGGGTGTCATTCCTGTTTCGGCGATGGCGTTGCCGATATAGTAAGCTGCGCCGCCGTTCAGGATGCCCTTGTCGAATAGGTGATCGACCACCACGTTCGGAAGGGGAACGTCAAACTCGTTCACGCCGTCGATAAGAAGCAGGCGGCAGACCGCGCGCTCGACCGTGACGGTGGTGTGAACGTCTATAAAGCTCTGCGTATCCTCGGCGATGCGGCTTGCGGATTTACGGGCTTTTTCAACAAGTTCAAAATTGAGGTTAAGTTTGCTTTCCATTAATTGCTTTACCTCCTGCATTATTGAAGTACGGTCGGCAGTATGCGCTGCCGACCGCATGAAAACGATTTAGTGCTTGCCCCTCTTGTTTCTCTCAAGATCGGAGGGCTCAAGTGAGATCTTGCCGTCGCGGCGACCCTGCTCGAGGCCGGCAACGCCGACGAAGTCAGGCTGCTCCTCGCGAGCCTTGCGGCAAACCTCGCAATGACACTCGTTTGCATAGTGCTCGGGCTCGGTGTAGGTGGTGATAACGCCCTCGAAGTTCCTGAGGATGGTCTTTCTCGGGGTCTGGCTGATGACGTAGTTCGGCATGACCGGAGTTTTGCCGCCGCCGCCGGGCGCATCCACAACGAAGGTGGGGATGCAATAGCCGCTGGTGTGACCTCTGAGACCCTCGATGATCTCGATGCCCTTGCTGACGGGGGTGCGGAAATGCGTGAGACCCATCGAAAGATCGCAAACGTAGATGTAGTACGGACGAACGCGGATCTTAACGAGGTCGTTCACAAGCTTCTTCATAACGTGAACGCAGTCGTTCACGCCCGCAAGAAGCACGCTCTGGTTGCCGAGGGGGATGCCGGCATCCGCGAGCATTTCGCAGGCGCGCTTACTCTCCTCGGTGATCTCATTGGGATGGTTGAAGTGCGTGTTCAGCCAAACGGGATGATACTTTTTGAGCATCGTGCAAAGCTCAGGGGTGATCCTCTGAGGCATAACGACAGGGGTGCGGCTGCCGATGCGGACGATCTCAACGTGCGGGATCTTACGCAGCTCGGAGATGATGTACTCAAGCTTAGCGTCGCTCTGCATGAGCGCGTCGCCGCCGGAGAGCAGAACGTCGCGAACCTCGGGATGATTGCGGATGTAGTCGAGGCAGCCCTCGATCTGCTGATCGGGCACGGCGGTGTCGTGCTGACCCGCGAACCTGCGGCGGGTGCAATGACGGCAGTACATGCTGCACTGGTCGGTGATCAGGAACAGCACGCGGTCGGGATAGCGGTGGGTCAGACCGGGAACGGGGGAGTCGGTGTCCTCATGCAGGGGATCGAGCTGATCCTCGGGCGCCTGATAGAGCTCCGCGCCGGAGGGGATGCACTGACGGCGAACGGGATCGTAGGGATCGTTCGGGTCGATGAGGGATAGATAGTAGGGGGTGATCGCCATGCGGAGCGTGCCGAGACATTTCTTAACGCCCTCCTCCTCCTCGGGGGTCAGCGCGATGTATTTCTTCAGATCTTCGAGCGTTTCGATACGATTCTGCACCTGCCAGCGCCAATCGTTCCAAAGCTCATCGGGAATATCGGTGAAAAGACCGAATTGTCTGCTTTTATTCATTGTATTAACCTCATTGAAAGGAATTGGCAGCCATTCCTTATGAGAAGAAACGGCTGCCTCGAATTCTTAGCAATACTTCTCGTCGAAGAGCTTGCGGAGCTTTTCGTTCTCGCGAAGCACGTTCAGCGTGATCTCGGCATGATCCTTGGTGTAGCCGTTGCCAACGATCATGGTAACGTCCTTGCCGATGCCCTCTGCGCCGAGCGCAGCCTTGGTGAAGCTGGTGGCCATGGAGAAGAAGTAAACGATACCGTCATCACGAACGGGGAGGATAGCGCTCATCTCGCAGCTTTCGATATTTACGCAGCTGATGGAGATGTCGTACTCCTTGCCGTCGTTGGCTTCAAGCGCAGCATCGAGAACCGCGATGGGCTCGGTCGCGCTGGCGACGATGACCTTGTTGTAAACGCCGAGCTCCATCAGAGCGGGAACCTGAGCGGGGTTGCGGACTACGCCGACAACGTTGCCCTTGGGGCCGACCTTCTTCATGGCTTCGTAGCCGCAGAGAACGCCGCTCTTGCCGTTTGCGCCGAGGATCAGAACGCTGTCGCCCTCCTTGGGGAGCTTGCGAGCCTGAGCGGGTGCGCCTGCAACGTCGAGAGCCGCAAGAGCAAGGGGTTCGCTCATATCATCGGGAAGCTTGGCGTAGATGCCGCTCTCGAAAAGAACTGCCTGACCCACGATATCAACGCGGTCGATATCCTTATGGATAGCGAGGATCTTCTCGATCTTGAGGGGGGTGAGGGAGAGGGAAACGAGCGAAGCGATCTTGTCGCCGACCTTGAGATCGCGATCCGCGAGATCCTCGCCGATGTATGCGACCTTGCCGATGAACATGCCGCCGGAGCCGGTAACGGGGTTCTGCTGCTTGCCGCGCTCCGCCACGATGCCCATGATCATTTCGCCGATCTTGGTCTCGTCGCCGCCGCAGGCTTCCTCGATCTGAGTGAAGGAAGCGGAGTCGATGTTGAGGGAGATAACGTCGCAGATGATCTCGTTGGAATAACGCTTGCTCATGTCGTTGTCGATCTTCCAAGCTGCCTGAGTGAGAACGCCCTGGGGCTCGATAACTCTGTGGGTGCCGTACTTGTTGCCTTTGATTGCCATGGTGATTTCCTCCAAAGTTTATTAATTATTTATTGTTTGTTTGGTGTGTTGACGATCCGCCGCTTATTTGCGCGGTGCAAGACCGAGGATAGCGCGCGCCTCGTCGGGGGAAGCGATCTCCCTGCCGAGCTCGCGGGAAAGGCGAACGACCTTTTCAACGAGCTGACCGTTGGAAAGCGCCTTAACGCCCTTGGAAAGATAGATGTTGTCCTCAAAGCCGACACGAACGTTGCCGCCCATAACGATAGTGGGAGCGGCAAGGGTGAACGCCGCTCTTCCAACGCCGGTAGCGGTCCAGGTCGCGTTCTTCGGAATGGCGTTGACCATCCAAACGAGGTTCTGAACGGTGGCGGGGGTGCAGCCCTTAACGCCGAGAACGAAGTTGAACTGCATCGGGTCGCCGGGAACCTCGCCCTTTCTCGCCATGTCGAGGATGGTGTCGATATGACCCATCTCGAAGCACTCGTACTCGGGCTTAATGCCGTTTGCGATCATGCGCTTGCCGAAGGTGCGCATCATGGGCATGGTGTTGTCGAAGATCTCGTCGCCGAAATTGCAGGTGCCGCAGTCAAGGGTTGCCATCTCGGGGAAGAGCTCGGTGGGCTGAAGCCTCTCCTCGGGGCTCATGCCGGTGGCGCCGCCCGTGGAGGGGATCATGATAACGTCCGGAAGCTCGGCTCTGATCGCATCCATAACCACGCGGAACCTTTCGCGGCTCTGAGTGGGGGTGCCGTCGTCCTCGCGAACGTGAACGTGGATGATCGCGGCGCCCGCATCGTATGCGGAGCGAGCCTCGTTTACCATCTCGGTCACGGTGTAGGGAACGGCGGGATTGTGTTCTTTGGTAACTTCCGCGCCGCAGATGGCGGCGGTGATGATGAGCTTATCCATATTTTCCTCCTGCTGAAAATTATTGGAAAGTCAAGAAACTAAGATCAGAGCTTCTTCACATCGGAAGGCTTAACAACGTGGAGCTTGCGCTGCTTATTCTTGGGAACAACGCAGGTGCCGGTAGCGCGGCAGACCACGATGGGCTCTTCGAGGAAATCACACGCAGAATCGTTGATATCGGTGCGCGGTATGATGACCTTGCGCGCCTCGAAGCTCATCTTTCTGGAAGAGTTTCCGATAACGGTGATCTCGCCGTAGGCCTCGATATAGTCGCCGGCGTACACGGGAGCGATGAACTCCACCATGTCATAGGCCTTGAAGAGGCCTTCATCGCCGTCGCACTTGATGAGAAGCTCGGTCGCAACGTCGCCGAAAAGGGCGAGCATATGTGCGCCGTCAACAAGGTTTCCGCCGTAATGAGCATCCTGTGAGCTCATGCGAAGGCGGATGGTCGATGTGATCTTTTCCATTTGATATCCTCCGTTTGAAAAATTTGATCGAATTCAAGGTTTGGGTTTCCACGCAGGCGGGGAAGACGAGGCGCTGAATAAACAAAAAAGCGCGCTCCATGCAAGGGCGGAAAACCCAAGCAAATAGCGCACCATCCCGTTTGATGCCCGAAGGAAACGGGCATTATTTCAGATGACAGTCGCAAAGCACTGAGCCTTGCGCCCAAGCAGCGAAAAAGCGGCATTTTCGTGCTTTCGGCAGAGCCACATTCGTTTTCGCCGCCGCCGCGCGTTGGGGTCTGCCCACGAAAACTACCTTGAGCCCTGCTCCTCTATTGCGGATACAGTTTAACATTTTTAGGCCGCCGCTGTCAATACCGATTTAGCATTTTCTGCATATATTTAGGGGAATATCGCAGTTTGAACAGCGCGGATAAACAAGATATCGAATGGCGGGCATAATAAAAGGTTTGCCGCCAACAATGCGAATCAATATATAGTCTATTTAAAACCGAACACTTGATAATAAGGCAGAAATAGTGTATACTAACCAAGTTACAGCTTGATCACGCCGATTTGCTCAGCTTGAGTACCGTGCATGCGCAAGCCGATCGGAATTGATCGCAACAAATGCAAAGAGCATACTTCGCTTCCTTCGGTTTCAGCGTACGGTCGGCAGGGAAGAAAACGAAAGATATGCTGTGGAGCGGTATCGAAGTGGTCATAACGGGACTGACTCGAAAGCGTTCGGTGATTTTGGAAGTGGGCAAAGGAAAAATTCTATTATACATTGGAAAAACTTTGCCAGACACAATTGAATACTTGGTCTATTTCTCTCGCCAAAATCTCTCCTTTTTCCGAGAAACGTCCGGCGAGGTAAATATACGGAGAGTTGTCCGAGAGGTCGAAGGTGCAGCACTCGAAATGCTGTGTTCCCGCAAGGAACCCTGGGTTCGAATCCCAGACTCTCCGCCAAACGAATAGGAAGTGCCGAAAGGTGCTTCCTATTCGTTTGCTTTGAAAAGAAGGGATTCGAAGCCTTGAGCCGTCCGCCCGGTGGGCTTTATGGAGAAACTCCCATCTTCGCCGCGCCGCCGCTATTTGGCGGCATTATCTCGAAGCTCATTCATCTGCCACGCCCAGTCCTTTCTCCAGCGCACCCGCCGAAGCGATCTTCGATGTGTAATCAAGGTGCGAATAGATGTTCGCCGTGGTCGAGAAGTCGCTGTGGCCAAGCCACTCTTGTATCTGCTTCATGGGAACTCCGTTTGCTAGCAGAAGCGAAGCGCATGAGTGCCTTAAATCGTGGAAGCGTATCTCGCGCAGTCCGTTCGCTTTGAGAAAGGTTTTGAAGCCGTCCGTCACATAATTAGGCTTGATAAGATCGCCGACCTCGTTGATGCAGATATAGTCGATGTGCTCCTTGTTGTATGATTTGCCGCAGAGCCGCCTGTTCGCGATCTGCTCTTCTTTGAGCGCGATCAGCCTTTGCTTCACAAAGTTCACAAGCGGCAGCGTTCGCATACTCGAGCGTGTTTTCGTCCTATCCTGTTTAACGAGCGTGCTCTTGCCGTCCACACATACGGAAGTCACGGTATGCTTGATCGTGATAGTTCCTTTTTCAAGGTCCACAGCATCCCATTTGAGACCGAGAACTTCGCTTCTTCTCAATCCGTAGAAAGCCGCAAGCATTATCGGGATCTCAAGGCGCGAGCCCTTCGATGCTTCAAGCAGCGCCTTCATCTCGTCGGCATCGTAGAAGCTGCCAACAAATCGCTCAAGGCGCGGCCGCTCCACCTTGTCTGCCATATTTATCGGCACAAGATCGATCTTCACGGCATATTTCAGCGCCTTGTGGATGATCGCATGATAGTGGATAACGGTGTTTGCAGAAACGCTCTCAAGCTTTTCGATATAGAAGAACTGGATGTCCTTCGCCGTAAGCTCCTTTAGCTTGATTTGCTTTTTCTTGAAATACGGAGCTATCGCACCGCGCACCATCTGGGAGTAGGAGGAATAGGTAACGATCGAAACCGTTATCCGAACCACCTTAAGCCACTGCTCCAGATAATCCGAGAACATGATCTCGCCATCCTCACAGTCTATCTGCTCAGGCGGCTTGAAGCTCTTTCTTTGAGCGCTCAAAAACTCCTCAGCCTTCTTCTTGTTTCCTTTGACCGGAAGTCCGGTCGAGATCCATTTGGTCTTGCGCTTGCCAAGCGCGTCCTTATAGCTGAGTACCGCATAATAGTACCCGTTCTTTTCGCTTAGATGTCCTGCTGTCATTTCTAAAACCTCCTTTTTTATCGCGGACACCCTCGCCGTCAGCATATAGGGCATTATACCCACTTTGCTGTTCGAATGCGAAGGTGCCGCAGAATCCTCTTTATTATTTCGATCCGATGATCAGATAGCTGAAAAGATGAGCCTTCGGGATCCTGTACGCTCTTCCGACCTTCAGGCTTGTGATCTTGCCGCTTCTGATGAGCTTGTAACAGGTCTTGGTGCTAACGCCGAGCACCTCGCTGACCTCGTCAACATTCATAACATCGGGGTATTTCCGAAGCATAAGCCTGTATGCTTCGCGCTGCGTCATGGTGGTTTTGCTCATTTTTCGTCCTCCTTGCATTCAAAATCGCTATCGTAAATCTTCATCGTTCGTCCCTCTGCCTGTTCAGATGCTCACGGTAGAACTCGCAGGCTTTAACTATAAAATCGACCGCCCGCTCCTGCGCCGCATCGGGAATGAAGCGCCCTATGCGCTCAAGCGGGATGCTTATACGCTCGCGCTGATTCGCCTTTTCCTCGGCCATTATCTCGGCTATCCTATCCGCATCGAGTCTCCCTTCGCCGCTCAAACGCTTCATCCGCACCGCCTGGGAGAGCGACGGCGTGCAGTCTGCAGCGGCGATCTCAAATGAAAGCATATCCTGCTCTTCTTCGGAAAGATAGGAAAGCTCCACAGCGGGGGTGAACGCTATGCGCCCTTCGTCCACCATCTGCAATAGCGGGGGAATAAGGTTGGTCAGTCTGATGTAGCGCTGAACTTGTCTTCCGCTTTCTGTGTCGGAAACCAAGTCTGCACTTTCCAACCTCCCGACAAGTTGTCGGGAAGTTTCATCAAATCGCTTGCCCTGCCTTGAAAGCGCATCGAGCTTGAGCTTATATGCAAACGCCTTCTCGCTCGGAAGAATATGCTCTCTATGCAGATTGCTGTCCACAAGCGCAACAGCGGCTTCATCTCGGCTCATTTCAAATTCAACGGCAGGAATGGTATCGAGCCCCGCGAGCCTCGCCGCATGAGCGCGCCTGTGTCCTGATATGATCTCATAGCCCGTGTTGATGCGCCGCACGATCAGCGGCACCATAATTCCATTCTCGCGGATGCTGTCTATCAGTGCATCCATCTCTTCATCATCGCGCACCTTGTACGGATGCCCCGTAAACGCTCGCAGCTCCGTAAGGTTCAGCTCCTTAATAGTTCTTTTATCTTCTTTGCTCATAAAATCTCCTTTTTGTTTTGATCGTTTCGATAAGCTTTGTTTAACGTGTATTGTTGACTGTTTGGCTTATTTATGGTAAAATAGAGATGTTAAAAAAGCCAAAGGAATCAACGAAAAATGACTGAAAAAGACGATATTCGCGTTCCAGAAAAAGATCCATTTGAAGAATACATTAAGGTCCGCGATCCCGAAAAGCGGGAGCTCGGGTATGCTTGGCATACCGCGATAGGTCTTCAGTCCGTCGATGGGCTCACCACCTCCGAATATCTCCGCGAAACCGCCCAAAAGAATATCGAAGGTGAGCTTTCGCTTCCGAAGGCGCAGGAACTTATCGCTGCCTATTACCGTACCGACCGCAAGAATGAGTCCCCGCGCACAGCGGAAGCTGACATTGTTTCTTCGAGGATAGCAGCCATTCTTTCGGAGAAGGGCTTTACGCTGTCCCCGGCGCAGTACCTGTCCATCCACAAGCGGCTTTTTGAGGGTGTGTTCGATCACGCAGGGAAAATGCGGGATTACAACATCACCAAAGCGGAGTGGGTGCTGGATGGCGATACCGTTACCTATGGCGGCTTTCAAGAGCTTCGCGCAACGCTTGAATACGATATTTCCACCGAAAGGGAGTTCGACTACTCGGGGCTTTCAATGGAGAAGATCATCAAGCATCTTGCCACCTTCATATCCCGCCTTTGGCAGATACATGTGTTCGGAGAAGGAAACACTCGTGCAACGGCTGTTTTCTTCATCCTCTATCTGCGTTCGCTCGGGTTCGATGTTACGAACGATACCTTTGCCAAGAACGCCTGGTATTTCAGAAACGCAATGGTTCGAGCCAACTATACGAATCTTCGCAAGGGCGTGCGCGAAACCACAGAGTATCTTGAACTGTTTTTGCGTAATCTGCTTATGGGTGAAAGCAACTCCCTGCAAAACAGGAGCATGCACATCAGCGGCAATCTTGCAAAACAGGACTCCGATACCACCAAACAGGACTTTGAAACGCCGAAACAGGACTCCGATACCGCTAAACAGGACTTTGACCTGTTTGTTAAGGCCGGGCTGTCGGTCAAATCGGCAAACAACGCTGTGAAGCTCTATCAACGCTTTGGATTCGATCGTCCGTTCGGTCGAAGCGACATAATTGAGCTTCTCGGCATTACTCGCTCGCCATCTTCAGAGCTTATCAATAAGCTGCTTTCCGTGGGCGCGATCGTACCTGCGGAACAAGGCCGCGGTAAGTACTGCTTCAATCAATCGTTTTTCAGCTCTATCTGATGTTGAAAAACTAAACAAAACCTTCATCAAAGCGCTGCGTATGCGGGCGGCGCTTTTTGCGTCACCTTTCCCTAAACGGAACAAATGTTTCACTTAGTTCCGCTTCCTCCAATCGTTCCTCTATCCGCGGTATCTCCTCGCGTACCGCTTTTATGATCCTAAGTTCGCTTCTCATTTCCCGCAGCGCTTTATTCACCTTCACAAGAGCGTCATAGACCTCGGTTTTCTCCATGTTCAGCGCATCCGTATCCATTCCCTCCAGCAGGCTCTGTGATTTCATAAGCTTTTCGCGCTCGGCCGTGTATTCTTCGGGTGCTGCCGAAAGGTATTCGATATCCGCCAGCGCGTCATAAAGCTTTCTTTGCCTTTTCTTTTTGGAGTTAAGGATGATGCGGGTTTTTGTCAGTTCATCTATTCTTGCGTTGATTTCGGATTCTCTTTCATTAAGCTGCTCCTCCGTATCGATGCCGTACTTCTGTAAAAAATCTTCCTGCTTCTTCAGTTTCTCAAAGCGTTTCAGTTCCTTTGGATCGACCTGTATGCTTGTCCGCTTGCCCTGACCGATTATTCCGAGGATATACAACCAATGTGCAACGAGCGCACGGAAGCCCTTTGGCTTTTCAAACGGTATCGGCACATATTCACGAGGCTTGAAAAGAATCGTTGTGGTCGAGAGCATATCGTTCTCGATCAGCCTGCCGATATCGTCCTCGGTGAGCGAAGCGCCGTTGTACTTCATTCTGAAGCCGTGCTTCGCGCCCTGCGGTTTGAAGGTCGGATACTTGCCTCGGTGCTCGATCTCATAGCCGCGTGCTTCCATAAGCCTGTAAACTTCGCCCGTGTTCAGGGCTATGGAAAGCACCTCCTCGGCATCGCGATCCACCATATCCCGAAGCGTGGGCTGACCGTTCTTCCTTGCGCGGTATTCGGCGTATGAAACGCCGTGCGAGCGCGGCTCTATGACCGAGAGTCCGTTTTCGGCACAGAGCCTGTCCGATATTCCTCGTACATCCACATAGTACGATTCCTTGGTGCTATGATACTTCTTTCCCGTGCTGAAGCTCACCGAGTTCACCGCCATGTGGTTGTGGATATGATCGCGGTCGATATGCGTTGCAAGCACAACCTCGTAGCCCGCGAAATGCTCCTGCACGAACGCCGCGCCGATCTCGTGCGCAAGCTCGGGCGTGACTTCGCCGGGCTTGAATGCCTGTATCGCATGAAACATCGTGATGCCGTCCGTCTTGCCATATCGCTCCTTCGTTTGCTGCATCTGCTTTGCCGCAGTTTCGATCTTGCAGTTGAAGCCTTGAACGAGCACCTGATCGTCTGTCTTTTGAGGGTTTGTTACATAGGCGATAAGCTTGTCGGGGCGCATATGCCGCGACAGCACGCTCGTTACCGCCATGTGCTCTCCCATGAGCGCAGAAGCTCATAGATACGATCGAACGCGATCCGCGCCGCCGACACATCCTCGCTCGTGGCATAGCCGACGGTGTTCACCTTATGAACGAGCTGGTTGAAGTTCACGCCGATCTTATCGATCTCGTAGATCAGCCGAGTGAAGTCGGCGCTGGGCCGCTCCTTCAAGGGCTTGCTCATGATGAGCTTTCGCAGCACCTCTGCACGGGAGAGAGCGGTTTTCTCGCAGAGCCTGTCCAGCTCCTTCTTCTCCGCATCGCCCATGTGAAGGTGGTATTGATGCTTGCTCTTATTCATGATGCCACGCTCCCCGCGCAAGCGGCATAGGGTAATAGGGTGTTTGCACCCTTGCAAGCTGCGTTTTTGGTATAAAAAGGCGATGCTTGCAAGGACAATAAACCCTTCGTTCGATAGATAAAAACCTTGTTTTTCATATAGCCTCCCGGAAAATGTATTTGCTTTTTCATGGCAGCACTTTGGCGCCACTCTCGCTTCCGCGTTTCTTCCGTGCTGCCAAATAACGCCTTTTTTGCGCCAGGGGAAGATTGCAAAAGCTTTGCAGCCTTGCAACGTTGCAAGAATGTTTGTACACTGTATTTTGCAAACTTCATTTCAGTTTGCATACTTGCCCTCGGTGTTCGGCATCGTCCAATACCAAGTGGTCTCGCGCTTGACCGATTTAATGCCGAGGTTTTTCTTGGCCTCATCGAGAGTGCGCTTGCTGATATCGAGGTGTTTCAGCCCATCCTGCAGCTGCAAAGCCTCCCATTCCTGCTGCTTTGAAAACAGCTCCAATAGCTTCTTCTCCGCAAGCTCGACCTTGCTCAATACCACGTCGTCACCACCCGTAGCTTCAAGCAGCTGATCCGCGCTCATCTCGCTTGTTCCATCGAAGAACATGCGGTTGTCATCGACGGAGAAAACGAGCGTTGCGCCGGGTGCTGCGAGATTGTTCTTGATCGGCGCAAGGTACATAGTGGACTCAGTCGCCTTTGGCTTAGCAAGCAGAAGCACGCTCCTTGCCGCGCCCGTGATGTCCATCGAGCCGATGCCCTTGTTGATCGCCTTCATGCCCTTCATCTTGTTCATGTGCTCGATTATCACGATGGCGCAGCCTGTGCGCTCCGCAACGCCCATAAGCGCCGTGAACTGAGGGCGGACTTCGTTTGCGCGGTACATATCCACCCCCGAGCCGAGATACGCCTGCAAAGGATCGAGCACCATGAGCTTTGCGCCCTTTTCTCTGATCGCCCTTTCGATACGCTCGTCCGAGAACGACAGCGGGGTATTGCTCTCGTCGATCACGAACACATTCTTGCAGTCGGCCAAGTTTGCGACCAGCCTCGGCTTGATAGTGTCCGCAAGCCCGTCCTCGGCTGTCTGATAGATGCAGATGCTCGGCGGCCGAACCTCCGTGTTCAGATCACCCGGCAGCGCCTTACCAGTTGTCAGCCTCGAAATGATGTTCAGAATGAGCATCGTCTTGCCTTCGCCGGGATTGCCGCGAAGGATAGTCAGCTTGCCCTCTGGAATGTACGGTTTCCAAAGCCATTTCACCTCCTCGCTTTCGATACTGTCCATGCAGATTAGTTTTGTGTTTTGCATATTGCTCCTTTCCGCGCTTTGCGCTTGTAATAAGTGTTTGATACCCGTTCCGAAAACAATTAGGACGGAATATCTGTTTTTTGCGAACGCTTGAAACAACAAGCGCTCACAAGGCTTTTTCAAGCATTTGGTTACGCTACAGCTTATAGGCGTAACCTCGCATCACCTCCTTTAGTGCCGGCATCATTGATAGGGGCTTACGCTATAGAATATGGCAGAGCATAGTGTGCCCCTAAGACATGGAATTTCGGAGAAGACCGATTCGTTCAAACATCCATAGCATCACCTCCCGATGAAGAGCTGAATCGAAGGCATCGCAATTGCCGTTCCGAATTCGTCCTAAAACAATACCCTCTACTTTCTTGGTAAAAAAAGGGCCAAAAATTAGCGGGGTTTTGGGGTACTTTGAAAATATATTTTCGAAGTTATCCTGTTGAAATAATAATTATCAATATCGGATAAAAGTTTTTCGCAAATCGCGCAACACGTCGTTTTTGGCCATTTTCTGAGCTTCGCAAAAAGTGGCTTAAACGTTTTTGTTCATGTTTTCAGTCCTCAATTTCGCGCCTATCAGCACATAGAAACACGCCCTTTGTGCCGATTTGAACATCGTGGATCGGCTGCTTACCGGCGATCAATCCAACCAACAGCCCGATGCCGAATTAAAAGTGGGGGCAGTTATCAAATAACGAACCTCACCGAACCGAAACCAAAAACTCCCCTCATAGATAAAGGGCAAAGAAATCGGGCCTTGTTTCAATTTTGCCGAAAGTATATTTTCGCCGCTTATTAGTGACCTCAAAATCCATATTGAACTACGGGGATAGTTTTAGTACTAATGGTAATCGTATCGAGCCTTCCCTGCAGACTTTGTTCTGGGTTTATTCTCCAAAAGCACCGCATGACCACATCTCCTGCGCGGAGAACAAATTTTATTCAAGCCTCCTTTCAAGCGAAATTGTATCATCGTGCTGCCAACTTGACCATGACATTGAATGTCACTATGAAAATACAATGTTTATAAGGATTTTCTAAAAATCCCATTTTCAAAAAAGTCAATAAATACACGGATTCTATGGTGACATTCAATGTCATCCTCTGAAACGATATATTTTAACGATCTCGCATCGCACATCGGTCCTTCAATGCTGTAATCGCGCCTTGTCCGTCTTGCCTCCTTTCAAAAGATCGAACCAGCTTGAAAAGCCCCCTCATAGAGTAAGGCCAAGAAAATCGGGGGGTGGCTGAAGATTTGAGCCTTTTTTGAGAAGTATATTTCTTGCCGATGCTCCTTCAGCTCTCGTTTGCCGATAAATCCCCTCATTCATTACGGGCAAAAAAATCGGCAGTTTTTCCACGGAAACGGCAGTTTTGAGTAAATATATTTTTGCGACAGACCTTTCGCATCGTTAAATCCGGCGAGGATAGACCTGCGTGAGGATAGCGCTGCTATTCAAGCAGTTGCCCGCAAAAGGCGCAGTTTTAGCCTCCTTGGGCTTGAAAAAAGACCGAGAATTTGATATAATTTAAAAGATAATATACGCTTGGTTAATGTACGGCTGTATAACCGACTGGAGGAAATCTTTATGGCTGAAAAGACAAATGCCAATATCGGCTTTGAAAAGCAACTATGGGATGCCGCTTGCGTTCTTTGGGGGCATATTCCAGCTGCTGAATATAGAAAAGTAATTATCGGGCTTATTTTCTTGCGCTATATTTCAACCGCTTTTGAAAAGCGCTATGATGAACTCGTTGCTGAAGGCGATGGCTTCGAGGATGACCGCGACGCATACGAGATGGAAAATGTGTTCTTCGTTCCCGAGGCAGCGCGCTGGAGTACGATTGCCGCTGCCGCGCATACTCCCGAGATCGGCATTGTTATTGATAATGCAATGCGCGCCATAGAGGATGACAATAAAAAACTGAAGAATGTTCTCCCCAAGAATTATGCAAGTCCCGATTTGGACAAGCGGGTTCTCGGTGATGTTGTTGATATTTTTACAAACAATATTAAGATGGACGATGCTGATGCAAATGAGGATCTACTCGGCCGCGCTTATGAATACTGCATTGCTCAGTTTGCCGAAAAGGAAGGCGTTGGCGGAGGTGAGTTTTATACTCCATCCAGCGTTGTAAATATTCTCGTTTCAATTCTGAAACCCTTTGCTAACTGCCGCGTTTACGATCCCTGCTGTGGTAGCGGCGGAATGTTTGTTCAAAGTGCGAAGTTTATAGAGGCGCATTCCGGAAACCGCGGCCAGATTTCGGTTTACGGGCAGGAAGCCAACGCTGATACTTGGAAGATGGCAAAGATCAATATGGCTATCCGCGGCATAGATGCCGACTTTGGCTCGTACCATGCGGATACCTTTACCAATGATCTTCATCCAACTCTTAAAGCCGACTTCGTTCTTGCTAATCCGCCATTCAACTATCACCCTTGGAATCAGGACAAGTTGACCGATGATGTGCGCTGGAAGTATGGACTTCCTCCAGCCGGTAACGCAAACTATGCTTGGATTCAGCACATGATTCACCACCTTGCGCCGAACGGAAAGATCGGTCTTGTTCTTGCGAACGGCGCTCTCTCTACTCAGAGCAGCGGTGAAGGCGAAATCCGCAAGCGCATTATTCAAGATGATTTGATCGAGGGCATTGTCGCTCTGCCGACTCAGCTTTTTTACAGTGTAACAATTCCCGTTACACTTTGGTTTATCTCCAAGGGCAAAAAGCAGGCAGGGAAAACGCTGTTCATAGATGCTCGCAAGATGGGCTATATGGTAGATCGCAAGCACCGCGACTTTACCGAAACTGATATTGTAAAGATAGCCGACACCTTCGAAGCATTCCAGAACGGAACTCTTGAGGACATTAAGGGCTTCTGCGCTGTTGCCACCATTCAAGATATTGAGAAGCAGGACTATATCCTCACTCCCGGACGCTATGTGGGCATTGAGGAACAGGCGGACGACGGCGAACCTTTTGAAGAAAAAATGGCTCGTTTAACTTCGGAGCTTTCCAATATGTTTGCAAAATCTCATGAGCTCGAGGACGAGATCAGAAGAAAGCTGGGGGCAATTGGGTATGAAATCTGAATGGACTAAAAATAGACTTTCGGATATTGCTGTTTTCAACCCCGCTGAGAAGCTGTCCAAAGGAACATACGCAAAAAAAATAGCTATGGATAAGCTCCAACCATTTTGCCGTGATATTCCATCCTATCAGATCGAGGCTTACTCGGGTGGCGCTAAGTTTAGAAATGGTGATACAATAATGGCTCGCATAACACCGTGTTTAGAGAACGGCAAAACCGCAAAAGTTAGCATTCTTGATGATAACGAAATAGGATTTGGCTCAACAGAATACATCGTTTTTAGAGCTAATGACGGTACAGATCCCGACTATCTCTACTATTTGGTATGCAGTCCTATTGTGCGAGATCCTGCAATTAAATCAATGGTTGGATCCTCAGGTAGACAGCGCGTGCAAACGTCCGTGCTTGAAAATCTCGTTATTGATACCCCGCCATTCGACGAGCAAAAAAGAATCGGAGGACTTCTTCACTCGATAGACGATAAGATAACATTAAATAATAAGATAAACAATAATTTACTTCAGCAGATGGAGTCTTTATATAAGGCATGGTTTACTGATTATATTCCGTTCGATGGGAACCGTCCAGCAAGCTGGGAAAAATCAGATATTTATTCCATCGCTGATATTATTTACGGTGCGCCATTTGCATCCAAGCTCTTTAACACCGATGGAAAAGGTATGCCTATCATTCGAATCCGTGACTTAAAAGAGCAGACTTTTGTCACTTATACCACCGAAAACCATCCCAAAGGTCATTTGATTCAGCCCGGCGATATTATTGTTGGTATGGATGGTGAATTCCGTCCATACATTTGGGGAAACTCTGAAGCATGGTTGAATCAGCGAGTTTGCATTTTTGATAATAAACGTCCAAAGGGTAAGGCGTTCGTGCTGTTTACTATCAAGCCTCTGCTTTATCGGATAGAACAAACTCAAGTGGCAACAACCGTAATCCACATAGGGAAAAAAGACTTCGATGCTTTTGAGTTTTATCTTCCTGACAATAACACTCTTAATCTATTTGATGAGATAACTTCACCTATGATTCATCAGATCGTTGTTAATTGTCTGGAAAACAAAAGACTTTCTGAACTTCGTGATGCCTTACTCCCTCAGTTAATGTCTGGCGAACTGGATGTCTCCGACATCGATCTCTAAGCCGCTAAATTATTGTTTATAGTTGAAAGGACGAGATAAAATGAAAATTGATGAAAGAACAGCTAAACTAATATGTAATCTTGAGTATTTGATTGGAAGTCAGTGCTACAATCCAAACTCATATGACGGCTGGAATGATGAGGAAGGGCGTGAGTTCAGATATCCTGTGAATATTTATCCTAATGAAGATGCAACTGAACCAATCAAAACAAAAGCCAATTTAGGCATTGATGATTGGGTATATTTCAGTTACCATCATGGAGAAATAAAAGAAAGAAACATACGCTCGATGAAGTATAAATTTGGCTCAAATCACCTCTATATTGGCTTGGGGATAATAGATGTTTTGAACTATATCGAGCGAAGGTATGGGATAGATTTTAATCAGCTTGAAGCGCAGTTAAGCGAAATAACAAAGTAAACGATATCTCCCACCAACGGCGGGAGTAACCAAAGGAACTGCCGTTGAGTAGTCGTTCTCTTGAGATGAAATCAAAGGAGAGTAAACGATGAAAGATGCAAAAATCAATGAGGTATTGCAGAAAATGCTACCGTATCTCGACAATGCCCAAATGGGGCAACTTCAAAAAGTGCTCCAGCACACATTTTGGAGCTGCACCATTGAAGAAAAGCCGGATGAAGAATCGGGCGAACAATCTTTGAATATGCTTGAGCTGTTTCTTGCTTCAAAGCGCGTTGAGGGCTGCTCCGAAAAAACCTTGGCCTACTATGGAGCAACGATCGATGCAGCAGTTAAAACCATTGGGAAGCAGATAAAGCATATCACTACCGAGGATCTGCGGCAGTATTTGACCGAGTATCAGCGTAGAAAGCAATCAAGCAAAGTTACGATAGACAATATTCGCCGCATTCTGTCAAGCTTTTTTGCCTGGCTGGAGGATGAGGATTATATTCTAAAAAGTCCGGTTCGCCGTATTCATCGCGTTAAAACAAGCTCAGTTATAAAGGAAACCTACACGGATGAAGCTCTGGAAACGATGCGCGATAATTGCACGGAGCTTAGGGACTTGGCAATGATCGATCTTCTCGCTTCAACCGGAATGCGTGTTGGCGAAATGGTGCTTCTTAATCGTGAAGATATTGACTTTAACGAGCGAGAGTGTATAGTATTCGGTAAGGGCAATAAAGAACGCTTGGTGTATTTCGATGCAAGAACGAAAATACACTTGCAAAACTATCTTGCAAGCAGAAATGATTCGGAATCAGCGCTGTTTGTTTCGCTGAAAGCGCCATATAAAAGGCTGCATATCGGCGGAGTTGAAGCAAGACTGCGAAAAATCGGTAACCGTCTCGGTATTCCGAAAGTTCATCCGCATAAATTCCGAAGAACGCTTGCAACTATGGCAATAGACAAGGGAATGCCGATTGAGCAGCTCCAGCAGCTTTTGGGGCATCAAAGGATAGATACCACGCTGAAATATGCAATGGTAAAGCAGAGCAACGTCAAGTTGGCTCATAGGAAATACATTGGGTAATGAGGAGGCAAAAATGGTTGAATGGCGATCCGTAGCAATCGGCGATCTTTGTGATACGATTTCCGAAACATACCACGGGAATGATGAACGTGTCATTCTTGTTAATACGTCAGATGTTTTTGAAGGCAGTGTGCTGAACCATTCGTTAGTTGAGAACAAAAACCTAAAGGGACAGTTCAAAAAGACCTTCAAAACAAACGACATATTATATTCTGAGATACGCCCTGCGAATAAGAGATTTGCTTTTATTGATTTTGCGGATACTTCTCTATACATTGCCTCCACCAAACTAATGGTCTTGCGGTCACGAACTGGTATGGTTTTGCCGAAGTATTTATTTGCCATCCTGAAATCTCGGTATATGCTTGACAAACTGCAACATTTAGCTGAAACAAGATCGGGGACATTCCCTCAAATAACCTTTAGTTCCGAACTGGCTCCTATGCAAATCATGCTTCCCAGTTTTGATACGCAGTCTAAAATTGTTATGCTGCTTGATTCCATTGAAGGGAAAATGAAGATGAATGAGCAGATAAACAATAATTTAGCGGCTTAGAGATCGATGTCAGAGACATCCAGTTCGCCAGACATCAGTTTGGGTAGTAACGAGTCTCGTAACGCTGCCAGGGAACGGTTTTCCGCTTCCAGAGTGTGTTGTTGCTGAAACAACGGCTCACAGAAATCAGAAAACCCCTTAAGGCTTTCATCGTCAGGAATCACGGCTGGAACTGTGCGCATTGCGCTACCGGATATTTCTTTGAAGGTTGAGCCTGAAGCCATGTTTTCTATGGTTGGTAACGCATTTTTGAGGAAATAGTAAACAAATGCGGTCCCCACATTGCCATTAGGCACAACAGACTTAAAGCCCTGATTGGTTGTTACTTCACCATCCGCGATAGCAATATAGCCAATCGGGGCACGAGAACTAAAGAGTACTGTTCCGGCAGGCATTATAGACGCACTACTGTTTCTAAGTCCCAGCGCAGTAATATCATCTGCACCGTGCGAGATGAATTTGGACTTATCGACAGAAAGATCTTTTGGCGTAATCCAAGCAATGCCGTTATCGGTATAGTATTCCGGCTTAGATTTCGACGGTGTGCTGCCGCCAATGACGGTGCCAAGATCGCTGATTGTACCTTCTTTCCAAGAAGGATCCGCATTAACTATAAACTGATGATAGAAATATGCCGCGGCTTGCTGCTCTAAATTATTGTTCACGAAAGGATGTTATTATATGGAGAGTTATGAATACGAGGTTAAAAAGGTTATTGAAGCTTTAACTGAAAAAGGAATTGCTACTAGACTGGATTGCGTTAGCTTGGATTGCAGAGCTTTCGGTAGAACCATTATTGATGAATTAAAAAAGCGAGGTATCGAGAATGCCTTATACACCGAAGGTGCGCTTGTCAACTACTTTGATTATTCAGGCGTGGTTTTTGATCCGGATTATTATAACTATAATGAAGCAGTCGAGTACTTGAGACTGAATGTATTAGAGTATCCTGAGTTGAGTGATAATGTATGAGTTATGCTTTTTACTATGATGAAACAGAACATAGCCAAAAAATAAGCTATGATACAATCACTGCTGATAATTTTTATGACTGCTTTACTTCTGTAATTGTTGGTTGGGATGCTGATGATGAGTTAGAATTGCAATCAAGCTATTTAGCGTTTGAAGATAGATATGAAGGCAGAAAAGCACAGCCAACAGGAGAGATTAAAAGTAGGACAATTAAACAAAAACAGTTTAAGCGTGGTTTCGCATCAACCGATGACGCAACAATTAGCTTTATTATGGATTACCTGTCTCTATATAGCGAAAAAGTGCATATATACTATTCGATTATGAGTAAGATTGAATACATTGTTTGGCAATTTATTAAACCAGCAAACCTTCGTTATGGCGCAAATCCTAATGCGGTTAAATATGCGCTGACAAAAGCAATCGTCTCGTATCAACCTAAAAGTGTTCTTTCTGCAATGTATAATGATTCTGCATCGCTACATAAATGCATTATCAGTTTTCTGAAGAAAAGAATTGATCTTGACGCAGCAAGTATTGCATTGAAAAAGCATGAGATAGAAGCATACCAACAATTGCTGTATGCGCTTAGACATGTTGAACCTATAGAAAAAGTAGAGTGGGAATACTTGGTTCCTTTTGATGGATTTGTGAAATATGTAAGCGAAAAGAAGCTTGCAGATTACAGTTTAGTTATTGATAAAGAAGGCACCGGAAAAACAATACTTGCGGCTAAACGGGCTGGCATAATAAACGCTGATGAAGCAGATTCGGCACTATGCTTTGGTTTGCGAATGGCGGATTTATTGGCAGGTATCATTTCTAAATTGATGAAAGCGGTTTCGAAAGAACTGCATGCAAGATCAACATATGAGGTTGATAGGCATGTGCTCAACAAGGATTGGTTTATGCTTAATGATAAACAGCTAATGCTGTATAAAAAGCTACTGTATGTGATTAGAGATTTAAACAATTGTTGGTTTAAATCCTACGCTGGAGTCTATTCTGATGATTTCGTTTCGTTTATCGGGCTATTAGAGTACATGGATAGGTTCTCGAACGCTGATGAATTGAAAGAATGTATTGAAAACCATGGAGATAATCTTAATGGTTTATTGATACAGAAACTAAAAGATATTTACAAACAGCAAGGATTTGTATTAAACTCAATATAGTGAAAAGAATGGAGGAGTAAAAATGTCTGGATTCTACACCGAAGCAGATTATGAAAACTCGGTAATCGAGCTATTCCGCAATATGGGCTACACCTATGTGTATGGTCCTGACATAGAGCGCGATTTTACAAGCCCGCTTTACGATGAAGTGCTTGTTGATGCTTTGCATCGCATTAACCGCAGCCTGCCGGAGGATGCAATTGCGGATGCATTGTACAAGCTTAGGAACTTTGAAAACGGCGAGCTTGTGCATAAGAATGCCGCGTTCATGGATTATCTCCAGAACGGCGTTCCTGTCCGTTATGTTGAAAAGGGTGAGGAGCGCGCTTCCATCTGCTATTTGGTGGACTATTCTAATCCAAACAATAACTCATTCATTGTTGCGAATCAGTGGACGTTCATCGAGAACAGCAATAAACGCCCTGATGTACTGCTGTTTCTCAACGGTTTGCCTGTTGTCTTAGTGGAACTGAAATCCCCCTCGCGTGAAGAAACCGACGCTTCGGAGGCATACCTGCAGATTAGAAACTATATGCAGGAGATTCCGTCAATGTTTATTTATAATGCTATCTGCGTTATGAGCGATCAGCTCACAACGAAAGCCGGCACTATCACTTCCGGCGAAGATCGCTTTATGGAGTGGAAAACAAAGGACGGAAGCTATGAGAATACGCAGTACGCGCAGTTCGACACGTTCTTTGAGGGTATGTTCCAGAAAGAGCGACTGCTCGATATAATTAAAAACTTCATTTGCTTCTCAAATGAGGGCTTAAAGAGCTTTAAGATTCTTGCGGGCTATCATCAGTATTTTGCCGTTCGCAAGGCTGTAGAATCAACTAAAAAAGGAACTGAAACAGATGGCAAAGGCGGTGTTTTTTGGCATACTCAAGGTAGCGGCAAATCGCTTTCGATGGTTTTCTATGCTCATCTGTTACAGGAGGCACTCGACAGTCCAACAATCGTTGTTTTGACGGACAGAAACGATCTGGACGATCAACTGTACGGTCAATTTGCAAAATGCAGCACATTCCTGCGTCAGAATCCTATTCATGCTTCAAGCAGAGAGCATTTGAAAAAGCTTCTTGATGGAATTCGGGCAAACGGTATTATCTTCACCACGATGCAGAAGTTCGAGGAATCCCAGGAGCCATTGTCAGAGCGCCGTAACATCGTTGTTATGGCTGACGAAGCTCATCGCGGACAGTACGGGCTCACCGAAAGCATCAAATTCACAAAGAATGAGGAGGGTGAAGAGATTGCAAAGCGAGTTATCGGCACTGCGCGCATAATTCGCAACAGTTTGCCAAACGCGACTTATATTGGTTTTACCGGCACGCCCATTTCTTCAAAGGATCGCAGTACTCGCGAGGTGTTCGGCGATTACATCGATATTTACGATATGACACAAGCTGTTGAAGATGGCGCAACTCGTCCGGTCTATTATGAAAGCCGAGTTATCAAGCTGCATCTTGATGAAGCAACGCTTAAGCTTATCGACACAGAATACGAGATTATGGCGAATAACGCCGATCCGCAGGTTATAGAAAAGAGCAAGCGCGAGCTTGGACAGATGGAGGCTGTTCTCGGGAACAACCAGACGATCAATTCGCTTGTCAAGGATATTCTCGATCATTATGAGAACAACCGCGCTGATTTGCTTACGGGAAAAGCGATGATAGTTGCGTATTCACGCGCGATTGCTATGAAGATTTATAATCGAATTTTGGAGCTTCGTCCGGCTTGGACAGAAAAGGTAGCGGTTGTGATGACGGAGAGCAACAAGGATCCGGAGGAATGGCGACAGGTTATTGGCAATAAGCGGCACAAAGAGGAACTTGCTGTCAAGTTCAAGGATAATGAAAGCCCGCTTAAAATTGCAATCGTAGTCGATATGTGGCTTACAGGTTTTGATGTTCCCTCACTTGCAACTATGTATGTGTACAAGCCTATGCAGGGATATAACTTGATGCAGGCAATCGCGCGAGTGAACCGAGTATTTCGCGACAAGGAAGGCGGCCTTGTTGTGGATTATGTTGGCATTGCTTCGGCATTAAAACAGGCAATGAACGATTATACGGTTCGGGATCGCAAGAACTATGGTGATACCGATGTTGCAAAGGTTGCTTATCCTAAGTTCCTTGAGAAACTCTCGATTTGCCGTGATATGTTCCACGGTTATGATTATTCTAAATTCAAAACAGGAAGTGACCTTGAAAGAGCAAGGACTATCAGCGGCGCAGTAAACTTTATTATTGCTCGCGAAAAAGAAACCGAGAAAGATACCTTTATTAAAGAAGCCCTCATGCTTCATCAGGCGCTCTCGCTGTGTTCATCGATGGTGGAAGCAGATATGCGTTTCGAGGCTGCATTCTTTGAATCTGTCCGTGTTCTCGTTGTTCGCTTAACGAACAGTGGCACTGGCAAGAAAATATCGCTGCCGGAAATGAACGCAAGGATAAATGAACTGCTCAAACAGAGCATAAAGAGCGATGGCGTTATCAATCTGTTCTCTGATGTGCATACTGAGTTTTCGCTATTTGATCCGAAATTCTTAGAGGAAATCTCTAAAATGAAGGAGAAAAACCTTGCCGTTGAGCTTCTTAAACGCTTGATTGCCGAGCAAGTTATGGTTTATAGGCGCACAAATGTTGTTAAGTCGGAAAAATTCAGCGAGATAATGCAGCGAGCTATGAACGCATACCTAAACGGGATGCTCACAAACGAGGAAGTGATCGCGGAAATGCTCCAGCTTGCAAAGCAAATTGCTGATGCGAGAAAAGAAGGTGAAAAGCTTGGATTGACGGCTGATGAGTTGGCATTCTATGATGCGCTTACCAAGCCCCAAGCAATAAAAGATTTTTACGAGAATGAAGAATTGATCGCAATCACGAAGGAACTTGCCGAAACGCTTAGAAAGAATAGAACGATCGATTGGCAGAAGCGCGACTCTGCAAGGGCGAGAATGCGTATGATGATCAAAAAGCTATTGAGAGATCATAAGTATCCACCCGAAGGAATGGACGATGCTGTGCAAACCGTTATGACACAGTGCGAGCTGTGGACGGATAATGCAGAACTGGATAAGTAATGCGCTTTGCATTATCCTTGCAAATCCCTTCAAACGTTTTGAGGATATGCAGATGCTGCGCCACACGAAAACACTCGGCATTATTCAGATCGATGAAGCTGTGTGGAAGCATCTATCGGATGATGAAAGGAGCGAGATCGAGTGAATCTGTGATGAAAAGCTTAAGCTGTATTTTGAACGAACCAAATAACGTGGTCGAGCATAATACCGCGAGGCTCAACGAGCAGTTCTCGGAAAAATGTGCGAAATCAGCTCGTAAAATCCAGGAAAGATGTGTTTCGATGCTTTAATCACCTTGAAAAACATTGTATTCATAACAAATCTGCCTACCGTTCAGGAAAGACACAGCAACTGTGGCAATCAAAAGCCCCTTGCAACGATGCAAGGGGCTTTCAGATGAAGACGATCATCACTACAAATCTCAAATCTCCTCTATCCCGATACTCTTCAAATACCGATAAGTTCCGTCATAAAATTCCGGCAGGCGCGTACTATCCTCCCAGAAGCCGGTCGGAGTTTTGTTTGGATTGCCGGCAGGCACGCAGATCACCATGCCCGCCCTGGCGCGGGTAAGGAGAACTCGATAAGCATTAAGCATATACTTCATCTGATCCTGCTTGTTTTCGGTATTCCCGGTAAGCTCATTCCATTTCGAATAACCGTTGAATCTATAATAGTGCCATTCGCCGTTTTCATAGCGCATATCGGCATCCCAGAGCAGGCAGGTGTAATCGAGCTCCAAGCCCTGAACCTGTATCTCTGTTGCGGCATCCTCAAGGTAATTGGACGATCTTGTATCTGTTTTATCCTCAAGAAACCAATGAACGGCGTTTTCATCACCGGAAGGCAGTATGTGTACCGCAAGCGGTTTGAACCTTGCGGATTCTTTTGTAACAAGGATACCCGTGCGCTCTGTGCCCCTAACTCTTCCATGAAGCCATTTCCTCGCTTTCGCCATATCCCTTGTTAAAACGATGGGGTATCTGTCCTTGATTTCAGCATACAATACTGCTGCGCTCTCATCGAAGCTCAAGAGAGCATGGACAAATGCGGACAGCTTTTCCGCTCTGAAAGAACGCAATGAAACGCCCAAATGCAAGCGTTCATCATAGGTAACATGAGGGTTTTCTGCCAATAGTTCGTTGACTTTACCTTCGGCATATTCGGCATCGGTAAGTTTGGGCGAAATATAGACCTTCCAGTGGGGAAACTGCTCGTTGATCGCCTTGATCCATTCCGATATGCCTGCTTCGCCGGTATTGATCTCCTGACCGCCTCCAACAAGGCAAATGATGGATGCCCAGTCCTCGCGCTGATCAAGCGACCAGATCAGGAAAGCTGCTTCGGACATTGGAAAATTGGGAACCTTGAGCTTGTTGCCGTATGTTCCTCCGCGTTTAAGATAATCTGCAAGGCGCTTGTGCGTCCATGAGCGCTGAGCCTCGTCGAAAATCGCAACATGCTCAACCTCGCCATATCCTGCATCCTTCACTTTTACGGCTTTTGCAGGATCGATTTCAAGAACTCCATTTTCAACGGGATTCTTGATCTTTGCAAGCATATTATCGCGATAACGATGGATCATCTGAATGGATTTTGCAACCTCGCGGCGAGAATCCGACATCTTCTTTTTCTCGTTGTTTTCGCGGCATCTTTTATAATTGTCCTGGGCAAGTGCCTCGGTTAAGACGGCTACAAGCGGTCCGTTGCCGGAAAGATAGACGGCTGCTTCATCCTTAACCGGCTCGTCGTTGCCCTGATAGGTCTGCTTTATAGCAACATCAAGCCCAACAAGCGTCTTGCCAGCGCCGGGAACACCTGTAACAAAGCAAATGCTTTTTTCTTGCTTCTGCTTGCTGATATGAATAACGTCCAAGATATACGCGATGGTTCGATCGGTTGAAACCTTATCCGCCTCATGCCGAGTGATGTTTTCAACGGAATGGCTTTCGTATAAAGCCCTTGCCGCTTCGATGATCGTAGGCGTTGGAGCATACGGGCTGATTATCCAATTCGGATTTACGGGAGACTCGTTTGGAAAACAACGCAGCACCTCTGCGATCAAATGAGAAAGGCCTGCTTCGCCTGTTATCAGCGGATTAACGACCTTGTCATCATAAAGCGAAGGCTGAATAAGAGAGGTCGAGTTTCTGTAATTGGTTGCAATAAGAATAGGAACAACGATCCTATCCTCGCTGAACTTGTGGAAGTTCTTGAGATCGAGCGCGTAATCGAGCACCTGATCGATATCAGCCTCAATGATGCTGGATTGACCAACCTTGAATTCAAGGCAGAAAACGATGCCGTTCAGAAGCAAAACAACATCTATGCGCTTGCCAAGGCGGGGAATATCATACTCAAAAACGATCTGCCCGTCGCCGTAAGCATAGGGGGAGAGAACCCGCTTCATAATGGCTATTTCAGCAATCCATGCTTCGCGCGTAGTCGTTAAAGCTTCGCCGTGATATTTTTCACACAGTACGCCAAATACAGCGCTTGGATCGGCGAAGTTGAATTGAGCAAAACTACTGGCGTATAGACAGCGAGGGCTGGCGGTCATAAACGAAGCTCCTTTCGGCGGTTAAATCAATTATACAACAATGCTTTGTGAAAAACAAACCAAATAACCAGATTCGCCCGGAGTTTCTTTGTCAAAACGAATACGAAGCCCCGTATCTTTCACCTTGAAAACATATGAGTTTACTGATTCTTTGGCTCTGGGCTCAGTTATATCCTCCAAACCCCTACTCAATTGGCGGGTGCTCGTAAAACAGTTAAACCAAAAATTTAACTATTTTACGGCATCTGTCAGACGGGGTTGGCTAAACAAAAGTTAGCGATACTTGGTTTGATAACCGAGTATCGCTTCTTTTTTTACCCGTAAAAACGCTTTTGTGGAAGTACATATGATGCAGGAACTGAATTATATACGTTGCGGTGATTACTATATTCCCGATATTCGCTTACCAGAGGAAAACAGACCTATTGGTCGGTGGGGTCGTATGCACAGAGATTATATCAAGGAGCACAACCCCATCCGCTTCAACGATCTTTGTCTCAGCAGCGAACTCTGGACATATCTGGCTGATCTAAACGAGCAGGCACAGAGCCGCCTTGAACTTATCATTGAGCAAATGAAAGCCGCTGAAGGTGTGACAGAGAGCATGAAGCAGCACGATCAGATGGCATGGGTTGGAGCCATGAACAGCATCCGTAATCGAGCCGAGGAGATAATTCTGAGTAAAATGATCTACGAGGAGGATGCGGTATGAGAATCCTTGAAGAATTTTGGTACGGCAATATCGAGCCAACCGAGTATGACACATCCTCTTGCAAAGAATATAAGAAACTGTTGGAGCTGATCTGCAGGAATGAGGAAAAGCTCAAAGTTACCATGACGGACGAGCAGAAAGAGCTGTTTGAGAAATACATGGATTGTGTGCGAGAATATCAAACCATCACGGATTGCTTGATATTTCAAAACGGCTTTAAGTTGGGTGCAAGAATGATGTTGGAAGTCATGGAAGAATAATTGAATATGCTATGGGACTTGTGTTCAACTTGGGCACAAGTCCCTTTTTAACTTCGACACAACCTGTGTCGAAGTTGGTTTCCACGACTTCGGTGCAAGTTGCGTAGAAGTTGAACGAGATAAAGATTACGGCACAGACACTTCTCGCCAACTTGTCGGGAAGTTGCTGCCTGTTATAAATATCCTATCGAATCATCCTAAAATTAAACATTTTGTGTCTTTTTCAGAAAACCTATTGTATTTTCATAAAATTGGGTGTATAATATTAAAAAAATAAAAACAGGGGAGCTTGTATGTGCAGGCTGAGAGGAAGTAACCGAACTTCGACCCTATAACCTGATGCGGATAATGCCGCCGTAGGAAGTCATACACAAGGATTTTTTACAGGAGGCATCCCAAAGGGATTGTCTCCTGTTTTTATTTTACAATTTCATACACGGGGAGCTTGTAGTACAGGCTGAGAGGAAGGTGTGGCCTTCGACCCATATACCTGATTTGGATAATGCCAACGTAGGGACTTTTGTGCGCGTCACGGGAAACTTCCAAATCGAAGGTTTCCCGTATTTTTATTTTCGGAGGTGCGATCGTGGTAAAAGTAAACGGAACAGAGCTGAATATTGCAGGAAAGACGATATCGGAGTATCTGTCAACAACCAACTATGATCCCAAGCGAATCGCAATAGAACGTAATGGCGACATCGTATTTAAGTCTCAGTATGACGTTGCCGTTCTTGAAGAAGGCGACAACTTGGAAATCGTTAGTTTTGTGGGAGGTGGTTGATTGGTCCCTTCTAAAAAAGAATGGGTGGATGCTTTAATTGATCGCCATGGCCCAACCCTTTACGAACGTTTTTCTTCCGCAACGGTTGCAGTCTGCGGCCTTGGCGGTCTGGGGTCGAATATTGCCAATGCTTTGGCAAGAGCAGGTATTGGTAAGCTGGTGCTGATTGATTTTGACCGTGTGGACATCACCAATCTGCACCGTCAGCAATACAAGGCAAATCAAATCGCTCTCTATAAGGCGGATGCTCTTGCGGAAAACCTGTCAGAGATTGCACCCTATACGGAAATCCAAACTGTGACGGCAAAGATCACAGAGGAGAATTTTGCAGATCTTCTAAAAGATGCAGATGTTGTGTGCGAAGCTTTCGACAATGCAGAATCCAAGGCGATGCTTGTAAACGGTGTTTTGGAGCAGTTGCCCCATTGCTATTTGGTTGCAGCTTCCGGTATGGCCGGTATGGATACGCCCAACACCATCAAAACAAGAAAAGTTATGAAACGATTTTACCTATGCGGTGATGAAGTCAGCGATGTGGCAGATACCATTGGGTTGGTAGCTCCTCGTGTTATGCTTTGCGCCGCACATCAGGCACACACTGTCCTGCGTATTCTCGCAGGCGAATATGAAGTATAAGAAAGAAGGATTTATTATGATGAACAACGATAAGCTCGTTATTGGCGGTCACGAATTTAACTCCCGTTTTATTCTGGGTTCCGGCAAGTATTCCATGAAGCTGATTGAATCTGCTATTAAAGACGCCGGTGCAGAAATTATTACCCTTGCGGTTCGCCGTGCAAACACCAAGGAGCATGAAAACATCCTGGACTATATTCCCGAAGGTATCACCCTTCTGCCCAACACCTCCGGTGCGAGAAACGCAGAGGAAGCCATTCGTATTGCCCGCCTTGCAAGAGAACTCGGCTGTGGTAATTTCGTGAAGGTGGAGATCATGCGTGATACCAAGTACCTCCTGCCCGACAATCAGGAAACCATTAAGGCTACCGAGATTCTTGCAAACGAAGGATTTGTTGTCATGCCTTATATGTACCCCGATCTGAACGCCGCCCGTGATATGGTCAATGCCGGTGCCGCTACCATTATGCCTTTGGCTTCTCCCATCGGTTCCAACAAGGGGCTGGCAACCAGAGAATTCATTCAAATTCTCATTGACGAAATTGATCTGCCCATTATCGTAGATGCCGGTATTGGCAGACCTTCTCAGGCTTGCGAAGCTATGGAAATGGGTGCAGCCGCTATTATGGCAAACACCGCTCTGGCAACAGCCGGTGATCTGCCGCTGATGGCATCTGCTTTCCGTCAAGCTATCGAAGCAGGTCGTAAAGCATATCTGTCCGGTCTCGGTCGTGTACTGACCCGTGGTGCTTCTGCCTCCGATCCTCTGACTGGCTTCCTGCGTGATTAAGGAGACGTGCTATGGAAAATCAATTCTTTGTAGATTCCGAGTATCTGTCCCCGGCTGCTCTGGAGAAAAAACACAGACTGGAAACAGACCCGTCCAGTCGTAAGAACCACATGGAATATTTACCGGGTATGGAGATCATTGAATCCGATGTTTGTCAGCAGGTACTGTCGCAGATGAATTCTTTTGATTATTCCATCTATACCGCCCGTGATGTTCGTGCTGCCCTTGACCACGAAACTTGTAGCGTTGAAGATTTCAAGGCTTTACTTTCTCCTGCGGCAGAGCCTTTTCTGGAAGAAATGGCACAGAAAGCTCGTATGGAGACAAGCAAGCACTTTGGCAATACCGTTTACTTATTTACCCCTCTGTACATTGCCAATTATTGCGAGAACTACTGCGTTTACTGTGGCTTCAACTGCTACAACCATATCAACCGCATGAAGCTGAACATGGAGCAGATCGAGCATGAAATGAAGGTCATCGCTGACTCCGGTATGGAAGAAATCCTGATCCTTACTGGTGAAAGCCGTGCACAAAGTGATGTGCAGTATATCGGTGAAGCCTGCAAGCTGGCAAGAAAGTATTTCCGCATGGTGGGTGTAGAAATTTACCCCGTCAATACCGATGAGTACCGCTATCTCCACGAATGCGGCGTGGACTATGTGACTGTGTTCCAGGAGACCTACGACACAGAGAAATATGAAACGCTCCATCTGTTTGGACACAAGCGTGTATGGCCCTATCGTTTTGACGCACAGGAACGAGCACTCCGTGGTGGTATGCGTGGTGTTGCTTTCTCTGCGCTTCTTGGGTTGTCCGATTTCAGGAAGGATGCTCTGGCAAGCGCACTTCATGTGTATTATCTGCAGCGCAAATATCCCCACGCGGAAATGTCGCTGTCTTGCCCGAGACTGCGTCCAATCATCAACAACGATAAGATCAATCCTCTTGATGTGGGTGAAAAACAACTTTGCCAGATTATCTGTGCCTATCGTATTTTCCTTCCCTTTGTAGGAATTACCGTATCTTCCCGTGAGAGCGCAGAGTTCAGAAACGGTATCGTGAAAATTGCCGCTACCAAGGTTTCCGCAGGTGTCTCTACCGGCATCGGCGACCACGAGAGCAAGTATACCGGCAAGGAAGACGACAGCGTCAAAGGCGATGAGCAGTTTGAAATTGATGACAACCGCAGCTTTGAAACCATGTACAAGGATATGTCTGGCGAAGGCTTGCAACCGGTTTTGAATGATTATGTGTATGTCTGATATTCTTTGTATCACCAACCGAAAGCTGTGCCGTGAAGATTTCCTAACGAGAATTGAGCGGATTGCAGCCTGTCATCCGGCAGGAATCATCCTCCGTGAAAAAGATATGAAACCAGAGGATTATAAGGAATTGGCAGCAGCGGTCATGGAAATCTGTGAGCATTATGGTGTGAAATGCATCCTGCATAGTTTCCCCGATGTTGCTATATCCCTTCATGCAGATGCCATTCATCTGCCGCTGCATCTTCTGAGGGAACTTTCGCAAGAACAAAAAACTCATTTTGAGGTTCTGGGCGCATCCTGTCATAGTGTGGAGGATGCATTGGAAGCACAGGCTTTGGGATGCACTTACATAACTGCCGGTCATGTGTTTGAGACAGATTGCAAAAAAGGTTTGCCCGGCAGAGGTCTGGACTTTCTGCGAAATGTATGTGCTGCTGTGGATATTCCTGTGTATGGAATCGGCGGGATCGATGCTGACAATATCGCCCTTGTGCGTGATGCGGGAGCCAACGGAGCTTGCTTGATGAGCAGGTTGATGGTAAGTGAAAATGTCACGGGGCTGATGAAAGACATGGAGGAATAAGATGAAATTCAATGAGAAAATGTTACTGCTGTACGCCGTAACAGACCAGGCTTGGGTCGGTAATCAGACCCTTTTGGAGCAGATCGAAGATGCGCTGAAAGGCGGAGCCACGATTGTTCAGCTTCGTGAAAAGAAGATGGATGAGAACAGCTTTGTTGAGGAAGCCATCCAGGTTCGTGATTTGTGCCACAAGTATCATGTGCCGCTGATTATCAACGATAATGTTGAGGTTGCTCTGAAAAGCGGAGCTGACGGTGTTCATGTGGGCATCGAGGATGCCCCCGTGGCAGAGATTCGCAAGCGTGTTTCCGCTGATTTTATCATCGGTGCTACTTGCAAAACCGTAGAGCAGGCGAAGATTGCGGAAGCTGCTGGTGCTGACTATATGGGTGTGGGCGCAGTATTTCCTTCTCCCACAAAAACCAATGCGGTTCGGATTACCAATGAGCAGCTTCGTGAGATTATCGCATCCGTATCCATTCCTGCTGTCGCCATTGGCGGCATCAGCTACGACAATGTCTGCGAGATTAAGGGCAGCTCTGTTTCTGGAGTCGCTGTCGTATCTGCCATTTTCGGTGCAGAGGATATTGAAAAAGCAACTGCGCTTCTGAAGGAGCGAGTAAAGACCGTGGTAAAAGAATGATGCAAGGCGTAATTTTCGACTTTGATGGAACGCTGTTCGATTCCATGTTCATATGGGACACCGCAGGTGAAGTATATCTGCGTTCTATCGGAAAGGAACCGGAAGCTGATTTGCAGAAGGTTCTAAAGCCAATGAGTCTGCTTCAATCTGCGCAGTACATTCGTGAGAAATATCAAATCCCGCTTTCCGTGGAGGACATCATGGACGGGGTAAACCGCACCGTGGAAGATTTCTATTTTCATACGGTTGAGCCGAAACCGGGTGTAATTACTTTCCTAGAAGAATTGCACCGCAGGAATATCAAGATGTGTATCGCAACTGCAACCGACCGCTATCAAGTGGAAGCAGCACTGCAACGATGTAATATGCTGCACTTCTTCTCTGAAATCCTCACTTGTACTGAAGTCGGAAGCGGTAAAGATAGACCGGATATATTCCGCAAAGCAATGGAGCATCTGCAAACGGATCGCAGTACCACCGTTGTCGTTGAGGATGCGTATCATGCTGTTTACACTGCAAAACAGGACGGCTTCTATGTTGTTGGTGTGCATGATTCGCACGAGAGCAGACAACAGGAGCTATTGCATCTTGCGGACGTGTATCTCTCGGACTATTTTGAACTGACAAGTTTTTGGAAGTTTGCTTCGGCTGAATAAGCCGACAGCTTCAAGCGGTAGATTGGGGGCACCACCTTATGCCGCTATATAAAACAATGCTGAAAAACGAAAGGAGTAAAAACTATGAAAATGAAAACAGCATTGACCATTGCAGGAAGTGACTGCAGTGGAGGCGCCGGTATTCAGGCAGATTTGAAAACAATGACCATGAATGGTGTTTATGCCATGAGTGCGATCACAGCACTAACGGCACAGAACACAACCGGCGTAAGAGCGATTCAAGAATCAACACCGGATTTCTTGAAACAACAAATTGATGCGGTATTCGAGGACATCTATCCCGATGCCGTGAAGATCGGCATGGTAGCATCCAGCGAGCTGATCCGTGTGATTGCGGACAGGCTGAGATATTACGATGCAAAGAATGTGGTCATTGACCCTGTAATGGTGGCGACCTCTGGTTCTGCTCTGATGAAAAATGATGCAGTACAGACCCTTATCGAAGAATTGCTGCCCGTCTCAACTCTCGTGACACCAAACATCCCAGAAGCCCAGGTTCTCTCCGGACTGACCATTGAAAGCAAGGAGGATATGATTGCTGCGGCAAAGCAAATCGGAGATAGCTATCATTGTGCCGTGCTTCTCAAAGGCGGTCACAGTATCAACGATGCAAACGATCTGCTTTACGCAAACGGAGAACTTGTTTGGTTTGAGGGCAAGCGCATCAATAACCCTAATACCCACGGCACAGGATGTACGCTTTCCAGTGCCATCGCAGCCAATCTTGCCAAGGGATTTACTCTTGCTGAATCTGTACAGAGAGCAAAAGATTATATCTCCGGTGCTTTGGCGGCAATGCTCGATCTTGGCGAAGGTTCCGGTCCGATGAATCACGCCTTTGACTTGCAGGGTGAGTACGCAAAGGAGGTGCGGTGAAATGGAAGAAAGACGCACTTCTGTTTTTGAGAACGGACTGATTTGGTTTGGAGCTGCGGTCTCCATCGCTGAAATCCTGACTGGTACATATTTCGCCCCTCTCGGATTCACAAAGGGCTTGCTTGCAATATTGATCGGTCACGTCATCGGTTGTGCCATGCTCTTCTTTGCCGGACTGATCGGCGGCAAAGTACGCAAAAGCGCAATGGAAACCGCCAAGATGAGCTTCGGCAGCAAAGGCACATTGCTGTTCTCTGTGCTAAATATTATTCAGCTTGTGGGCTGGACAGCTATTATGATTTATGACGGCGCACTGGCGGTAAACGGTATCTTTGATATTGGAAACTGGATTTGGTGTATCGTGATCGGTGCATTGATTGTACTTTGGATCATGATCGGTATTAAAAATCTCGGCAAAGTAAACACTGTGGCCATGGGAGCATTGTTTGTCCTGACGATCATTCTCAGCTTTGTGATTTTCGATAAAGGCAACGCATTGAATATCAGCGGCGAGGGCATGACTTTTGGTGCTGCCGTGGAGCTTTCTGTCGCTATGCCGCTGTCCTGGTTACCGCTGATCAGCGACTATACCAGAGAGGCAAAGAAGCCCGTCAAAGCTACGGCAGTCAGTGCTGTCACATACGGTGTGGTAAGTTGCTGGATGTACATTATCGGCATGGGCGCTGCCATCTTTACCGGCGAATCCGATATTGCTCAGATCATGGTGAAAGCTGGTCTTGGCATTGCAGGACTTCTGATTATCGTATTCTCTACTGTTACGACTACTTTCCTTGACGCATATTCCGCCGGTATCTCCAGTGAATCACTGTCAGTTAAGATCAACGGAAAGTGGGTTGCAGTCGCCGTAACCATAATCGGCACGGTCGGTGCGATCTTCCTGCCCCTTGCTGATATTACAGATTTCCTATATTTTATCGGTTCTGTGTTCGCACCGATGATCGCCATTCAGATTGCAGACTTCTTTATTCTGAAGCAGAATACGGGAACAAGCGCATTCAACATCCGCAATCTGATGATCTGGTTTGTGGGCTTTGTGGTTTACAGACTTCTGATGAGGGTAGATATTATTGTCGGAAACACTCTGCCCGATATGCTTATCACGATTGCGCTCTGTGCTGCAGTCAGCAAGATGAGAAGAAAAGACCAGAAATGAGATGAAGAAAATGAAACGCTGTATAATCGTCGGTGGTGCGGATATTAACAACTATGGTTTCATCCGTGACAAGCTATGTGCGGATGACTATGTAGTTTTCTGCGATAGCGGTTTGAAACATTTGGAGCAACTGCAAGCAAGGCCGAGTCTGATTGTCGGTGATTTCGATTCGCACGAGAATCCCCGCCTTGATGTAGAGACCATCATCCTTCCTTGTGAAAAAGACGATACCGATACCGTGTTTGCCGTCAAAGAAGCAATCAAAAGAGGTTTCGAGGACTTTCTTTTGATCGGTGTTGTCGGAGCAAGACTTGACCACACTCTTGGTAATGTCTCTATCCTGCTGTACCTCGATTCGCTCGGTAAGAAAGCTACAATCGTTGACGATTACTCGGAAATGGAGATCGTCTCTAACGAGCCGGTTTACGTCTGCGATCAGTATGCGTTCTTCTCTTTGCTGAATATCTCCGGCATTGCCAAAGGCATCACCATTGAAAACGCAAAATATCCTCTTAATAATGCCGAGATCACCTGCGAGTATCAGTATGGTGTGAGTAATGAGGTAACACCGGGAAAGAACGCAAAGATCACGGTCAAAGAAGGAAAACTGCTCCTTATAAAAGACAGAGTATAAAATCAAGGTGTCGCTTTTGTGTGAAGCGACACCTTTCTGTTATTTATTTAGTTCTTTGCGTTTTGCCCGTCTAACACGGTTGATATGCCGTTCGAAATCACCGTTGGAGATAAGTTCAGCTAACACGAACTGAATGCAAGTCGGAACCGTGCATGAGTAGAACCCTAATCGATCATCAAACGCTGAAACAAGGTGCTTTGGCAACACCATATATCCGACACGAAAGGACGGAGAGACGGTCATTGAAAAGGTATTCATATAAATTACATTGTCAGCAGATGTATGTGAAAATAATGTTTCCTCCGGTTTTTGAGAAAGTGAGAATTCCGATTCAAAATCATCTTCTATAATAAACCTTTCGCATTGTCCTGCCCAGCGTAAATATTCGTGTCTTTTGGATGCGGAAGCCGTGACTCCGCTGGGATAGCTTCGATAGGGGGAAATATGCAGTACGTCAGCGTGGCAATTTTGGAGCGCAACCGAATCGATACCGTCGTGGCCGAGGTGCAGTTTTTCAAGTTTTACACCGGAAGAGTTGTATACCTGTTCAATTTTTTTATAAGAAGGTGCTTCAATAGCATACACCATGTTTCTTCCCAACAGACCTACAATCAGATTGTACAGATATTCCGAGCCGGAGCCGATAATTATTTGCTTCAGTTCTGCATAGATTCCTCTGCTTCTGGCAAGGTAGCGGCTAATCGCCTCACGAAGCTCTGTGCATCCTGCGTTTGGTGAACGGTCAAGAATTGATTCGCCCAAATCGCTTATCACCTTACGCATCGTTTTAGCGAGAACTGAAAACGGGAATTCAATGGTGGTCGGATTTTCGTGGTGATGAGTGTAGTGTATCGGATGCCTTTCTTCGGCTGCAGAAGCTACAAAACCATCGTCAGCACGGAAGATAACGAAATAGCCGCTACGTTCCCGTGATTCTATATATCCTTCATCGCAAAGCAAGGCGTAGGCGTGCTCAATCGTCACAGTACTGACACCTATCTCGTCAGCAATTATTCTTTTAGATGGCAGCTTGCTGCCAGGGAGATAGATACCCTTAACAATATCATCACGCACCTGTTTGTATAGTTGAAGATAAGCGGGTACGTCGGTCACATTATCAATTACATACTTCATCTGGTTATATATAATTCTCCTTTTCTGACCATTTCAATATCATCAGAAGAATTATATAATATCATTAATGTTAAATCAAGGAGGGTGGACAAAGTGTCGCATAATCGTCAAAATAAAGTTGCAGTCATCAATGATTTCTGCGGCTTCGGGCGTTGCTCGCTTGCCGTTTCGCTTCCGATAATCTCTGCAATGAAGCTGCAGTGCTGTTCATTGCCAACCTCAATATTTTCAAATCATACGGGATATGACAGCTTTTTTTGCTCCGATTATACGGAGTATATGAACGCATATATTGACGAATGGTTAAAACTCAATTTGCGTTTTGACGGAATCCTAACTGGTTTTCTCGGATCACCTGAACAGATTGAAATCGTTAAACGATTTTTAGAAATATTCAAAACGAAAGAGAACTTTATTGTTATAGACCCTGTGATGGGAGACAACGGCAAACTATATCCCACCTACTCTCCGATTTTGGCAGAACGAATGAAATCACTTATTACATATGCAGACATTCTAACACCAAATCTCACCGAGGCTTGTATTCTTGCAGGGATAGAATATAGGGCTGATATAGATGAAAAACAACTGTATTCTCTGTGTGAAAAGATCAGCGAGTTGGGTCCGAAGAAGATTGTTGTTTCCGGTCTTGAGCGTGGAGATGATCTTGAAAACTATATTTACGAGGCTGAAAAGCCACCGGCTGTAATCAGAGAACACAAGGTAGGAATATGCCGAGCCGGTACAGGAGATGTATTCTCGTCTATGATCGTTGCGGATGCAGTAAAAGGAAAGTCGCTTGTCGATTCGGTTTGCCATGCCTCATCTTTTATCGCAAAAGCGTTACGCCGCACAGTTGAACTGAATATACCTCAACCAGATGGAATCTGTTTTGAGGAGTTTTTATCCGAAATATAACGAGAGGTGCTTAATGAAAAAGAATCAAATAAAGCTGATGTGTATCTCCGGGATTTTTACTGCACTGGTTTTTGTTGTAACAGCTTATCTTCATATTCCAACTTATAACGGGTATGTACATGTTGGTGATGGCTTCATTTTCCTTGCTGCATGTCTTTTGCCAATGCCATATTCTATTTTTGTGGGTGCAATCGGAGCAATGCTTGCTGATCTTCTCACCGGTTTTGCAATATGGGCACCCGGTTCCATGGTGATTAAGGCTTTGGTGGCAATGTTGTTTACTTGTAAAAGAAAGAAAATCATGGCACCAAGAAACACATTGATGCTTGTTCCTGCTGCTGTTATTTCGATTGCAGGCTATTATTTATATGAAGTTCTAATCACGGGTAGTTTTGTTGCGTCTCTTTCAGGAATACCTGGATCTACAATTCAAGCAGTTGCGAGTAGTCTTGTATTTGTGGTCACAGGACTTACAATGGATAAGTTTAATATAAAAGAAACGATGATGGAGGATTATAACCAATGATGACGATAACATACAAAGGTAGAAATGCAATCTATGTAAATATGACAAACAGATGTCCTTGTTCTTGCACGTTTTGTCTGAGACATAACAAAGACCATGTCTTTAATGCAGACTCCCTCTGGCTTGAAAGAGAACCAAGTGTAAAGGAAGTGTGTGACAGTATAGATGCGTGGGATCTATCCCAATACGACGAAGTTGTATTCTGTGGTTACGGTGAACCTATGGAGCGATTAGATGCGCTTTTGGAAGTAGCTGCTTACATAAAAGGCAAAGGCAATACGAAAATTCGCATCAACACAAACGGACTTGCGGACTTGATCTACGGAAAGAAAACAGCGCATAGACTGAAAGGTTTGATTGATACTGTCTCCATCAGCCTGAACGCAACCAATAAAGAGGATTACTTCAAGGTAGTTCGTCCCAAATTTGGAATTAAGTCCTATGATGCTATGCTTTCATTTACTAAAGATTGTGTCGAATATGTCCCCGAAGTCGTTATGACAGTTGTGGATGTTGTTACAACAAAAGAAGAGCAAGAGCTAAGCCGTAAGATCTGTGAATCTGTGGGAGCAACTTTACGTATAAGACCTTATGAAAGCAACTGAAAAAGAAGTGATATAGACGATTATTCCGAAATGGAGGTCGTATCTGACAAGCCGGTTTCCATCTGCGATCAGTATTCGTTTTTCTCTCTGTTGAATACTACCGGCTGCGCCAAAGGTATCACCATTACCAGAGCAAAGTATCCGCTGGTTGATGCAGAGATCTCTTGCGAATACCAGTACGGCGTAAGTAACGAAGTCTTACCCGGTGAAACAGCGACTGTATCGGTTAAATATGGGAAGCTGCTTTTAATAAAAATCCAAAATGAAAAAGTGAAAAAATTGATGAATCCCACTTCTGTCCAAGTTGGTCAGAAGTGGGACTTTTAACTTCCGACCAACTTGGTCGGAGGTGCGATTTGAAAATTCTGTCCACCTTGGGCAGAATTATTTTTTGTATTTTTTCTTGAAACGCTTCTAAAAATGCCTTTCTCGGCGGCTACCACTGGGAGAGAAAATTTTCTGAGATCACTCCCCCAAAATGCAAATCCAATCGGCTACCACTTGGAGAAACATTTTGAAAAATTGCAGACGAGGCACGCATAAAAAGCTTGGTTTCCCCGGCTACCATTTGAGAAGGACTATGGACAAAAAGCCTTTCTCATCGGCTACCATGTGGGAGATAAATAACCAACCATCTAAGTTGTGACACAAAACGCCCTGAAAAAACGGGTCAAAAAACATGTTAAGTAGGGTACGAATCTGAAAGTTTTTTCTGGAGGTATATGAAGAAAGTTTCCCAAAATCCGTTGATAATTCGCTCCTAAATGTCCTAACCAGTAGAGGGATCTTTTTCTGATCCCGTTGAAAACCGCTCTTTGAAATTCCGAATACAGTGAGAGACATTCAGAAACTTGACGGATAAGTGATGTATCTGTATAATGGTGGCACAACTAAATACCAATGTTCCACCATAGGTCGGTTTCATCCGACACGGTATCGGCACACCGGAAGTGCCGAACTGCTCCACCACGCCTTTGGTTCTGTTGGCGGGAGCTGTAGAAAGCAGAACCCGACTTTGAATTTTCAGAGCCGATTACATAGAACATCACTTTGAAGCGAGAGCCATGCTCCCGCCGATTTCTGATGCTCTGTGTAATCGGCTCTTTTTGTTTTTTCTACATCCAACAACTGAATGACCGTCTGAATGGGATACGACTTTGCGATGACATGAGCGAAGCAACGCCGGGGTGAGACTCCCGGGCAGGAACGACATTCGGGTAGAACGGCGAAAGCGTTTTTAACCCTTAGTTTACTAAGGGCGCACTTCTATACGGGTGTGTTCCACACCTCGTATGTGCGCTCTGCGAGGCCGACAGCCGACAACTGCGAAGTTGCGTCTGTTCTGCGTCACTCCGTTCCGAACAAGGGGCTGCACCCCTTGCGCTGCTATGCAGCTATCCCAGCGCCCTTGTGAGTACGAAACGATTTTTCAAATCATTCCGTCCCCACAAGGCTCAAAACATCACTACACAAAGGAGGTTCTATGGAATACACACCTAACCCTGAACTTGAAAAGCTCGAAATAGAAAAAGAGAAAAATGAGAAGAAGATCGAACAGATCAACCACAAAATCACCCAGCTGGAAAACCGACAGAAGTATTTCGAGGACGGCGAGCGCAAACGCCGAACTCACCGTCTCTGCACCATCGCAGGAACTTTGGAAAGCATCGCACCGGAGATCAAGGAACTGGACATCACCGAAGTGATGGAGTTGCTTGAGCACATCTTCCACAAAGAAGAAATACAGAAGTTAGTCCACCGCATGAAGATCAACCACGATTCAAGACTTAGACGAGCAAAGGAGGGATAAGTATCGCTTTATACCATTTCCATGTAGATCAGATCAAACGCAGCGAGGGACAATCGGTTGTAGCATCCGCCGCCTACCGGGCAGGTGAAAAACTGCACAGCGATTATTACGGTGAGGACAGCGACTACACCAACAAGGGTGGCGTGATTTATACAGAAATCTTTCTGCCACCTCATGCGCCACGAGAGTATGCAGACCGGGAAACTTTATGGAACGCAGTTGAGAAAGCAGAGAAAGGAAAGAAAGCGCAGCTTGCCTACAGCTTCGATATTGCCTTTCAGAACGAATTTACCCAGGAAGAGAATATCGCTCTTGCGAGGCAATTCCTCACCGAGCATTTTGTCAGCCGTGGCATGGTGGTGGACTTCGCCGTTCACGAACCGGAGAAAGAAGAAGGCGGCATCAACAACCCCCACTTCCACTTTCTGTGTCCTATCCGTCCCATCGAGCAAAACGGAAAATGGGGATTAAAGCAACAGCGAGAATACGTGCTTGATGAAAACGGCAACCGCATCCCAGACGGCAAAGGCGATTATGTGTTCAATGCCGTTCCCACTACCGATTGGGGTTCCGCTGAAACCTTGGAGTTCTGGCGTGAACAATGGGCGGTGATGTGCAATGCCAAGTTTGAAGAAAAAGGGTTGGATGTTCGCATCGACCACCGCAGTTATGAACGCCAGGGTGTAGAGCTTTTACCCACCCGACACGAAGGCCCCACCGTCCGAGCCATGGAGAAGAAGGGCATTAAGACCGAAAAGGGCGAGTTCAATCGCTGGATCAGAAGAACAAATACCTTTATCCGTGATCTGCGAAGAAAACTGTCGGCACTTCTTGAAAGTATTAAAGAAATCAAGGCAGAACTGGATAAGCCGCAATCCGATCCCGTCATCATTCCGTTGCAGAGATATTTTGATATGCGTAATGCCAAAGCCTATTCGCAGAAAGCAAAGGTCAGCAATCTGAAAGAACTGAACGCCATGGCGAACCATCTAAAAGCCAACGATATCTATACCATCGAAGATTTGGAAAACCGTGTATCAACACTGCGGGACACCGTGGATGAATTGAAAGCAACCATGGATGGAGAAACTGCCCGCATGAAAGAAATCCGCAAAGTGCCAGAATACCTTTCCGGCCTAAGAGATCTGAAACCGATTGTAGACGGCTTGCAGAAAATTAAGTTCGATAAGGCGAAGGCAAAGTACAAAGCTGAGCATGAACAGGAATTGAAGCAATATTACGCCGTGAGACGGAAGCTCTTGGAGGCATGTCCCGACGGCAAGTACGACCCCAGCCTTCTGGATAAGGAGTATACGGAGCTTGAACAGGCTCATACAGAAACCTATGCCAAGTTCAAAGCCATCCATGGGGAATACCAGCAGATTTATCATATCCAGTCCTGTGTGAACAAAGCACTTGGCAACACCGAGCAGACCCATCAGAAGAAAGATAATCGCAAGCAGGAGGAACGATGATTCCTTCCTTTCCCTTCGATTCATTTCATTCAAAAATCAGAAAGGACAATTTTTATGAGCGAACAAAAGAAAGCAAGAGACATGACACCGGAAGAGCTGAAGCAATGGCTCAGTTCCATGACCGTACCCGAAGATGATGAGATACCTTGCTACTACTTCTCCGCATCCGACCCGTATCTGAAGCACGAACCGATAGCGGCAGATCATCCACGTCGCAACATTCGTTTCGATGAATACGGAAATATCGTGGTCAAAAACATTTCTGCCTACTGGATACCGGAACTGACCGTCACCGAAGAAATCAGCGGCACAATTTACACCGTAACCGGCAGTTATGAGGGTGAGGACAGCTTCATCCGCAAGTTGGAGCGTATCACATCGAGAAAGTTTACAAATCAGTTAGGGGGACATCAATGACAGATATTCAGAAGTTTGATATAATAGAGACAGCCAATCCTGTACTGACAGTTGCTCCGATTGAGGAGGAAACAGAAATGTTAGGAGCAACAGACAAAATTACCGCCCTTTATTGCAGACTGTCTGTTGAGGATTTGAAGGAAGGGAAAAACGGCGAAAAGGCTGACGAGTCGAATTCGATACAAACGCAAAAAATGATCCTGCTGCAATACGCAAAGCAGAATCATTTCCCGAATCCCACATTCTTTGTAGATGACGGTTACAGCGGTGTTGACTTCGATAATCGTCCCGGTTTTCAGCAGATGCTCGCAGAGGTCAAAACAGGTCGTGTGGGTACGATCATCACCAAAGATCTGTCGAGACTTGGACGAAATTCTGCAATGACCAGCCTGTATATCAACATCGTATTCCCGAAAAACGGTGTTCGATATATCGCCATCAATGACCACTTCGATTCCATCGACATGAACAGCACCGAGTGCGACATGGCGGGTATCAAAAACTGGTTCAATGAGTTTTTCGCCAAAGATACCAGTCGCAAAATCCGTGCTGTACAAAAAGCAAAGGGCGAACGTGGCGTACCGCTGACCACCAATGTTCCGTATGGGTATGTAAAGGACAAAGAGAATCCGCAGACATGGCTGATTGACCCCGAAGCGGCATCCGTCGTGAAGCGTATCTTCGATATGTGTATGAACGGACGAGGCCCTTCGCAGATTGCCAATCAGCTAAAGGCAGACGGTGTTCTAACTCCTACCGCCTACAAGGACAGCCAGGGCATCAAGAGTCCCAACACCGCACCCGAAAACCCTTGCGGATGGAACGCAAGCACAGTAGTTCATATTCTGGAGCGTAAGGAGTACACAGGTTGTACGGTCAACTTCAAGACCTACACCAATTCCATTTGGGACAAAAAGCAAAGGGACAATCCCATTGAAAAGCAAGCCGTCTTTGAGAACACCCACGAAGCCATTATCGAAAATGATGTTTTTGAGAAAGTACAGATCATTCGCCAGCAGAGACAGCGCAAAACCAAGTCGGGATGCACAAGTACCTTTTCCGGTTTGGTGTACTGTGCCGATTGCGGTGAGAAGCTGTACTACGGAGCCACCAACAACGGCAAGCGTGAGGGCGCATTCTTCGATTGTTCGCTTCATTGGAAGCACAAAGACAAGTGCGGAACACACTTCATCCGTGAATCCGTATTGGAACGAATGGTGCTGAAACACATCCAGTTGGTCATGGGGTATATTCTCAGATACCGTCAGCATTTCATCTTCGTAATGGAACAACAGCTCCAGTTGGAATCGGCAGAAAAGCTGCAGACGAGCCGTAAGCAGCTTGAACGTAACGAACGCCGCATAGCTGAACTGAAAAGGTTGTTCATCAAGATTTATGAGGATAACGCCAAGGGCAATCTGAGTGATGAACGCTATGAGATGATGAGCCAAAACTACGAAGCGGAACAGAAACAGCTTGAAGCAGAGGTTGTCGCTCTGCGACAAGAAATTGAAGTACAGGAAAGACAGAACGAAAATATTGAAAGGTTCATCCAAACAGCAGATAAGTACGTGGACATCGAAGAAATCGACCCGTGTATGCTGCGAGAGCTGATAAAGGCGATCTATGTGGAAGCACCGGACAAGTCCAGCGGCAAGCGCAGACAGAAGATCCACATCGAATATGACGGAATCGGCTTTGTCCCTTTGGAAGAACTTGCGAAAAAGGAAACGGCGTGACCGAAGTCACGCCGTCCCTTGAAAACAGTCGTTTTCAAGCATTTTTCAAAATAACTGTTTTACGAAGCCCCGTGTATGAATAATTCGGTTTTTTGGCAAAGCAGATGCTAAGGCGCCTGTACGCCCGTTAGTTCCGGTGTACTTATAGCTCAACGGCTTACTCATCTCGCCCGCCTCCTTTCGAAGGCCGACGCGGTGTGGCTGGGGTAAGCAACTACCTTTATGCCCCGGTCGATCAGACTATCAAAGCAGGGATAGTTTGCGGAGCCGTAAATGAGAATGGTATGCGGCTTGCTGATTATGTAGCCGCAGACTTATCAGCCTGCGGCTACAACATTTTCAGTCACTCTTTATTTGCCTCAAGTTCTTGGAAACAGTGCTCGGACAATTCGCCTGTTGAATCTAAGATACATAAAGATACCAAATCACCTTGCTCGGACAATTCCCATACGACATTTTCTGATGCAATACAGTCGTGCGGAACATTATCAGACACAACGACTTTAACGGCGTTTTCAAAAATCTCGCAACGAAAAACCCGAGAATCTGTTTCACCATGATTTTCGACTAAAATATCGCCGTTTCTATGCTCGTTTGGAACACAATACATTTCCGATATCCTATAATATTCTTCGCAAATCAGAAGTGTAATACGGCAAATAATCGTATCCTTATCGTCTAAGGCGAGCTCAAGTAAAGAGCGATCACCTTTGCGAATGTTGTAATACGCTGTTGCTTGACATTCTTTTTCGGTTCTGAGTTGTACCGGAATATAGTCAGCATTATTTATTGCTCGCTTAATACATTTGTTGCAATACTTCATAATCAATCCTCCTATTTTTTCAAAAGTGCATGAATAACTGCATCGTAAGACTCGCCATTTCTTGCTTTATTGATGATGAAATCCCAGTTCCCGTGGTGAAGGATTCTCCTGTATGATACACCATTCTTCGTTACAGCACCTAACGATTGCTGCATGTCATAAAGCATAATTTGCGCAACTAGTTTTGTGCTTTCTTGCGAATGTCCTGTGTTTGTCTGTTTGATGAGGTATTCAGCCATGTGTTCTGTCGCGTTTCCGTGAACCCATAGTGTTTCGCCGTCAGTTTTTATAATAAACGAACGTGGAAGCGTTGTTCCGGGATAGTTCGGTTGAGTTGGTGTAATGTCGTTCCATACTCCTGCCGAACTGCCTTTAGTGCCGGAAAAATAACCGCTGCTGCTCTTGCTCATCTCGCCCGCCTCCTTTCGAAGGCCGAGGCGGTGTGGCTGGGGTAGGATACTACCTTGACGCCCTGATCGATAAGTTTGTCAAAGCAGGGATAGCTCGCGGAGCCGTAAACAAGAATGGTGTGCGGCTTGCGAACGCGGACGAGCTCTTCCAGTCCTTCTTCGAACCGTTTCCGATCAATGAGCTTCTTCGGGCTGCCGCCTGCGGTGCCGATGCAAACGATACTGCTGTCGGAAATGCCGTCGAAGCAGTAGCGCCAGGACTCGGGCGTTCCCCAGCGAACGTTGTTAATGACGGCAATACCGTTCTTGCCAAGCCAGTATCCGAGCACACGCATCCGATAAGTATTGTAAACCTTTATCGGTTCCGGGAAGTCCTGATAGGTGGAAAAGTCCGGCGTTATGATGCCCGCAAAACGACGGAGCACTTTTAAGGCAAATTTGCAGTCGTGCCAGATTCCGCGCGGTCCATCGAACTTGTAATCATCAATAAACCAGCAGACGAACGCATTGCAAAAAAAGGAATCATCTTTTCTTGCGAGCGCATTTCTGTATAACCGCTTCGCTTCATCCCAAGTAATGATCGCCTCAGGGACTTCCAACGCAGTTGTCGGACAGAATGGAATGTCGTTCGTGCTGAATACTGCGCCTTCACACATAAAAGCATTCCAGATGTCCTTACAGCCTGTCCTTATTTTCATTATATCAATTGAACCTCCATAATTCAAGGATAAACTCGCGGCAGCCTGAACTTTTGTTTAACCAAATTACCGTTGTTTTCGCTTTCAATTCTACACCGTTTATGCTATAATTTGAAGCGTATTTGAATGCCAATATTCAGAAAGGACTATGGTAAATATGGGCTCTAAATTACATAATTCTTGTAGCGCTAACGAATCGCTGAGATCAAATCTTCAGAAAACGAGAAAAAAGAAGGGCTATAAAACGCAGGAAGCTTTTGCTGAGGCATTGGATGTTTCGGTTGAAACTGTAAGAAACTGGGAGCAAGGGCGCGCTCTTCCGGAATTAGGAACACTTTTCCGCATCTGTACGCTTTTGGATTGCGATGTTGACTATCTGATTGGCAGGCTGGATGTTCCAACGCATGATCTTGCTTTTATCCAATCACAAACACGTTTGTCGGAAGCTGCAATAGAGAAACTGATTCGCATTGCCTCTCGTGACAGAGCAACCGGAAACAGCAAGATGCTTTCAAGATTCATTGAAAACGACAACTTCGAATATCTGATTGCACTGCTGAACTCAAACGCCGGAGAAAGCGAAAAAGCCTTTAGTGCAAGGAACGCATATCTGCAAATTAATAATCAGGCGATTGTTCGATATGAACGCGATAGGGTTTTTCACGAGATAGCGCAAGAGCTGGAGGTTTACGCTGAGCCGGCATCCAATGAACGGATACTGTATATTTTGGCTTACAATCTTTTCCATGAAGGACGCTTCACCGAACAACAACTGCAGGACATTATCGAGCATTATGACAATGGCGATTTTGACTATGTGCCTCAGGGATGGAGCTATAAGAATAATGAGGCGGAAAATGACTGATAATGCTAATTAAAAAATAGCCGGGTTTTTCCCGACTATTTTTCATGCCAACACGATCTCCCTAATAACTATTTCCTCCGCCCTTGCCCTGCAAGAGTTCATAGCCTGCGCCCAGCCGAGTTGATCGCGGGCTTTGAGCTGCTCGGTTACGCCTTCGGCTTGGGCGAGCTGGGCCGTGATAAGCTCGATCTGTTCAACCGCTTGGCGATTTATCTCGCGAAGATGATCGTTTAGCTCAAGCTTCAGGCAAAGGATCGAATAGTACGCCTTGCGATGCTCCTTGAGGTAGCGTCTTCGCATCCGACCAAAGCGGCCTATGTCCTCATCGGACTGTTCGGGAAGAGTGAGAACAGGGTAGAGGTAGTCTCCACGCTTGGTGTAGGTGATTTCCATAAGAAAATGCCTCCTTATTTGTGATGATTAAAGCATAACAGATATAGTGAGCATTGTCGAATGTGCGGAAGGTCAAATTGCATTAACACCTTTGCAATGGACTTAGCTGCACCCGGTTTTTCTGCTATGACTAAGATCAAAAAAAGCACCTCTTGGGAAAAATGTGTAATTCAAGCTTTGATAATCTCGGAAGATTGTGTTTTGCTTGCATTAGCATGCTTTTTGCAAACGGAAATGCTATAAGTAAGAGTATTGCTGCTGAAAGTTCAGAATTCATTGTTTAGAGTGA
>Ga0256404_1000734_pt1 | contig 84143 bp, 74 predicted proteins | sample RumenRJG_01DNA_FD_185990 | JGI IMG/M metagenome (GOLD analysis project Ga0256404, IMG submission 185990) | Bovine rumen microbial communities from Lethbridge, Alberta, Canada - RJG_01 | ecosystem: Host-associated > Mammals > Digestive system > Stomach > Rumen | place: Canada: Alberta | collected...
CCCAAGGAACTATCTGAACGCCCTCTTCACCTCCTTCCATATCGTATTGTCGAGGACGTGCGCATAACCCTGTGTTGTTCCGATGTAGCTGTGCCCGAGGATCTGCTGGATGGTTGTGATGGGGACACCCCGGTGTATGAGGATCGTGGCGCATGTAACTCGTCCGCAGTGGAATGAGATATGCTTGCGTATGTGCATCCTTCTGGTGAGCCTTCTCAGTATGGCATTACACCGGGAGTTGGCGGGCAGTCCTGGGAACAGCAGGCCGCGTGTTGTGACGAGATCCCTGGCCTTTCCGCCGAAGATCATCGACAGCGGTATGCGTGCGACCTTCTTCGTCTTGTGCATTCTCTTGGCGAGCCATTTCTGCTTCCCGACCGTCTTGATGTCCGAGTAGTGTACCTCCCTTATGTCCGAGTAGCGCAGCCCCGTATAGCATGAGAACAGGAACGCCCTTGCCACCAGTACCTCTTCATCTGTGCCTTCGTCCATGTGCTGCTCCCATTTCCTGAGGTTCCTCTCTGACAGAGCCTGTTTTGATGTCGGTTCGGATCTCGCGTGCCATTTGCGGAACGGGTCTGCGGCAAGCCTGTCCTCCTCGATGGCCACGTTGACGTACCTGCGGAAGATCTTCATGAGCTTCGTGACGGTGTTCTGCTTCAGGTTCATCCCGGAGAGGTAGGACTCGAAGCTGGCAACGAGCGCTGGTGACAGATCCTCGAACGTCATGTCTTCATTGAACGTCCTGAGGTGCCTCAGGCAGTTGCGGTGGTTCTCCTTCGTCCCGTCCGACACCAGGGCGGCATCTATGGCCTTCCCCATCCATGTGCACCACTTCCCTGACGGTTCCCCCATGACTGTCGGACGGTTCGGTACAGCCCCTCCGAAATGCCTGCTCTGGTACTCGTTGCCTATCTGGATCTGCACGAAGGCAGTCCTGTCGCCTATGGCACCGGCGATCATGTCGAAAATCTCACTAATATCCATAACCTCTTCTTTTTATAGTAAATATTGATTGTTTATGGGGGAAAAGTGCTATCTTTGTAGGAGATACGGGGGCGTGTAAAAGTAAAGCCCCCAGCCTGTTAATATAGACGCCAATCATTTATTAACAACGACACCGCAATAGTGCACGACCGGGGGCATAGACCCTTCATCGCACTATTGCGGCATTTTTATATATGTCGGAATAAATGATTGGCTGTGCAAAGATATACAAAAAATCGGAAATGACGTACTACGAGATAATAAAATTGAGCAAAGAACCTATCGACAGGCTGATTTCCGCGGGATTCAGGCTCGGGGACTGCCGGTACCTGCCGCTTTACGAGGACTACAGGAGGATGCGCGAGGCAGGTGACAAGATGACCTACATCGTGTCGTTTCTCCACGACAGGTACAATGTAAGCGAGCGCAAGATATACGACCTTGTGAAGCAGTTCGGGAGCCACTGCACGATCGGTGCAGTGTGATTGGCGGGAAACCTTCTCCCGTCTCGCCTGGAATGGCGACCTTTGCAGGGAAATCACATCATAACACCGTTTGACAATGAACAAATACTATCAGATCCTGGGCAGGATTCTCGAGAACGGGAAGGCCCAGACCAACAGGAAAGGAAACATCCGCTACCTCCTCAACGAGCAGCTGTCACTGACCCCTGCAGACCTTCTCGACATCTTCGAGAGCCACGGCATAGCGAGGAAGAAGCTGAAGAACGAGCTGCAGCTGTTCATGCAGGGGGAGCGCAACGTGGAAAGATACCGCGACGTGGGAATCAACTGGTGGGACTACTGCGGTAGCGTGCTGGTGAACAGCTACCCGACCTACTTCGAGAAGCTGCCCCCGCTCATAGCGAAGATAAACCGTGAGAAGCGCAACAGCAAGAACTACGTGCTGTTCCTTGGCGAGACCAACGCCGAGAGCAACCAGGCACCGTGCCTGAGCCTTGTGCAGTTCCAGATCGACGACGGGGAGCTTGTCGTGTCGGCCTACCAGCGCAGCAGCGACGCGAACCTCGGGCTCCCTGCAGACATCTACCATCTCTACCTGATGGCACGGCAGATAGATCTCCCGTTGAAAAGCATAACGCTGAACCTCGGGAACGTGCATATATACGAGAACAACATAGAGCGTACCGTGCAGCTGCTCGGAGGCGACGAGAACGTGAGGTTCGACCTGAACGTATGAGATAATCGTGACGGCAAGCGAAAAAAACACATTCTATATGAATGTGGTATGGAAATTTTTTGTTATTTTTGTGGCGACAACAACGCATAAACTAAACTTTGAGGAAATGGAAGAACTTACAGGGCAGCTCGTGTCGCTGCTATTCATCGTCGCAGGCATGATGGTCACACCCCTGATCTTCATCTCGCTCGACTTCTGGTCCGGCATCAGGAAGGCGAAAAAAAGAGGTGAGAAGATCATGTCGAACAAAATGAAGAGGACTATGGACAAGGTGTCGAAGTACTACAACTCGATACTGGCCATGCTGGTCCTCGACTGTATCCAGATGGCGGGATTCATATACTGGCACCTCTACTTCGGAGGAGTGGCCTACACGTTCCCCGTCTTCACGCTGCTCGCGATACTCTTCGTCGCAGCCGTAGAAATTAAATCTATCTACGAGCCTGCTGACGCCAAGGAGAGTGCCGAGATGCACGCGGTCACTGAACTTGCACAGCAGATCATCGCCAACAAGGGCGACACTGCGAAGCTCGCTGAAATCATCGGGAATTATCTTAACAAGTCGTAGCTATGAGAGTCGAGAGGAGCGACCTGCTGAAGCTGTGTCCTTCCTACCCGTCGGACAGGCTTGAAGACGACCTGCGCGTTCTCAACGAGTGGGCCCCGAGGTTCGGGATCACCACCGCGCTGAGGATGGCGCACTTCCTTGCCCAGATCGCCCATGAGTCGGGAGGATTCAAGTACGTCGAGGAGATCGCGAGCGGTGCCGCCTACGATACAGGGCACCTCGCTGAAAAGCTCGGCAACACCCCCGAGAAGGACGGTGACGGGCAGAAATACAAGGGCCGCGGCTATATACAGATCACCGGGAAGGCGAACTACAAGGCGTACCGTGACAGTGGTTTCTGCAACGGTGACGTTGTGGCGCACCCCGAGTGGCTTCGTAACTCACCTGGCCGGATGAAGTCGGCGATGTGGTACTGGTGGAGCCACGGATGCAACGCCCTGGCAGACAGGGATGACGTCCGGAAGATCACCCAGCGCATCAACGGCGGACTGAACGGCCTTGCTAACAGACAGTACTATTTGAGGAGAATGAAAAGGATTTGGTATCTATGAGAAAGATATTGACAATGGCAATGGTTGTGCTCTTCGCATTGACGGGGTGCAACCGTGCACTGAAGAAGGAGATCGAGAGCCTTCGCGAGGAACTTGCAAGACAGCAGCAGTACGTTCCCCTGCAGAGGGACACCATCCGTGACTCGGTCGAGGTGATCACACAGCATGTGAGGGAGGTGGAGAAGATCAAGGAAGTCCTGAGCAAGGAGGACAAGCAGCTGATCAAGGATCTCGGCATGAAGGTCTCCCAGCTCGAGTCCCTGCAGAAGACGGGGATCGAGACGAAGGACACCGTGTTCCTGGAGAAGAAGGACAGCACCGAGAACTCCCCGCTGGTGTATCACGATGCCTGGACCGATATAGAATACCTGAACAGGAAGCTGACCTATTCGATGCGTGACTCGCTCGCCATCGCACTGGAGAGGGAGTACAAGCACAGGTTCCTCTTCATCAAGTGGGGAACGAAGGGTTATGACGTGAAGGTCGCCAACTTCAACCCCCACAGCTCAATACGCTATAATACCTTCGTGAAGAAGGGCCGCAAATAGCTTTATGCTTCATGGATTTCATAAGTTTGATATTGATTGTAAGTTATTTAGGTTTTGAGTTTTTACCGGCTGGCGAGCCGTGGAATCCCATCTTTTTAAGTTTATTAGTTTTCATAATAGTTAGTAGTTTGATAAAAATAGTTTTTTCGTTGCCCGTCAGTCCGTGAGGATAGGCGGGTTTTTCCGGGAAAGTTTGGTGATATGACATATTTTGCCTACCTTTGCAGTGTTGTTGTGGGTATCCACGTTTTCAGGGGAGTCATGGTGCATCGTGCCATGGCTTCTTTTTTTTATATCTTCCCGTACAGCACCCAGTCCATCACCCTGCGGTTCGCCTCGTCGACCTTCGCAATACTCTTGTCGATGTAGATCGCCGTCGTACGGTTCCCGTGGCCGTGGCCGAGTGCGGCAGCTATCGTCTCGTCGGGGATCTCCAGGGAATATGCTATGGTCGCCCATGTATGGCGCGCCCAGTACACGCTGAGCCCCGGGAACGCTGACACGTGCCTCGTGTGGTAGCGGTGCTTGTTGCTCCGAGGCTTCCACTGGGGGTTCTCCACCTTCTCCTTGGTACCGATTGACTTCAGCCCCCTGTCGCACTTGCATGTGAAGTTGTGGTAGTTCGTCCTTCCCTCGCCGAAGTTCACGAGCAGATCCTTCCCTTTGTACCTCTCCAGGAGCTCCGCCGTTTCGGGCTCGACCTTTATGTTGTAGATTCTCCCTGTCTTCGAGCGCTGGTATATGAGCCTCCCGTCACGGTAGTCGCTATGGGTGCACGACAGCAGGTCGACGGTGTTGATGCCGATGAGCAGGAACGTGAGCTTGAAGTAGTCGACGTAGCGCTGTTGCCACGGGTCCACTGGATAGGAGAACAGCTCCCTCAGGTGCTCCACCGTCAGGCTGCGCTTGACAGTCTCCTCGGGTGCCATGTCGAACTTCCTCAGCGGGTAGTTCTGCGTGATCCCGTTGTCGATTGCGTCGTTGAAGACCGCACGGATGTTGCGGAAGTGTATGTTCCTGGAGTTCTTGCCGAGCCCCTCGGCGATGAGGTGCTGAGCGAACCTGCCGAGCCATTCCTTGGTGATCATGTCGAAGGTGAGCGTCTGCAGGCTGGAGTCGAACTCCCTAAGTTTCTTCAATGTACCCGCGTACAGGTCGCGCGTGCGTGCGGCTGTGCGGCTCATGGCGAACCTCTCGAATCGGCTGGCGAACAGGTCGGCCCTCTCCGAGTCGGGATCTATGCGCTCCGACACGATATTCTTGATCTGCACGGCCGTCAGTCCCGCGAGCTTCCCCGAGGCGGTGAGCGACATGATCAGGTTGTCGATCTCCGTCTTGCGGTTCTCCAGGTAGGCGTTGATGGTCCTCTTGTTGGGATGGTCGGTTACCTTCTGCGTGACGCTGTTCCACTGCGACGGGAGCACGGAGATCCCAAGCGGGATGTACGCAGCAACACCCTTCTTGGTGATGCAGAGCTTCAGGGGCTGCGGCTTGCCTGCCTCCTTGTGCCGCCTGTCGAGGTAGAATCTTGTTGTTGTCACGAGTTATTCACGAGTATTTCACGAGTATTTCACGAGTTTTTTGGCACAAAACGGCCAAATCCGGTCGAAAATGGAACAAAGTACGTCAGCTGGGAAACACGTGAAAACCGTTGTATTTAGCGGAGAGAACAGGATTCGAACCTGCGAACCGGTTTTGCCGGTTACACGCTTTCCAGGCGTGCCTCTTCAACCACTCGAGCACCTCTCCAAAAAGACGAGTGCAAAGGTACGATAAATAATTAAGAATGAAGAAAAGGAGATGAAGAATTATGACATGTGGAGAGTGTTTTATTAAAGATTAACAGTTATTACGTTCATTCCTTCTCGTTTCTTTGTACCTTTAACTCCGTTGAAAGTACTCCCGTTCGGAAAAACTCAAAATACTTTTGGTTTTTCGCTCACTTATTTGTACCTTTGCCCCAATTTAATTCATACAGGAAATGAGAAAGCTTTTTATCATGCTTTTCTGCATGCTTACCGTGACGGCCCAAATGCTGGAAGCAAAGGTTCTGCAGAATGTATATGCCCGTAAGATAACTTCGTTGAACGGGGAGTGGCAGACTATCATCGACCCCTTTGATGCGGGATATTACGACTATAGAATGAATGCCTCACCCAACGGCTTCTTCAAAGACCAGAAACCGCAGTCGAAAGGCGACCATGTGGAATACGACTTCTCTGAGAAGGAAACGCTGAAGGTGCCGGGCGACTGGAATACACAGCGACCAGAACTGCTGTTCTACGAGGGAAGTGTGTGGTATAAGAAAACCTTCAAGTATAACCTGAAGAAGGACCGTCTGCTCTATCTCTATTTCGGCGCTTCGAACTACCAGACGGATGTCTATCTCAATGGGGAGAAGATAGGAACACATATCGGTGGCTTCACTCCTTTCAACTTCGATATCACGGATAAGGTGAAGAAGGGCGATAACTTCATCGTGGTGAGAGTGAACAATAACCGTCATGCTGAAGGTGTGCCTACACTGAACAGCGACTGGTGGAACTATGGTGGTATTACCCGAGACGTGATGCTGGTGGAAACACCAATGGCACATGTCGATGATTATGAGATTCGTCTGCAGGAGGGTTCATACGAGAAGATTCTGGTGAAGGCACGACTGAACCTCGCAGTGGCTGGGGTGAAGATCGAGGTGAACATCCCTGAGCTGAGCATCTTCGAACGGATAACCACCAATCAGAGTGGTGTGGCGCAGATTGTGCTGGATGCAGATCCCGAACTGTGGACGCCCGATCGCCCTAAATTATATAATGTGGAACTGGTTTGCGAAGGCGAACACTTGAAAGACGAAATCGGATTCCGACATATTGAAACCTCCGGAAAGAAGATTCTGCTGAACGGAAAACAGGTATTCCTTCGTGGTATCAGTATTCATGAGGAGGCTCCTTTCCGTTCAGGACGATGCGCCACAGAACAAGATGACAGCGTACTGATTGAATGGGCGAAGTTCTTAGGATGTAACTTTATCCGTCTGGCTCACTATCCGCATAACGAACAGATGGTGCGCATGGCCGAGAAAGAGGGCTTGATGGTGTGGAGTGAGATACCTGTATATTGGACAATCCAATGGGATAACCAGGAAACCTATAACAATGCCTACCGACAGCTTACTGATAACGTCCAGCGCGACCATAACCGCTGTGCCATTATTGTATGGAGTGTGGCCAATGAAACTCCACGGGGAAAGGCTCGCGATCATTTCCTGACGGGTCTTGTTCAAAGAGCTCGCGAGCTGGATAACGACCGTTTGGTCAGCATGGCCATGGAAACGGAAACACATGATAATATCTCTACCGTGGAGGATAACCTCAGTGATCTGGTGGATATCCTCAGTTTCAACAACTATCTGGGATGGTATGGTGGAAAACCGTCTGACTGTGAGCGCCGTAAGTGGTTCTTTGATCAGGACAAGCCCGTGGTGGTGAGCGAGTTCGGTGCTGGCGCTGTGGCTGGTCGCTTTGGTGATAAGGATGAGAAGTGGACCGAGGAATATCAGGCTGAGGTGTATCGGCAGACACTGAAGATGTACGACAAGATCTCGAACTTCGCAGGCTGTACACCGTGGATCCTCATGGATTTCCGTTCGCCGCGCCGACAGCTTCATGGCACACAGGATTTCTTCAACCGCAAGGGAATCGTTTCCGACAAGGGTAGAACCAAGCAGGCGTTCTATGTCTTGCAGGACTTCTACAAGAAGAAAGGTGCGTTCAAAAACCTGAAAAAACAATAGAAGTAACCGTCCGAAAGGCGCGGACGAATTCATTTCCCACTTTTTCCCAACATGGGAACAATTTATTCCCACGTTGGGAACAATTTATTCCCACGTTGGGAACATTTTATTCCCACGTTGGGAACTTTTTATTCCCATGTTGGGAATAATTGCTTTCCAGCCTATCATCAGGAAGTTTGTAACGGGCAAACTCATTTTTTTGTTTTTTTTTGCACTCTTCCGTGCAGTATTTTGTATATTTGCAGTTTAGAAGGTAAAAGAGATACAAGTATGAAAAAGTTTTTATATCTGATAGGGTTGATGACCTGTATGTGTCTGATGGCCACCTCGTGCAAAAGTGAAGACGAGGATGATGGTTCTAAAAATAATGTTGATGTATCGGCATTCACGATGTCCAGCTTGTTAAGACACGGAGAACACCCAGGCTATTGGGTGGTTAATGGCATTCCTGCAGATAGCTGCATAATGAGCTATGATGGGGAAGTCTTCTCCTTTCCCAGTCTTCCCATTGAGGCAGTATTGAAGGTTTTGGAACTGTATAGGGATGGACTAAGCATGGTGGAATTCGAATCTTTCCGGTATCTTACTGCACAAGGTATCAATGAGTATCAGGTGGAGGCAGATCCATTGGTTCTTCTTCCTGTCCTGATAGGTTACTCAGAGGCGAATCTTTATTTTAATAGCTTTGTACAGCATGTCAGTATGATTCCACCATCAGGTTATGAGGAAGACTATTCAGCTATGTATTATTTGTTTGTAGTCGATAATGGGGAAGAAAAGATACCGTTCAGTATGGTGTTTGATCGTGACACCTATGGCATTTATAATGCAGGAAAGAAATCACAGGTTATAAAACTATACATTAAAGAAATCACCTTCCTTCTGCCAAATAGAAATGAAATCACGGTAAGCTTAAACCCGATGATGGAGTTGGCATTCATCTCTAACGACTGATAGTGGAGACAGAGAAACAGTTATTGTACGAGATAAAGAACGGGGAGCGCGGAGCGCAGCGGAGGCTGTATGAGCGCTTTGCTGGCTATCTGATGGCGGTGTGCCTGCGGTATCTTACCGACAGGGAGGCCGCAGAGGATGTGCTGCAAGACTGTTTCGTCAAGATACTTACCGCTGTCAACCACTTTGAATATCGCGGAGAGGGATCACTGAAGGCTTGGATGACAAGGGTGGTGGTGAACGAATCGCTGTCGTACCTGAAACGGAATGAACGGTTCACCCTAAGCGATGAGATTCCCGATGAGGTGGAAGAGGAGGCACCCGACATAGGCACTGTGCCGCTGGAGCTGATGCAAAGACTGATTGAGGAATTACCAACAGGTTATAGGGCGGTGTTTAACCTCTATGTGTTCGAACAACTGAGTCATAAGGAAATAGCCGAAGAGTTAGGCATCAAAGAGAAATCATCATCTTCACAGTTCTTACGAGCAAGGATGATACTGGCAAAGAAAATTAAGGATTACATCAAACAACAAACAAAATGAACGAGAAAGAGTGGACATCAGAGCTTCGCAAGCGGATGGCAGACTACCAAGAGCCTGTCAACGACGAGCTGTGGGAGCGCATTGAGACCACTCTTTCTGAAAAGAGTGGTTCTCAAGAGATAGCCGGTGCTGCATCTCCCATCGTTGAAGAAGCAAGTGCTCCTTCAAAGGAGAAAGCCCGCATCGTGCCCTTACGGCGTTGGGCTGCTGCCGCCGCTGCCTTACTGTTAGTTGTTGGAGGCGGCTATTACATCCATGAAAAGGTAAATACAGGGGCCCCAGTGGTGGAAACGGCCGCAATCACTGAGAAATCAAGGCCAATGGAAACCCCAAGAGAATTGGATAAACCAGAAAACCTAGATAATATAGAAAACCTAGAAAGCCTAGATAACCTAGAAAGCCTAGATAAACTAGAAAACCTAGATAAACTAGATAACCTAGCTCATCTGGATAATCTACAAAGCCCATTAAGCCCATCATGCCCATCCAGCCCATCTCTTTCATCCAACCCATCTCATCCCACGCTAACCATTGAAGAAGAGAAGCAAGAGCCTATCAATCATGAAGAGAGAAAGCAAGATGAAGATTTGAGAGCGAGCCAGTCGACTGAAACATCGACCATGGCACGAAACGATGGTAATGAGCGTATGCGGAAGCTGGAAGCGAGTTCTCAGTCTGTCTCTTCGGCTTCCCACCGCTCTTTGGGTTATGAGCGTCCCCAAACCATAAGACCCAAGAAGCAAGAGCAGCCGAAGTTGTCGGCCATGCTCTACGCACAGAATGCGATGGGGGGCAACGACTTGCATCGTGATCCGGTCTTGATGAGTATGGACAAGGCAGCGATGTATAGCGAGGTAGAGAAGATAAGCTATGCGGTTAACACACGACACGCTCCCATCTATCTATATAATTACGAAGAGATTACGAAGCATCATCAACCCGTGACATTCGGTTTGTCTTTGTCGTATCCGCTCAATTCCCGCCTGTCGGTACTCTCAGGTATTACCTATACAAAGTTATCATCGGATTTTATCCAGAAAATGAACGACAGTAAGGTGGTGAACGAGCAGGAACTGCATTATGTTGGAGTACCAGTGCGGTTCAGCTATCAACTGCTTTCGTGGAAAGGCTTCTCCTTATATGGCATTGCCGGAGGGGCAGCCGACATGAATGTGAAGAGTTCCTACACCACAGAGGGCATGAAGGGTAAAGCCAGGAAAGATCGTGTGCAGTTCTCGGCCGATGCTGCCGCAGGTGTGCAGTATAAGGTGTTGCCGCAGATGGGTTTGTATGTGGAGCCAGGCGTGAAATACTATCTCGACAACAAGAGTCGGGTAGATAACTATTTCAAGGATCATCCCTTCAATTTCAACCTGCAGGTGGGCGTTCGTTATGAACTCTCCCGATGATAAAAATGAAAATAAATCGGAATTTGTTCCATCAAACTATTGTTCGTGTCGATTTTTTTTGTATATTTGCATTCGAACACTAACGAATAGCAGTTTAACTAAAAATCACTAATAAACGAACAATAGTAATTACATGAAAATCGGTTTATTTATCCCGTGTTATGTGGACGCCGTGTATCCTGAAGTAGGCGTAGCCACATACAAACTCTTAACAAGTCTTGGACTGGATGTGGAGTATCCGCTCAACCAGACCTGTTGCGGACAGCCGATGGCTAATGCAGGTTTTGAGAAACAGGCCATTCCCTTAGCCGAGAAGTTCGAAGACAAGTTCAAGGGTTTTGATTATGTCGTTGCTCCGTCAGTGAGCTGTACGGCATTTGTGAAGATCAACTATCCGCGTTTACTCCAAGGAAAACATGAATGTACTACATCCGATAAGATCATGGATGTGGTGGAATTTCTGCATGATGTGGTGAAGGTGGACAAGCTGCCCGGGAAGTTCCCACACAAGGTGAGTCTGCACAACTCCTGTCATGGCGTTCGTGAACTGGGACTCAGTTCGCCCAGCGAGCAGAACGAACCGAAGTTCAACAAGATCAAGGATCTTCTCCAATTGAAAGAGGGAATCGAAGTAGTTGAACCAGAGCGCCCTGATGAGTGCTGTGGCTTTGGAGGAATGTTCTCTATTGAGGAAACTGCAGTATGTGAGCAGATGGGTAAGGACAAGGTGAAACGCCACATGGATACCGGGGCGGAATTCATTACGGGACCCGACTGCTCTTGTCTGATGCACATGGCAGGTGTGGCTAAGAAGCAGAATCTGAATATCCAGTTCAAACATGTGGCAGAGATTCTCGCCGCAGGGTTGTAAAGTCAATGTTCAATGATTAAAGTTCAAAGAATATGAGTACAGCACATAGTAACGCAGCGAAAGCGTTTTTGAAAAACCAGAAATATGCGAACTGGCACGACGCCACGTTCTGGTCGGTTCGCACCAAGAGAGATAATATGGCCTACGGACTGGAGGAGTGGGAGCAGCTGAGGGAGAAAGCCTCACAGATCAAACGCCACACCATCAGTCATCTGGATGAGTATCTGGACCAGTTCGCCACCAATGCCGAGAAGAACGGGTGTATTGTTCACTGGGCGAAGGATGCCGAGGAGTTCAACGAGATTGTCTATGGTATTCTCAAGGAGAATGAAGTAAAGAAGATCGTGAAGAGTAAGTCGATGCTCACCGAGGAGTGCGAGATGAATCCTTATCTGGAGAAACATGGCATTGAGGTGGTGGAGACTGATTTGGGTGAACGCATCATCCAGCTGAAAGGACAGGCACCGAGTCATATCGTGATGCCTGCCATCCACCTGAACCATGACGATGTGGGCGAGCTGTTCGAAGAAAAGCTTGGAACGGAAAAGGGAAACCATGATCCTACCTACCTGACTTATATGGCACGACTGAGTCTGCGCAACGAGTTCCTTACAGCCGATGCGGGAATGACGGGCGCGAACTTCGGTATCGCGGAAACGGGCGACATCGTGGTATGCACCAATGAGGGAAATGCGGATATGTCCACTTCTTGTCCGAAGCTGCATATCGTTGCCATCGGCTTGGAGAAGGTGATTCCCAACTACGACAGTCTGGCAGTCTTCCAGCGTATGCTCTGCAGGGCAGGTACGGGGCAGCCTACAACCACGTTCACCTCACATTTCCGTAAGGCGCGTCCTACCGCAAAGAACATGCATATCGTGTTGGTGGATAACGGCAGGAGCGACTGGATTGCCAATCCCGACCATTGGGAACTGCTGAAGTGTATCCGCTGCGGCAGTTGTATGAACACCTGTCCTGTGTATCGACGTTCCGGCGGCTATTCGTATTCTTACTTCATTCCCGGTCCGATAGGCATCAACCTGGGTATGCTTCGCAACAAGGAGAAACATAGTGGAAACGTGAGTGCCTGTACCTTGTGTCTGAGTTGTCAGACCGTCTGTCCGGTCAAGGTGAATCTGGGTGACCAGATCTACCAGTGGCGTCAGCAGTTAGACGACTTCGGTACGGCGAATCCGCAAAAGAAGATGATGTGCAAAGGTATGGGCGTGCTGTTCGGCAGCAGCGGCATCTATAACACTGCCATGAAGTTTGCACCGCTGGCCAACTGGGTGCCTGGCGCACTGATGCAGAGTGGTATCAACCCATGGGCCCAGAGCGGTCATAAGATGATGACCTTCCCCAAGAACTCGTTCCAGGAGCTCTGGCGGAAAGGAAAGGTGAAGTGAATTGACAATTGATAATGGATAATTGACAATTAATAGAAAAGTATGAGTACAAAGGAAGAGATCCTGTCAAAGTACAGGAAAAACATACATCAACAGTTTGATATGCCCGACCTGACCGATATCAGGGGAATCACCTACCCAGATCCTCTGGTACAGTTTATCTCCATGACTCAGTCGGTAGGCGGTAAAGTGGTTGAATTGGAACCAGGACAGGATGTAAACGATTTGATTAAGGAGTTGTATCCTGATGCCAAGGAGATTGCCAGTAACTTACCTGAAATAACAATCGCAACACGCAACCCGGACACCATTGGCTCACCGCAGGCCTTGAACGGAACGGATGTGGGTGTGATAAGGGGAATGTTCGGCGTGGCAGAGAATGCTTGTGTGTGGATTCCTCAGCAGATGGTTGAGAAGGCTGTTTGCTTTATCTCCGAGAATCTGGTGATCTTACTGAAGAAGAGTGAGATTGTGAACAATATGCACGAGGCGTACAAACGAATCGAGTTCAACGACTATGGTTACGGCACATTTATCAGCGGACCGTCGAAGACGGCGGATATCGCACAGGTGCTGGTGATGGGTGCGCAGGCCGCCCGTAGTGCCACGGTGGTTCTTGTTTGATTACGTCAATGGAAACGGTTGAGGAGGCTGACTATCTGGTCGGCCTCTTCTTGTTTCATGGCGGGATGGCAGGGCAGACTCAGTTCCTGACAATGGATGCGTTCGGTAATCGGGAAGGAAAGGTCGTTCCATTCCTTGTAGCATGCTTGTTTGTGTGGCGGGATAGGGTAGTGGATCATGGTCTCCACTCCGTTCTCCTTCAGATACTGCTGGAGCTCATCACGTCTTTCACAAAGAATGGGGAAGATATGATAAACACTCTGAGAAGGTGTGGGGAGAAGTATTTCCAAATGCTTAACGTTGTTGATATAGTAATCGGCAATGGCCTGTCTGCGCTGGTTATCATCATCCAGGTGTCTGAGTTTCACATCCAACATGGCTGCCTGTATCTCATCCAAGCGGGAGTTACGACCTTGGTAGTCGAAGACATATTTCTTCGATGAGCCGTAATTACCTAATTCCTCGATAATCTGCGCCAGTTCCTTATCGTTGGTGGTAACAGCACCCGCATCTCCCAAAGCCCCTAAGTTCTTCCCTGGATAGAAACTGTGGGCAGCGGCATCACCCAAAGAACCGGTCCGCCTCCATTGTCCATTGTTCATTGGTGCGAAGCACCCATGTGCTTGGGCATTGTCTTCTATCAGCTTCAAATGATGTTTCTTGCAAATCATCCCGATCTTCTCCGTATAGGCACACCGACCGTAGAGATGAACAATCATCAGGGCTTTGGTACGTTCGGTGATAGCTTCTTCAATGAGCGAATCATCAATCTGGAAAGAATCGATGGAGGGTTCCACCAATACCGGTATCAGTCCGCATTCGGAAATAGACAATATCGATGCAATGAAGGTGTTAGCGGGTACGATGATCTCATCGCCAGGTTGCATGACACCTATTTCTATATAGGCACAAAGAATCAATGTCAGCGCATCAAGTCCGTTGGCAACCCCCACGCAGTACTTCGTTCCTATATAGGTCGCATAGTTCTTTTCAAAGCGTTGGGTATGCTCACCTTTCAGATACCAGCCACTGTCCATTACACGACCAACAGCTTCGCGTAACTCCGCATCGTAGCGGTCGTTGATCTGTTTCAGGGGGAGATACTTTATCATAGCGTCAGCAAATCAAACTTGTCACTTGTCACTTTTAACATCCCACTCGTAAATATCATAGCAGAGTCCCCGTCCGCCATAGCCTTCCTTCTGGAACACCAAATTCTCATTCAGTCCGCTGCCGTCAGGATGTTCCGTCGAACGACCGAAGTCGAAGTAGGGATAGTCATGGTAATCTCTGAAGATCTGGTCATAAAGAAGATCAATCACCCCCAGTTTCTTTCCCTCTGGGGAAGCCGAACTGTACTGGGCATGCACTACTTGGGACGAAATGTAAAGCACGACACCTCCCAGCACTTTACCTTCTCTGACAGCCTGGTAGAGTTGGATGTTCTGAGGGAAGCGTCCATGCAGTAATTCTATTTCCTGAAGAGAGTGAACAGGCTTTACTCCGTACTTGTTCATGAGGTTATCTGCCAGCACCTGCCAGAAAGCCTCATAATGGTTGGAACGTTCTACAACAACACCAGCATTCCTGGCACGGACAATACCACGGCGGCGAACCCGTTCCCATCGTAAACCTGCAGAGAGATAGATGTTGGTGGCAAAGTCCCTTGCCACGATACGAGCATGACACTCATGGTAGAGGGCATAGAGATCCTCTTCAGCCGAAAGACGATGGTAGATCCATGGAATTGCCTTGTAACTGACATGACGAATACCTTGAGAATGCAGATAGTCATTCATCTCCCGGAAGAGATGCATGGTCTGGACAACCGTCAGACGGGGACTCATCACCAAACCGCCATAGGTAAGACCGTTGTGAGAGCAGAGTGTATCCCCAGACTGATGGGCAGGCAGTACTGCTAACAACCGACCGTCTAAATAGAACATCAGCGAATGGTCGCAGAAACGGTCTGAGTGGTAGTCCATATACCTTCGGTCGAAGAGAAAGACACCATTCTTCGACTCGGCAACGAACTGATTCCATTCGTCAACGTGCTCAGGAGTATATCGTCTTATTTCGAACATCCGATGTATTCTAGGAACTCGTCGTAATCATAGATATAATCATCCTCATCATAAAGTTCAGAAGCCAACACAAGACATACGGCCCCTGAAGAGAAATCGTCGAGGGTACGCCAGGTGTTGGTGTCGATTAGCAGTCCTTGCCATGGATGGTTCAGCAGGATGGTCTTTTTCTCATGACCGTTGTCGAGTGTGACATGGAAAGAACCGCTGAGGGCAATGACAAACTGCTGGAGTCGTTTGTGGGCATGACCGCCCCTGCTTTCTCCTCCAGGAACATCATACACCCAATATGCCCGCTTGATGTCAAACGGTACGTCTTTCATCTGTTCGGCCACCGTGAGGTTTCCACGTGGATCGACGATCTTTGTCAGATTGATGATTTTTCCTAACATAAGCTATTTCTTCATATAAGGGTCGGTACCCAATACGGTAGCTGCCAATCGTTTGGCTTTGTCACGCAGTGCATTGACATCATCACCCACCTCTCCGTAGCAGAGAACAACACCCATGCGGCGTCCCTTATGTGCTTCGGGCTTACCGAAGAGACGGATACGAGTGCGGTCTTCCTTCAGCGCCTCCTCGAGGTTGTAGTTAAACAGAGAACGGTCAACTGGCGTCTTTGCTTCTTTGGGTGAAAGAATAACAGCACTGGCTCCTGCATGTTCCAGATGGATGGCAGGAATGGGCAGACCCATCACGGCGCGGAAGTGCAGCTCGAACTCTGAGAGATTGGTGGTATGACCAAGGGTAACCATTCCTGTGTCATGAGGACGTGGTGAAAGCTCAGAGAAGATCACCTCACCTTGTTTGGTCAGGAAGAACTCCACACCCCAGATGCCAGCACCCGTCAGGGCCTTCGTCACTTGGTCGGCCATGTGCTGCGCCTGCTTCAAGGCTGCCTCGGAAATCTGGTAGGGCTGCCAGCTCTCACGGTAGTCACCCCCTTTCTGTACATGACCGATGGGAGGACAGAAGAGGGTAGGACCGTTCTTTTGCGTCACGGTGAGCAGCGTAAACTCCGATTCGAAGTCGATGAACTCCTCGATAATCACTTCCTTGACATCACCGCGACTGCCTTCCATGGCGTCTTTGAAAGCCTGTTCCAGTTCATCATCATTATGAACATAACTCTGTCCGTGTCCTGATGATGACATCAAGGGCTTCACCACGCAGGGGAAACCAATCTCGTCTGCTGCTATCTTGAACTCCTCAAATGTCTTGGCATAGAAGTATTTTGCAGTGCGCAACCCCAATTCTTTTGAAGCCAGATCGCGAATGGCACGACGGTTCATCGTATAATTCACGGCACGGGCCGATGGCACCACTTGGATGCCTTGCTCCTCGAACTTGAAGAGACGCTCGGTACGGATTGCTTCAATCTCGGGCACGATGATGTCGGGCTTGTGTTTGTTCACCACCGCCTCCAGTGCATCACCATCGAGCATGGAGAATACCTCGCGCTCATCGGCCACCTGCATAGCAGGGGCATTGTCGTAACGGTCGCAAGCAATGACATACTGGCCGGCACGCATGGCGGCAATCACGAACTCCTTACCCAGTTCACCTGAGCCTAAAAGCAAAATCTTTTTCATCTGTTGGCGTACATATTATCGTAATACTTCTGATAATCACCTGATGTGACATTGTCGAGCCACTCCTGGTTGTCGAGATACCAGCGTACGGTTTTCTCGATGCCTTCCTCGAACTGCAGACTGGGTTCCCATCCGAGTTCCTTCTGCAGCTTCGATGAGTCGATGGCATAACGGAGATCATGTCCGGCACGGTCGGTGACGAAGGTGATGAGATCCATATCCTCACCTTCCTTGCGTCCCAGCAGACGGTCGACAGTCTTGATCACCACCTTGATGATGTCGATGTTCTTCCACTCGTTGAAACCGCCAATGTTATAGGTCTCGGCAATCTTTCCCTCATGGAAAATCAGGTCGATGGCACGGGCGTGATCCTCCACGAACAACCAGTCGCGTACGTTCTCTCCCTTGCCATACACGGGCAGAGGCTTGCGATGTCGGATATTATTGATAAAGAGAGGTATCAGTTTCTCGGGGAACTGGTAAGGACCGTAGTTGTTCGAGCAGTTCGTCACCACAACAGGCATTCCGTAAGTGTCATGATAAGCACGTACAAAATGGTCGGATGAAGCTTTGGCGGCCGAATAGGGTGAGTGAGGATTGTACTTCGTTGTCTCCACGAAGAACTTGTCGCCATAAGCGAGATGGTGCTCAGCACTGCTGGCTGTAGTTGTGAACGGCGGCTCGATACCTTCTGGATGCGACAGTTCCAATGCACCATACACCTCATCGGTAGAGATATGGTAGAAACGCTTGCCCTCGTATTTCTCTGGCAACGACTCCCAATAGAGCTTGGCGGCTTGGAGCAAGGACAGTGTTCCCATGACATTGGTCTTGGCAAAGGTGAAGGGATCCTTGATACTACGGTCCACATGACTCTCTGCTGCCAGATGGATGATGCCGTCCACCTTCTTGTCCTGCATCAGCTGGTAGAATGCATCGAAATCACAAATGTCCATCTTCACAAACTCGTAGTTGGGCTTGTCCTCGATATCCTTGAGATTAGCCAGATTCCCCGCATACGTCAGCTTGTCAAGGTTGATGATGTGGTAATCCGGGTATTTGTTCACAAACAGGCGCACCACATGACTTCCAATAAAGCCTGCGCCACCGGTAATTACAATCGTTCGCTTCATATCTTACTGTTTTACAATTTTACTATTTCACTATTTACCACCCAAAGTGATAACTTCTAAATCTTTGAATTCTTTTCCGTCGATGGTGAGTCGGATAAGAGTGCGCTCCTTGTGCCAACCCTGCAGACCAGCGGCTCCGGGATTGATGTGGAGCAGGTTGAGCGTCTTGTCGTACTTTACCTTCAGAATATGCGAATGCCCTGCAACGAAGAGCTGTGGTGGATTGGCGAAGAGGGTGGAGCGGATACTGGCGTCGTAGTTGCCTGGGTAGCCTCCGATATGTTTGATGAGCACATCCACATCCTCTATCTTGAACCGGTTGAGCTCACGATACATCAGTCTGAGGTCTCCACCATCACAGTTGCCACAAACAGCACGGAACGGACGGAAGGCTGCTAATTTCTCCGCCACCTCGACACTGCCGATGTCGCCGGCGTGCCAGATCTCATCGCAGGGCTCGAAATAGTGAAGATACTTCTCGTCCCAGTAGCTGTGCGTATCACTGATGATGCCGATTTTCTTCATATTCTTTTTTCTAGTTTCTCCAGCTTTTCTAGTTTTACTAGATATACTAGTTATACTAGTTTCATCTTTTCTTTAATAAATGCAGCAATGATCTTCTCTGTCTCCTCATACCCGAGTATACTGGAATTGATACAGAGATCATAACTCTCTGCGACCCCCCATTTCTTACCAGTGTAGTAATTGTAGTAGGAGGCGCGGGCACTTTCCTTGGTCTTCAGAATCTTCATCGCGGTATATTCATCACACTCGTCCCTTTCCATCACCGCCTTCAGTCTGTCTTCTATATTGGCGGTGATGAAGATGTTCACTACGTTGTCACGGTCGCGTAGCACATAATCGGCACAGCGACCAATGAATATGCAGGAACCTTCGTCAGCAGCCTTGATGATGGCATCGCTTTGGAACTGGAACAGACTCTCTTGCGAGAACCGACTGTTGTAGAAATTATTGTCTCCTACATGTGGGGCATGCAGATGGAACAGTGATTTCAGGAAGCCTTTCTGTTCATCATTCTGTTCAAAGAAACGCTCGGAGAATCCGCTTTCCTTGGCTGCCAGGTTCAGAATCTCCTTGTCGTAAAGCTTACAATTGAACTCATCAGCCAGTAGTTTGGCGATGGAATGTCCGCCAGCTCCTAATTGTCTGCCCACATTGATGATGATATTCTTATGCTGCATAGATCTGCTTTTGATGTTGTAGTTTGAATTTACGCATGTATCTGATCATGATGATCCAAGTCACGATGAAAGCCACGGTGTCGCTGGTAGGTAAAGCATACCATACACCGTTAACCCCCAGCATAGGCGGGAGCGCTACTAACAGGGGTAAGAGGAAAATCATCTGACGTGACAAAGAGAGGAAGATGCTGATCTTTGCCTTGCCGATTGATTGGAAGAAATTGGTGATGACTGCTTGAGAGCCAATCAGTGGGAAGGCAATCATGTTGAGGCGGATACCTTTCACCGCCTGTTCTATCAGTTCTGCATCGGTGGTAAAAAGACGGGCACAGGGATAGGGCATCAGCTCTCCCACCAACCAGCCCACCGCCATGATGGCAGTGGCAGATATCATGGATAGTTTCAGCACCTTCAGCATGCGGTCGAAATGCATGGCACCATAGTTGTATCCAGCAATCGGCTGCATACCTTGGTTGATTCCCATTACAATCATAAAGAACAGGAACCCGATACGGTTGGCAATGCCATAGGCGCCCACCGCCAGGTCACCACCGTATTTTACGAGTGCCGTATTGATGAAGATCACAATAATGCAGGAGCAGGTGTTCATAGCTAATGGAGAAACACCGATGGCCAGGATATTCTTGATGATACTCCAGTCAAGTTTGTAGATACCTCGCTTGAAATGCAGCAGCTCGTGCGGATTGGAGAACTGCTTGATCTGCCAGCATAATGCTGTGATTTGTGACAGGATGGTTGCCAGGGCCGCACCGCGGATTCCCATGTTCAAGGTGTAGATGAAGATCGGGTCGAGCGCCGTATTCAACACGACGGTGAAGATGGTGGCATACATGGCTTGCTTGGGTTTCGACGCTGCCCGCAAAAGCGCATTCATACCAAAATAAAGATGAGTAAAGACATTGCCAAATAAGATGACAACCATGTATTCATGTGCATAGGGCAGGGTGTTGTCGGATGCTCCGAAGAAGCGGAGAATAGGATCCAGGAACAGCAGACAGATGGCACCGAAGATGATACCTGTGATGATCTTCAAGATGACAGAGTTTCCTAAGATGCGTTGGGCCATGGAGTAGTCTTTCTGACCTAATTTCACCGACAGATATGTTGAGGCACCTACACCGATACATGCGCCGATGGCACCGCTCAGATTCATAAAGGGGAATGTAATGGCCAACCCAGAGATAGCCATCGGTCCTACACCCTGACCGATGAAGATAGAGTCAACCATATTATAGAGAGACGAAGCCACCATGGCCACAATGGCTGGTATGGCATACTGCATGAGCAGACTTCCCACAGGCTTCGTACCTAATTCCAGAGTCGCAGATTTATTATCCATAGTGCAAAGGTACGATTAAGTGAGCGAAAAACCAAACAAAAGCTTGTTTTTGTTTGCTTTTCCGAACGAGAGTACCTTCGACGAAGTCAAAGGTACAGATAAACGAGCGAAAAACCAAAATATAAACCCGTTTTTTCGATATTATTATAAATATGTAGTACCTTTGCACCACGAATACTATTTCTAATAATCGTTTGTCTTTCTATGAGGAGATGGCTGAATGTGTTCCTGTTCCTGCTATCAGCGACGATGCTGATGGCTCGAGGTACCGACCGGGTGAAATATCCTGGCGGTAAAAGCTATATGTTCAGAATTGAACTGAAAGACAAGAATGGCACAGATTATTCGCTCGACCGACCGGAACAATTCCTTTCTCAGCGGGCGATTGAAAGGAGGAAACGTCAGAACCTTGTTCTCGACAGTACCGACTTGCCTTTGAATGCACGCTATATAGAGGCGGTCTTGACAACAGGTGTCGAGATGGTCTCCAAAAGTAAATGGAACAACACCCTGCTTGTTCGTACCAAGAAACAAGACGTGATGAAGGAGATCAGCAAATATCCCTTTGTCAAAGACGTAAGAAAGGTATGGACATCCCCTGATTCCGTTGAACGACAGAAACCAAGGACGAACTATCACACGGAATTCAATCAATGGGATAATATCGACAATAATCCCGACGGCGTAACCTACGACCAGTTGGAGATGCTGGGCGGAAACCGACTTCACCGTCATGGCTTCCGCGGCAAGGGAATGGTGATTGCCGTTCTCGATGGCGGTTTCATGAATGCCGATGTGATACCAGCCCTGACTAAGGTCAGACAGCTTGGCTTTGCTGATTTTGCCCAGCCTGTGAACCAAGAGAGTATCTTCCATGGAATCGATCATGGTACGATGGTACTCTCTACCATGGCAGTCAATGAACCGGGAATGTTCATCGGAACAGCCCCCGATGCTGCCTATTGGCTCCTGCGTTGCGAAGACACACAATCGGAAACCATGGTGGAAGAGGATTATTGGGCGGCAGCAGTGGAGTTTGCCGATAGTGCAGGCGTGGATGTTATCAACAGTTCGTTGGGCTATCATCATTTTGACGATCCGTCACAGAACTACGACTATTGTCAGCTGGACGGTCATTCTTCGATGATTTCCCGAACAGCATCCATGCTGGCGCGAAAGGGAATGATCTTAGTGAATAGTGCTGGAAATGATGGAATGGGTACCTGGAAAAAGATCAATGTACCTGCCGATGCGAGCGATATCATCACTGTTGGGGCAGTGAGCGCCAATGGAAATAATGCCGCCTTCAGCTCCATCGGTCCAACGGCCGACGGACGGGTGAAGCCTGATGTGATGGCCTTGGGCAGTCCTACCTCTGTCATCACCGGACGGGGTGTCATCAGCAAAGATATCGGCACCTCCTTCTCTGCTCCTCTGGTAGCAGGAATGATTGCCTGTCTATGGCAGGCCTTCCCGGATAAGACGGCGCTGGAGATCATGGAGATGGTGAGGAAAGGAGGGAACCGGGCCGAATGTCCAGATAATATCTATGGTTATGGGATACCCGATTTCTGGTCTATCTATAATAAAGAAATACGGAAGGGAGGTGAGTGAGGAATGCCGATGGAGAAAGCATTGACACTTTATGAACTGAACTCACTCGTACGGGAGACGATAGAAGAGGAACTTCACCAGGAATACTGGGTGGAGGCAGAGCTGTCGGAAGTGCGTGAGGTGCGTGGGCATTGCTACATGCAACTGGTGCAGTATGATCGTTCGGAAGAAGGAGGAAAACGAAAGAGATACGAGAATACGCCTATAGCCCAGGCTTCCGCCAAATGCTGGCAGTCGTCATGGCAACTGCTTCGTCCGTATTTCGAGAAGGAAACAGGACAACGGCTGCATGCTGGTATGAAAGTGTTGCTACAGGTGTATGCAAACTTTCATGAAACCTATGGCTTCTCCTGGATCGTCACAGATATTGATCCTACCTATACCATGGGTGACATGGCACGGAAACGACAAGAGATTATCCGCGTTCTGAAAGATGAAGGTGTATTCGATCTACAGAAAGAACTGCCGTTGCCGCTGTTCTGTCAGCGCATTGCCGTCATCAGCAGTGCTAATGCAGCAGGCTATGGCGACTTCGTCAACCAACTCGAGAATAACGAATACGGTTTCCAGTTCCATACCCGGCTCTTTCCAGCTGTGATGCAGGGCGAAGACGTGGAGAAGAGTGTGATAGCGGCACTGGAGCAGATCTTCCGGGGGAGTGAGAATTCTTTCGACTGTGTTGTCATTATCCGTGGTGGCGGTGCTACAGCCGATCTTTCAGGTTTTGACACATTGGCACTGGCAGAGAACGTGGCGAATTTCCCTTTACCTATAATTACGGGTATAGGTCATGAGCGCGACGAGAGTATTCTCGACATGGTGTCGCATACTAGGGTGAAGACTCCCACGGCAGCAGCAGCCTTCTTGATCGACCATTTGAAAGAAGTGCTGGAGGTGTTGAACGATGCTCAGGAACGCATCACCCGTTATGCACAACAGAAACTCTCAACGCTCGATGCTCAGCTGTCGGTGGTTGCTGAGGCTATCCCCCGACTGTTCTCTGTGGTTAAAACCCGTCAGGATGCAAGGCTCGATAGTATGATGGAAAAGATGACAATGCTTATCGAACGCAGATTGGAAACGGAGCAACATCGTATTCAACTGGTTTCCGAGAAGGTTAAGAGCCTCGATCCTACACTTCTCCTCCGCCGTGGTTACAGTATCACGCTACGTAACGGTAAGGTGGTGAAAGATGTTTCTGTCTTGCGCGCCGGTGATGAACTTGAAACACGTCTGGCCCATGGAAGCGTTCGCTCCAAGGTGCTGCCTGATACAACCTAGAATTACTAGAAATACTAGAGTTACTAGTAAAACTAGTACTACTAGTACTACTAGTACCACTAGTTATCATAAACCCAACCCCAATGAATATGGAAGAGAATATCAAATACGAAGAAGCCTTTGCAGAACTGCAGGCCCTCGTGCATAAGATGGAGAACGATGAACTCGATATCGACCAGATGTCGGAACAGCTTAAGCGTGCACAGGAACTCATCCGCCTATGCAAAGACAAGCTTACCAAGACCGACGAGGAAATCAAAAAGATTCTTGCTGAGAAGTAGGAATTCAAGAAAATCCTTGCTGCAAAGTAGGTTTTTGGAAAAAAACTTTGGCATTCTCAACAAATATGCGTACTTTTGCGCATCTCTTTTAATTAGGATAATATGAAGAATATTGATTGGTCGAGTCTGTCGTTTGGCTATATGCCGACTGACTACAATGTGCGTTGCTACTATCGCGACGGTAAGTGGGGCGAGATAGAGGTTTGCTCCGATGAGTATCTGAAACTGCATATGGCAGCTACCAGCTTGCACTATGGACAAGAGGCTTTCGAAGGACTGAAGGCTTATCGTTGTCCTGACGGTAAGGTGCGTGTATTCCGTATGGAGGAGAATGCGGCTCGTCTGCAGAGCACTTGTCGTGGAATTATGATGCCCGAGGTGTCAACAGAACTGTTCTGTGAGATGGTGAAGAAAGTGGTGCGCCTGAACCAAGAGTGGATTCCCACCTATGAGAGTGGTGCCACACTCTATATCCGTCCGCTGCTCATCGGTACAAGTGCTCAGGTAGGTGTTCATCCTGCAAAGGAATACCTATTCCTGATCTTCGTTACACCGGTAGGACCGTATTTCAAGGGTGGGTTCTCCAGCAATCCATATGTCATCGTTCGTGACTACGACCGCTCTGCTCCTCTGGGAACAGGTAAATATAAGGTAGGTGGTAACTACGCCGCCAGTCTGTTTGCCAACAACCTGGCACACGAGAAAGGCTATGCCTGCGAATTCTACCTCGACGCAAAGGAGAAGAAGTACATGGATGAGTGCGGTGCAGCCAACTTCTTCGGCATCAAGGACAACACCTATATCACACCGAAATCAACCTCCATCCTGCCTTCTATCACCAACAAGAGTCTGATGCAGGTGGCAGAGGACTTAGGTATGAAGGTGGAACGTCGTCCTATTCCTGAGGATGAACTGGAAACTTTCGAGGAGGCTGGTGCATGCGGTACAGCCGCAGTGATCAGTCCGATATCCTATATCGACGACCTTGACACCGGTAAACGTTATGACTTCGGTCCGGAACCGGGTCCGATGTCCAAGAGACTCTTCGATACACTGCGTGGTATTCAGTATGGTACCATCGAAGACAAGCACGGATGGACGACGGTTGTCATCGAATAAACAATAGGAAGAGGGCGCTGAAAGGTGCCCTTTTTTAATGTTGTGTAATCTTTTTCTCCTCTTGTGTAATCAAATGTAATGATTTCCTTGGAGCGTGTTTTGGTTTTCTCTACTTTTGCCGACGGAAACAGCGAGATCCGGACTCGTCACGTTACCTCCTGCGGAAAGGCCGTGGGGATTTTCTAACTAAAAACAATAGAACAATGAAAAGGACTATTCTGATGGCTATTGCAGCCTGTATGATGACACTTGGCGCTCAGGCGCAAGTAAAGAACAACGATGCATTTGACGTGGTGGAAGAGATGCCGGTATTCCCTGGCGGTATGCAGGGAATGATCAAATTCCTGAGTGAGAACATCTCTTATCCGAAAGATGCCCAGGAGAAGAAGATCAGCGGTAGGGTGATTATTTCCTTCGTCGTAGAGAAAGACGGATCGGTTAGCGAAGTGCAGACGGTAAAACCGTTGTACCCTTCATTGGATGAAGAGGCAGTGCGTATCGTTAAGAATATGCCGAACTGGATACCAGGTAAGCAGAAAGGACAGACGGTACGTGTGAAGTACACTCTCCCCATCTCGTTCAGTCTTGATTAAACGAAATGAAATACTATTCTATCATTACTCTGATTTCCATTTGTGTGTTGTCGGGTTGCTCACATGGGCAATCCGGCAACCATGCTGTTTTGCAACAGACCGAGAAGATCATTGACGAGGATCCCAACAAGGCCATGCAGATGCTCTATGAGATGGAGAACGCGCAGAATAAGCCAGGTGAGGACGGAGATAAGAGTGATATTGAACACTCGCGGTTGGATACAAAGGAGGACTCAGCCCTCTTCGGACTCCTGTATATTGCTGCTATACATAAGATAGGACTGGAGATTCGCAACGACTCTCTGATTACGAACAGTGTGGATTATTACCGGCAGCAGAAGGATTATACACGGTTGGCCAAAGCACTGCTTCATCTCGGCATTACCCATCAGAGTAACGGTCGATGGAAGGATGCTGTGACTTGTCTGAAAGAGGCAGAGGGAATGATTGATGATTGCAACGACAAGGTGTTCTGCTACGATGTGTATGATGCCATCGGAAACCTGAATGCAGCAGCCAACTGCAGGGAGCTGATGCTAACCTATTATCAGCGTGCGCTGGCCAGTGCAACGGCAATGAACAGTAACTCCAGAAAGGCAGCGAGTCTGAACAAACTGATAAGAGCTTATATCCACCAAGGACAGCTCGATAGTGCGAAGGTCTATGTGGAACAGGCAAAACCCCTCCTGTCATCGGTGGAGAGGCAGGTGCAGTCAGACCTCCTCGTCAGCTTCGGCTGCAATGCCTTGGAGGAGAAGGATACTGTTAAAGCCAAGCAGTATTTGTTGCAAGCGCTGGAGGTTTTCCCGAACGACTATGGTGCCAAGCGAATGGGTGACATCATGGAGGCGGAAGGAAAGATGAAAGAGGCCACCGATTATTGGTTCGAGTCGTTGAACACCGATCATATACAGGTAAGGATCGAAGCATATGAGAAACTGGTGCAGTATTATAGGAACCGTGAGGAATGGCGGGCACTTGATTTGAGTGAGCATCTGAACCGATTGTATCAGAGCATCCGTGTAAACGACAAGGCGGAAACTATCGCTGCCTTACAGAAAGAATACGACCACCGTCTGGTGCAGCACCGTCTTTATCGGAATCTCTCCATACTGATTGGTACGCTTGTTGTCATGTGCATCATCATCGGTGCTTTCTATCATTATCACCGCAGGAAGATGAAAGACTACCGTGAGGTGCTCACAAGGATTAAGGATCTGCAGAAAGAACTGAATGAAGAGCAGAAAGAACCGGAAACACCGGTCGACCTCTCGTTGATGGATACCTTGCTGAACGATGAGACTGTCCGTTACTTCCATCGTTTGGCCGACCGTGGTAAGGCTCCTGATGATGAATCGTGGAAGGATTTGTACGATCTGATGAACCGGATTCTGCCAGATTTCTTAGGAATTGTGAACCGGAACGGAATGCTCAGCGAACGTGATATCCGTATCTGTATGCTGATTAAATTGCGTTTCATCCCCACAGAGATTGCCGCTTTGATTGGAGAATCCCCGCAGACCATCACCAACCGACGTGCCCGATTATTAGGTAAGGTCTTTGGTGAGAAAGGGGGTGCCAAGGATTTTGATGCGCGCATCCAGAAATTGCAGGGGTAACTCTTTATTGGTTCGGAAAAACTCAAAAAACTTTTGGTTTTCCGCTCGCTTATTCGTATCTTTGACTTCGTCGAAGGTACTCACGTTCGGGAAAACTCAAAAAACTTTTGGTTTTCCGCTCACTTAATCGTACCTTTGCAAGAAAAAGAAAGGTATGGGAAAAGGAAAACTGGCAAAGTTCGCTGATATGGAGCGGTATGAGAACGTATTTCAATATCCGTTCTCTGTAGTTGACAATGTGCCGTTTGATATGAAAGGGCATTGGCGGGAACAGTTTTTTCACAACGATAACCCCATCGTCCTCGAACTGGGTTGTGGTAAGGGGGAATATACCGTTGGTCTTGGTAAACTCTTCCCTGACATTAACTTCATCGGGGTGGATATCAAGGGAGCACGGATGTGGACCGGTGCAACACAAGCCTTGAATGAAGGACTGAAGAACGTGGCTTTCCTTCGGACTAATATTGAAATCATCGACCGCTTCTTCGCCGAGGATGAGGTGCAGGAGATATGGCTAACCTTCAGTGATCCGCAGATGAAGAATCCGCGGAAACGTCTCACTTCCTCTTATTTCCTGGAACGCTACCGTCGTTTCCTGGTGAATGATGGTATCATTCACTTGAAGACCGATTCCAACTTCCTCTTCACCTATACCACCTATCTGGTGGAACACAATCACCTTCCACTTGTAGAGAAGACAGAAGATCTGTATAGTAATCTCCTTCCTTCTTCCTCCTTTCTCCTTCCTCGCAGTATCCAGACCTACTACGAATCGATGTGGATAGAGCGAGGACTCAATATCAAATATATGAAATTCCAGCTTCCCCGCGAAGGAAAGCTGGAAGAACCGAATATCGAGATTCCTTTGGACGAGTACCGCAGCTATAAGCGCGATAAGCGCAGTCCGAAAACCACCGCATTATAATTCCAACGGTGTGTATTCCTTGCCAAACACCTTGGCCACAGCCTCGTAGGTGATCTTGCCATCTACGATGTTCACGCCTTTGCGCAGCGCTTCGTCATCCAGACAGGCTTTCTTCCATCCTTTATCAGCCAGTGCCAATGCATAACGTAGTGTGGCATTGGTCAGTGCCATGGTAGAGGTGTTAGGTACGGCTCCGGGGATATTGGCCACGGCATAGTGCACGATGCCGTCAACGGTGTATACCGGATCGCTGTGCTTGGTGGGGTGGGAGGTCTCGAAGCAGCCACCTTGGTCGATTGCCACATCAACCAATACCGTACCTGGCTCCATCAACTTCAGCATATCCTTGGTAATCAGATGTGGTGTGGCATCTCCAGGGATGAGTACGGAGCCGATGACGATATCCACAGTAGGCAGCTCCAGACGGATGTTATGCTCTGATGAGTAAAGGGTGTGCACTTGAGGCATGTCGGCAGCTAACCGTTTCAACCTCGGCAGCGAGATATCCGTGATGGTTACATCTGCTCCCATACCGATGGCGATACGGGCTGCAGCCTCACCAACAGTACCACCGCCTAACACCAGAACCTTTGCGGGTTTCACACCAGGCACACCAGCCATCAGCTTTCCTTTACCTCCTTGTGTCTTCTGCAGGTAGTAGGCACCGTTCTGTGTGGCCATTCGTCCTGCCACCTCACTCATGGGAATCAGCAATGGCAGGGAGTGGTCTTTCTTCTCCACCGTCTCATAGGCAATACACACGGCTCCGCTCTTCAGCATGGCCTCCGTCAGTTCTTGTTCACAAGCAAAATGGAAATACGTGAACAGCACCTGTCCCTTCCGCACCAAAGGATACTCTGGGGCGATAGGCTCCTTCACCTTCACAATCAAATCGGCTGTGGCATAGATCTCTTCTATGGTTCCAAGGATGGTGGCGCCAACAGTCTGATACTGTTCATCACGGAATCCGCTGCCTTCGCCAGCGGTGTGCTGCACAAACACCTCATGACCGTGTTTCACCATTTCTGCTACTCCAGCGGGAGTCATACCCACACGGTTCTCATTGTCTTTGATTTCTTTTGGAATACCTACTTTCATAATCGTATCATTTAGGTTGTAGATTTACATTCGCAAAGATACAAAAAAATACGATAGGTTGTGTCAGCGGGTTACACTTTTTTTGTTGAAAAAAGTGGAGAGCTATTGAACTCTCCACTTGATGCTAAAAGGCGATGGGCAAGATCAGTTTCACTCCGATGTTCCTTCCCATGTTGTACACACCCGTTCGACCTGTAACCTCATTGGTATCGGCATATTTCAACCTACTCAGATGATTCTGGTAGCCACGGTTGAACAGGTTGTTGACAAAGAAGAACACCGAGGCAGTCTTACGACCTTTTCTGAGGATGTCGGTGCCGGCATATATATTAAATAAGGTATATGACGGTGTGGCGGTCTCAGTGTCGTAAGCAGCATAGATATGATCCTGCTTCAGGTTACAGTCCATCTCGATACTGGCGTAGGTGTTGTTCAGCACCTTCCCGTCGCGAATGAAATCGTAGCGTAGGGTAGAGAGCCAGCGAGGAGCAGGGGTGAAAGGCAGGTACTTACTATCTTCCGACTGATGAAGCTGGATACTACGTACATACGAGAAGGTGTTTTCGAAATGCAGGGGTTCTACGGGATGGATATGAAGGATGGCCTCACCACCGAAGATGCGGGCATCGCCAGCGTGATACTGGAATACCGGGGTGTCATCAACCACCGCTCCTTCCTTTCTTTGCAAGAAGATATAGTTGTCGATATGGTTAGCAAAGACGGCCAGCTGGGCAGATACAATGGCAGAAGAGTAGTCCATACCTGCATCAAACTGCCAGCTGTATTCCGGATCGAGCTGGTGATTACCGATCTCATACCGCAGTGTTCCCTCATGCTCACCATTGCTGCCCAACTCACTCATATTCGGTGCGCGGAATCCTCTTGAGAGATTCACACGGAAATCCAGATTGTCGGTGATGTTGCAGATGGCCCCCAGACTACCCGTCATGCCGTTAAAGGTGCGTGAGAAGGTGGTGAAACGCTGTCCTTCTTCCTCTGTCCAAAGTCCATGACTATGCAGATGTCTCGTGTCGTAACGCAATCCGCCACTAACATGCCAGTTGCCGAATGAACGACAGGTGGTGGCAAACGCGCCGATGTCAAAGAGGTTATACGACGGAATCAGGAACTCTTCACCCAGATTCTCGGATTTCTGGTACATACCGTTTACACCAACCACGTTCTTCCATCCGTTCAACTCAGCCGACTGATAGTGAATGTCGTAGTTGAGGGTGTGCAGCTTGAAGTCAAGACCGCACTCATCATAGTCCTCATACTCCTGTCGTCTGTTCTGCTGATAACCCACAAGCATTTTCAGCGAGCCGTCGCCAATGAGCAGGGAGTTATCCCACACCGCCTTATAGTGGTGGATCTGCTGGAAGGGTGAGAGCTTACCGTATGACTTGATGTCGCCGCTTCTTTCCAGTTCACCTGTTTCCTCATCGCGTTCTCCTTCCACGATACCGGGAGTGAGATGGTAGTACGATAGTTTCAGATGCGAGTAACCCCAGTTACGGTTCACACCAAGGAGTCCTGAAAGCGCCCGTTCGCGGAATCGTGAGTTCGTGACATAGCCGTCGTACGGATTCTTGTAGTCGTGTGCCATCTTCTCACTCCATCGCCAGTTCCAGATCAGACCGCCCTGATTACCCGCGAAGTCGGCGGAATAGTCAAAGAGTCCGTTATTGGTCTGGTATTCCGATTCCACTTCTCCACTCATCATCCCCTTGGCCATCACAGGCTCATCGTGGAAGATGAGTACGCCAGCCATGGCATCAGAGCCATATACCAGACTGGCGGGACCTTTGAGAATCTCCACGGAGTGTACACGCTGCGCATCTATCTCAATGCCGTGCTCGTCACCCCATTGCTGACCCTCCTGTCTGATGCCGTCGTTCACCACCAAAATGCGGTTGAAACCCAATCCGCGAATCACGGGTTTGGAGATGCCGCTTCCTGTGGTAATCTGTGATACTCCCGGCTGTTTGGCCACCGCATCGATGATATTGGTGGAGGGAGTCATCTGCAGTTCGCGGGGGGAGACGATGCTTACTGGCGATGGGGAGTTCCTGAGCAGTTCAGTACCGGTCAGACCCGTAACCACCACTTCGTTGATCATGGCATTGGCCTCTTTCATCACGAAGTCCATCTTACTGACCTTCCGCAGGTCAACATCGCGGATGATGGTCTGATGTCCCACATAACTCACTTGTATCGTGGTGTTCACAGCGGGCAGACCGGTTATGTTGTATTCACCTTTCTCATTGGTAATGGTTCCTTCTTTCAGTTCTGGAAAGAATATACTTACGCCAACCAGTGGCGCCTTGTCGATGTCGTCGGTAACAATGCCTGACAATGATGCCTTGCCTGCAGCTGTATCTGCGAATATTGTCATACAGATACTATGCAGCAAAGCGATGATAAAAAGTTTTTTCATTGTTTTTTCTGTTAATGATCCATGTGTTTCCCTGCTGTCGAACAACAGGTGCTAAATACTCAACGATGTATCATTAACAGAGGGGTGGTCCACGAAGGGAGATGCATGATGCCTGCCTGTCAGCTAAGGCAACGGTTGACAGGTTGCAAACCGTTTTTCCAACGGGAAGCAAAGCAACGAGTACAACGATAGCAGATGGCAGGTAGGGTAGGGCATGGAACTGACAAAGCAGACAGTTATCAATAGAATGTGACTGTGCTGTGAGATGACCGCTATGGGGTACGTGGTGTACACACTCTACGCAGGCATCGGCATTCCCTGCCTCATTCTCATGCCAGTGAAAGGTAACCAACAACAGCATGGGCACGAATACGCTAAGCAGTATCCTTGCAAAACAATCTCTTCGCTGTTCTATGGTCATCCTTTTCATTGATGCTGAATCAATCTTTCGGGTGCAAAATTACATATTTTTTTACTGATATCGGCAAGAAATAAGAGAAAAAGACAAGTTGTTCCCACGTTGGGAATAAAATGTTCCCATGTTGGGAATAAATTGTTCTCATGTTGGGAATCCCGACAATGTGCCTTACCAGCAGCTGTATCAGAAAACTACCCGATCTCGCTTGGAGAGAGTCGGGTAGTTTGTCAGAAACTAAAGCGCAAATAGAATAGATGAATCATGCGCCACTTAATCAAAAGACTAACAATGATTTTTACTCTATACAGTATATCCTGAAACAACAATCCTACACTATAAATCCAACATTTGCGAAATCTTGCATCTGAAATAATTAATGTTTGTTAAACACATCTTTAATAGGCACTCGAATGAAATACGTACTATATAATAATATTTGTTGCTTCTACTATAATGACGGACTAATCCTCTAAAACCTACCCGCAACACCTATCGTTTTATGCTTTATTAACTATCTATAGAACCAACAAAACTAATAGAATTTTCACAATTTTCTCAAGACCTAACATTGAAAAAACTTAAATGCTTTATTTTGAGTAATTTAGGAGAAAAAAGGAGGCTAAAAGAGGTAACATAAGAGGTAACAAAAACCTAACATCACACCTAACATAAGACCTAACATTCAGGTCTTATGTTAGGTCTTATGTTACCTCTTTGTTAGGTCTTATGTTAGGTCTTGATGGCGTCAAAAACGCGTGAAACATCTATATACAGGCACTTTCTTCTGTGAAACTGTTAGGTCTTGGGCAAAAACACAAAATTCTTTCATTTGTTCAGAACAAGAAGGTGACCAGAACAATGTTTTCTACTAGGAAACACTTTATTCCCACGTTGGGAATAAAGTGTTCCCAACGTGGGAATGCTTGAGAAAGTGGCATGATTATAGACAAACCTTCAAGGATTGGGTGTTTACTTTGACAAGATACACCTGATGGAGTGTCAAAGGAATCTCTGCTTGCGAACCTGTTGCCTGCGCATTGTATACACACTGACCATTGGTGGTATATATCGAGATCCTGTCTCCTGCCGCAATACCCCCCAAAGAGAGTCCGTTGGTCGTTGGTCTCACCTCAAGACGTGTATCCGATTGAACCTTTACCATTCCTGTACTACTATCAGCATAAACCACCGTTAGACGGGTGTTAGCTGTGATGGCAGGTGTGTAATAGGTGCCATCTTCGGATAGTTCTGCTGTCACATCCTCCTCGTCGAGCATGACACTATAGATATACCATCCATCTTCGGGCGGGAACCGCAGTGTCAGGTAGGGTTGCTCCGTGTCGATCTTCACACACATACTGCCATGCGCTCCATTGTTGATGGTCAGCCAGATGCCATCACTTCCTCCTTCGCTGATCTCGCGAATAATCACAAAGTTCCGCCAGTAATCAGCAGCCTTGTATTTCAACGAACTCCCCTCAGGAACATAAAGCGGGATGGTGTAGTCAACGTCCAAAGCATTTGTTCCGATACATCTCGGAGGCACAGGATTAAGGCATGTTATAGAGGTCAGACCACTACACCCCCAAAAAGCCATGTCATAGATATCTACAACGGTTTTAGGGATGACAATCTTTTTCAAATTACTACAACCATAGAAAAGATGAGCTTGGATTTGAGTTATTTGGTTGGGAAGAGTCACAGATTTCAATTTCGTGCAATTCTTAAAAGCCGCTCCATTGATAAACGTAATGCTGTTTGGAAGTAATAATGTGGTCAGTTCTTTGCAGTCTTCAAAAACAGATGCTCCAATTGATGTAATACAATCACCAAACGTTACGGCTTTCAGACAGGCACAGCCTCTAAATGCCTCATTGTCTATAGACTGAACGCTGTTAGGAAGTATAGCAGACTCAATGGCGCAACCGTAAAATGCTCTGGCCCCAATGCTTTCGATACCATCAGGGAAGGTTGTATTCATACAGCCCCACAACAGCGTATTTGTTTCTGTCTGTATTAACGCATTGCAATGATTACGCGAATCATAATTGGTATTCCCTTCTTCCACCACGATGGATGTCAGAGCAGAGCATCCCTCGAAGGCATGTACTCCAATGATCTCTATGCTCTGCGGAATAGTAAGGGAAGTCAGGTCGTAGCAATAATGGAAGGCCTCACTACCTATAGATATGACACCAGTAGGGATTTCTACCGTTTTTAGGTTTTCAAAGCGGCAGAAGGCTACATTACCTATTGTAGTAACGCCTGGTTCAATGACAATATGCTCAACTTGGTCTTTATAGCTATCCCAAGGAGTGTGATTGCCCCATGAACTTGGCAAAACATAATCGTACATCGCTCCATTGCCTGAAACAATCAGTGTTTTGTTTGCCTCATCATAACGATAGTTAAGATTCTCTCCACAAGAACCATTTTCATCTGCTTTGGCCGTTATTGAAGCCAGCAGGAGCACGAAAGTAAATACGATCTTATTCATAAGTCTTCTTCTCATAATTAGTAAATTTATAATAGTCTTATAACGCCACGAAAGTACCGAAGTCACTCCAAGGATAAGTAGAGCGATATGTTTCGATGGCTGAGGCTGGCACATGGAGTGTGGCGTAATTCACATAAGAATCTCTGAAAATGGTGTATTTATCTCCTTCAGGTATTTCGGGCAACACTTCTGCGTAACAATAGAAATCCTCCATACTCTTACATTGTGCAAAGACGGAATACCCCGTAAACTTCTTAATGCTACTTCCAAGAACTATTTTCTTTAAGTTGGAACAACCTTGGAATGCACCGATGCCCAACTCCTCTACATGAGGTAAATCAACAGAAGTAAAACTGGAACATCCACTGAAAGCTTCGTACCCTATTGAAGTAATATGCTCGAAACTAATCTCTTTGAGAGATGTGCAGTTACCAAAGGCTTGTCCAAGTATTTCCTTCACACTTGCTGGCAGAATGATTGTATGCAAGTTTTCACAGCCCATGAATTCACCAGTACTGATAAACTTGGTTCCTTCTGGAATCTTTACGGTTGTCATATTAGGACAATTCATAAATGCGTAATTGAGGTATTTAACGCCCTTGGGGATCATGTCTATGTTATCAAATCCTGTTTCAGCAAAAGCATATTGCCCGATGGTGGTAACTCCTTCTGGTATATGTATTGTCTTGAGATTCTTGCAACCTCTAAAGATACCAGTTGGAAGTTCTGTCATATTGTTTGGAAGCTGAACGGATACAAGATCGACACACCCCATAAACACATCGCTCCCAAGTTTTTTCACCGTCTCAGGAATAGCAACTGATCTTAAACCAGTGGAGGAAAAAGCCCTATCCTGAATTTCCCTGATGCCAGTATGTATATCAGCAGCATCAAATATACAGCCGACAAAAGCATCTTTTGGAATGACAGTCAGCGCCTTGGGGATATGGATGCTGGCTAAACTCCTACAATTGTAGAAAGCCCCTTCCTCTAACGTTTCTATGTTGTCGGGTAATGCCATGGATGCCAGATCATAGCAGTTCCAGAAAGCCCTGTTACCAATCTCCTTCAATGTGGAGGGAAGGTCCAATTTTGTCAGTTTAGAGCAATTGCAGAAGGATCTAACACCTATCTTCTCCAAACGTGCAGGAAGTTTGACATATTCCAGATTCCAGCAGTTCTCAAAAGCAGTATAGCTGATTTCGGTAATCCCGTCAGGAAGATAAACCTGGGTCACATCACACTCTCTGAACACAGCATTTACCATGGAGGTTACTGTACATGTAACTCCTTCGTATTCTATTGTCTCAGGAATCCTAATGACACCAGAGTAGTGGTTTTTCCCAATGACAACAGTGGCCATCTTTGCTTTGGTAACTATTTTATAATAGATCCCGCCAATCTTAGCGTCATAGGGATACATGGGATTATAAGGATCTCCATTTAGGTCATCAGGATCATCAATAATATTACCATTATCATCAGGATTAATAATATCATCAATCTCATCATCCTTGGAGCAGGATGTGATGGTGGTCATTGTCATTGCCATGAACAACATGGTGATCATTGTAATCTTCTTCATACGCTTTTTTCTTTTAACACTCTACAAAGATAACGAGTGACGAAGCAAAAATATACCCCACACGTTTGTTGTTTTAGATTTATTAACAATATAGATACGGACTGAAAGACAATATTTTATACCTTTGCTAAGAATATGTACAAGGTGATTTGTTAAAAAATGACAATTATCTTGCACCACCACGTAGGTTTTTAGTGCTATACCCGTTATACCAATAAACGAACAAAAAAGAATCAGGTATATGAAAAAGGTAATACTTACATTTGTGGTTCTGCTGACTACAATAACAGCTAGTGCCGACGAAATTGCTGTCACGATCGATGGAATACTGTATTATTTATCGTTGGATTATGGTACCGCATCAGCGTCGAATGGTAGCGGATTTGAAGGAAAGGAATTGCACTTGCCGTCAACCATAGATTATGAGGGGAGAACGTATTCTTTGAGTAGTGTTTCGGCCAGAGCCTTCAAAGACTGTAAGAGCATTGAAAAGATTGTTATTCCTGATGGTGTCAGTTCTATCGGAATGGAGGCTTTCAATGGTTGTAGTGGCCTGAAGACCATCGTGATTCCGAGAACGCTGAACAAGTTATATTCGTATATGACGTTTGCTGGTTGTAGCTCCTTGGAGGAAATCTCCTTTCCAGACCTTTTCGGAGAAGAGAATATTATAGGTGACGACACTTATGGCAGGTATATGTGGCAAAAGGGTCGCTTGAATAGGACCTTCCAGGGATGCACAAACCTAAAGACGGTTACATTTGGCCTTTCGGGCAAGGTACAGAATCCCTCATGGTTCAGTTCTGCTCAGGGTTTCGATGGGTGTGAGTCTTTACAAAAATTAGTACTGTTGTTCCGTACGCCTGATGCCGTCATTTTATTGCCAGACGATTTGTATAGTAAGATTACCTTGGTTGTTCCCGACAATAGTGTTGAGGCTTTTCGTAAAGCTGAGGGATGGAACCGCTTCGGCAAGATCATTTCTGTTACAGAGAATGCCCAGAACGGAATCTCTGCTCTCTTTGGCGACGACATGAGATATACATATACCCATGACAACCACACGTTGACGATCTCGGGTAACGGTCCCGTTCTCGAATGTGGTCAGCAAGGTTATTACCATAACAGTGTTTACTTTAAAACAGGTTATCTCTATGCCCCATGGGAGAGCATCAAGCATCTGATCCAGCATGTGGTTATTGAAGACGGGGTGACCCGTATCGAAAAAGGTGCTTTTCAAGATAATGACGGTCTTCAATCTGTTACCATTGGCCATACAGTGACGGAGATTGGTGAGTCGGCCTTCCAAAACTGTAAGGGTCTAACTGCACTGAACATCCCCGCCAATGTTGCGACCATCAGAGACGGAGCCTTCTTGGGATGCTTGGGTTTGAAGACGATCCAGGTGGAAGATGGCAATCCGACATACGATTCCCGTCAGGACTGTAATGCGCTTATCGAGACCGCAACAAACACGCTCCTTTACGGATGTAGTTCGACAGTAGTGCCTGATGGCGTAAAGATCATCGCCCCTTATGCTTTCTTCTGTACGGGGATTACTAATGCTGACCTGCCGGCCAGCGTCACGACTATTGGGGAGAGTGCCTTTTATGAATGTCGCCAACTGAACTCCGTATCCATTCCGGAAGGAGTTGCCGAAATCAGCAAGCACGCTTTCTATGGTTGCAACGGCATGACAAAGCTGACAATCAATAAAGGGGTGAGTGTCATTGGTTATGAGGCGTTCATGAATTGCAGCAATTTGAAGGAAGTCAAGATTCCTGGTAGCGTGAAGACAATCGAAGAGAGGGCATTCTATGAGTGTAGCAATCTGTCGAAACTGGCGATTGAGAACGGAGTGGAATCCATTGCTGGGGGTGCTTTTTATTATTGTACGAGCCTGACCTCAGTAACCTTGCCCAACAGCGTGACAAAAACAGGAGGTCTTTTCAATGGATGCATCAGCCTGACGAATGTTCAACTCTCTGAAGGACTAACAGCCTTGTCCTCATTCTTTTTCAACGATTGCGTAAGACTGAAAACAATCATCATTCCCAAGAGTGTGACACGATTAGAGGGCAACCTGTTCAAAGGATGTACCAGTCTTTCCTCAATCACTTGTCTGAATCCGCAACCCCCAACCTGTGACAGTAATACCTTCGAAGGTGTTGACTTCACCATTCCACTCTACGTTCCCAAGGGAAGCGTACTGAAATATAAAGCTGCCGAACAATGGCGTTACTTCGTGGTGGTTCGCGAAGTCAGTGAAGGAGAGGACCAAGATACCTGGCTGACCATCAACGATGGAGCGCATGGCAGTATGAGTTTGAAGATCGATACGGAGTTGCCCTACCTGACACTGCGGTTTACACCTGAAGATGGATGGTATATCTATAGTGTCATGCTCGACGAGGAGGATGTGACAGCGGAACTATCCGAAGACGGCACCTATACCACACCTGCCATCACCGCCAATAGTCGCTTGTCGGTAATCTATGCCGATAGTAGTACAGGAATGGCAAAGGTTCAATCGGATACACGTTATGAGGTAAGGCCTACGACCAACGGACTCTCCATAAGCGGTCTTACGGCAGGCGACAGGATCTCGGTGTATACCACCAACGGTCAGTGCGTATATAATGCACAGGCAACGAGTTCTCAAACAGAGATTCCCCTAACACTCCATCAAGTGTATATTGTCAAAGTAAACAACCAAACCTTGAAGGTTTGCCTATGATATAAATAGATGAAGCAAAGACATGCAGAGATAGAACAGCTGTTCCGTAGGTATCATGCCCGACTGCGGTTGGTGGCCAATAGGTTCCTGCACGATGACGAGGAGAGCAAGGATGTTGTGAGCGACATCTTTACCCGCATGATGCAGACCGGTAAGCTACCTGATGCCGACAAGGTGGAGCCCTATCTCTACAATGCTGTCAGACATCGCTGCATGGATATCCTTGCCCACAGACAGGTGCAGCAGCGGGTGGAACGGTTGTTACCAGTAGATCATACGGTATATCTCTCTGAGTCGTACGAAGAACAGCGGTATTCGGAACTGCGACGTTTTGTTGACACGGAACTGACCGAGCAGACACGACGGGTATTCCTACTTCGTTTCGACAAACATATGAAATATCAGGAGATAGCAGCAGAGCTGGCCGTGAGTGAAAAGACGGTATATCAGCATCTGCATCAGGCCATCACCAGTCTGCATAAACATTTTAATGAGGAAGAAAGATGAAAACGACCAACTTGGAAGATAAATTGACGGAGGTGCTCAAGGCTACGGAGCATCCGGAACAGTACACCGACGAGCAGTTACAAGAACTGTTTGCCGACGAGGAATGTGCCGAATACTACCGTCTGATATGTGATGCAGACAATGCCTATGCTGAGGCTCCAGAGGAGAGTGAGGAGGAGATAGAGGCCGAATGGCAACGCATAACCCGCAACAGTCAACCCTCATCTAATTCTCAATTCACAATTCTCAATTTTCAATTGTCGAAGGTTGCTGCCGTAGTGATCGCTGTTCTTGCTTTATCTGCTGTTTCCTATGCGGCTGTCAAACTGCTGTCTGCCCGTCAGCAACAGTCAACCCCTGTAGTCGTTACAGAAACCATGCAAGTCAGCGAGAATCCAGCTACTCCATTACCTGAACCTGCTGACACCATCCAAGTATTCCAAGATGCCGAACTGCAGGAAATCCTGACAGTTGTGGCTAACTATTATAAACTCCATACTGATTACCGCAGTGAGGAGGCCCGTCATGTACGTCTTTATACCAAATGGAACAAGGCTGAGAGTGTCGAGAAGCTGGTGAAACGTCTGAACAGGTTCGATAAGGTGAACCTGACGCTAGAAGGGGACGTGCTGACCGTTCGTTAGAGAGAAGTGAAAAGAATAATATGTCTGACCGCTTTAGTGCTTGCTGCGACCGCCCTTTGGGCGCAGCAAACTTTTCGTGGCATTTCACTTTCGGAGGCTTTGGTCACCTTGGATCAGACATCACGGCAGTATGATATCTCTTTTGTTTATGATGAATTAGAGGATTTCACCGTCAGCAAGACCATACCCAAGGGTTGTTCGTTGCCCGATGCCGTCAGAATGGTTTGTGGCTTCTATCCCGTGAGAATTGTTGAGCAAGGACGGGAGATCTTCGTGGAATGTATGCAGAAAGCGAAGACGAAACTGAGGGGCAGGATTGTTGACAATGAAAACCAACCAATTCCTTATGCTAATATCGCCTTGTTCAGTATGACCGACTCGCTGCTGATTGGTGGCGGAGTAAGTAACGAGGCAGGCGACTTTGTCATCCCCTGCAATGCAGAACAGGCGCGGGTGCGCATCAGTTGTGTGGGCTTTCGTACCATCAACCGTCCGATGAATATCGGGCAGGTGGGTACCATCCGTATGCAGATGGAATCGTACTACATCGATCAAGTGACCATCCGTGGTGCTGCTCCCATTATCCGTTACCAGGATGACCGTCTGGAATATCTGGTATCTAACGACGCATTCGCCAAAGGACAGAATGGCTTGGAGCTAATGGACCGTGTGCCGATGGTGAGTTTGATTGACGGCGTGATCAGTATCTTAGGACGAGGACGTGCAGGACTGATGATCAATGGTAGGGTGGTGAATAACGACGCTGAGACCATCCGTCAGAAACTATGGGCGATGCAGGCTGAGAACATCGAGCGCATTGAGGTGGTCACCATGCCTACGGGTCGTCAAAGAATGGAAGGTGGTTATATCAATATTGTGATGAACCATGATCAGATGTTAGGTTGGCGGGGTGATTTCAGTGGAACCATTGAACCTGATGAGGATAGGAACTGGCAACTTGGGGGAACCATAAACTATGCCACCAAGCGTTTCGATGCCTCGTGGAATGTCTATGGGAACTATATGGCCGAGAGAGTGAGTCAAATAACTACCTATCAACGACCGTTGGAGTTTGAGAAGTCTTCGAACATGCTCGATGAGCGGAAGGACAAAGAAGTGAGTACAGGACTGACGCTCCACTACCAGCCGACGGAAGGGTGGGAGACAGGTGCAATGATTTCGTACAGAGAAGGAAAAAGTGAAAGCACCTTGACGGATGACGGACGGATGCACTTCGGCATCAACTATGCTCCCTTTGCGGGATTAGGCCCCGACATCAAGGAATATACCACCAACTCTGTATCCATGCTCTCACCGATGGGGAAGATGCACACCGTCAGTCTTACGGCCTACAGCGACTGGCAACTCACGCCTCTCTTCCCCCTCCTTATAGAGCCAGGGGTGGCCTCGCTTACCTATAACTATTACAGCAAATGGGGCAAGCGCGGGTCGGCCATGGATGGTCATGCTGACATCCCCATCTATGAGGATGCCTCGGATGACCCCTACCACTTGCTGAATGCTTTTGTACTCGATACTGACTACCGCATTCATTCCTTGAAACTCGACTTCTCCCTGCCGTTCTCTTGGGCTCACATCGAAGCGGGTTTGGGCTATACCGATATCGATAATACGGTGAATAAGTTTCAGGAGACAGAGAGTCAGAAGGTGCCCGACTATAATGCATACAGTTATCAGGAGCGTAATACTACCGCTTACCTATCGATGATGAAACAGTTGCTCCCACAATTCTTTGTAGTGGCCAGTCTAAACTGGGAATACTCGTGGCTGCGTGGTAAGGAGGAAGATCTGACCAGACGAATGAGGACGCGCCAGACGCTCGGTCGTATCCTTCCATCTCTCACCCTCAACTATCAACTATCATCTGTCATCTGTCAACTCTCAACAGGTAGAACCATCGACCGTCCTGTCTTCGATGAACTGAACCGCGTGCCTATCTATACCACCATGACGAGTCTGGTATCTGGCAATCCTGCTCTATCACCTGGTCTTACTGATTATATCGGACTCTCCTTGCGCCATCCCTGCGGACTCTATGCGAACCTCTGGTATCGTCATGGTAAGGATCAGACGGAGTGGGTGACGCGCTTCCAGATTGATAACTTCCAGCGCTATATGGTGGAGTATCAATCTACACGACCAGAGAACTGGCTCAATGAGTATCAGGGCGGACTCTTCCTGCGCTATCAACAGCACTTCGGTTCGCTGCTCAATGCTGTTGCTGAAGGAACGCTTTACTATTATCATGGTCGTTCAGTGGCGCCTGATCTAGACCGTAACGAGAACGATCTCTTTAATCCTAACAAGCCTGTGTTACATGGGTGGGGAAAGACAGTGGCCCTTTCGGCGGATCTCTTCCTGAACCGTCAGCATACACTTGTGCTCAATGCCCGTTATGATCATTGGTTCCGTCAGTTGGAGAAGATGACTGTCATTAATGGTTTCGGCTATCCGTCGCTGATTCTGCACTACTCGCTGTTGGACGAACGATTAAAGTTATCGTTTGGTGTCTGCGATCCTTTTTACCAACATATTAACGATGCGACTCGTATCTATAATTGGTTTACCGAAAGGGTGCATACCCGCCATGACTCTCATACTGTTAGGCTAACTGCCACATGGTCGCTGGGTAGTCAGGTACGCCGCACTTATCGTGATAAGAAGGATACGGAGACGAAGCGTGCAGAATCACAACGGAGGGAGACAGAGAATTAAAAATATAGAGTATTATCATAATGAAGAAGGTATATCTAATTGTTACGATCTTGCTGCTGCTTTGCGCATGCGGCGAGGATATAGAGACGGAGGAAGAACGACTCGTCTATGATCCCTATGATGCTAAGATTGAGGGTATCTGTTACCTGCTCTCTGCAGATACACATACGGCTACAGTTACGGCTGGTGATGTTTACTATAGGGGTGATGTGGTGATTCCAGAAACCATTCACTATGGCGGCATGACATACCAGGTAGCATTTATTGCTCCCAGGGCCTTCTTCGATTGTCAAAACCTACGTTCAGTAAGGATGCCCAACAGCATTACGGATATCGGTGAAAGTGCATTCCTCGAGTGTATCAACTTGGAGACAATCGACCTCCCTGACGGATTGGTAACCATCCCTCCGAGGATGTGCAGAGGGTGTTACGCACTGAAATCGGCTGATCTGCCCTCAACCATCACTTCCATTGGTTATGAGGCGTTCTCCAATTGTACATCGATGACATCCATAACGATTCCCGACGGGGTGGAGGATATTGGTGTCAGTGCGTTCTTCTGCTGTTCGTCGCTAACCTCCCTCCAAATGCCTTCCAGCGTGAAGTCATTAGGCTGGCAGGCTTTCACGGGCTGCACAGCTCTTACAACCGTATCTTTGTCAGAGGGCTTGACCAGGATTCCTGCAGAGTGCTTTGCGCATTGCTCACGACTGACGGAAGTGGGTATTCCTGAGGGTGTCGTCTATCTGTCGGAACACTGTTTCACCAATTGTGTGTCGCTTGCCCATATCACGCTACCGCAGTCGTTGAAGTCGATTGACAGAGGGGTGTTTGAGTACTGTACGGGTCTTACCTCGATGACCATCCCGCAAGGGGTGAGTCAGGTGGGTGCTTTGCTCTTTTCCGAATGCAGTCATCTAACCACTATTGAATGGCATCCCCAGACAATTCCAGAGGGTACCTTCAAGAACTGCAAGTCGCTCGCTGAATATGTCGTGCCAGAAGGTGTTACCCATATCTATGCCAATGCTTTTGATGGCTGTAGCAGACTGGCTGTATTGTCATTGCCTTCCTCCCTGCAGACGATCGCTCCTGGGGCATTCAAGGATTGCACAGCACTGCACGAGGTGGTTGGTTATGGTGCAACACCTCCTGAACTGCCTTTCCCCACAGGGCCCGAAGCCGATGCCCGATTGGTCTTTGAGGATGTAGATCTCTGTCAGGTAACGCTCCGCGTACCTGCTGCCGCCCTCTCCGCATGGCAGCAGTCGCCCCTATGGCATTATTTTGGTACTATCGTAAGTTTTTAATATTTCATTTTTAATCTTTAATCTTTCATCTTTCATCTTTAATTTTTAATCTTCCCCATAGGGGGGTAGGTTTTTGAGGGTTATACCGTCTATATAATAGAAGGTGTAAGCCAAAAGTGTTCTGATTACTATTACGACAATGAAAAAGCTTTTCACGACACTTCTTTCAGTGTTGCATTTCATTGCCATGCCTGCGTGCTGGATGGGAATGATCTTTGTGATAGTCGCCTGTGATGAATCATCGGTGACCGAAGAGATCGTTCCCTTTCCGGCAGAGTCATCATCGTCATTGGATAACAAACATGCCTCTCTGCTCTTGTCGAAAAAAGACAATATGGAAGGGGATTATGAAAACACAGGACTCCCTGTTTGCTATATCTCCACCATTGATGGTTTACCTATCACATCGAAGACCGAATATGTTGAGGCTTCCCTCCGCATAGAACAAAATGGTGAACTGCTGTTCGAAGATACGCTGCTCAATATCCGTGGAAGGGGGCATTCCAGTTGGACTGACAGTCCTAAAGTTCCCTACAAACTGAAACTCAGTCATAAGGCACCCCTCCTGGGTATGTCTGCCAACAAGCACTTCGTATTGCTATCGAACTACTTCGATAAATCACTCATGCGGGCAGCCATTGGCTTTAAAATAGGAGAGCTATTAGAGAGCAGTTGGACACCTGAGAGTCGTTTTGTGGAACTGGTATTCAATGGGAAGTATCAGGGGAACTACCAACTGACTGAGTCGGTAAGGGAAGGTGCGAACCGCATCCGTGTGGATGAAACGGGATTCCTTACCGAATATATCTATCCAGACCGGATTGCTGAGGAGAAGGTATTGATTCAGACCATCGATAGCGGTTATTATTACAAATTCATGTATCCTGACGAGAAGAATATCACGGCCCGGCGTGTTCAATATGCTGATAATCTGATGAATCGACTGGAAAGGTCGCTTAACCGACCATCGAAGCTGCATGAGTTTGCCGACATCATCGATGTGAAGTCGTGGGCCAAGTGGTTCTATCAGCAGAACCTCCTGATGCTCGAGGAATGTAATATGTATATGGTGAAGTATGACGACACAGAAAATAGCCGTTTGGCTATGGGACCGATGTGGGATTTCGACTGGTGCCTGGGTTCGGGCTATTACAATGGAACGGAACGCCCCAACCCTAATCACCATATCGTATCAACACACTATTTTAGGAAACTGGCAGCTGATAGTCTGTTCATGGCTGAGGTAGCCCGTCTGCACCGAGAGTATGGACTCACGGTCAGGGAAGGTGTGCTGAGATACTATGATGAGTTGATGGAACATCTACGACTGTCACAAAGACTGAATTTTGCTTGCTGGCCTATTCTCACTGAGCGTGTCTCCATTGGTGCCTATCCCTTGGGTAGTTGGGAGAGGGAGGTGGCATGCGACCGTCAGTTCTTCCTCGCGCACTACGAATACCTTGACCAAATTCTGATACATTAGATATTACGTTATTACAATATTTCGTTAAAACGACATTTCTCCTTCCCATAAAAACAGGTTTATTTGTTTGGTTGAATGAAAGTATCTTCGTACCTTCGCACCCTGTATGATGATTGTAGTTACAGTACTCGTGTACTTTGCCGTGCTGATGCTGCTGAGCCGATGGACGGCACGGCGGTCGGATAACGATACCTTCTACCGCGGTAACCGACAGTCGCCATGGTATATGGTGGCCTTCGGTATGGTGGGCGCCAGCATCTCGGGCGTTACCTTTATCAGTGTGCCGGGAATGGTGCTGAAGATGGATATGACCTATATCCAGACCTGCTTGGGCTTTATCTTAGGCTATGCGGCGGTGGCGTTTGTCCTGTTGCCCGTGTATTACCGCTGGAACATGACCACCATCTACTCTTACTTGCAACGACGGTTGGGAAACAAGGCGCACAAAACGGGCGCGAGTTTCTTCTTGTTGTCGAAGATGACGGGTGCGGCTGTGCGTTTCTATGTGGTGTGCATCCTGCTGCACCGCTTTGTGGTAACCCCACTGTGGCCTGGTTTCACCTCTTTTGTCGTTACCGTTTTGGTGATGACGGCCCTGATATGGCTCTATACCCGACGAGGGGGTATCAAGACACTGGTGTGGACCGATACGTTCCAGACTACTTGTATGTTCACGGCTTTGCTACTGATTATCTGGCAGGTGATGGGACACTTGGAGATGAGTGTGGGGGAGGCGGTGCAAGCCATTGCTGGAGATACCCACAGCAGGATGTTCGTGATGGATGACTGGCTCTCGCGACAGAATTTCTGGAAGCAGTTCCTGAGCGGTGTGTTCATTGTGATCGTGATGACGGGACTTGACCAGGATATGATGCAGAAGAACCTGACGTGTAAGTCATTGCGCGAAGCACAGAAAGATATGTGCTCCTATGGCTTCGCCTTTGTACCGGCCAACCTGTTGTTCATGGCCTTGGGTGTCCTTCTGGTACTGCTGGCACAGAAAGAAGGAATGGCATTACCGGAGAACGGTGATGATTTACTGCCGATGTTTGCTGCCACAGGACGATTGGGTGAGGTGGTGGTGATACTGTTCACCATCGGTATCGTGGCCTCTTCGTTCTCCAGTGCCGACAGTGCGCTGACGGCCATGACCACCACCTATTGCGTGGATATCAAGGAAAGGGCAGGGGATGAACAGTTGAGGAAACGGGTGCATGTAGGTATGGCCGTAGTGTTCATGCTCATCATCCTGATGGTGGATGCGGTGAACAGTACGAGTGTCATCGACTTCATCTATATCCTGTGCTCCTACACCTACGGTCCGCTATTGGGCTTGTTCGCCTTCGGACTGCTCACTAAAAGAAAAATAAGGAACGACAAGGTCGTTCCCTATATAGCAGTGGCTTCGCCTTTGATATGCTATGCACTCAATGTCATCGTGGAGAAAACAACGGGTTATCAGTTCGGTTATGAGCTGTTGATGCTCAACGGTCTGCTAACGTTTTGCGGATTGTGGCTTACCAGCGGTAGTAATGATCGTAGCGCCAATCGTTCCGCCAACTGTTAACACGGTAGAAACGGAAGGTGGCCAAGTAACGTCCGGTTTCGTAGTCGCGGAACTCCCCACGGAACTCATCCGACCAAAGAGAGAAATGGGTAATGGCTACATCAGTACCGTCACTATAGCTGAGGTAGATAGTGCCGTTCTCTACGGTATAACGGAAGTTCACCACATCGGTGTAATAGCCGTAAGCATCGAAGTCGATCTCCCTTCCACTTCCGCTGGCATACTCATACGGGTTCTGGTAGAACTCAATACGGGCGCCATTGTAGGTGGTTCCGTGCCCATAACGGTCGAAATATTCGCCTCTGATCTCACCTTCCCAAACCCCTTCGAGGTTGTAGGCAATATCATCATCGTCCAGTTCACAGGAAACAAAGGTAAACGACAGCATGGCTATCATGACCATCGTCAGCATGGATGTAATGCGTTTCATGATTCAATAGGTATTTATTTGTTGCAAAGGTAACATTTTTGTTCGATAAAATAAAAGAAAAACTGATTTTTATTTTGTTTTGTGCTTACTTATCCGTATCTTTGCAAGGAATAGTTTAAAATCAACGAACCCATTAAAATGAAGACAGTTTATGATTTCTCTGTCAAGGACAGAAAAGGTAAGGATGTATCACTGAAAGAGTATGCCAACGAAGTGCTACTCATCGTCAACACAGCCACAAAATGCGGATTCACCCCACAGTATGACGAATTGGAGAAACTGTATGAGAAGTACCACAGTCAGGGATTCGAAATTCTCGACTTCCCTTGTAACCAGTTCGGACAGCAGGCTCCTGGAACCGATGAGAGCATTCATGAGTTCTGCAAGCTGAACTTCGGTACTGAGTTCCCCCGCTTCAAGAAGATCAAGGTGAATGGCGAAGATGCTGACCCGCTGTACAAGTTCCTGAAGAAGCAGAAGGGATTTGCAGGCTGGGATATGGAACACCCGATTGTACATATCCTCGATGACATGCTTACCAAGGCTGATCCCGATTACAAGACAAAGTCAGACATCAAGTGGAACTTCACCAAATTCCTGATCAACAAGAAAGGACAGGTGGTGGCACGCTTTGAGCCGACAGAGAAAATGGAGAAGATTGAACAACAAATCAGGGAATTACTATAATCATTGATGGAAAAGACAAAGTGTTTGATTATCGGTAGCGGACCGGCTGGATATACCGCTGCCATCTATGCCAGTCGTGCCAACCTGCAGCCTGTGCTTTATTGCGGACTGCAGATGGGCGGTCAGCTTACGCAGACTACTGAGGTGGAGAACTTCCCCGGCTATCCGCAGGGGGTTGATGGAAACCAGATGATGATGGATATGCGTGAGCAGGCGGAACGCTTTGGAGCCGACCTGCGTGACGGAATCGTGACACAAGTCGATTTCAGTAAGTCTCCTTATGTGCTCACCATTGATGACGGAACGCAGATCGAGGCCGACACGGTGATCATCGCTACGGGTGCTTCAGCGAAGTACTTAGGCTTGGCCGATGAGGAGAAATACCGTGGTCAGGGTGTCTCTGCCTGTGCCACTTGCGACGGCTTCTTCTATCGTAAGAAGGTGACTGCCGTGGTGGGCGGTGGTGATACGGCCTGCGAGGATGCACTCTACCTGTCGGGTTTGTGTAAGAAGGTGTATCTGATTGTACGTAAACCCTTCCTCCGAGCCTCGAAGGTGATGCAGGAGCGGGTGATGAACGCCGAGAACATCGAGATCCTCTTTGAGCATAATGCCATCGGTCTCTATGGTGAGAACGGGGTAGAGGGTGTTCATCTGGTGAAGCGCAAAGGCGAAGCCGACGAGAGTCATTATGATATTCCTGTTGACGGCTTCTTCCTCGCCATCGGTCATAAACCCAACAGCGATATCTTTAAGGACTGGCTTGACACCGATGAGATTGGGTATATCAAGACCATCGGGAACACGCAGGCAACAAAAATCCCCGGCGTGTTTGCTGCCGGGGATGTATGCGATCCTGTCTATCGACAGGCGATTGTGGCTGCAGGCACCGGTTGCAAGGCGGCGCTGGAAGCAGAGAGATACTTGCAGAGATGAAAGATGGGAGATGAAAGATGAGAGATGGGAACTGAGTCTAATCAGTTCCCATTTTTCATAAACTGAACCAACACATCGCACTTGCTGATGTAGCTGCTTACCTTTGATAAGTTGTCACGACGGAAATCGCTCAGCTCTTTCAGCGCCTGATACTGACGTGAGTCTTTCTTCGTTACAAACTCACCTTTTTCCCAACTGTATTCCTGCCATTCGTCCAAGGGGATGTAGGCGAGGGCATACAGACTCTTCTGCTTCAGGTCGAAGTTATTCGCTGTCTTTGCTTCATTCAGATAGGTAACGGTTGCCTGCAGGAAATCCTTCTCAAGGGGATTCTGCTCGTCGGCACAACTCCATCCGTAATGGGTGAGGAACCAGCAATCGCCTTTGAACGAGGCTTGGAAGAAGCGAACGGCAATATCATAGGCCAGCTGTTTCTTTTGGGCAATATCACCTGCCAGCAGGTGCTTGGCCTGCAGCTGCTGCATCTCCTTACAGAAAGCCAGCTTCTTATTCACCGTAATCTTACCCTTACCCGGTCCGTCCTCACCACTCGAGAAACCTTCGTTCTCGCGGTCGTTGAGCCAGGGATCCTTGGTGTAGTCGCGGTTCGCCATATACCAGCTGATGTTCTGGTTCTCGATGAACTTCAGCGGTACCTTCTCCAGATACTTCGCTGCCTCAGTGAAGTTGCCTTCAGCCAAGTACTTTGTTCCGATGAGGTCGTTGAAATAGTCGTTGTCATGATTCACCTTACCAATAACATACTGCTCCAGCACATCCTTCTGATTACTGCTCAGGTATTGGAAGTAGGAAAGGGTTTGCTCGGCAGTTGACTTGTCCAAGGCATTGTAATAGTACTCACTGCTGTAGTTGTTGTTCCATGAGGAAGGGTCGTTGTCGTACCCGCTTCGTTTGTTGAGACCCAGCAGGGCTGTCGACAGGTTCTTATTACCCGCTTTCTCGTAGCAGGGAGAGAGTCCTAAGTGAACAATACGATCCCATGCATAGGCATAGTAGTCGTCTTTTGAGAGGTTGCCCTCCAGCCACTGTAGTTCGTTGACCACATAGCTGCTGTATTTCTTGTCGAGTTTCGGATTACCTGTTGAGGCGAGAAGACGGATGCAACGCACATTGTCTTTCATGCGCTGTGTACCGTTGAGCTTCTGTGCCTGATCAAGGTCGGCTATGGCTTCGTCGTATTCCCCAAGCAGATAATGGAGGAGTCCTGTGGCACCCTTCCACATACAGGGGTACTGCGATTTCTTGCTCTTCACCACGTCGTTGGCGAAGGTAATGAACTGGCGCACCTCATCGATATAGATTGGGTTGGCACCCACCATGTTGATTTCGTCCTCTATCCACGACTTGTCGGCAAACTCACTTCCCTCAGCGGCATGCTGCTGGTCGAGCGTTTCCTGTGCATTGTTCACGAAGTCCTGTACCAGGTAGTTGATGACGGGTGAATCGGGATGATCGGCGAAGAGTGTTTTGATGCCAGCCAGGTTACGGTACTTGAAGGCGCTCCAGCGCAGACTGATATAGTCACCCTGCTCAGCATAGATATTCCAGGCCGCATCGCGCTGTCCTAATCGGAGGATGGCACCGGCATAGATATTCTTCATAAGCTCGCGGTAGGCACTGTCGCTGAGCTTGGAGGCTGTGTTCTCCCAATATGCCTTGTTGTCGGCATGCTTCTCCAGTTGCATGTTGGCACGCATCACCAACAGACAGAACTGTGGTTGCAGCTTCGTTCCCGTATAGGCCTTCGCCTCCTGAAGGATTCTCTTCATGACATCGTTCTGCTTGTTCAGCTCCTCCTCCGTGGGGTAGTCCCATCCCTTGCTGATTTCGTCCTGGTTGTCCATGTACTCTTCGAGCAGGTTGAGGTAGGTAAGCATATCCTTGTCGTTCTTCTCCTTAGCCACGGCAATGATGTCATCACGCTGCCAACTGTAGTAACCCTTTACCTTCCCGTTGGTGTAGGTATCCCAGAACTGATCCAGACGTGGGTCGTTCCACAGTGACTGTTTCTGCGGGAACATGCTGAACATATAATAGTTGTGTGTAGGCGTGAAGCCACCACAACACCATGCCCGGGTGCTCACAAGGAGCATCAGCATACTAATGGTTAAGAATCTCTTCATAGTCTGTATATTTAAATCTTGTTATGTTACTATTGTTAAGGTCGAACAGGATCACCTCATCGTTGGCCCTTGCTTGCTGTTTCGACACCGCCTCCTTGGCTTCGAGTATCTCACTCAGTTCCGGCTGTCGGACGACGATACTGTCGCCGGGTAAGACAGGCAGCTCATCATCGGTGTGGAGGATGCCAATATACCGACCGTTGCGGAAGACAATCTTCCAGCGGTACAGCGGGTAGGCTGTTGATAACGGCAACTTATAACGTCGCAGGGCTAGGAGATAAGGCTTCACATCACGCATGTCGAGAATGGGATGTTCACAACTGAGCTGGGTGAAATCGCCCGTGTTATACATCATCAGTATGCCTCTATCGGCAGGCGGTGGTGTCTGTGCCAGCTGATGCAGTCGGATGGTTGACGAGAGTCGGATGCCTTGTTCCTTGGCAAGTACCCTTAACTTCTCCATGAACGAGAAGAAGGTCTTACGGGTACTGCCGGTCCAGTCGCAATCAATCTGTATCTCCTTCACTTTCCCTACATGGTGTGTTTCGTTCATCTGCAGAATGCGGCGCAGCATCTTCTCCGGCAGGTCGCTGACATCCTTCTTCATGCAGTCGTTCACGATGAACACCGTGGGGATGATCTCCAACTGTTGGGGGATGCTATCCTTGAACCTGACCGTAGCGTTCGGCATCGGCTCACCGTTATCATCTACCACCACATCGAAATAACGCAAATAGATTCGATTTATTTGGTGTTCCTTCAAAAAAGTTCTTTTGGTGGAATCCAATTGGAACGTAGTGCTCCAATAGTATATGCTTCGTTGGTGTTGCCGCTCCTGACAAGCGGTCATCAGCAACAGAATTAGCAATACTCCCCAAATTTTTTTCATCTCTCTACGAATTGGACGAATTAGACTAATAGTTGTAAAAACTCTCAATTCTCAATAGCCTTACCTCAGTCCCCAAACGCTGGCAGCGTAGCTCTGTTCCACTTTCTGCTCCGTCTGGTCGGGCAGGTTACAGAAGAAGTCGATACCTGTGCGCTTCTCCAGTTCATCGATGCTGATGGTATAGTTGGCCAGACTGTCATAGGTGCGGTCGATATTCTCGTTCTGACACCAGAAGGCGATGGCGCGATAGCCCTGTGCGTTCTTCAGAAGGATGGCCATGAAGAAGTATTTCGGGACAAGGAGCTTACCGGTCTTGGCCAGGGTGTGCGACAACGTGAGATATCCAAGGATATTCTCTTCCTTGTCGATGGTGCCTCCCTTGCAGACATACAGTGCCTCGACTCCTTTTCCGGCAGCCCAGGTGCGCACTTGCTTCTCCATCATGGCCCACAAACCGGCATTGAACGTGTTGAACTGCGGTTGCATGTTGGTGAGGTAGAAGGTCTGGTAGTTCGCTTCCTTGGAATAGAGTCGGTCGGCAGAAGGACAGATATGTCCGTGGTCGAAGCCGCTGTTCCAGAAATAATCGCCTACGATATAATCCTCCGAAGGACGGTCGAGGTAGTCTTTCAAAGGAAGATCAGGATCCAGCGGATACTGCGGGTTCCCATAGTAGCGTGAGGTGTTGGCCACCATATACCTACTGCTCATCTCGTAGCACGACCATCGCTGCGACTTCTTGTCACAATCCCATTCCACGGCGTAGTTCACCACCGTGTTGTTGTCGGTCTTGTGAACGAGCACTACGTTATTGCCTCCTTTCAGATGCGGGAACTCCAACCGGTCGGCATCCTTACAGACCACCGTATTGTTCCGATTACTGTTCGTTTCAATAATCGGTTCATCCCCATCATCACTTCCACCACAGGCAGTAAAGGTGATCAGGATAATGGTCAGGTATAGGAATCTTTTCAGGATAGTCATAAGCGTAGCGATAGGGGATAGGGGAAAAAGAAAGTGTGTCAGCGTGCATATGCAACTACACCCTGACACACTTTGCCTTAAACTCTTCTATATATAATAAGGTATATATATTACTTCTTAGAAGTGCTCTTAGCGTAACGGCTCATGAAGCGGTCAACGCGACCTGCTGTGTCAACGAGCTTGCTCTTACCAGTATAGAACGGGTGAGAGGTGCTAGAGATTTCTACTTTTACCACAGGGTAAGTTTCGCCTTCAAATTCTACTGTATCATTCGTCTTGCATGTAGAACGTGACAGGAACATATCGCCGTTGGACATATCTTTGAATACGACGGGGCGATAGTTTTCGGGATGAATACCTTTTTTCATTTCTTTGTTTAAATATGATTATTAATACTTTCTTCTCATTCGTTGCGCACATCGCAAACGGAATTGGGCTGCAAAATTACGAACTTTTTTCCGATTCTGCAAACCTTTCCACTACTTTTTGTGTTTTTCTTGATGAAAAAGGCTTCATTCATCATAAATGTCCCATATTTCATATTCCACTGTGCCATTGACAGTATAGACACAGGAATGGTCAATGGCATCAAAGCGAAGGTCGGAAAGCCTCAGAGTCATGCACGATTTGTCACCAACCTTACTTGTGCCGACCACTGTGACCTTACCGCTTAAGGCCGTTGCTTGAATCAAGATGGCTTCCGGCCAGGTACGAGTGTATGCAGCGGCAGCATGGAATTGGTTGTTGTCAAAGGTGTCTCCTGCCTTCATGTTACTGAAACTCATTGGCTTATCACTTTCAAAGGTGATATTAAGCATGTCGAAGACATCCGATCCCTTGATGTTGGCTCCAAACCCCATGTGATAGACTGTAATAGGATTGCCATCGTTATATACGATCCCCTTTTCGATATAACAGTGAGGGGGATTATAGGTCTCGCCACTTTTGTACATTGTTCCCATGCTGGTCTTGCCATTGTCTGACCGGATATGCAGGACGTTAACTTCAGTCCCTGCAGAGTCAACGATATTCTCGTCGTCGTCACTGTTACAGGCTGTGAAAAGACACATCACCATCATGGTCATGATAATAATCTTTAGTTGTTTCATATTCCAATAGATTGTTTCTATTAAAATAAACGCAGTAATTCAGGAATCTTGCATGGAAACCGAAAGATTTAACGATAATTAAGGGACAATGGATAACAACTGTAATTATACCCCAGTTGGGAATTCTATTCCGAGAGTCATCCATCTCTGTTCTAACGTAATTCGATTCGTCTGAACAGAAAGATTTTTCGAGACTTTTCTCATTTTTCGAAAAACCTAACACTTGTCTCTAAGGAATTCAGGAATCAAGGAAAATAAATCAAAAATTATTTTGTATTTCCCTCGCTTAATCGTATCTTTGCACACAGAAGCGTACGATGTTGCTTACGCTTGGCATTGATACTAGCATCATTGTCCTCGCTTAACCGCAATATTGTCAGCGACAAACTTATTGTTAAACTTTTATTTCTCATGCTATGAGTAAATACATTAATCCGTTTACTGATGTCGGATTCAAAAAAATCTTTGGGCAGGAGATCAACAAGGACCTGCTGATAGACTTCCTGAACAGCTTGCTGAAAGGGGAGAGAGTGATTACCAATGTGACGTTCCTGGATAAGGAGCAGTTGGGTGAGTTCAAGGACGACCGCTCGCTGATATACGACGTGTACTGCGAGACTGACAGCGGCGAGAAAATCATCGTGGAGATGCAGAACAAGTCGCAGCCCTACTTTAAGAGCCGTTCGATCTACTACGCCGCGCAGTCGGTTGCAAGACAGGGTGAGAGGGGTAGCTTGTGGAGTTTCGACGTGAAGGCAGTCTATTGTATATCGTTCCTGAATTTCCAGCAGGAGGGCATATCCGAGAAGTTCAGAACGGACATTGCGCTGATGGACATGCAGACGAAACAGCCGTTCAGTGACAAGATACGTCTGATCTACCTGCAGTTGCCGCTGTTTACAAAGGATGTGTCGGAATGTAAGAATCAGTTTGAACGCTGGATATATGTACTTAAGAATATGGAGAAGCTGAACAGATATCCTTTTGAAATCAAGGACAAGGTCTTCAAGAAGCTGATTGAGACCTGTGATGTCGCCTCATGGACACGTGAGGAGCGCATCAAGTATGACCGTGCCCTGAAGCATTTCCGTGATACCATTGCTGTAATGGAAGGTCAGAAGCAGGAAGGAATCAAGGAAGGCGAGAAGAAAGGTCGCGAGGAAGAACGACTTGCCATAGCCCGTAGTCTCAAGAACGATGGTATTCCTGTCAATGTGATTGCAAGAAACACAGGCTTGTCCGTTGAAGAGATTAGCAATCTATAAATGAGAGAGAGGAATAATCCTCTCTCTTTGCTTTTTCGTAGAGAGAAGTGTTCAAATGATCTAATGTTGTGTTGTCTTCATGATCATTTAAACTGAAAGTCATAATCAATACTACTTCTAACCTTTCCTGCCTTTTGTAGTATCTGGTACATGCGCTGCATTCCTTGTGCCTGCTGGTCTGAAGGATTACCCTCTATTACCTTTCCATCAGCACTGACAATATGGGTCGCTCCAAGGTCATATCTTGCCAAACCGTTCTTGTCTGTTATGAAATGGCAGAATGTCAGTCCATTGGGGAGATAGCTGGAGATCGTACTATTCAGCTTAGCATCGAAAAGAAAACTGCCGTTTGAATAGAATTGGATGACATACTGATCTGGTATGGGAAAGGCTTTTGAATCAATCCGCTCTGTGCCTTTTAACTTGAATTCGCCTGTCGCCGGATTGACAGCAAGAATATTGTCGAGAGTTAGCACATAGTCACTGGGATTCATGTCTATCAGTTGTGCCCCTTCTGGTTTGATGATAGCATAGAGGTCAGTTGGGTTGTTATTACCCATAATGTCGTCGCTACTGGAGCAGGCCGTAAACACACATACAGCCATCATTGCCATGATAATACTTTTAAGTTGTTTCATATTCCAATAATTTGTTTTTAAGATAAACTCAGTAACTCTGAAATCTTGCATGAAAACCGAAAAGTTTAACAATAATTAAGGTTACTGCTTACATGATTACCAGAAGAATCAGGGCGGAGGAATTTAAGGTGTGTGTTAATAAATTGCTCCGCTAACAACCTATTGATCGTAAGTCAATTAGGTGTATTAGCGGAGCAATTTTTAATTCACATTCTTCACATCTCCACGACGTCTGTTTACCTTCAAATTCCTACAAGCCTTATAACGCCCTCTAACTAGGCTGATTTCTATAGGTTATAAGGCTGATAACAGGGCGTTATAAGGCTGATAGGAATCTCCAACTAGGCTTGTAGGAAAAAGAGGTTACTATTTACGCCTTTTGCTACTGCTGGTGTTGCCGTTCAGGGAGTAGATGTAGCTCTGGTTCTGAACGGTTTCAGGGGTGTTGCCTTGGTAGTTCACTACCTTACCGCAGATGATGACCTCATCGCCAGCCTTGGGCTTTACCCATGAATCGTCGCTGTACTTTACATTACCAAGGTAGAGGGTGCGGTAGATATAGAACTTATCCGCCTTGTCTGTACCGTCATCGGAAATGTAGAAAGTACAGTTACCATACTGCGTGCCAAACTGGTTTTTGTCCGTAATCTCGATAATCTTTCCCTTGATGTAGTAGTCCTTGTCGGAGTTTACCCCAGCTTCCATCTGAGATACAAAGGCGTTGGCCTCAGCAGGTGTGAATGGCTTGGCTAAGGTGCCGCTCTCATCACCGCCAGGTGTGCCACCACCATTACCATCGTCAATACTAACGAAGTAGGCGTTCATCACCTCTATCTTGCCATTGTAGGAACCACGTGTACCAATAATGGTTATCTTACTACCTTCCTTGATACCCTTGGCAGCAGCTAGTTCCTGGAACTTCTTCTTCTCTCCACCTTTCTCTGATAGCAAGCCATAGACATAGACCGAACCTGTTTCATCCTCAAGGTCAAAGTTTCCGTATATGTCATTATCCTTCAGGTTCTTCACGGTACCAGTCAATTGATACCATACATCGTTGCTCTCAGAAGCAGCGTTGAACTCAGCTACTGTTACAGTCTTGACACCCGTATCAGGTGTACCACCGCCGCCCTTGGTCAGCTTCACGATGTAGTTACCTTGTGCCACTTCAGGAGTCATCTTTCCATTCTTATCCACATACTTCGTTAGCTTACCAATGACAACCACCTCGTCACCTACATTGATCTGACCAGCTTCGGTGAAGTCGGTATTGTTCAGGTTCTTGCCACGGAAGACAGTCAGCTCGTTGGTACCATCAGAGATGATGTAGTCGATGTTCTTGTATTTCGAGATATCCTCATCCTTGGTCTTGATGGTGGTAATCTTTCCCTTGACGTAGGCCTCCTGATCTGTCGTCCCACCATCAGACAGGGCATTGATCAACTCAACAGCCTTTGATACGGTGATAGGTTCATCGAGGGTACCGATGGTTTCGCTTTGAGGTTTCTCGCCAGCGGTCTGTCCGTTCAACGAGTAGATGGAGCTACCCGTGGTGAACTCAGGTGTGCTGCCGCGGAAGTTCACTACCTTACCAAATACAATAACCTCATCATCTTCCTTGATTTCATCATTCGAGGTGAACTTCTCTCCTCCTAATGAGTAACCACGGTAGATTTCCAGTTGACCAGCTGTTGAACCCTTCTGGTCGGAAATCCAATAAGTAGCATTGCCATACGACTCTGAAACTTCGTCAATCTGAGAGATGAAGCCCTTGACGTAGATCTCCTCTGACTGCACATCGGCTCCCAAAGTCTGAATGAGTGCCTGTGCTGCTGCCACGTTATACGGGTCTTCGAGTGTTCCGCTACCTTGCGGGGTAATAACCTCTTCTTCATTTCCGGTATCCGGAGGTGTTGGCCAGGAGTAAGGCTCCGGCACATCCTCACAGCTCACGAATGTCATGGCCGCCATGGCCAGCATCAACATTGAATTAATAATCTTTTTCATGTCTGTATATTTTAATTATCAATTTTCAACTATCAATTATCAATTGTTATTGAACTTCCTGTACATCGTCAAGTGAGCGCAGGATAATCTCCCAGTTGTTGTCATAGCGTTTCATGATACCCGTGAGGTTCACCTTGCTCTGAGGAAGGATTCTTCCGGCGAAGTCGCAGTACGGACTGTTGTACAGCATCACGGTGGTGGGCTGTTCCTTGAAGTACCATGACGTGTTGAAGCCAGAGGCATAGACAGCCTTGTCGTTATACCTAACCGTTACCGATTGTCCTTTGGAGGCATCATAATAGGAACCGTTCTTGAAGGTCACATTCTTCAGCGTACCCAACTTACCAGCATCCTTGTCGAGATCCCAGGTGGTCTTGGTACTGCCTTCAGCAAACACTTCCGGCTCGATGATACGCTTGCCGCCTGTGATCTTGAAATGATTCATCCATTCCATGCGGTTCATTCTGCTCACGTAGGTTACTTCCTTACCCGCATTCCTACCACTGGTAAGAACGGTGGTGTAAGGAGTACCGATAACGGGTTGCATACGGTAGTTTCCAATGGAGAGGCCTTTCAGTTCCACGAGGATCTCAGCACCCACCGGCAGGTAGCCGCAGATACCACCCTGACTGATAGAGAAGCTGATGGCTCCCGTCTCGTCCTGGATCCATATCTCATTATAGATGTTACCCGTAAGGTCATTACCAGTAACATATCCCTTGATCTGCAGGTTCTTGGTTACCTTGGCAAAGCTGTTCCCGTCGCGGTAGTCGGTGGCCAGCTGTGTCTTGTACATATTCTTCAGTTGCGCGATGGTTACCAGGTTGCTCTCCACAATGGTGTTGTTTCCATAGGGAGGCTGTGCCGGTTCTATCTCGTCATAGTCACCGTCCATACATCCTGTCATGAGGATGCAGACCAGTGCCATCATGATATATTTGAGCTCTTTCATAATGCTTGTCGTTTATGTTGTCGTTGATTAGAACTTATACGCCAGATTCAGCAAACCGTTGGTACCGAATGCGTAGTACACCTTCGGGTTCTTGGAGAACTTGTACACACGTTCCTTACCGCTGCTGGAGTAGTCGGAACGACCCTGCTCATACCCCCAGGTAGTGATGCTCTGGTTGTTCAGCAGGTTGGTGATCGAGAGGTTGATGCTCAACTGTCCTTTCTTCATGCGGATGCTACGACCGATGGAGCCATCGACCATTAAACCGCCATGTCCTTTGGCTTGGTCGAGAATGCCCGGCAGGTAGTTCCCTTCATTATCCATCACATCACCGATGGCAGCCTGTCGGTTCGTCAGAGATTTCTCATAATAGAAGCAGGGAGCACTCGAGAGGTAGATACGGTCGTACCAGTTGGCATTCACGTCGATATACCATCCGCCAGAGTGGTAGCTCAGTCCTACACTTCCCACTGTGAGCGGCGTACCGTTCTCGTGGTGATTCTTGTTGTGGCAAACATCCTCTACGTAGACACCTGATGTGGAGTTCATGTAGCGAACGTTGGCATTCTTCATGTTCTTGCCCTCGCTCATCGTACCAACGAGTAATACATCGAGTGCTGATGTCAGCTTGATGCGGGCACCGAGCTCAACACCGTAGTAAGCTTTCTGCTGGTCGGTCAACGATACATACGAGAAAGAGTTGATGTCATCGTAGTAGAAGTTCTGCCATTCCGAGGCATTGTCAATCAGACTGTAGTAACCGTTCAGGTTCAGCTTCACCCATGAGGTCTGGTAGCTGTAGGTAAGCTCCGTACTCAGGATGCGCTCGTTCTTCAGGTTCGTCACGAAGTCGTTGTTGATCTCAGGAGCTGCAAAGGCAGTAGCTGCGGTCGGCGCCTTCCATTCGTAGCCGGCACCGAAGGTCAGGATATGTCCTCTTCCCACATTCCATGTAGCACCCGCCTTGGCGCCTCCGTCGAGGAATTTGGCTGTTCCGCTCTTGCCATAGGAGTTATCGGCAGCCATACCGTTGCGCATCTTACCGTCGCGCTGCATACCTGTACCGTTCACCTTGGCGGCAGCCATCAGGAACCAGTTACCGGTCTTGGTAGAGATGCTGCTCCAAGCCGTGGCCTTGTTCACCTTAATATAATAGTCATATCCAAACACATCACCTTCCTTGATGGATGCGTTACGCTTGTTCAGGTCATATTGTACCCAGTCGTCTGTATCAGCATAGTTACCGATGGCGTAGGTATTGATGTTGTGATAGATGGATGCACCCAGCATATCTTCCATAGTCTGGTAATGACGGGCGTTGTTCGTGCCGAACTGCATACCGATGTTGAAGTTAGTGTTGGTATTCAGCTTCGTGTTCAGCGATGATGACATCGCGAAGGTAAGCACATCGTTGTGCTTGGCCTGGATGAAATACATGGCATCTCCGCCCTGCGCACTCACCTGACGGTTAGAGTAGATCAGTCGGTCGAAGTCGATCTGACGATCCGCTTTCCTACCTGTCAGATAGCTATAAGCCGTTGTCCAGTTGGCCAGATCCTGCTCCGTGCGGTTATAGACATCGTTCTCGTCAAACACGTTATAATAGCTGCTCGGCATCAGCTTCCAGTAGTCGGGCTGTGGGTTGTCGCTGTTGTTGTAGTTCAGTTTGGTGCTCTGGTACATTGAGTACTTTCCCATCAGCGTCGTGGTGAGACGTGTCTCGTGGTCGATGTCCCAGTCCCAAGTCATCAACGCCGTCGGTGCAAAGTCGTTTACCACACGCGAATTACGTTTCTTCCCGTTCTGGTAGCCCCAGTAGGGGTTATAGTACCTGTCGTTGGCCAGCCAGTACATCTCGTCTGTTGAGGCTCCCTGCGAAGCCCTTTCCGTGGGGTTACCCCAGGTGACCAGCGAGATAGAGTGGTTGTCACCGAGCACCTTCTCGACACCGAGGAAGTAACTCAGTGAGTTGTAGAACGTTCCTTCCACATAACCACGGTCGGCCCAGCGGTAGGTGATGTTGGCAGAGTATGCCCATCCCTTGTTGTTCAGTCCGCTGTTGTAGGTGTACATGCCTCTCAGCGTGTAGTTCCTGTTGGCCCCGCTCAGCGTGATTCTATGTCCCGCTGGCATCTGTGATGGACGGAAGTTGTAGTTGTTTGAACCAGCCATGCCCGACATAGAGAAGTTATTACTCTCGAAGGGGAGCGAGAACTCCTGGTTCTTTGTCTGCTGGTTCAAACCGCCCACCAAGGAGAAACGGAACTGTCCGCTTTCCATGTCGTTTGCAGCCACGCCGTTAATAAAGACGTCGTTGTACTTCTGGTTGAATGCGCGGTATCTGAACCGGGCTGGCGAGAACAAGTATCCCACTTCGCTGGCATAGATGTTGTTGTTCGAGGAGACGATGGTCACGTTCTGCGACATATCATCGTCTTCTCCCAACTGCGCCTCAGTGAAAGTGAATGCCGACTCATTCGTCTCGTTGGCATTCTGCCCTTCTGTCTGTCCTGTTTGCGCAAAAGCTAACGGGACGTAGCAAAGAGCAATCACGAATAGTTTCAGTTTTTTATTCATAAGAAGCATTCTTGTTTGATATTTGCCACAAAGATAAACAATATTTTTGTATGTGCAAAATCTTTTCCACATTTTTCTTGTCATATAAAAATCTTCATGTTCTGAAATAATTTTGTTTATTTCCTTCTCACTTATTTATAATTTTCGTATCTTTGCGAATAAATTCGCGAAAATACAATGCACTCGGCATAAAAAAAGAATGAATTCTTTTGTTCTGCTCTCGTTTTTTCGTATCTTTGCAGAAAATAACATAATTATGAATAGACTGAGAATCCTTTTTGCCGTTGTTTTCTGCTGTGTCGTGACTGTTGCCTCGGCGCAGAAGAAATACTCTGTTTATGGAATAGGTTTCTATAATCAGGAGAATCTGTTTGATACATGTCATGATGAGGGCAAGAACGACTATGAGTATCTTCCCACTGGTAGTAACCGTTGGAATGCGCGGAAATACACGCATAAGCTTCAGAATATGGCAAGAGCCTTGGCCGATATGGGAACAGACATGCTTCCGAATGTGGGCTGTGCCGTTATCGGACTTTCTGAGGTGGAGAATGCGCGGGCGCTGAGCGATCTTGTTGACCAGGAGCCGTTGCGTGCCCGTGGCATGAAGTTTGTGCATATCGAAGGTCCTGACAGCCGAGGTGTGGACTGCGCCATGCTCTACAATCCTTCGTTGTTTACGGTGGAGGATGTGCAGCTGACGCCCTATGTGCCCGAGCTTCCGGAAGACAGCACCTTCAAGACCCGTGGTTTCCTGACGGTGAAGGGCATTCTGGCCAATGAACGCGTGGCTATTATCGTTTGCCACTGGCCCAGTAGATACAGCACTTCCTTCTATCGTGAGAGTGCCGCCCGTCAGGTGCGTGTCATCAAAGATAACCTTCTGCTTGAGGATCCCACCAGGAAGGTCTTCGTGATGGGTGACCTTAATGACGACCCCACCAACAAGAGTATGACCGAAGGACTGAGTTGTAAGTCGGAGGTCAGCAAGGTGGGGGCAGGAGATATGTATAATCCATGGTACAACGTGCTTGTTAAACAAGGTATCGGTACACTTGCTTACAATGGTGCCTGGAACCTGTTCGACCAGATTGTGATGACTCCCAATGCTATCGATAAGAAGGGGAATAAGGACTATAGCGGTCTTACCTACCTGAAATGCCAGGTGTTCCGTCGCGACTATCTGATTCAGCAGGAAGGAAAGTACAAGGGAAATCCCAAACGTACCCATGCTGGCGGTGTGTGGCTTGATGGCTACAGCGATCACTTGCCCGTGGTGGTTTACCTGGTGAAAGAACAACAGTAATTTATATGACTATTATAGGAATAGCTGGCGGGACGGGGTCAGGAAAGACTACCGTCGTAAAGAAAATCGTGGAGGCACTGCCACCTCATAGCGTGGCCGTGGTGCCTCTCGACTCTTATTATAATGATACAACCGACCTTACCGACGAGGAGCGTCGGCAGATCAATTTCGACCACCCGGATGCTTTCGACTGGAAGCTGCTGCACAAGCAGATCTCCATGCTGAAGAAGGGAGAGGCCATCGAGCAGCCCACCTATAGCTACGTGCTCAGTAACCGCTTACCGGAAACCGTTCATGTGGAGCCAAAGCCCGTCATCATCATTGAGGGTATCATGACCTTGGTAGATCGTAAGCTAAGAAACATGATGGACCTGAAGATCTTCGTGGATACGGACTCTGATGAACGACTCATCCGCAATATCCTTCGTGATGTGATGGAACGTGGACGTACTGTTGACATGGTGCTGAACCGTTATCTGGAAGTGCTCAAACCTATGCACGAGCAGTTTATCGAGCCTACTAAGAAGTATGCCGACATCATCATCCCGCAAGGCGGAGAGAACATGAAGGGTATCGGCATTATCTGCAAATACATTGAAGGACTGACCATTTAGGCCAGTCCTTCTTCCTTTAATATATAAATAGGTATTGTAGTTATGATACTTCTTCGGGTTCAATAATCTCTGCCTCTTCAATCACTGCTTCCTCAATCTCACTTGTTTCTGCCGGGATGCTCTTGGCAGCCTCCTCCAGTTTGCGCTGCGTGTCCTCGTATTGCTTCTTCGCCCTGTATATCTTGATGTTGTTGATGCACTCCACCACACCATAGAAGATCATGCACCAACCGAGAATGCGGAAGGGAAGGGCCGACATCTCCATGGGCTTCACCAACATGAAGATTCCTACACCGAGGATGATGGTGGGGAAGAGCCAGAAGATGAAAGGTACCGTACTGATCTTACGGATGGAAGCGAGGTTGAAATACTGGTTGATGGCGCCGAGAATCAGGATGGCCGCTAATACATACATCATCCCACTGACAAATGTGGTAGGCATCAGCGCAAGGATAACACCCAGGATCATGCTGCCCAAACCCACGATAGGGAATGAGGGCATGATGGCTCGCTCAATGTCCTCCGGGTTCTCTGGCGCATCGTTGCCATCACGCATCTCGGCCATGGCAGCCAGACGCTCGGCTGTCTTCATCGCCTTGCGCTTTTCTGCATAATAGGCAATGACGGATATCAGACCAGAAATGAAGAACAAGGCACCCGTGGCAATGGTCAGCCACTGAACCATTTCTGTGCGGTAGATTACCAGCAGGTAGCCTACGACAATCGCGCAGATGGCGCGAACGATGGAACTCTGGAGTATTCGCATAGCTTTGTAGTTTTCCGCAAAATTACGAAAAACGAACGAAAGAAGCAATTTTTTTATTACTTTTGTCGAAAATTTCTGAGAAATGACGCGATTATTACTGGTGAGACATGGCGAGACGGTTGATAATGTCAACCAGATCATGCAGGGACAGACACAGGGAGAGCTGACTCAAAAGGGCGTGCTGCAGGCGGAAGAGCTGGCGCAGCAGATGCGTGATGAGTCCATTGACGTCTTTGTGTCGAGCGACCTCAAGCGCAGTATTGATACTTGTAGGATCATCGCCCAGTCACATGGTCTTCCGGTGGTGCAGACACCATTGTTGAGGGAACGCGACTGGGGAGGGTTCACGGGCCGATTCATACCCGACTTGAAAGATGAGACGTGGCCAGATGATATTGAATCAATTACCGATCTGCGAGCCAGAGCAAAGGCTTTTCTCGATTTCATCAGTGAGCATTATCCAGGAAAAACCGTGCTGGCTGTTGGTCATGGTATTATCAACAAGGCTATACAAGCAGTACACCTCGGCAAGGAGATGCGCGAGATTCCGCGAATGACCAATGCCGAGGTGCGTGAGGTAAAACTATTATAGAATATATTATAGAAAAGAGACTAATCTTTTTTATCTGTGTCCGCCGAAGCCACCACGTGAGCCACCGCCACCGTGTGAACCACCACCTCCACGAGAGGCACCACCGCTGTGAGAACCACCGCCGCGTGAGCCGCCACTGAAGGAACCACTGCTGTGAGAGCTGCTACTGCGGGTAGAGGGAGCAGAAACGCTTCTTGATGAGCTGCTGCTGGATGAGAAGGAACGGTTGGGAGCAGAGAAGCTGCCGCGGGAAGAGCTGCTGCGCTCTACGCTGGAGCTACGGGTACTGCTCTGACGGGTTCCGAAATCACCACGGTTCACACTCGTGCTACGAGAGGAACGATCAACGTTGGTACTGCGAGTCGGGCGATCGATGTTGCTGTTACGGTTCTGACGTTCCACATTGCTACCGGGGTTGGGGCGATCTACGTTGCCACTGCGGTTCTGACGCTCCACGTTTGCGCCACGGTTGCCACCGAAGGTGCCGCTGCTGCGTGAGCTGGAACTGCGTGTTGCTACATCGTCGTGACGACGGTCGGCACCGCGGTTGTTATCGTTACGCTGTACGTCGCGTCCACCCACACGGTCGTTTCGCCTGTCTCCACGGTTTCCGCCGAAAGAGCCATTGCCATGGTTCGCGCTTCCGCTTCTGCGTTCCAGTGCCTTTCCGCCCTGAGCACGCTCGAAGTGTCCACTATGGTTACGGTAGTCGCCACGATCGTAGCCGTTGCGCATGCCGAATCCGCGGTGGTCTTTACCATGACGGTGGGTTGCACCGTAGGTACGTCCATGATAGTAGCTACGTCCTCCATTCATCCTCCAGCTGTGTCCACCACGATAGGTCAGGTAGAAGGCGGGACGACCGAAGTAGAAGTAGGTACGATACGGATAACGGGCGTAGATGCCAAAGTGCCAGTAACCAGCCTCCCAGTAGAGGGGACGGTAGAAATAGCTGGCGGCCACATAGGCACTGTACTGCCAGTCGAGGAGGATATAACTCAGGTCGAGATTCCTACGAGTCCAGTAGACTCCATACAGGTCATCATAACTGTCGATGCTCATCAGGTAGTCGAGGTTGATCTCATAAGCAGCCTCATACTGATCCTCGGTGAGGTTCAGTTCATAAGCCATCTTATCAGTAAGGAACAAAGCCTGATCACGAGCCTGTTCGTAACTCATGGCATTGACTGAAACAGTCATCGTCAACAGTGCTACAAGGGCAAAAATCAACTTCTTCATAATCGTATCTTTTTAAAGGGTTATTATTCTTATTCTTTCTTTCACGTTGCAAAGAAACGAAGAAAAAAACACCTGTACAAAGGAAAATCCCTACTTCGTGCGGGAATTTCCCTAAAGATACACACTAAACAAATCCTTTTCCCGTTGTTATTATATATAAATAAGGTATGAGGAGATTTTTACTCACGTTCATCATTCTTGCCGCACTGTCGCTGAACGCCCAGGAAGACAGTCGTTCCCTACTAAACGATCTTGACTATAAGGTTGAGTTCCAGTCAAGCGTGTCTGACGGGCAGACTCCCTTGTGGCTGAATGCAAACAAGCACGGACTGAGTTCGCTGGATGAGGTGAACGGCTATCTCAGGGGAATGGTGGAACGACCGCTGGTAGCTGATAGTGCCCGTAATTGGGGGTTCGGCTATGCGTTGGATCTTGTTGCACCTCTTCATTACACCAGTAATTTCATTATCCAACAGGCTTTCATCGAGGCACGATGGAAGAAAGGTGTGGTTACCATTGGCAGTAAGGAGTTTCCGATGGAACTGAAGAACAATGAATTGTCGAGCGGCTCACAGACATTGGGCATCAATGCCCGTCCTGTACCGCAGGTACGGTTGGCCTTGCCCGACTACTGGATCATTCCCGGTACCAAGAACTGGCTGGCGCTGAAAGGTCATATAGCCTACGGAAAGACCACTGATGACCAATGGCAGAAGGATTTTACCGATATTCATCAACGTTACACCGAAGGAACGCTCTATCATAGTAAGGCGGGTTATCTGAAGATCGGACCCAAGAATCTTACCGTTGTAGTAGGTTTGGAGATGGCTTGTCAGTTTGGCGGTAAGACCATCAAGGAAGAGAATGGTCAGCAGGTGGTTGTTACCAATGCCTCTGACATGAAGTCGTTTGTGAATGCGTTCCTTCCAGGCGGTTCAGGATCAGATGAGGAGACGAGTGATTTCAAGAATGCGGAAGGTAACCAGTTGGGCAGTTGGGTGATGCGTGTTGATTATGATGCAAAAGACTGGTCCGTGGGTGTTTATGCCGATCATTTCTTTGAAGATCATTCAGCGATGTTCCATCTCAGTGCCAACGACTATGGGGTAGGGGATGCATGGCAGCAGAAACAAAGCAACCGCTTTTTCCTATACGACTTGAAAGATATCTTGCTTGGCACGGAACTGAACCTGAAACATAACGATTGGCTGCGCACCATCGTGTTGGAATATGTCTATACAAAGTACCAAAGCGGTCCGCTGTATCACGATCATACACCATTGATTAGCGGTCATGTCTGCGGAATGGATAACTACTACAACCATCATCTCTATACCGGTTGGCAGCATTGGGGACAGGTAATGGGCAATCCCCTGTATCGTTCACCTATATATAATAAGGATGGTGACATCAGCGTGAAGGACAACCGCTTTGTGGCGTGGCATGTAGGACTCGCTGGGAACCCCTTATCAGCCTTGTCGTACCGACTGCTGGTTACTTACCAGACAGGATATGGAACGTATAACGAACCGATGATTCCCAAGCAGTATCTATGTAGTGTACTGACTGAGTGTTCCTATCACCTGAGAAATAGTTGGAAGGTGAGCTGCGGATTGGGCTTCGATTCTGGTAAATTATTGGGGAATAACTGGGGTGTTCAGTTGACAATCACTAAAACGGGTATCCTATGAAAAGAATCGTTTACATATTGAGTATCGTCTGCTTGTTGATGATGACTGCCTGTGATGTGGAAACTTCCGACAATGGTGATCTGGACGGATTCTGGCATTTGCAGCGAATCGAATCATTAACGAACAGCACTACCAGTGAGAGTATCATTCTTAATCAAAGAGTATTCTGGAGTGTTCAGTCAAGTCTTGTTCAACTATGGAACTTGCAAGACCAGCCGATTATCTGTCAGTTTACGTATGAGAAAGATGTACTCACACTAATCAACCCCTGCTTGTTCGACAGGTCGTTAGGTGATACACCGATTACCGATGTGGAAATGCTTAAGCCCTATGGAATTAGTGAGATACCGGCTGCTTTTCATGTGGTGAGTCTGAACAGCGAAAGCATGATACTGGAATCGCCGGTTCATAGACTGTATTTCAACAAGCATTAGAATTTCTTTCCGGTGATGATGCTGACGAAGGTCTTCATCAAAATCTTTGCATCCAACCATAACGACTGATGCTCCAGGTAATACAAATCCATTTCCAATCTTACGAGCATCTTCTCCAAAGTATCTGTATAGCCATTGTAAAGAGTGGCATAGCTGGTTACTCCCGGACGTAGTTTATAGAGTTGTTCGTAACGGGAATCACGTTCCATGATCTTGTCTATATAGTATTTCCTTTCCGGACGCGGACCCACAAAGGCCATATCTCCCACGAATACGTTCCATAGCTGCGGCAGTTCGTCTAAGTGATGATCGCGCAGGAATTTCCCAACCCGTGTCAGGTTGTCGTTCTGTTCCAGACTGAAGAGTTCATTCTCGTCCCTGTTCGCATCCACCGTCATACTCCTGAACTTCAAGATGTTGAAAGGCTTTCCTTTTCTTCCGATTCTCTCTTGTTTGAAGATGACAGGACTGCCGTCTTCTGCCTTGATCATGATATAGATGATAAGGAAAAGCGGGGAGAAGATAATGAGGGTTCCCAAGGCGATGATACAGTCGAGCGTTCTTTTCATCGTTTAGAAAAAGTGTTTTTTGAATGCATAGACACAGAAACAGAAGGTGTTAAAAACAGCTTTTACCTTACTGATCTTCTCGTCTTGTGTCTGTATTTCGTACACCTGACGAATACTGCTGAACTTATTTGATGACAGAGAATGGTCGCTAATGCGATAGGAGGTCAGACATGCATCAAGGCCATAGGCAAAGTCAGTATGCCTGAGCAGCATCAGCCATGTGGCATAGTCCTGCCCTCCCCTGCGCAACGGCATGGTGAAGTCAGGGAAGGACCTTCGGTTTATCAGTACCGTTGATGTGGCAATCACCGTTTGACGAAGAAGATGACGGTAGTCAATCCGTTCAGGTATGGGAACCTTTGATTTTACAATTTTGTTATCTGCATCGATGAAGTTAATGCGTGTGAAAGAGAAAGTGCACTTCTTCTCCTTCATATACGCCAGCTGTTGTGAGAGCTTCTCGGGTAACCACAGATCATCACTATCGAGAAATGCCAGATACTCACCTTTTGCATAACCAATGGCTGTGTTACGAGCCACGGCAGCCCCGCTGTTCTTTTCCAGACGATAATAGCGGATGCGGGCATCTTCTACTGCAAAGCTTTTGATAATCTCCCCGGAACGGTCGTTCGAACAGTCATCAACCAATATCATTTCCCAGTCCTGGTAGGCCTGAGCCTGCACAGACAGGATTGTCTGCTCGATAAACCTTTCTGCATGATAGACAGGTGTAATGATCGAAACAAGCCCTTGTTGATACTGTTCTTTTTCCATATATTAATAAATAGGTGTAAGCCAATCGGCGTAGCGCTTGAGCTGACCAGTCACTATCTGGTGGTAGCACTCAGACAGCTGACGGGTAATGTTTCCTACTTCCCCGTTTCCGACTGTGTATCCGTCGATATCTGTGATATGTGTCACCTCCATGGCTGATCCGCACAGGAAGGCTTCGTCGCAGATATAGAGCTCCGTGCGGTCAATATCGCGTTCCACGGTCTCTATACCCAGTTCCTCCTTGGCTACACGGATGATGGTGTCGCGGGTGATACTCTCCAAAACCGATGCTGTGACAGACGGGGTATAGAGTTTATGGTCGCGCACCATGAAGAAGCAAGAGCCAGGTCCTTCAGACACTTTACCCTGATAGTTCATCAGGATGGCTGTGTCGTAACCGTTCTGGCGAGCTTCCAGATAGGCCATACGACTGTTGATATAGTTGGCACCCACTTTGGCACGGGGAGACATATTACGGTCGCTGATTCTTTCCCACGTACTGATCTGGCACTGTAGGCCTTTCTTTTTGTCAATGGGTACGAAGGCCTTGTCGATAGGGGCGATGAACATATTCACAGGTTCGCATGAGTTCCATGTACCACCCAAGCCATCGATGAACACCGTTTGTCGTACGGCGATATCCTGACGGTAGTTATTGGCACGGATCACATCTTTGAGTCCTTTCAGGAAATCCTCAGTTGTATACGGACTCTTCATCCGCAGGAGCTTGATGGAAGCATGCAGACGCTTGTAGTGGTCGGTCAGACGGAATGCATACAGCTGCTGGTCGTTATCCGACCAATAGCAACGAATGCCTTCAAACACGTTGGCGCCAAATTGAGAGGTAGGCGAAAGCACATTCACTTTTGCTTCGGTAACCGGCATCAGTTCACCTCCCAGCCATATTATTCGGTTATTGTCCATATCAATCAGGTTGATGTGCCAACTCAACGACTCTGTTCTGAGCCAGTTCAGCTGACAGGTTGTTACTTATATTCTCGTCGATTTTCTTCTCGTAGATGTCTGTATGATGGAAGACGTTGAGAACAGTCTTCAAGATGATATACACATCCAGCGCCACTCCCCACTTCTTATACAGATCGATATACTGGTTGTCGAAATCCACCTTCACGTCCCAGTCGAGTTCGTTCCTGCCTTGTATCTGGGCATAGCCTGTCAAACCAGCAATCACCTCAAACCGTTTCTTGTAACGCTTGTTCAGTGTGGCATAGTCGCCCAGCTCATAAACCACGCAAGGGCGGGGGCCCACAATCGACATGTCACCTTTCAGTATGTTGATCAATTGCGGCAACTCGTCAAGACTATGATCCCTGAGAAATCGTCCGCTTCGTGTCACCCGCGGGTCGTCTTCGTAGTTGAACAATCCTGTTCCCTGCTTTTCAGCATCCTGCACCATTGAGCGGAACTTCATCATCTTGAACACCTTTCCGTTTTTGGTAAGACGGTCCTGACGAAAGATTACGGGACCATTTGAATCCAACTTCACCCAAATGGCACATACCAACATCACTGGTGAGAGTACCACTAATGCCAGTAGCGAGAGAAGAATATCGCCAAAGCGCTTGAGAATGTTGTTGATAGCGGTCCACATATCCTTAGAAATTGAATTCGTAGGTATGAAAGAGGTCGTCGAATGATTCCTTCCTCTTAACCACACACTTACGACCGTCCTTGAGTTCAATGACGGGGAAGTTGGGCAGGATAAAGGGCGGTTTGAGGACAATGGAGTAGGAACCGACATTGTCGAACACCACAAGGTCGTTTAATCCCAGCTCTCCCTGATAACCCTTATATAGGTAATCGCATTCAATACAGGTATATCCTGCGAAGTCCAGATCCGTATAGCTTTCCCGTTTCTCGTTCGGATCCCCATAGACGGTAACGGGCGGATTCTTCTTGTTCAGTGTAGGATTGATATTGTACACACTCCCCAGAAGGGTGGCGATAGCCTTTCCCCTTATATCCTTGATGCTCACCACTGGAGCAACAAACTTCATGCAGTCGCCAGCCAAGGCACTTCCCGGTTCGATGAACAAATCAGGCTTTTGCGGGGAATCGGCGAAATGACGGGCAATGAAGCCGGCCACCACTTTGGCATATTCGTCATAGCTGGGTATAGGCGTGTCGAACTGGGCTTTCAAAGATTCTTTCATCTTCCCAAAGAGTCCACCACCCAAATCGACATGTTCAACAGTCTTACCAGGAATCTCTTCGTAGAGCTGACAGATGCCTTCGGCTCTTGGCTGCCAGGTGTCGAGAGCTCTGCAAGCATAGTGGCACTGAATGCCAGCTATTTGTATGTTCTTGATAGCCGTCAGTTCCTTCAGCATTTGCTGGAAGGCAGACTTGGTAACGTCAAATCCAAAGCGTGAAGTTACGCCATCGTTGATCTCAAAATTGCAACGAATACCGATGCGTATGGTTTTCTCCGGGTGCTCTTCTGCCAACTGACGGATGGTGGGCACCTCCACATAATCGTCCAGATTCACGCAACCCCCACCAAGAACGATTTCCTTGACCACCTCCGGCTCCTGGCACGGACCGTTCAAGTGAACCCTCTGGGTAGGAATGTTCAGACGTTTGGTAATCTCATACTCCATTCCAGACACCACTTCAGCACATCCTCCAAACTCGTTCACAATCTGACAGAGTCGGGGGATGTAGTTTGTCTTGTAGGAGTAGGCGATATATGTTTGGGGATAGTAACATCGAAATGCATCGAGGAGTTCCCTAAAGTTCTGTGAGAATTGCTCAGTATCAAGAAGGTAAAACGCACCTTCTTGTTCCTGTTCAATTTCTCTCAGTAGGGTGTAACTCAGATTCATTTCTATTTACTAATGATTTCATTGGTCTTTTTAATGACTTCTTGATGGTTTTCCTCGAAATAGGTTTCGTCCTGACGGGTAAGGAAGGCTTCGAACTCCCTTATGTCAATGATTCCCTGATGAAAGATATTCTCAATCTCAGCCTCGTCCGTGATCTTCGACGTGTCGCAGAAACTACGAGAAAGGATAGCCATGCTCGACTTCAGACGATAGTGCTCTGCCAAGATATTTCTTCCGGAGATCATTCCCTTGTCAAGACTTGCAATACCTCCAAAGCCGCAAGGGAGACCCTTTGCCACCATCTTGTTCATCAGCTCATCCACCTTACCGTTGGCCAACAGCTCGAACAAGAATTTCAGCTTGTACTGAAGATGCAGGTCGTTCAGGCCAATCAGAATCTCATCAATACCATCCAGTTCCAGTACCTCATCAAGGGCTTTCTCTGCAGGAATCGTTTCTAGCAGCAACATTACTTTAGCTCTTCCGTCAATATAGTCGCGGAACCTCTTAGCATCGTCAACGCTTTCCCACATGGGGAGCATCACGATGTCGGCTCCACGCTCAACGATCTCGTTGATTTCCTTTTGGCTACCTTCGTACATAGCATTAGAACGCACCAACAACTCAGCTGTTGTCAGCGTGTCCTTAATCTTGTTGATGTCGTTTAAGCAATGGTGGGATTTCACGGAATCGATATTCTTCTGCCTTTTGGCCTTGTTGCGGACTTCCAAATCCACAAAAATACGATCCACACCATTCGTTTCTGCAATATGAGCGATGCGAGGCTCATTTGCTATATACATTAACTTGATAGCCATTTCTTGTTTTCTTTATCTTAAAACGTATATAATACGTTTTTATTGTATAGGTCGATAATTTTTCTTGTGCATAGACACAAAGTGCCTGCAAAGGTACAACAATTTATTGAATTACGTATCGTTTTAATTAGAAACTTTACACTCATTTTGGGATTTTCATGATACATAATGCCCGATGACGGGTGTGGACAGAGTCAAAAGTGACGTATGTACCCTTCGGACTCACCCTCGGATGGAGGTCGCAAGCCCAGTTCTTGTAACAGTTAGGCGACTGGAATTCCTTGTATGATTTCAGGTCGGCTATCCGTTGCACATTATCATTTTCCAGATTGACGAGATACAGTTTGGCATATCTGCGGCCATCAGGGTAGGTGTCGGTAATGAACAGATTGGTGTTAGGGACAAACGACTGGTGCCCGTCGGAGTTCAAAACAGGTGCGATATGTCGCCATTTTTTCATCGAAGCATCACTGAACAGGTAATGACCGTCGATTCCGTTAATACGACAATAAGCCAGGATTCCCCATTTCTGATCCCATACATAGTGCGACACCATATCGGTGGTGGGGGAGATGGAGAGCTCGCTTCCGTCAAGACGACAGGTGATGAGTCGTGAGAAACGCTTCTCTGGGTCGTCGTGGATCCATCTGTGCATGAAGACAACATATTGGTTGTCTTTCGAGAATTCCGTATGTGTCACGAAGTGCCTTGCGCCCTTCATGTTGGGTGTCGGATTCATGGCTGCCAACTCTTTGAGCGAGAAGAGTAACTTTCTTGTATTCTTCTCGATATCAATGAGATAGAGACCAGTATTCTCCGACTCGTTCTCGTCAAGGTAACTACCATCTTCATAGTCGTACCCATACCCAGGCATCAGCTCATTCAGTCGTCTGTAGCTGAACGATGTGGCATATTTCCCATCCCAGCTTACCGTGTCAATGGGGTGGTCGAGGAAGACCTTCTCCTGCTGGGTGATGCTACAGATCTCAGCACATAGGCGGTTGTTGTGGAATGTATTGAACACAAACCGTTCGTTGGAATCGCCCATCCACTGCAGGCGGCACCCCTTATGGTAGCCCCAAGCCAGCGAGTCGTCAACAGGATGGAACTCATTGAAGTCCATATTCCAATAGCCAATGGTGAGTGGCTCCCCTAGCTCAGGCATCCTCAGCGGGATGTTCAGCTTACATCCCAGCATGTGCTGCTCGTCGTTCGAGATAGGTGATACATCATGGAATCCCCAGAAATAGCCTTCTAACACTTTGACATCTGCAACAGTGTAGTTCGGCTTGTCTGGTATCAAATCCATGACATTCTGATAGGTGTCACGTACAAACAATTTGATTTGCGGATGCTTCTTCAAGGCATCGTATATAATTTTCTCAAGCTTATTCATAGAAATGACGAATGATGTATGTGAGAGCTTCGAAATTGTATTTGCAGTATTTTGACAGCTTCATCTTACCCGTTGAAGCATGTTCCTTGTCATGTATCTTGATGGAAGGACAATAGGTGGTTTTACCTCCTATGCTTCTAACCTTCTCTGCCAAGAAAATCTCTTCGCAGAACAGGAAGACCGGGTAGTCCATTTTAGGACATTTTTGGAAGAATGCGCTGGTGAAGATCATGAACGAGCCATGCCCCGCATAGATGTCCTGTTGAGGCTTCTGCGTGGCGGTAATAACCTTCTTTCTATACACCGTTTGGGTGTAAAGATGGTAAAGCAGCGGGAAGCGGAAGAGCAACCGAAGCTGCTGGAGTCGCTTCTTACTGTAACGTTCCTGTATCTTGGGATTTACATCACGTTTTTCACTCTCGGAAAAGATGGCTGGAGCAATCCAGGCAGTCTGCTTATCTACCTCAATATTCTTCATACTGGCAAAGAACGATTCATCTACCAGTACATCTACATTCGAGATGATAATATAGTCGTACGAAGGAATATCTGCCGCATAGATCGTCTTCAGGGCAGCACTCAGGTAACCAGGGTTGTCATAGTGTCTCACACAGACAGTAAGACCTTCCTGCTGTTTCACCTCCATGGGCTCCGATGAGTTGTCGGCAACGTGTATATCTGCATGAATGGTCTCGTCATCAGCTGTCTTCAGTGCACGACTAACGGCTTTGATATACGCATTCAGCGAGTCGTATGAATTGTAGTTAACGGGTACAAATAGAAATCTCATATGCGCGTATTAATCTTTAGTCATTCGGTGTATTCGTTTCTCTTGACGTATCAGGAACCGTTTGTATGAGTGATAATATGAAGTATGCTAAGAAAAACATAACGATATAACTGGTGTATGCAAAGAATGAGGTTGCAAACGACCACATGACATAGGCATAGATGGCTGACAAGAGTGTCTGATGTAGGAAAATATGATTCCGTAATTGAAGATTCTTAAAACACACCTTACTGCCATATCCTGCCAATCCCATGAAGAATACACTAAACCACGGACCGAAATCCTCTATGAGGAATCGGAAGCCAGTATATACATTTGATATCATCAGTCTGTCACCCAGTCCGATGTTAATAAACTCCTGATAGGCTCCTTGCAGTCTTTCCAATATACCCAACGGGTTGGATATGCCCCAAAATGTTTTTGCCCCATAAGTAAGGTCCAGAAAATCGTAGGAATCAAACCATAGACAGAAACAAGATACACTACCAAATGCATAACTGATAAACTTGTCTGTCGTAAGTTCTATGGTCTTTTCGTTTAAAAGACCGAAGCGTAATGTCAGAGAAATGAAAAGGATGATCATCAAAAGGGTAAACCCTATGATGGAATAAATGATATATTTGACATTTAGCTTGATGGGTAGCCTGTAACTATACGAGCAAATAATAAAACCAGACAACCATAAGAAAATACATGATATCAGTCCCATTTTCATGGCTTGTGTCAGCGCGACAAGCAGACCCGACATCAAGGTCAATATCGATAGCACTTTCGTCAGTTTTCCCCCAAGTCTATAGCAGAATCCGCCTATCAGCGGGGCAGTATATGAGAAAATAAGGAAGACCTGATTAATCGTATTGGATATATCCCTACCTGAATAGCGGTCTTCTGAAATCGTTTCATTCATATTAAGAATGGAACTGATACTAAATAATGCAGACAGCTTAAACCCGTGGAGTGTCAAGGTGTATAGCGGATTAACAAGTGAAAGAACAAACAGAACAACCAAGATGCTCGTTCCATAGTTCTTATTGTATATGAGGGTCTGCTTTGTGTTATCTTGCGGATTGTAATACATGTCACAAAAGGTGGTGCCAAGAACAAACGCTAAGACACAGGTCAGGATATAAAAGACTCCGCCAGGCTTTACAATAATGATGTTCTGAAAGAGAATGACCAAGCCTATCAATGCGATCCAGATACCCGCAAATACGCCTGCAGGCTCCAGTTGGAGTAAGTACTTCCACGACAAGCGGAGCAGGATGATGATGAACGCAATGATGAGGATTGTCATATTTCTTTATGCTTGATGGGAGTTCTTGATAAGATGCCATGTTGCCCATGAGAGGACGCCTTGCAGTACTGAGATGGCTAAGTATGCCCATGACATTTGCGTGAGGGTAGTGGAGAGGTAGAAAGCCACTACCAGTGCGATGAGGCAGATGCCGAGAATGATGGTATTATATGGTATCACCGATACTGCATCAATCGGGTTACGGTAAAGCAGGTACAGTGACTGCGGCAGAATCGATAGGATCATGATTCGCGACAGATCTGTGGTAACCAGGTAGCTGTCGGAAAAGAAGAACAGGGTGAGGAAGCGTACAAACACATAGATCACAGCTGTGATGAACAGTGCTGAGGCGATATACCCTGCAGCCAGCTTGTTCACAAAGTGGTTCGCACGATGTAGTTCACGATTGGCTATACTCTCTGAAACATAGGGGAGCAGGATGATTCCCATGAACGAGTACAGGGGGGTAACCATCGTTACAAACGTGATACCCACTGAGTAGTAGGCCGTTGACTGCAGTCCTTGGGTGTTGCCGATATATATCAGCGGGAAGGCCGAGAGGGAGAACAGGAAGAAGTCGGCCAGCAGTCTGCCGGAGGAATACTTGACGATGGTCTTCAGTTCCGTCTTCACGCTTGCCATGGTGAAGTGTGCCTTTTTCCGTATGAACCATTCCCTTCCCATATATACCCCCACCAGCAGCGTGGTGATGATGAGCCACGAGAAGAAGACGTTCTTGGATGTCAATACAGGAAGGAACACCAACGGCAGGATGATGGCCATCTGGATAGACAGCTGCGTGGCGTTGTACCACTTGAAGTTACCCGTGCCCCGATAATAGGCAAAAACAAATTGTGCCATTGCCAGGATAAAAGCGTAGGCAAGGGCTATCACGAAAAGTGAATCGTTCCCTTTCTCACCAAGGATGATAAGGTGCATCCTGTCGCCGAATACGCCGCAGACAAAGCAAATAATCAAGGTGATACCTATAATATATATAAGTGCGGCCGTAAGCAGCGGAACAATAGGTTTTTGCTGTTCACCCTTCTGATAAAGCGGGATGTAGCGGGGTAGGGCGATGCCTACTCCTGCCAGCATCATGAACGACAAGACCTGAACGCTTCGTTTAATCAGGTTATACTGCCCGAAATCCTCGACACTTAACCTGTTGCTCAACAGCTTTGTGACGACGAAAGCGCAAACCATAATCATCATCTGAACCGTAAAAGTCCAGATAATGTCTTTACTCATCTTGGATCTCAGTCCGATTATCATTTCTTAGCGTTTCGTACTCGAACAAAGACAGCACAGGCTGGTAGGAACAGCCCCAGCAGGAATGCTCCGAAGATGACGTTCTTCTTAACGGGTGCGCACTGTTCCTTCACGCCAAGTGGAGGAGTGAGCATTCGGATATCGGTCTTCAGTGCCTTCGACATCTGTGCCTCCTCACGTTTCTGCAACAGGAACACATACACCTCGTTCAGTACCTTCCAGTCGCGCTCGTCGGTAAGTCCGCCAATGGCTTTCTTGGGTGCTGAGGCGATGAGCTGCTTACCCTCGTTCTCCTTAGCAATCACGCTCTTCAACTGCACTTGCAGCTGTTTGATGGCGTTTTCAGCCGAGGTCAGCACAGCATCGTGCATGGCCGACAGCTGCTTGTCGATATCCTTCACCAACGGACTCTCCTTACTGGAGCTGGCAATGATCTTGTTGCGCTGCAGCTGCAGGGCGTTGTATTCGCCTACCTGATCGGCCAATCCTTTATTATCGGTAATGAGGAGGGCGGGCAACAGTTCGTCCTTCTTCGACTTGTCGCGCAGATAGTCCCTGATGGCCTGTGCCACATAGAGCTGGTTACTCAGTTCCAGGTGGGCGGCAGAGATGTCCTTGGCGCTTTCGGCATAAACCTTGGCCATCACCTCAAGGTCGGGCATCATGGTCTTGCTCTTATAGTCGGCCACGCGCTGGTCGAGCGTCCTCAGCTCGTTCTCCAGCGAAGCCAGACGCTCCATGACATAGCCTTCCGACACGGCAATCTGTGCATCCTTGTCCTCATTGCTCTCCTTACGATATTCTGCAATGATGGCATTGATGATGTCGGCAGCACGCTGCTTGGATACATCTTTATACTTGATGTCGATAATAGACGCATCACGACTGCTTACTGCAATGTTCAGTCGTTTTTTCTTGATGAAGTTCACCATGGCCATGGGCTCAGTACGCTTGACGACAATGGTTACCTCGTCGTCCTCCATTTTGTTCAGGTAGGGAGTGGCGTCTATCTTGATGTCGCCAATCGAACTCTTGAACGTCTGACCGAGTCTTCCGGAAAGTTCATCCTTGAACTTATCATCGTTTTTCTTGATTTTGTAAATCCTCACGTTTCCGGTCTTCGTCAGATCGACCTTCATCCTGATATCATCCTCGTCGGTGAGGTTCTTGAATTCAACATTGATAGGACATTCCTCACCGTACAGCTCCTTTTTCCGGATACCTGTTTGGATATAGCTCATGTCAAGACGATTTTCGTTAACGACATTCAGCAGCAGCCAAGGCGACTCCATGGCATAGAGCTCGTTATAGACGTTCGACGATCCACCGAAACCTACGAGTCCGCCCAGCTCAGCCAGTCCGCCCATCTGTCCCATGAGGGCTCCCATGCCCCCCTCGTCCTTTACCATTACCTGTGCGCTCTTACTGTACTTTGGTGGTGTTATCACCAGATACAGAATAGCCAGTAGCATAACGGCCAATACTGATATTACAAACCAAAGCCATTTGTTCAGACAGGCTTTGATGAAGCTTCCTATGGTCAATGATTTATCCATGATTCTTGAGTTGTGTTTCTGTTACTTGAAGATGAGTACAGCAATGGTGGTCAGCACCGACATGGCAGACAACCAGAACGAGGCTTTGGTAATCTCGCTGGCATTGGCTGTTGCCTGGCGTTTACGGTAGTTGTTGGGTTCTACATACACCACGTCGTTCTGCTGGAGGATGTAGGCAGGCGACTGCATCATGGCCTTGGTGTTGAGCATGTCAACCACGAACACTTCCTGCTGACCTCTTTCGTTCATCCTCACCACCTTTACGTTGTTTCGGTTACCGAAGATGGTCATATCACCGGCTTTGCCCAGGGCTTGCAGCAACGTGGTCTTATCGTTCTCAAAGGGATAGAACCCTGGTTCTGTTACTTCTCCTAATACCGAGAAACCCACGTTCAGGAACTCCACGGTCACCACGGCATCCTTGGCCACGTTCCGATTCTCGAGAATCTTCTTCAGACTGCTGGCGAGCTCCGACCGTGTAAAGCCTCCTGCTTTCACAGTACCGATCAGCGGAAAATCGATATTACCGTTGGCATCGATGGTATAGCCCGATGTGGCACGGCTCTGGTTGGTTGACTGTATCTCGTTGTAACCGATGATCTGTGACGATACGGGCATGTTCAGGGCGTTGTTCAGCTCAGCCGACTTGGTGTTGACAATAATCGATAGCTTGTCGTTGGGTTTCAACACGATACCATTACTCTCGGCAATGGCAATAGATGTACCGTTACTTACTTCGGGGAAAAGAGCTATGTTCTTGGGTGTAGAACAAGCGGTAAACAGCATGATGGCACACACTGGTGCTATCAACTGGTTTATTCTTAGTTTCATCATGGTCTTCATTATCAGTTAAAACGTAAATTCCACCTTGTTATTATAGAAATCGGCTGCAAAATTACATATTTTTTTGAGAAATATGGTATATCCTTTGGTTTTTTGCTCGCTTAATCGTATTATTGGCTTTGCCGAAGATACTCACGCTCGAAAAAACCTAAAAATATTTGGTTATTTGCTCGCTTAATCGTATCATTGGCTTTGCCGAAGATACTCACGCTCGAAAAAACCTAAAAAATATTTGGTTTTTTGCTCGCTTAATTGTATCTTTGCCCCCGAATTAGCCAGTGGGCGATTCATTTACGTCATTTTAATCTTGGGGTTGACTGGATTTGACGGCGAGATGAGATGGTACGTAAGCACGCGGAGGCTTGAGGGTTCCCTCCATAATCTGAGTTCTCAAAAAATTAATTGGCAACAATGAGTATGCTCTCGCTGCCTAATCGAAGTACAGTAGATTAAGGCTCAATTTCGCTACCAGGTAGCGAAACGAGACGTCGCTCCGAGGATGTTGTTCCGAATCCAAAGATCAAGCGGCGCAGGCTAAATCGGAAATAGCCTCTGTAGGCTCCGATGCAGGGGTGAAATTTAGGAGCTAAGGCTGTAGTTGGTGGCTTAGGTCTTGCTGCAGCACGAAAACCAAAGTCTAAGATAAGCGTGTAGAAAGCGTATGGTTTCCTTGTTCGGACGAGGGTTCGACTCCCTCCAGCTCCACTTGAGTATAATCCCCATGAGATCGGAAGATCTCATGGGGATGTTTTTAATAGGGTTAATAGGCATAATGGGCTTAATAGGCTTGATAAGTATAATGGGCTTAATGGGCTTTATAATTGCCTATCATGCCCATTCTGCCCATTAAGCCCATCCTATTCAAGCCCATCCTATTTCAAGCCCATTTAATAATCAGCCAGGTTCCAATCACCTGCAGCAGCAGGCCCGGCCATCCAATGGTAACATCGGCAGCGGTGGCAGCAATACCGCCCGTGAGAATCAGTTCTCCAAGAGCCCCAATGAGCAGACTAACAAGAACAACGCCAACGAGAATGGGTATGCTCACCTTACGGAAATACTGTGCAGCCAGTCCTGCCACAAGTGCCAAAACCACGAGTTTCAATGTCATCACCTCCAGGACACCCCAAGCGGGCTGACTGGTCAGCAGATGATTCACCAGCGGTGAGGCCACAGCAGCCAACAAGCCGGTCTTCCAACCGAACTTATAGGCTCCGGCAAGGATGACGAACGATAGGGGAGCGAAGATGATTCCGCCCTGCGGGATGAGGTGGAAAACCTGAGGTAATACCAGGTTGCAGACCACGAAAAGCGCTGCCCACAGATAGGTCTTCACCTCGTCATAATTCAATGCATAAAGCTTTACATTTGTTTCCATATTCGTTTGATTTTCTATGAATGATCGCTATTTCTTATTTTTTTCAAGTTTCAAGTTGATACCAGCCATGAAGGTGGCTCGTGGCATGGGATAGCCAAGGTTGATTTCGTACTTCTGCGCCAGCAGGTTCTCTCCACGAGCCCACAGACTGAGGTTCTTCGTGGCTGGATAAGTAACTGATGCACTAAGCAGTTGGAAGGATTCCTTCTTCGCTGCGTCGCCCACGGCTGTGTAGAGACCACCGATGGTCTGCAAACCGATACTGGCGAACCACTTGCGATTACGGTATTCTATTCCCCCGAAGGTCATCGTCTCGGGAGCACCCACCACCTTGTTCTTCATGTGCAGGTAGGAAGCGTTGAACACTGCGCTGACATAGCGGGAAAAGGGATATCGCAGCTCCATCTCCACACCGTAGTTCTCTATCTCGCCTGTATTCACATTGCGTGGCTTCCCATCAACCGGAATGGTTTGAATCATATTGTCGCCCTTGATGTAATAGGCGTTGATGCCGTAGGAAATGCCTCTTATACGATGATGCCACGACAGCTCGTAGTTCCATATACGTTCAGGTTCCAGTTCGGTGTTCGATGGTGGATAGAGGTACATCTCGCGCATGGTGGGGTTTCGGAAACCCTTGCTCACCATGACCTTCGCCTCACCCCAGTTGATGGGTCGTACAACGATGCCAGCCTGCGGCACCCATTCCGTTCCCGTGATGGAGTGGTGGTCCAGTCGGATACCCGCATCAAGGGTAAGCCACGAAGCCAGATCCTGCCGGTAGTCAACATAGCCAGCCACCTCGTTACGGTACGACTTACCGCTTTGCTTGTTCGGTGTATCCATCACCTCGCCAGTCTCTTTCGACGTATAGTAGGCATTGCCGTAGATATGCTGGTAGTCGAAACCTGCGGTGATGTATCCTTGCGTTTCATAAAAAATTCTATAGCTCTGATACCAGGAGACGCCTGTCAGTGCGTCTTTCGAGCGGAAATAGCGTGCCGTAGGCTTGGAAGGATCAGTGCTACCGTCGTCAATCTTGTGCTGTCCGAAATTCGAGTAGATATTCAGGGCTCCGTTGGTCCTCCTGTAATGGTTCTCGATGCCTGCTGACACCACACCACGGGTAATCCACTGGTCGGCATTATACATCGGCTTATCGGTTGAGCCGGGATAGCTGGCATTAGAGCGTGTCAGGTTGGCATTGACGTAGGCGTTCCAGTTGTAGTTGAAGTCGTAACCTAACTGCATGTAGCCGCCATACTGCTCGAATCCCATGCGCGGCCTGTGGTTGTCGGTGCGGTTGTACTGACCGGCAATGGTTGAAGAGAAGTTCCCGCTGCGCACCTGGTTTGATAGTTCCGACTGTACCGTTCCATAGCTGCCGGCGCCTGCCGTGAGTTGGGTAACAACACTATTGTTCCATGCTGGACGACGGGTAACGATATTGATGACACCGCCCATGGCGTTGCTGCCGTAGAGCACTGATGCCGGTCCTCTAAGCACTTCCACACGCTCGGCCATCATGGTCTGATAGCTGTCGCTGATGGGGTGCCCGTAGATGCCTTGATATTGCGGATGACCGTCGATGAGTACCATCAGCTGACCGGCACCGCCTGTAATGCCACGCATGTTGATGCCGCCGGCTGCTCCGGTAGAGACACCATAGCCCATCATGGAGCGTGAGGTGACGAACACGCCAGGCACCTGCTGCATCATGGTGGGCAGCACACTGGTCTGATGCTGTTGTGTTAACTTCTGTCTGCTGATAATCGAAACGGTCATAGGCAGAAAACGAACATTTTCAGCACGTCGTGTTCCTGTAACCACCACTTCCTCCAAATTCAAGTTGTAGGCAGTGGTGTCCATTGTTTGTGCTTGCGTCACCAGGGCGTATATGCCGCAAATAACAAGGTGTATTGTTTTCTTCATTGCAACTGCAAAGTGTCTTTTCCTGATTTCGGTTGACAGTTTTTTGCTTATTTCCTGATGTGGTTGACAGTCGATTTCCTGAACGAGTTGACAGTCTTCCTGATATCGTTGACACCGTTCCTGGTTTCGTTGACATTTCC
>Ga0256404_1000735_pt1 | contig 84122 bp, 81 predicted proteins | sample RumenRJG_01DNA_FD_185990 | JGI IMG/M metagenome (GOLD analysis project Ga0256404, IMG submission 185990) | Bovine rumen microbial communities from Lethbridge, Alberta, Canada - RJG_01 | ecosystem: Host-associated > Mammals > Digestive system > Stomach > Rumen | place: Canada: Alberta | collected...
ATCACGATAGGCTGGAAAAACTACAACAACCTCATGCTTGAAAACGATTCCGCCTTCTTCGGGCAAACGCGCTTCCTCTGCGAGGGCAGCTACGGCTCCGGCCATGCGCTCGAGCCCATAGGTGAAGCGAGCATGCATCCTATCTACGCGGGCGAGCAGCATTACGTTTGGGATGCCGTCCGCTTGATGGGCGCAAAAAAGGTATTCATCCTCTTCGGAATGAACGATCTGTCCATCTACGGCGTTGACGGCTCCGCCGATAAATACGAGGAGGTAATCGACAATATCCTCGCAAACAACCCGGGTGTTCAGCTCTACGTCATTAGCGCAATGTATATGTATAAGGGCAGTGAGCGCGAGATCCTCAACAACCGCAATCTGTACCTCTACAATCAGCGGCTGGTGGAGCTGTGTGCTCGCAAGGGCTGCGAATTTGTGAATATCGCAAGCCATCTTATCGATGAGGACGGCTTCGTGCCCGATGAGTATTCATCCGATCACTACGTGCATCAAACCTATAAGGCTTATGCCGTTTGGGCGGACGTTCTGAGAAGCCTTGCGGCAAGGCATCTGAAGGGAATGCCGCCTGTGACCTTCTCGCTTCCGCAGTAATGCGCCATAAATCGGCTCCGTGCCATTGATAAAGAATAGGAGAAAACAAAATGAACGCATTTTATGCTAAAAGAAGAACGGGCTTCATTGCCCTTATGATCGCGCTTGTGATGCTCGTTTCCGTGTTTTCCGCCGCCTGCAATAACGGCGAACAGGGCAATCAGGGCAGCACACCCAAGCAGGCCGATCTTGCTGAGGTATACGGCAAGCTGGTTGAAAGCGGCAAGCTTCCCGCGCTCACCAAGGTTCCCGAAAGGGATCTTTCAGAGGTCTACGGCATCGATAAGGATAAGATCAAGCAGTGGGCTTTCGGTCTTTCCGAAAACTACGCCGTGAATGCGGGTGAGGTCGCGCTGTTTGAGGTAAACGACGAAGCCTACGCAGCAACGCTTCAGGAAAAGCTTCAAAACCATCTCGATCAAACCAAGCGCGTTGCCAAGGATTACAGCGATCCGCATCAGTCCGAAAAACTCGAGCCCGTTGAGGTCAAGAGGGTTGGAAACTTCGTTTACCTCGTGGTAGGCGAGGATTACAGCGCACTTATGCAGATTCTCAAGGATAATATCGGCTGATGGTCTTCTCAAGTCCGCTTTTTATCTTCATATTTTTGCCCATAACGCTTGCGGCATACTATCTGATACCCGGCAGGGCATACAGAAACGTTGTGCTGTTCATTTTAAGTCTGCTCTTCTACGCATGGGGAGAGCCGACTTTCGTGCTTTTGATGGTGTTCTCCATCGCCATGAACTATTCGGCGGGTCTGCTCGTTGAAAAGCATAAGGACGATAAAAAGAAAGCCAAAACGGTGCTGGTCGTTTCGGTCATCATCAATCTGCTTCTGCTTGCCGTATTCAAGTATACCGCCCTGTTTGTGGACAGCCTAAAGAGCATATTCCCGTTCATGCGCTCGTTTGCAACGCCCATAATCCCGCTTCCGATCGGCATCTCGTTTTACACCTTCCAGGCGATGAGCTACGTTATCGATCTGTATAGAAGGGAAACGGGTGTTCAGCGCAACCCGATCTATTTCGGTGCATACGTAACGCTCTTCCCGCAGCTTATCGCGGGTCCGATCGTGCGCTACCGCGACGTGGACGATCAGCTCGTTAATCGCCGCGAGAGCATGGAAAAATTCGTTTCGGGCATAAAGCTATTCACCGTTGGCCTTGCCAAAAAGGTGCTTATCGCAAATCAGCTCGCCTCTCTTTGGAACGTGCTCAAGGTCGGAACCGAAACCAACGGCATCCTTGGCTCGTGGGTGGGCATAATCGCCTTCAGCCTTCAGATCTACTTCGATTTCGGCGGCTATTCCGATATGGCGATCGGCCTCGGCAGAATGCTCGGCTTCGAGTTCCTCAAGAATTTCGATTATCCTTATATCTCCAAGAGCATCAGCGAATTCTGGCGCAGATGGCATATCTCCCTGGGCACCTGGTTCCGCGAATACGTCTACATCCCGCTCGGCGGCAACCGCAAGAGCCTGCCGCGCACCCTTGTGAACCTCATGGTAGTTTGGGGTCTTACGGGTCTTTGGCACGGCGCAAGCTGGAACTTCGCGCTGTGGGGACTGTATTTCGGCGTTCTGCTCATCCTTGAAAAGCTCTTCCTCGGCAAGCTGCTCGAAAAGCTGCCGAAATGGCTTTCAAACCTCTACATGCTCGTGCTCGTTGTGCTCGGCTGGGCGCTCTTCGATTTCACGAATATGAGCGAGCTCGGGCCGTTCCTTGCTTCGCTGTTTTCCGTTGGAAAATCGGGCATCATATCGCATGATACGCTCGTTTACGTTGTGAACTATCTGCCCGTTCTAATCGCGGCTTGCATAGGCTCGTCCCCGATCGTTAAAAAGCTTCACGACAGGGCAGTTGCGAATCCCGCGGGCGAATGGATAGACGTTGCGCTCGTTGCGGCGGGACTCATCCTCTGCACCGCTTCGCTCGTTGCGGGCGGCTACAATCCGTTCATCTACTTCAGGTTCTGATGCGGAAATAGAAAAATGAATATCAAAAACTCAGCCGCTTCTGAAAGGATGCGGCTGAGTTTTTATCGATCGAATGTTTCTGTTTTCGATAGGGGCGGGGGAGACTACTTCCCGCGCACGATGGGCGCGGCGAGCTCGTCCGCATCGCGAAGGGTCTTTTCAATGTCGATAGTGGTGAATTCGCCGTTTTCATACAGCACCTTGCCCTGAACCACCGTAAGGCAGACCTCGCTTCCCCTCGCGGAATACACCGCGGTGGAAACGGGATCGTACAGCGGGCGCATATTGGCCTTTTGCGCGTCGAGCATGATAAGGTCGGCATCGAAGCCCGATTTGAGCATACCGATCTCGTTCTCGCGCCCCTGCGCCTTAGCGCCGTTCACGGTCGCCATCTTGAGCGCGGTGTATGCGGGGATCGCCGTGGGATCGAGCGTGCTGCCCTTGGCGAGCAGTGCGGCAAGCTTTACTTCTTCAAACAGGTCGTGCGAATTGTTTGAAGCGCAGCCGTCCGTGCCGAGGCAAACGTTCACGCCGCGCTCAAGAAGCTGCCGAACCTTTGCAATACCGCTTGCAAGCTTGAGGTTGGAAACAGGGCAATGCGCGATCGAAACGCGCTTTTCTGCGAGCAAGTCCATATCTTCATCGGTGAGCCAAACGCCGTGTGCAGCGAGCACGGGCGTGTCGAAAATGCCCTCATCAAAGAACGCTCGCGCGGGGGTGCGCCCGCCGCGGCGGATGCGGCATTCATCGACCTCCTTTTTGGTTTCGCTCAGATGGAGCTGAGTCACAAGGCCGTGCTCAGCGGCAAGCGCGTGGAGCTTTCTCCAAACCCAAGGGGAAGAGGTGTACTCGCCGTGGATCGAGGCATCCGCCTTGATCCTGCCGTTTCCTGCATTATGCCAATTTGCGATCAGCTCCTTTATCTCGGTAACCGCGCGGTCACGCTCGAATTCGTAGCTTTCATCGAGTGCGATCACGCCGTTGCAAAGATTGGCGCGTATGCCCGTTTCAAGAACTATCTGCGCAGCCTTCGGCTCGAAGAAATACATATCCGAAAAAGAGGTCGTGCCGCTTGCGAGCATTTCTGCAATGCCGAGGCGAACACCCGCGCATACCGCCTGCTCGCTCAAGCGCGCTTCAACGGGGAAGATGTGCTCAAACAGCCATTTGTCAAGCCGCATATCGTCCGCAAAGCCGCGCATTACGCACATTGCGGTGTGCGCATGGGCATTGATGAGGCCGGGCATAACGATATTGCCCCTCGCATCGATAACGCGCTTGGCTTCGCCGCCTTCGGGCATATCCTCCTTTGGGCAAACGAAGGCGATCTTGCCATCCAAGATGCCAAGGCAGCCGCCGTTGATCACGGGGCGGCTGTCGTCCATGGTTATTATTGCAGCATTTTTAATAAGAATATCGAGCATATTCGATCGCACCTCAGCTTTCGTTATTTCCCGAAGAAGAGATTGTAAAGAATTATCAGCGCAACGCCCGGAACGCCGAGAATGCCCGTAAAAGCCGCCGTGAACCATGTTATCGGAATTCGGAAGCTATCAAGCTTTAGTGCGTTGAAAACGTAGTTGCAAATGAAAAGCAGCGCCGCGCCGATCAGTGCGTTGATCAAAAACTTGACGAACAGCTTAATACTTAGGCCGAATATCTTGAAGATGATATAAACGACCGCAATAATGGCAAGGATTATCAGCGCACCGCGCGGGATCCCGATGTCGGGTATTTGGAAGTTGATCTCAGGCATAAGCCATCCTCCTTTTCGCTCGTATCGCAGTTATTACTGAATTCGGAAAGCGCAAGCATGTATCTGCGCTCAGCCGCCTCAAGTTCGAGCGAAGCTATATAGGCTTCGCTTGGCGGCGCGGTATCGAAGCTTGTTAAAGCGATCCGCCAGTTATTATACGCAGTTTTAATGTTGTTACGATCCTTTTCATGCTCACTCCGCATTTAAACACCTCCGAAAAGCTCTCGACTCATCCGAAAAAACGGGGTCGAATAAGGGTATTTGAAAAAAGCGGGCAAATATGATAAAAGGATCAAAAAATGATGCTTTATTTTATGCAGTAAAGCCGAGGCTCGCGAAGTATGTTCGAATTTTTGAGAAGCTCCGTGTTGAACAGCGGCAAGGCATCGCCATCGATCTCTCCGTCCGGCATGTTGGAAAGCAGGATTGCGGAGTAGTCCTCAAAGTCAATAAGGGATGCCTTGAGGCAGTATTCCGCTATGCCGCAGAGGATGCCTTCGGCGCATTTCTGCCTGTATTCGGGGTTGGAGAGCGCAAGATCGCTTGCGGCATTGGAAAGATAGCCGAGCTCGAGCGCCGCCACGGGAACGGTGGACCAGTTGAAGCCCGTTTCGGTTGTGAGCGAGCGGGAAGTGAGCTCGACCGTGCCAACGGCAAGGCAGTAGTTATCGATAATGCAGCGCCCAAGAAGAGCGCTCTTCGCAGAGATATTGAAATTGCAGATGCTGTTCGGAAGAAGTATCCTCGCGCCGAAGAGCGAGGGGTCGGAGCTGTGGTCGCAGTGGATACGAAGCCAGAAATCCACGCCGCTTTCGTTCATAAGCAGGGCGCGCGCGGAGTTGGAAATGGAAACCTCCTCGGTATCGCGGCTCGTAACGACCGTGGCGCCGAAGCTCTTGAGAAGCTCGGCAAGCTCGTTGGAAACGTCGAGATTTATAACGGATTCGCGGCTCTTGGTGCGTATTCCTACGCAGCCGTCGGTCATGGCGAAGCGCCTGCTCATGCTGCCGGGGGAAATGGGCTCGAGCGTGTGATCGGCCTTGCCCTGATGCCCCGCATCGATGCCGATAACGCAGCCGTAAAGCGGAAGCTCCTCAATATAAAACGGATTGATCCTTCCGCTTTCAACAGCCTCGAGAAAAGCGCCGTGCGTGTTTATGCCGTATATGCCGTCAACCTCAACGCCGAGAATGCGCTGCAGCTCCATCACGGCAAGCTCCACGGTTTCGTCAAATTCGCCGCTCGGCTCGCCCGAAAAATCGAGCAGGGAGAGCGCACGAAGATCGCGCTGAAGCTGAGCCGCCTTCTCGCCGCTGTCGCCGAGCTTGAGCGCGGAAAACCTTGCGCTCTCGCCATGGGAAAAGCCCGAAGGAAGCGTTAAAACAAGCGTAAATATGAGCAGAAAAGCCGCTGTTTTTATGGTTTTGCGGTTCACTTTCCCTGTAAATAATCCTTTTGCTCGGGTGTGAGCTCATCGAGCCCAAGCTCCATGGCGCGAAGCTTGAGCATTATGACCTCGTTGTCGATCTCCTCGGGAACGTTATAAAGCCCGGGCTCCATCTGTCTGCCGTGAAGCGCGAGATGCCGTGCCGAGAGCGCCTGAAGCGCGAAGCTCAGGTCCATTATCTCGGCGGGATGGCCGTTGCCAGCAACGATGTTCACAAGCCTGCCGTCGGCAAGCAGGTTTAAGATCCTTCCGCCCTTCATGCGGTAGCCTGTGATGAAGGGCTTGCGCTCGAAAACCTCCTCTGCGAGCGATTCGAGCTCGATCTTGTTTATCTCAACGTCGAAATGCCCGGCGTTTGCGAGCATGGCGTTGTTCTTCATAACCTCGAAATGCCTTCCTCTGATAACGTCGCGGCAGCCCGTTGCGGTGATAAAGATATCGCCGAGCGGAGCCGCATCGTCCATCTTCATAACGCGGAAGCCGTCCATCGCCGCCTCAAGCGCACGGAAGGGGTTCACCTCGGTAACGATAACGTTCGCACCAAGTCCCTTTGCGCGGTTCGCTATGCCGCTTGAGCAGAAGCCATAGCCCGCTATGACCACGGTGCGCCCCGCCACCATGTTGTTCGTTGAATACATGATGCCGTCCCAAACGCTCTGACCCGTGCCGTGGCGGTTGTCGAAAAGATGCTTGCTGTTTGCGTCGTTGACGGCGAGCATGGGGAAGGGGAGGGAGCCATCAAGCGCACGCGCACGCAGACGGTGGATGCCCGTGGTGGTCTCCTCGCAGCCGCCGATAAGGTTTTCGGCGTATTCGGGGTGCTTCTCGATGAGCATGGAAACGAATTCGCCGCCATCGTCGATGATGATATGGGGCTTGAACTCAAGAGTGCTCCTGATATGTTCCTCGTACTCCTCGTCCGTCGCGCCGTAGAAGGCGTGAACGTCCATACCCATCTTGGCAAGCGCGGCGCAGATATCGTCCTTGGTGGAAAGCGGATTGCTGCCGGTTATGGAGACCTCGGCGCCGCCGTCGCGAAGAACGAGGCCGAGATACGCGGTCTTTGCCTCAAGATGAACGCAAACCGATATGCGAAGCCCCTTGAACGGCTGCTCCTTGATGAAGCGCTCGCGAAGCTCGCTCAAAACGGGCATGAAATCCTTTACCCACTCGATACGCTTTTCGCCGAGGGGGGCAAGAGTGATATCTCGAATAGTGCTCAAAACTTCCTCCGTTGCCATGGTATAATATCACCATGTTAATACTGTATCATAATGAATTTTACCATAGAAGGGCTGCTTTTTCAATACAAATCGGGCTTGACACAAAAAGTTTATAATCGATAAGGTGAAATGCGGGCGAAAATAGGTTTCGAGCCTTTAAAACCGTCGGTTATCGGATGATGCATAGCATTTGACGAATTGATAATACTAATTGCGAAGCAAAAAGTTTTTCGGAGGCAAAACATGAAAGCAACCGGCATAGTAAGAAGGATAGACGAGCTCGGCAGGGTGGTCATACCCAAGGAAATACGGCGCACTCTCAGGATCAGAGAGGGCGATGCGCTCGAAATCTATACGGATAGGGACGGAGGAGTTATTCTCAAAAAGTATTCGCTCGTGGGCGAGCTCGGCGATTTTGCGAAGGAATACGCCGAATCGCTGTATCAGGCGGTGGGGCATATCGCGGTGATCTGCGATAAGGATTCGATAGTTGCGGCGGCAAGCTCGTCGCGAAAGGAGCATGCGCCCGGTGCAATGCTCGCGCCCGAAAGAGCGATAAGCGATGCGCTCGATGAGGCGATAGCCATGCGCAAGGGACAAACGAGGATCGCCGCAAAGGGCGATGCGATGATCCCCGTTACGGCAGGCGAGAACGCGAGTGAGCGATACACGGCACAGCTGATTCAGCCGATAATCGCGGGCGGCGATGCAATAGGTGCGGTGATCCTGCTCTCAAGGGAGCAGAATGCGGCTTTTTCTCCCGCAGATGCCAAGGTTGCGGAAACGGCGGCATCGTTCCTCGGAAGACAGATGGAAAACTGACTGAACGCTTAAATTCAAAAACGGACGGTACCTATCGAACCGCCCGTTTTTGCGTAGAATGCAGATGTCAAGAGCATTTTGAGAATATATTGATTTTTTGGCGATTTTTGGCGGAACTGACCGTAATATAATGAAGCTCCACCGCTCTATTATTCTCAGCCATCTAAGGAGGTAAAAGGAAATGTTTGTAAACTTTCCGGCACGATTTTTACTTGAGCTCGGTTTCTATCCGCAGCACAGCGGCTTTGGGTATCTGGTGTATGCCATCGGTATGATCTGCAGCGACCCAATGGGCTATTATTCGGGAAAGACGGACGTATTCGCCGCGCTCGGAAAGGAGTATGATGTTTCGGTAAACTGCGCGAAGCGGTGCATGCATTATTCAATACAGAGCGCTTGGCATGTGCCGGGCAACAATACCCTGCGGGGCTTTTTTTCGTCCTGCTCCAGGAATTGCCCGCCGTCGCTCGGCGAATTCATGTGCAGAGTTGCGCTTGAATTGAACGATCGACGCCAACATAAGTCCGCAGAGCAGGAATCGGGCGCGTGGGGCACTATTGACTCAGCCCATTTTGAAGCTTTGACGCCAGCGCAAAGTAGCGTTCGATGATCTCCAGCTGCAGATGCTTGAGCCTTCCGCTGAATTCGACTCGGTTCTCGCTTGAAACGGCTGTAAACCTCGTGAAGCAGCCCGTAAGCTCTATAAAATGCTCCTCAATAAGCTTAACCGAACCGCTCGGATCGCCGATCTCGGAAAGCGCCGACCTCGCTGAGCGCACCGACTCAAGCATTTCATTTGCTATCGCAATTCCGTATTCAACGCTTCTTTCCTCGGAATCAAATCGGATCACCTCATCGTTCAATCGATCCACAAGCTGCTTTGCAAGCCCGACCGCATCGGAAATGGCCGTTAGCTGCCGCTCGCTTGCCGTGACCGTTAGGATCACTCCGTCGCATTTTATCGGATAAACCACCCCCGAATACCCCTGCTCGGTGAGCCTTGCGCACACGCTGCCGGCGGCGGCTTCGGTTGTGTAGCAGGAGGCGAGTATGCGAACGCCGCCTTCGGTTGCAAGCGAGTAGCCCGCTGCGCCGAGTGAACGCAGGGAAGAGATCAGCCCCTGCGCGTTTGATGCCGAATCGTAAACGCCGAGCTGAAGCGCATACAGTTCAAGCGGTGGAAGCGCGATCTCGGCTTTGACGGATGCCGCGGTGGGCAGAGCCGAGTGCTGCTCCTGATCAATAACAGGCGTTGCGCTGACATCGGGAACGGGCGTTTCGATCGCGCTTTGAGTTCTGCCGAAAACGTTTTCGATTATCATTGCGCCCACGGGTGTGGCAACAAAGGCATACACAAGCCCCGCTGCCATAAGTGCAAGCAGCACGACGTTGAAAACGCCGCTCCCTCCGCCCGTTTGCCTTGAGTATTGGGCCGATCTGTATGCGCTGCGCGTGCGCCGCCGATTTCTTCTGCGCCTGTATTCCATGGCTTCTCCTCCGTAACGCTTCTTATTGTACTGTTACGGTATATGCAAGGCATTCCTCGCTTATTACATGCCGGCACGGGAGAAGGCAAGAGCGAACGAGCCGCGAGAGCATTGCAAAAAAGAATATGAAAAAGGACGGAAGGGAGCATTATCCCTTTCGTCCTTTTAAGATCGAGCAAGCCGTAAGCCGAGTTCTGTTTATGTGATCATCTATCTGGGCATACAGTTACCTGTATGCTCGAGCGATTACGGGGAGCGTGACGGACAGCCATTGAATGCTCCCATTTCAATCTTGCTCCGAGTGGGGTTTACAGGGCACGCTTCGTCGCCGAAGCGTCGGTGGGCTCTTACCCCGCCTTTCCATCCTTACCGCAAAAGCGGCGGTCTATTTCTGTTGCACTTTCCTTGAAGTCGCCTTCACCGGGTGTTATCCGGCACTCTGTCCTGCGGAGCTCGGACTTTCCTCGCGAATATTCGCGCGATCACTTGGCTTACTCGATCCAAACCGCTTGATAAGCGGCGGTTTTCATACTTATGATCGCTTACTGCCTGCAAAAGAGTATCCTGCCGCAGTTTTCACAGCGAACGATGGTGTTTCCCGCCTGAACGCGCTTTTCGACCACGGCGGGCAGCGCCATGTGGCAGCCGCCGCATCTGCCGTTTGAAAGCGGCGCAATGGGCGCGGAATGATTCTTTTTGAAGGTGGAATATGTTTCAAAAAGCTCATCGGGAATATCCGAGCGGATCGCATCGAGCTTCTTGCTCAGCTCGTCGATCTTCGGTGCAAAGCCCTCCTTCTCTTCATCGCATACGGTGCGCACGGCATCGAAATCGCGCTTTGCCTTGCCGGCCTTGGCGTAGGTGGTGTTGATGGACTCGGCGAGCTTATCGCAGCTTTCAACGAGCGCATTGAGCTCGCGGCTCAGGGCGTTTATCCTTCCAACGAGCTTCTCGATCGCCTTCTTGGACTCGGTAAGCTCCTCGGGGGTGGCCTCCTCGTCGGTTTCCATAACGTCGAGCTCGCTCTTTTCAAGGTCGTAGTCGTGAAGCAGATTCTCAAGCTGGGTCTGCATGGAGGCAAGCTGGGCGCTGCGCGTTTCAAGCTCGGTCTCAAAGCCGTTTATAACGTCCATCTGCTCGCGCAGCACCTTCTGGAGCTTGCTGCGCTTCTGATAATTCGGGGAGGAGTGCATCTCTTTATTCAGTTTGGCAAGCTCAAGTTCGGCCTGCTGATATTCCCAAAGTTTGTCGAGTTGACTCATTTCGATTACCTCCTGAAGATTTATAGGTTACGTTGCGCTTTTCGCCGTGCGAAAAACAGGAGTGCCTCGGCGCGAAACGATGAATTCAACGCCGCTTGTGTTGGCTTTAAGATATTCGATAAGCGGGCGAAGCACGGGATTCTCGGTCTCATAATGCCCTGCGGTGATAACGGCAAGCCCCATAACGCCCGCCCCTATTGCCTGGGAATATTTGCATTCGCCGGTAACGTAGCAATCCGCGCCGTTGGCCTTCGCGTATGCGCAGTCGCCTCCGCCGGAGCCGCCCATAACGGCGACCCTGCGAACTATGCGGTTTTCGCCGCTGATATGCGCCACGGTGCCGAGCCTCTCTTCAACGAGCCTCGCGAATTCGTCCAGCTCCATCGCCTCGCGCAGATCGCCCACGCGCATGATGTTCTCGGGAGGAACGGTTATAGCGTTTTCGATGCCGAGAACGGCGCAGAGCTCGGTGTTCACGCCGCCCTCCGCGGCGTCGAGATTGGTATGCGCAGCAAAAAGCCCGATGCCGGAGCGGATGAGCTTGTAAACGGCGGCGGAAACGGGGTCATCGGGAAGGATGCGCTTCAATCCGCTGAAGATGAGAGGGTGATGGGTGAGCACAAGGTCGCAGGAAAGCTCCGCCGCTTCCTCTGCAACGGCACAGGTGCAGTCGAGCGCCACGAGCACCCTTTTGATATCGTTCTTTTCGGTGCCGATAAGCAGCCCGCAGTTGTCGAAGTCGAGTGCCGTTTCGGGCGGGGCAAGGGTGTTCATCACATCGATAAAGGCTTTGAGTTCCATATTAGCGTTCCTCCGTCGGTTTTTTAAAGCGCTCCGCGGTTTCAGCGGGCATCGATATTGAAAAGCTCGATAAGCTTTTTGGTGTTCCCAACTTCCCGAACCAAAGCTTCGGGCGGCTCGCCGCGCTTCGCCGCATTTTCGAGCTTTGCTTCCATAATGCCGAGATACCGCTCCATCATCGGAAGAAGCAGCTCCTCGCGCTTCATAAGCGCCTTCGCGCCGAACTGATACCAGCCTTCGGGAAAAAAGCTCGGCAGCGGCTCGGAATTCTCGGGCTCATAGCTTGCCGCTATAAGTTGATAGTACCTTCCCGCATCAAGGCAAACAGCCTCATCAAGGATATGATACCCGTTTTTATAAAGATACTCCCGAAGCTCGGCTTCGCCGCGCATAGGCTGCATCACTATTCGCGAAAGCTTTTGCGCAATGTATTTTCCGCTTTCGAGAATATCGGCGATAAGCTCGCCGCCCATGCCGAGCAAAACAGCGGCATCGGCCTCGCACGCGGCATAGCCGCCAAAACCGCCGCAGCATCGAAACTCGAAGCGATCCTCAAGACCGCACTTCTCGGCGAGGATACGCGCCTTATTGAGCGACGGCGCGCTTATATCGGAAGCGAAGACCTTTTTGCACAGACCTTCCTTCAGGGCCTGCACTCCGAATCTGCCGTGGTCGCAGCCTATATCGGCCAAAACGCCGACTTCCCCCAAAAGGCCGAGAGCGCAGCGCAGCCTCGGTCTGAGCACGGGTTCGCGCCGCCTCGCTTCGGGTATGGTTGCCTTCATAGTTTCGCTCATATCACCGCTTGAAAAACGGGACCCGGCTCCGTATGTGGATGTGGGTCCCGCGTTTAGCTCAATAGATCTTAATAAAATGTTGCAACGAAGGCTTAGATCAGTCCTCGTCCTCGTCGTGCTCGCCGAAGATGGGCTTATGGCACTTGGGGCATTTCAAAAGCTCGTCAAGCTCGATCTCGGTGCCGCATTCGTCGCAAACGATGCTCGAATCGCAGTCACATTCACAGTCGCACTCGTCGCAATCGCCATCGCAATCATCGCAATCGCAATCGCAATCGAAGTCGTCATCGTCATCGTCGTCATCCTCGTCGAAGAGGACTTCGTCGTAGATATCCATGGTCTCGAAGATCTCGTCGAGATCCTCGCCGATGGTGTCGATCTCGTCGGTATTGTCGTCCACCGCATCGGCGATATCGCCGATGCAGTCGATTATTGCCTTGAGAAGCTTGGAATTGTTGTCGCCTTCTGCGCCAAGCTGCATTCCGTCCGCAAGACCGCGGAGATATTCGGCTTTTTCTCTAAGCATAGTATTTGCCTCCGAAGATCAGCAGCGGGACATGTACTCGCCGGTGCGGGTATCGATGCGGATGCGGTCGCCCTCGTTCACGAAGAGGGGAACGTTTACCTGGTAGCCGGTCTCGACCTTTGCGGGCTTGGTTGCGCCGGTCGCGGTGTCGCCTGCGAAGCCGGGCTCGGTCTCGGTAACGGTCAGCTCAACGAAGTTGGGAGCCGCAACGGAGAAGGCGTTGCCCTTGAAGAAGCGGATGGTAACGTTGGAGTTCTCAACGATGAAGTCGATAGCGTCCTCGACCTGGTCGTGGTTGAGAGCGAGCTGCTCGTAGGACTCGTTATCCATGAAATAGTAGAGATCGCCGTCGGAGTACAGATACTGCATCTCACGGGTCTCGATATGTGCGGTGGGGTACTTGTCGGTGGGGGAGAAGGTCTTCTCCAGAACCGCGCCGGTCATAACGTTCTTGAGCTTGGTGCGAACGAAAGCCGCGCCCTTGCCGGGCTTAACGTGCTGGAAATCCGCGATGGACCAAACCTGTCCGTCGATCTCTACGGTGATACCCTTTCTGAAATCGCCTGCTAAAATCATAGTAAAACCTCCATGGTATGATTATTGTCTTTTGTTTTCCTGAATTACAGGATGATAAGCTCCTTGGTGGTGGAGCAAAGATTGATGAAGCCGGTTTCGGTCAGAACGCAGCAGTCCTCGATGCGAACGCCGCCAAGACCTTCAACGTAGATGCCGGGCTCAACGGTGATGGTGGAGCCGGGAACGAGCAGATCCATCGAGCGCGAATTGGCGCTCGGTGCCTCGTGCACCTCAAGACCGAAGCCGTGGCCGAGGCTGTGGCCGAAATTCTCGCCGTAGCCGTGCTCGGTGATATAGTCCCTCGCGCAGAGGTCAAGCTCCGAGCCGGTCATGTTCGGGCGAAGGATGCTCAGGCACTTGAGCTGCGCTTCGAGCACGATCTTGTAGATCTTGAGCATCTCGTCGCAGGGAGTGCCGAAGGCGATGGTTCTGGTCATATCCGAGCAGTAGCCGCCAACGCGTGCGCCGAAGTCGATAACCACCATGTCGCCGCTTTGGATTTTGCGCTCGCCGGGATGCGCATGAGGCAGAGCACCGTTCGGGCCTGAGCCCACGATAGTGTCGAACGAATTCTCGTCCGCACCGAACTTGCGCATGAGATAGTCCAGCTCGTTGCGAAGCTCGATCTCGCTCATGCCGACCTTTGCGAACTTAAGAAGCTCGGCAAACGCCGCATCCGCGCAGTTCTGCGCCTTCTGCATCATCTCGATCTCGTAGGCATCCTTAACGATCCTGCATGAGCAGATTTCGCGGCTTGAAGGGATCAGCTCGAAGGGAAGCTGGCGGAAGTCGTTGAACACGGCAACGGTCATAGCCGCATCCTCAAACGCAACGCGCTTTGCGCCGAACTCGGAGAGCACTGCTTCGATCTCAGCTCGGGTGATGCCGCGGTCGACCTGGCGCACCTCGCAGATGCCTGCGCACTGCTGATTGGCTTGGATGGTGTAGCGGAAATCGGTGAGAAGCACTCGCCCCGCTTCTGTAAGCACAACAACGCCGTTGCTGCCGGTGAAGCCGGAGAAATACCTGCGGTTGATGCCCGAGGTGATGACTGCGGCGTCGATATTGTTTTCGGCAAGCTTTTTGAGCAGCTTGTCACATCTTGCTTTCATTTTGGTGTCCTTTCATGCGGCAAAGCGGTCTGCCGCAGTATTTATTTCGCCGCGGATACGGCGGAGTGCAGTACCCACATGGAAACATATCCTATGTATTTTACCATTTTTACGGACGATAAACAAGATGCATTTATAAAAAAAGGGACTTCTGAAGCAGAAATCCCCAAAAAACATGCTATATATTTTGCTGAAACAGCAAAAAAAGCCGCAGGAAACCGACTCCCACGGCATTAAGTCATGCTGTCAAGCTTAGGGCCAAACGATAAATGGCCTTAAAAACTCGGGCGGCTCCTCATCGGAGCTTATGCTGATTATGAGATCGACGCTCATCCGATCCGAGAATTCTGCAAGGAACGAGAACATCAGCTCGAGCGTTTCAATAGGATGCTTTACTATCTTCATAAAGCTGTTTATATAGATCGCCTGAAGATCGAAATCCTGCGCGGCGATGCCCGAAATAAAGCCGGAAAACATCTTCGGACCGTCGATTATGTACTCGCTTGCGTTGATAAAGCGGATATCGCGTTCCAAAAGATACATACGGTCGTCGTCGCAGTCGATAAAGACCGAATTTTCGCTTCTCTGCGTGTACGCCTCGTTGGCAAGCTCGATAAGGCGGCGGGATTTACCCGTTCCCTTGCAGCCGAAAAGTATACTGACCACAGCGCACCTCCTTGATCTTGATAGCTTGATTATATCATAGCTTGCACGGGCATACAACAGGAAAACGGCGCAAACGCGCATAAGTAATGAAAAAAGAGGGAAAAATAAATCGCAAAACGGGCAAAAAACGGAAAAATACGCTCGATTCGGTTTCCAATACCATCCGTTTTGGAGAGCCGGGTAGAGGCGAAGCCGCAGGACAGCACTCAAAAAATATACTTTGCAATATCCCGCAAATGGGGTTGCTTTTTAATGAACGGGGTAGTATAATGTATTGCGTTCCGAGGAACGAAAAGAATATTCCTCCTTAGCTCAGTCGGTAGAGCATGCGGCTGTTAACCGCAGTGTCGTTGGTTCGAGTCCAACAGGGGGAGCCAACTAAAAAGCAACATTTGTCTACCACGACAAACGTTGCTTTTTTATCGTATTACGATAAATCAAGGCTCCGCAGCGGCCGATCACCCGCCCCGGAGCCTCTTTTTTCGTCCAAAACGGCCTAAAATGGCCTCAAAAACCGGTGTACTTTTGTTAAGTTTTAGCTCCGCAGTAAAGTAAAAAAGAGCTCGGGCGAGTGGACTTGAACCTCAAAAGCCCTTATAATCATTGACTTTTTCAAAATCGCCTTTCAGGGGTTCAAGTCCTCTTGCCCGCGTTTTGCCTCTGACAGGTGTACTGATAAAAAGTACACCAGCGGCGCCTTTCTCGGCCGGCAGCCCGTATGAAGCATGAAGCAAATGAAGCTATTTTATACTCACTTCTATACGTGTACGTGTATGTATAGAGAAAGAGTAGGAAATTGCTTCGGAGCTTCGGATGCTTCATAGACCGGCAGGGTAACGGCAAAAGCAGTGGTTAATCGCGAAGGTCTTATGGCATCTTTCGCTTCTCCCAATGATCGAGTCCCCGGGATGTACGTCCAAGAACGTTCCGCGCATAGATGCCAAACTCATTTTATTAGCAACAATAGCCGCTGTCAACCGAAAAAACAAACATTTTTCGCTAATCCTTTCTAAATCACATTTCTGTCCCCTTCAAAAGTTGCAGATGAGCGGCAGCTGTGCTATACTCTTCAATGACTCATTATAGCCATAAGGGGGAAGCCGCCCATGAGCGAGAACAGCACCAAGATCAAGCTGAAATGTATTTTGACAAGTTATTTAGATTTATATGATAAGGACGAAAATGGTAATAAAATTGCTAAGAATTTTGGCAATGAGAATTATATATTAGATAATATAAAAAAGTATGTAAAAAAATATGATAATTTTCTATTTGTTGCAAGTAACGAATTTAATAACGAGGAAACTGATATTTATGCAGATGTTACATTCAAATCATTTGATTTAACATTACCATTTGAAAAATATTATATTTTAGATTCAAGAACAGAAGATAGAATTGATTTTTTATTAGATCGAGCAGATTTAATTTTCCTATGCGGAGGTCATTTGCCTACACAAAATCAGTTTTTTAATAACATAAAACTAAGGGAAAGAATAAAAAATACAAAAGCATTTATTATAGGCGGAAGTGCTGGTGCAATGAATATGGCTGACAGTGTATATTGTATTCCGGAATTAGAAGGAGAATCTCTAGACCCTAATTTTAATAGAACACTAAAAGGATTAGGATTAACTAATATTAATATTCTACCTCATTATGATGAATTTAATAATTATGTTTTGGATGGAAAAAGATTTATTGAGGATATAGTTTTGCCTGATACAAATACTAGAACAGTATATGGAATTAATAATGGTTCTTACATATTAATAGATGATAATAACTATTTATATGGTGAAGCATATTTATTAAAAAAAGGCAAAATTGAAAAAATCAATGAAAATAATAAAATCAAAATATTAAAGTGAGTGATATAAGCAATGAAAAAATATTTTTAAAAACTCCTAGCATTAGTGAATTACATTATAGACAAGAATGGATGAAAGACCCTAAAACAATGTCATATAATGCAGGTTATGATATGGATTTAAAAGGTTATGATAAAGAAACAGAAACCATAGGCACCCATCAAGGGTGCCTTGATTTTTGCTATGATGGAGAGGCTTTGAAAGGCCGTTAAAAAATCGCGCCAGTCCTGCCTTTTTCAGTGGTCTTTTTTCATTAGACTTGAAGGGCCGAAGGAAAAGGCTCCAGTGAAGCCTTTCCCCGGCCTCGGTTTCGAGCGGAGCGAAATACGCCGCGGAGAGAGCGGCGTATGAGACTCATTGCGAGAAACCAAGTCCTCTTGCCCGCACCATTGTAAATAGAACTTTTGTCTACCGGGCAAAAGTTCTATTTTTTTGCATTTTTGGCCTCAAAACACGCAAAATCCAGAGAAAAACAGCATAAATCGCCCTCCGGACCCACGCCAGAGCCCTTCCTCGCTTCTGATCAGAGCGCGAAAGCGGTCAAAACACCTCAAATCGCTGGTGTACTTTTTGCCTATTAACACAGAAACATAAATGAGCAAAAAGGGACAGGGCAAGAGGACTTGAACCTTCGGTTCGAATCCAACAGGGGGAGCCACAAAAAACCTCTTTTGCAAAGCAAAAGAGGTTTTTTGAATGAAGACGCCCCTGCGGGGCTAATGAAGAAATGATGCCGCTGCGCTAATGAAGGAATGAAACGCGAGAAGTTTGTGGCGTCTTCGCTTCATTAGTTCGCGCAGCGAACGACTTCATTTTGAGCGCAGCGAAAATCATCATTAGGCGCTTGCGCCGACATCATGAAAATGAGCTTTTTTCAATAAAGCCGTTTCTTTGATTTTTAATGATCGAAAACGCCTGCTCTCTGTTTGAAATGCTGGTGGCGGCATGTTATAATCATTTAGAAGTAACCAATCAAACAGGGGAGGCTGAACTATGAACGTTATCATCGCCTGCAGCTCGCTGAGCGAATACGTTGAATATGCCCAAAAGAAAGTCGGAACGGCTCATCCCGTGTATTATCTCGACCGTAAGTATCACCGCGATCCCGCTGAGATGCGTTCAAAAGTGATCGAGACGATCAAGCGCTTGCCCGAGGATACCGAAACCGTGCTCGTTGTGATGGGCTTCTGCGGCGGATCTTGGAATGGAGTTCGCGCACCGTTCCGCATGGTTCTGCCGAGAGTTGATGATTGCGTGTCGCTGCTTTTGCAGACGGGCGACCTGCCGATATCCGATCTGAAACTGCCGAAGCATCTGTATGTTCGGGCATTGGAGCCTTCGACAGAATCGTTCAAGAGGATATTCGATAGCCTTACCTCGGATAAGGATGAGGAAACAAAGCGCCGCTACCATGAGGACTGGAAGCGCTGTTATGACTGCATCTCCATAATCGATACGGGAATCAACGATTGCCGAAGAGAGGACTATTTTAAAACCGTAAAGAAGGATGCGGACTGGCTCGATGCAAAAACGGAATACGTTTCGGGCGGAGCGCACCTTATAGAGAAGCTGCTTCGCGGCGAGTGGGACGAACAGTTCCTCGTGCTCGAGCCGAACGCAGCCGTATCAAAGGCTAAAATGCTGATAAGCTGATGTAGCGGATGAATCGAAGCTTCCGAAAATTGAGGGGTGGGAGCTTTGCATAAATGATGAGGCATTTTCCACGTGTATATTGAGAAGAGCAAAACCATCATCTGCCGTGTGGGCTACTAAAAAACAACTCGCATCTCACGAGAGATTTCAACAATCACGCCAAGCCAACCAGTTTACAAACTTAAATGAAAACCAAACAGACTAATTTAAAAGCGTTCTCCTCTTGATTTAGTTTCGATATATAAGTATAATAAACACGATTTACTTGTGAGGTGGAAATATGAAAAGTGATGTGAATAACGAATCGAAACTCTTTTACAGCCAACTGGCACGGTTTTACCTTGATACAGATCAAGGCTGGGAGGGTGAATATAGAGATCGCCTTATAGAAATGTTAAGGCCGCTTTGGGAGAACACTGAGTACAGCTTTAAGAAAAACACTGGTGACAAAGGCAATGGAAACAAAAGAATAACCGAACTTTTTTTAGATGGGCATAGAAGAAGGAAGATGGGAATTGAATACCATAAAACAAAACATGTCAGTGAAAAAATCTGCTGTTGGTTCAATCTGGACTTCTACGAAGAACACTTGCCCCAAAGAGATTTTCCGGTGACGTTGCCAAAAAACAAAACGCAGCCAGTTGGAAGATGGTCTGTTGTGCAGCTTTGGAACGCAGTTTGCCTTATTACAGGAAAAACACATTACTGCGTAAACCGGATTGCTCCAATTGATGAGCAGTCTCAAGAAGATTTTGCAGAAGCTGTTGAAAGAATTGATCGAGAAATCATTCAGCTTGATATACAGGGCGAAGAACGTGATGCTCTAGTAAAGATTCGAGTGAATCAAGGTGAATTTAGAAAAAGATTGATGAACAGATATGGAAAATGCTGCCTGTGCGGCGTAGCCGAAACGAGCGTATTAACCGCAAGTCATATCAAACCTTGGTCTCAAAGCGAGTCCTTCGAGAAGCTTGATATTGATAATGGTTTTCTGCTGTGTCCAAATCATGACAAGCTTTTCGATAAAGGACTCATTTCTTTCGATGATGAGGGAAGGATAATGATATCTGAGCAACTATCAGATACAGATCGGGTGTTTATGAATGCGGATCCTTCTATGCGGATTGCACTTACTGATGAGAACAAAGGGTATTTGGCCTATCATCGAGAAAGAGTCTATAAGGGCTGAATAAGATGCCGTTTAGATAGCGATTGCAAGCTCTGGCTCTATATCCCGCAACCCACTGTTGCTTGCAAAACCCTCCCTATAGCATTATAATATACCCATAAAGCACAAGGAGGCATCCGCATGGACACAAAACAGGTTTTATTCGAGCTTCGCACCAAGCACGGGCTTTCGCAGGACGAGCTTGCGGAGAAGGTTTTCGTTACTCGCCAGGCGGTCTCGCGCTGGGAAACCGGCGACACCGTGCCGAGCACCGAAACGCTCAAGCTGCTTTCAAAGCTCTACAACGTATCAATAAACACCCTGCTCGGTTCGCCGCAAAAGCTCATCTGCCAATGCTGCGGAATGCCGCTCGAGGATGAGCTCATCGGCAGGGATGCGGACGGCGCACTGAATGAAGCTTACTGCAAATGGTGTTATGCAGACGGCACCTACACCTATTCCGATATGGATGAGCTTATAAACGTCTGCATTCCGCACATGGCGCAGCAGGGCTTCACCGAGGAGCAGGCGCGCGCCTATATGAAGGAGATTTTGCCCACGCTCGATTATTGGAAAAGGCATGATGAGCTTTCGGACGGCGGCAAATTCGAGGAGCTCAAAAAGCAGCTTATCGACGAAATAAACGCGCTTGGTATCGAGGGCATGCCCAAGCTTGAGGGGCTGAACGCGCTTGTGGGTAGCTATGTCAACCTTGCCTATCCGCTTCCGAGCGGAGCGTGTGTCAAGTTCCTAAACGATGGCACTACCTACCTCGGCAATCAGCTCGAAACCGAGGAGGAGCGCTGCTTCGGTGTGCTTGCAAACGTCGATTTCATCCTCGTTTGCACCTACGGCTGCGAGGGCGCAGAGCCGGAGCTTCTGCTCTATAAGAAAAGATAAGGATTTTAAACTATTCTATGCAGTTTTGATCGAACCGCGCTTTTTCGGCGTGGTTCTCCGCTTTTTTCGGTTGCCTTTTGAGCGAACGTTTGCTATAATATATATGAATGAAAGAGCGGGGGAGGCAGAAATGAAAAGAGCCGAAATAATCGAAAAGCTTCGCGCTTTTCCGTATGATAGTTCGCAGTATTGGGTCATCACTGGCGGCGCGATGGTGCTGTACGGCATAAGGGATGAGGCGACCGATATCGACCTCGGCTGCACGAACGAGATGGCAAACAGGCTCGAATCCGAGGGCTTTCTTCATAAGTTCACGTCCGACGGAAACCGCTGGTTCAAGCTCGGCGGCGATATAGAGGTGTTTGAGAATTGGCTCTGCGATAAGGTGGATTCCGTGGAAGGCATCCCCGTGATCTCGCTTTGTGGCCTGCTTGAAATGAAAAAGAGCCTCGGCAGACCCAAGGATAGGGCGGATGCTGAGCTGATAGAAGGCTTTATTGTGAACCGAAAACAGAATGACTGAGCGGCTAATGCCGCAGATAGTGAAAGGAGAAAACAATGGTAATTCTTATCGCCGGCGCTTCGCATTCGGGCAAGACCGCGTTTGCGCAGAAGCTGCTTGAAAAATACAAATACCCGTATCTGTCCATCGATCATCTGAAGATGGGGCTCATCCGCAGCGGCAATACGGAGCTTACGCCCTTGAGCGATGACGAGGCTTTAACGGCGTACCTTTGGCCGATCGTGCGCGAGATGGTCAAAACCGCTGTCGAGAACGATCAAAACCTCATCGTTGAGGGCTGCTATATCCCGTTCACCTGGGCGCAAGATTTCGACGGAGAGTATCTCGGTCAGATTCGTTACTGCTGCCTTGTTCTTAGCCGAGGCTATATCGAAAAGCATTTTGACGATATCGAAAAATACGCCTCGGTGATAGAAAACCGCATCAACGACGAAGGGCTCAGCATGGAGGCCGTGCTTGAGGATAATTTGCGTATGCTCGAGCTTGCAACGCTCCATAACGTGAACTACATTCTGATCGACGGGGAATACGAGATAGACTTCGAGCTTTGAAGTTGCGCGGAGCGGGAAAATGAAAACACATAATCCGTTCGTAATAAAAGCCGAAGTCCAGTTTTAATACCGCTTCGGCTTTAATGCTTGTTTTATTGGTTATTTCGTAAGCGGCGAGCCGCAGTACTCGCAGGTGTTGCTCTTTCCCTCGGGAACCGTGGTGTTTGCTCCGCAGCAAGCGCACTTCATGGTAACATAAACGGTTTCGGGGGCTTTTTCGTAAAGGTTTCTTTCTGGAAGAACGAGCCTGTCGTTTTCAACATAGGCATTTTGAATAAGACCGAGTTTGATCAGCGCGTTTATGTGTTTAACAACGGTATCCGTGGAAAGATTGAAGGGAGTTGCAAGCCTTGAAAGGGATTTTTGGGGATCGTTGGAAAGGCGCGCAATATACCCGGTGTAATTCTTTAATGCTGCTTTCTGTGTTCTCAACTTTATGATTTTTGTGATTCCAAAGAAAGCGATCGCGCCGAAGCCGAGAATGACAACCAAACTTCCGAAAATATTCTGTGTGTTAAAAGTCGCCACACCGCCAATGGTCATAAGTGCGCTGCAAATCGTAATTATCCACATAATGATCAGCCTTGTTTTGTTTGCAGCCTTGGCAAGCGTCAGCTTCGTGCCTGTGTTTTTCATTTTTCACTCCTGAATATCAAAAGAATCAAAAAAGAATAGGAAACAAACCCTTATATTATTATAACTAAGATACGATTAATTGTCAATAGCGCAAAAACGCAGCCTGTATCGCATATAACTCAAAGCCGCGCGGATGCGCGGCTTATCGGATAAAAAAGCTTTTCGATCGTTCGCGGCTTGTCCGCGGTTCACACCTTATTCATCTTATAGATAACGTTCAAGCCCTGCAGCAGCAGATCGCGTTCAAGTATGATATCATGCTTGCAGAGGGGGATGATGTAGGGTGCGGAGCCGCCGGTCGCAATGATGGTGGAGGTATGCCCAAGCTCCTCGGCCATGCGGTCGATAACGCCGTCCAGCATCGCCGCCGCGCCGTACATAACGCCGCTGCGCATCGCATCCACGGTGTTCTTGGCGATAACGTTGCCCGGCTGGTCGAGGTTGATGCCGGGAAGCTGCGCGGTGCGGCTTGTGAGCGCATCTATCGAAATGCGCGGGCCCGCCATGATAACGCCGCCGAGATACATATTCTTCGGTTCGATGACCTCGATGGTGGTCGCCGTGCCGATGTCGATAAGAATCAGCGGAGCTTGCCTTTTAGCGAGCGCGGCCACCGCGATAACGATACGATCCGAACCCACCGAAGCGGGGTTGTCCAACCTGATGTCGAGTCCGGTTTTTAGACCGTGTCCAACGACCATCGGAGGCTTCTTGATGATCTTGTAAACGCCGTTTCGCACCGCGTTGAAAACGGGCGGCACAACGGAGGATATGATGCAGTCCTCGATGTCCTCGATGCGGCAGCCGAAGGTCTCGAGCATTGATTTTATCTCCACGCCGTACTGATCCGATGTGCGCGTTTTATCGGTCGCGATGCGGACTTCGCAGATCAGCTCGTCGTCCTTGATGCAACCGATGGTGATGTTGGTATTGCCGATATCTATTGCAAGAAGCATATTTTTTCCTCTGTGGTTTATTAAGATTCTTTATTCAGCGGAAGCACTCTCGCGCCGTGCAGCGCGGTGCCAACAAGACCCGAGATTATGGTGGAAACCACCATCTCGACCAGCGCGTTCACGCCCACGAACGCGATTATGAACAGCAGGAAGCTGCGCCCATCCATGAGCTTCTGAACGTACTCGGTGTGTCCAAACAGCACCACGAGCGCGGTCATGAAAAAGGCGGTGTTAAGGAAGGCGGAGAGGAAGCCCGAAATGAAGCATTCGGGCATCAGCTTGCTTTCGCTCTGCTTTTTGCTGAACTGATTGAGCACCGAAAGAACGATTATTCCAATGCCGACCACCGCCGCAATTATGCCGAAGATGATGAACGCCGTGCCGGGGTGGGCTTCCGAACCCTCGGTGATGCCCGCCGCCTGCGCGAGCCTGTTCTTTTCAAGCCCCGTGCTGAGCACGAGCGCACCCGCCGCAGTGAGGATAACGCCGATTATCGAGCCGAAAACGAGCGTAAGCTTTTTCGCGCTGTGTGCGGCGAAAAGCTTGCGCATCGCATTATAGATAAGACCAACGAGCAAGCCGTCCAGCGCGCGGGGAACGAACCTCTGAACGAACGCAAGGAAGGGGTTTATTCCGAAAAGCGTTATTCCCATTCCGCTCGGAACGCCGATGCTAAGGCATTGCAAAAAGCTCAAAAGGCCGAAGATAGAGCCGATGATAAGGCCGCCTATGGGGCCGAGCGCTATCGCCGCTATCGCTATCGGGATGATATTGAGCGTGATCGAGAGCGGGCCGATCGGGATGGTGCCGAGGGGCGTGAACGAAAACACCATCAGTATCGCCGTCAAAAGCGCAAGAATTGTGAAGGCGCGCATGTTCATTCTGTTGGATTTTTTCATTTTTTCCTCCTACTGCCGCTCGAACTCGATGCGGCGTATAAATTGAGTGTTCGGCGCATTCGGTTTTTTTGCCCGCTGTCGTTCACTCGGGATAAAACGCGGGCGGCCTTTTCGCCGACTATACAATTATAGTCCTATTTTTTGACTTTTGCAAGTATTTTACAAGCTTTACGCGCTTTACAAATCCGAGAAATGCGTATATACTTATCATAGAGCAAAAGGCGCAGTTCGCCAACAGCCCAATTATGAATGAAAAACCGACAGCGGGAGGCAGATACTATGCTTAAAGGAAAAACGATACTTCTTGGAGTTACCGGCGGCATCGCCGCATACAAGGCGGCGGCGCTGACGAGCCTTTTGGTGAAGCAGCACGCCACGGTGGAGGTCGTTATGACGAAGAACGCGGCGGAATTCGTTGCGCCGCTGACCTTCGAGCAGCTCTCGGGCAACCGCGTTTCGATAGACACCTTCGATAGAAATTTCGTGCATAAGGTGGAGCATATCTCGCTTGCAAAGCGCACCGACCTCGTTATCGTTGCGCCTGCAACGGCGAATATCTGCGCCAAATTCGCGCATGGTATTGCGGACGATATGCTTTCAACAACGGTTCTTGCCTGCCGCTGCCCCAAGCTCGTTGCCCCCGCGATGAACACCAATATGTATGAAAACCAAGTGACACAGGATAATCTCGACATACTGCGCGGCTACGGCTGGAAAGTGATAACCCCCGCATCGGGGCGCCTCGCGTGCGGCGACGTGGGAGCGGGCAAGCTCCCCGAGCCCGAGGAGCTTCTTTGGCATATCCTTCGTGAGATCGGCATGGAGCACGATCTTGTGGGGAAGAAGGTGCTCGTAACGGCGGGTCCCACGAGGGAGAAGATAGACCCCGTTCGCTACATCACTAACCGATCGAGCGGCAAGATGGGCAGCTCCTTAGCGAAGATGGCCATGCTTCGCGGCGCAAGCGTAACGCTCGTTGCGGGGCCTATGGAGGTTGCGCCGCCGCCGTTTGTGGAGGTCGTGAATATCGAGAGCGCAGAGGATATGTTTAATGCCGTGATGGAAAGAGCGGGGGAGATGGATATGATCTTCAAGGCCGCCGCCGTTGCGGATTACACCCCCTCGGAATACTTTGATGAAAAGGTCAAGAAAAAGGAAGGCGATATGAGCATACCGCTTTCACGCACCAAGGATATTCTTAAAACGCTCGGCGAAACGCGCCGTGCGGATCAGGTGATCTGCGGCTTCTCGATGGAGACCGAGAATCTTATCCAAAACAGCAGCAAGAAGCTTGAAAAGAAGAACGCCGATATGATCTGCGCAAACAATCTCAAAACGAGCGGCGCGGGCTTCGGCACGGATACGAATGTTATCACGGTTATCACAAGGGACGGCATGACCGAGCTTCCGCTTCAATCCAAGGACGACGCGGCGAACGAAATACTGAATATCGCCGCGGAGCTTTTGAAAGCGAGGAATTCTCTTGAATAGCGATAACGATAAACGAAACGATTTGATGCTGAAGCTGCGGGAGATAATATGGGTTGCAGTTAAAGTGTCTTGCGGCATTTACGGAGCGTACTGCGCCTATAGGCTTGCCGATAGCGCCGACAGGGCAGCGCTCGGTCTGCTCGTGGTCTTTGGAGGCGTTACATTGCTGTTTGTTACCTTCTCAGCGTATCGAGTGGCTTTATGTTTGCAGGGTATCGTCCATGAAGCGGGACATTTGGTGCTCGGCAAGCTAACGGGGTATAAATTCATTTCGTTTCAAGTGGATAGATTTATGCTCATAAAAAGTCAAGGCAGGTTTAGATTAAAGCATTCCCAATTTTCGCTGTCCGCCGCCTGCTCAATGGTGTACGAGGATTATAAAAACGGAGATTTTCCGATACGACTTTACTTTCTCGGCGGAGTATTATTCAATGCGCTTTTCGCGGCGATATTTCTTGCTGTAAAGCTATTGTGTTCGACGAACGTGATAATGAGCATTCTGCTTGTTTGCCTTGCTGCGACCGGTTTTGGAATTGCCGCCGCAAACGGTATTCCGATCATATTAAACAATATTGCGAGTGATGGATACTGTGCATTGAACATAGATAATCAGCCTGAAGTAAAATACGCTTGCTGGAGGGATTGGACTATTGCAAAGCTGCTTATGGATGGAGCGCGGCTCAAGGACATGGACGAGGCGCTGTTTGCTTTTTCGGATAATGCGGATATATCCAATACGCGCATTACGCACGGGCTTTGTTACACCGTAGGCAGGTTCATGGAATTGAACGATTTTCAAAGCGCGAAACAGCTTGCGGAAATTCTGCTGTCGGAGAAAGCGCGGCTTTCGTGGGCGGATGAATGCTGGCTGAAGATGGCTATGATTTGCGTTGGGATCATTGATAACGGAAGGAACGCTGATACTTCTAATCTGAAGGATCCTGCTGTGATGCAGTTCATGACGAGGTACGAAAACGAGCTGGCGGTTCAGACTTTGCACTGCGGCATAAGCCTTATCAACGGCGATGAAACAGTGCCGCGGGAGTATAAAGCCAAGCTTGAAAAGCTGAAAAACAATTTTTCCACCCCTCAGACTATCGATGTGGAGCTTGAGCTGATCGCTCTGATGGAAAGAAGCTGCGGAAGCGGAGTCGAGAAAAGTAAGGTCTAAGCATGAAAAAGATCGAAATAAGCGAGTATACGGCTTCGCCCACGACGGCCGCCTCCCTCGCCTTTTGGAAGGAGGAAAGCTTCACCGTTCCCGAAAATATGCTCATCGTCGGGGAAGAAGAATACCGCCGTGCGCTTGATTCGGATAAAAACGCCTTTGAGGGCTATACGGACGAGCCCTATTTTAAGCTCGTTTTCAGGCTGGATGCAAGGTGTATCGAAAGGCCGAAGCTGCCGCGCGGCTATGCGCTTTATAATGGAAGTTTAAAGGATTTCGCGGAGCATATCCGCCTTTGCTATGGAGGAGGCCCCGACGAAGCAGAGCTTGAAAAATACAAACAGCACCCAACGCATGATCCATCGCTTTGGCTGATGCTTGCCGACGAAAAAACGGGCGCTATCGCCGCTTCGGGCATCGCCGAAGTTGATGCACGCATAGGCGAGGGCATCCTCGAGTGGATACAGGTTTCGCCCGATGCAAGGCGAAGGGGGCTTGGCAGGTTCGTCGTTTCGGAGCTTATTTGGCGAATGAGGGATAAGGCCGATTTCGTGACGGTTTCAGGTGTGCTGAACGATGACTCTGACCCGCTCGCGCTCTACAAAAGCTGCGGTTTCGGCGGGATGGCGGTTTGGCATATTCTGCGCCGTTCGCACGAAAATGAATAAAATGGGAAGAAATCCCGATGGGATTTCAACCTCAACTATTCACTATCCACTAAAAAGCTACACTCCCGCCTCCACAGCCGAGCAGCTAACCTCATACGCGGTGCGCATCTGCTCCGAGCCGTCCTCAAGCAGCTTCTTATACTCACGGCTCTGGAGCCTGCCTACAACGGAAAGCTCCGTTCCGATGGCGGCGCCGCTCAAAAACCTCGCGTTTCTGCCCCATGCGATAAGCGGCAGATAGTCCGATTTGTTGTAGCGGCGGTTGACGGCGATCAGGATATCAGCGATCTCCCGCTCAAACGGCGTTGTGCGGTAAACAACGCTCTTGCAGATATAGCCCGAAAGCCGAGCAGCGTTCAGATCGGTCTCGTCCTCGTACGCAGGCCGAATCTCTCGGGCAAAAACCGTTATGATAAGGCGGTTTCCGCTCTCGCCCCTTTGATTATAGGAGCGAATCTGACCGTGAACGTAAAAGCGCATACCGCACTCCGCTTCCATGCTCCCAAGCAGCCGCTCGCTGATCGTAACGGGGATATTATCCTCGGTGCCGCTCAATCGCTTCACGGCAAGCTTCGTATTATAGAATGCCTCGCCGCAGATCGAGTGGCTGTATTCAACGGGCGATGCAACAGTACCGATAAGTTCTATTGAGTTGATATTTTCAAGCATAGACGAACGGGACATCCCGCTTCCTTCCGCAAAATTCGAGTTCTGCTAATACTATTCCCGAAGCGGCGCAAATATTATCGCTGACCGCATATTCGCTGTTCAACATTATAAAAAAAGAACGGAAAACCGACATGATCGAAACCGATACAGCAAAAATGACCGATGAAACCATCCTCGTGCTTGCGCGGCATTTCGAGCTTTATCCGCTTATGACACCGCAGGATGCGGTGAAGCTTCTATACCAAAGCGAATTCGGCTGCGGGCATTTCGCTCCGAGCCACGAAAGGGCGCGGGAGATGCTTGACATGGAATGCGCAGTGCTTGAAAGGACGAAAACCACGCCAAAATCGAGCCGATAGGCGGCGGCTTTGTGCGCGTTCATCTTGAGCCGCTGGTCGGGGATGGACCCGCACTTTCTGCGCTTGCCGATGCATTCGTTCGCTCCGCCGAGACACCCTGCGGAAGCATGGAGGGCTTTAAGATAAGGCTTGATGCGCTGAAAAAACTGACAGAAAGCGGAAAAGCGCCGTTTTCCGTGCTTGAGCTTGCGGAATTCCTCAAAGAATACGAAAAACTTGGCTATCCCGCCGTGCATCATAGCGAAACTTACAGAAAAAACTATCATCCCGCATATAGGGTGATAAAAACAGAGCTTGACAAAGGCTTGACACAGCCGATGAAATAAAAAACACGCCTTGGGGATTCATCCGAAAGCAGATGCTTTAAGGCGGGCTTTAACCAGTTAATAAGGATATGAATAAGGCGCGGCCGCAGCGGTCACGCCTTGTTTTTCGTGTCGTCTGTGATTTGGGGGATCAAAACCCGATGCCCGCCGCAGCAGGCTCGATGGGAGCAGCGGGGGCTTACTGCGCCTTGCTGACAGGCAGCCAGATCTCGCAGTAGTGGGAATTGTTTATCTCGTCGTTTCCGTCTTCAAAGGGCCAATGAATCAAGCCGATTTCCGGGGCATCTCGCAGAACATACCCGGAGGAGGGCAGCCACTCCATTACGATCCGGCGGCGCAGCTCATCCACAAGGTTCGTTGGGAACATGCAGCGTTCCGTTTCGCATACCACATACAGTCCTTCGGGGATCTGCAGATGTGTGTACCGCTGGGCAAAATCGCCGAGATCCTCTTCAAAATCCTCCAATGCCCATTTGGGCAGCGGATAGGCATAGTAAAAGTCGTATCCATTGTCGTCAAAGTTTGTCATTACGGTATATACCATGTCGTGGATGCGGCTTCTTCCCTCCAAAACATACTGATCCACGCGTGTTTCGCAGGCAAAGTTGTGATCCTGATCCATTTTGTTGTTGGGGTCTCCCGAAAAGCGCCGCCTAAAGCCTGTAAGCAGCATTGCGGGCTTCTCTTCCAATCTGTATTTCATATTGTTTCCTCCTTCAAGAGTCACTTTGATGTTCAGGCGGGAAAATGAGTGCAGCATTGCGCCGTTGCCGCGCGCTTGCGACGGCGTGATGCCGTGGAAGGAGCGGAATGCCTTGGCGAAGCTGTCGGGACTGTCATAGCCGAATTCCAGCGCAATGTCTATCACTCGGTCGTTTCCTGCCGCGAGCTTGGCTCCCGCCATACTCAGCCTGCGGCAGCGAATGTATTCCCCAAGCGTATAGCCGCATAGGATGCTGAATACGCGCTGAAAGTGAAAGGCAGAAGAAAAACTCTCCCGTGCGATCGCATCGTAATCCAGCTCATTGGTCAAATGCGCCTCAATATAGTCGATAGCTCGCTGTATTCCGGTGATCCAATCCATATTTATTCCTCCTGACAAGCAAAGTATAGCACGCTTGCCCTCCCGCTTCCCGACATTCCGTGCGATTGCAGAACGGGCTGCGGGATCAGCCCTTTATTATGCTCACAAGCGGTTGCGTCGGGTCAAAAACAAAAAATGAAGGAGGCACCTCCTTGCGAAGCGCCTCTATCGGGGAAAGCACTCTTGATCGAGGCTTCCTGTTGGGTTTAGGTTCAGATCTCCTTCATTCCGTCATCCGGCGAAGCGCAGACTATCTCAAGATTGCCGTTTCTGATGCGCAGCTCGTCGATAAACTCCTTTTCCTTCGCGGGGTTCTTGAGCATGATGTCGTACTGAAGATGGAACAGGCTGCCCATATTGGTGGTCTTAACGCGGGTAAGCTCATGGCGCGAGGTGTACTTGCGGAAAATATCGTTGAAAACCTCGGTGTAGTTCAGCGTTTCGGGAATAACGATGCGAAGGCTTCTTGCGCCGCTCGGCGAGCTGCCGAAGCCCACGAGCGAGAGGATGAACAGCATCACGAGCACGAGAACGCAGAGGATAACCGCGATGCCCACAGCGCCCATGCCGAGCGCAAGACCGACTGCCACGGAAAGAGCGATAAGAACTATGTCGCGCGCGGAGGCGGGGGCGGAGCGGAAGCGAACGAGACCAAACGCGCCTGCAACGGCAAGACCGGCGCCGAATTCGCGATTAACGAGCATGATTATGGTCTGCACCACCATAGGAAGCAGCGCGAGCGCGATAGAAAGGCTGCGCGTCTGCTTGCTGCGGAAGCGGCCGACGAGCGCGATCAGAACGCCCATCACGAGCGCAGCGCCAAGGCAGATAAGATATTCCGTCAGCGTAACGGTGATCGGGTTCTGAGTTCCTGTGAAGATGCTGTCGATAATACTGTTCATGTGGATTCCTCCGTTTCAGATTGGCGTTATTTATTCATTGCCCGCGCGCTTTTTCTCAAGCTCCATATTGAATGCGGTGCCGTATTTTGAAAATTTCCCGGGATAGACCTTGTTTTCATCAAGAAGATGAACGAGCCAGAGCGGCATTGAAAACGCGGTCTTTATCTCAAGAATGAACCTGTCCTCGGGCAGCAGCGGCGTTCCGTGCGTGCCGTGCAGAAGATCCAGATCGTCCATGCGGTAGCGCAGGTTCCTATCCACCGTCAGCCGCAGGTTCTCGTCCTCGTTGTCCTCATAAGCCGTGCGCTCGCAGAAGATGTTTATTGCGGGCTTTAAATCGGGATAGTAGCTCAGCGCGTAGGCGATCTCGCGGGCGATCTGATCGTTCGGAGCGGGTGTTTCCCCTGAAAGGAACGAGATCGCATCCTTATAAGGCATTAAAATTCGGCGCTTGTAAACTATGCCCTTGTATTTCTTTTTAAGCTCCACAAAGGCGCTCGCATCCTCGCTCGGCACGCCGTAGCAGCGAAGCCGCAGCTTTTCCTTATAGGTCTTTGCGATGATCGAAGCGCCGATCAGCCGCATATCGGGCGTATCGTAATAGGTGCTGCATATCGTGCTGAGACCGTATTCGTCCTCATGCATGTGCTCAAGCAGCGTGGGCAGCATCGCATCGAGCTGCGCTTTATTTATTACATATTTCTTCTCCACGCGCGTGAAGATGTTTTTGCTTTTTGCCATACTGCCTCCTTTCCAAGACCCTATCCTTGCTATTATAACATTTTTCGGCCTTGAATTAAAGCATTCGCGCTATGCGAAGTTGATTATATACCGATAGAGATTGCCAAACATAATATCCGAAACCTGCTCATCGCTCAGCCCGAGCTTGATAAGCCTTTCGGCAATGAGCGGATACCCGCCGCTCGTTTCAAGCCCCTCGATATAGCGCCCCATGCCGTCGAAATCCGAGCCGAGCGCCGCGCAGCCGATGCCGCCAACCTCGATATAATGCGCAAGATGGCGGATAACGTCATCCACCGTGGCCGTTTTCGCCTCGGTGAGCTGCTTGTGGTAGAAGTTCACTCCAATAACGCCGCCCATCTTCGCGATCTCTCGAATATGCTCATCCTTCATGCAACGCGGTGCATCGCATAGCGCGCGGGCGTTGGTGTGGGATGAAAACACGGGGCGTGTGGCAATCTCAAGAACGTCGTCTATACCGGGGTCGCCCAGATGCGCAAGGTCAACGGCGATGCCGAGGCGGCACATCTCGTTCACTGCCTCCCGCCCGAGCGCCGTCAGCCCCTTCTTCGTCTTCTTCGCGGCGGGGTAGGCGAGGCGGTTCGGATCGTTCCAGGTAAGTGTCATCGCGCGAACGCCGAGGCGGTGCAGTATGCGAAGGTTTGAAACCGTCGCCTCTATCGCTTCGCCGCCCTCCACTGTCAGAACCGTGGCGATCCTATCGCCGTTTATATCAAAATCCTTCGTCAGCGGCGTAAGGTGCGGATTTCCTTCAAGCATTCGGTAATAGGCATCGATCATGCCCATGCACTGATTGAGCGGGTTCTTATCCAGCTCCATATCTATCCACGCTGCGAAAAGCTGAAGCTTAACGCCACCCTCGATCAGCTTATCGAGCCTGATCGCTTGATCCTTCTTCGGTGCGGCGAGCTCGTAGCCGCGCTCCACCATTCCGTATAAAAAATCACAATGCCCATCGGCAACGGGGAAAAGCTTTTTCATTTTTTTCTTCGCTCTAATCGAGCATCCTTTCATTATCGACCGAAAGCCGTATTCCGAATAATTATACCATGACTTTCGGGAAATTACATCATTTCTGCCGATGCGATTCTTTAGTTCCCCTTTTCTTGCGACCCATTATACATATAAGGCTTAAGGATTTCTTAAAAATGGATTTTTTATTAAATCTTTTTCAGCGCCCTTCCGTATTGACTTTAAAAGTGATTCGGTATATAATGCCTCAATACTCCTTGAAAGGAAAGAAATACTATGAAAAACAGACTTAAAAGAATAGTATCCGTCCTGCTTGCGCTTACTCTTGTGCTTGCGGTCATACCCATATCGCCTGCCGTGCGCTTGTGCGTTAAGGCCGAAACCGTCGCCGATTGGGTGATCCCGGAAGGATATAACGCGCATGACTACAACAAATGCGTGGAGTTTCTTGAGCGGACCGATGCAAACGGCGTTAAAAACGGCGTGAAGCTGAGCGAAAGCTACGATCCGAACGATCCCTCGACCTGGGGAACATTCGTGAACGCCCCCCGCTTCGGGTGGACGGAAACGGAAGGCGAGCTGAGGCTGAGGGAAGTGGAGCTGTATCTGCGCGATCTGTACGGCTGCTTGGATTTGTCCGGCTGCACCGCGCTTGAGAAGCTGATTTGCGATGTCAACAGCCTCACCGAGCTGAATGTATCGAACTGCTCTTCTCTTTGGTATCTCAACTGCTCCCAAAACGGCATTTCCGAGCTCGACGTTTCGAGCTGCGCTGCGCTTGAGTATCTTTCCTGCACGTCGCTGGGCCTTACCGAGCTCGATGTTTCAAATAATGCCGCCCTTTATAGTCTTAAATGCAATAAAAACAGCCTTACCGAGCTCAACTTGTCGAATAATGCCGCGCTGGAAGTGCTTAACTGCTCTGAAAACAGCATCAGCGAGCTCGACTTCTCCGGCTGCCCTGCGCTTGAAAGCCTTAACTGCAACACAAACCTGCTTACGGAGCTTGACGTATCGAGTTACCCGCAGATGGTATTGCTGAATTGCGCCTCAAACGGTATTTCCGAGCTGAACGTTTCCAATAATACTCTCCTTAGAACTCTGAACTGCGCTTCAAACGCTATCAGCGAGCTTGACGTATCGCGCCATACTGCGCTTTGGGAGCTGAACTGCTCATCAAACGCTATCCGCGAGCTGAACGTATCGAACTGCACTTTGTTGAAGAAGCTGAATTGCGCCTCAAACGCTATCTGCGAGCTCGATTTGTCGAACAAAACCGCGCTTGAGGAGCTGAGATGCAAGGGAAACGCGCTCACCGCGCTGGATGCTTCGGGCTGCACCGCGCTTTGGTTTCTCGACTGCTCTTTAAACAGGCTTGCCGAGCTGAAGGTTTTCGATGATCCAGCGCTTGCGTATCTGTTTTGCTCACATAACGAGCTTGCCGAGCTGGACGTGTCAGGCTGCGCCGCGCTCAGGTTTTTGGATTGCAAGTCAAATAAGCTTACCGAGCTGGAGCTTGGCAGCAATCATTATCTCGGCTACGATCATGTTAAGACGAGCGGCAACGGCCTGATAGGGTATGACTACCGCGGATACTACGGCTTCATCTGTGCTTATCCGGTGAACGGCTCGACCTTTGAGGGCTTCTTTGATGAAAGAGGAAATCTGATATCAAAACCCATGTGGAACGATGAATACGGCGCCTATGCTTATCAATTCTATAGTCTTTATTACGGCGATCCCGCAGGCACGATCATCGCCCGCTTCTCCGGCTTCGATTATATTCCGGGCGATGTGGATGAAAGCGGCGGCGTTACCGTTGCGGATGCTATAACCACTATGCGCATTGCAATGAGTATCATTGACGGAAGCGGCCTGAATACCGATGCCGCTGATATGGACGGAAACGGCAGCATCACGATCTCCGATGCCATCGCTATTATGCGCATTGCGATGGGACTTGTGTAAGCAAGCTGAAAACCTTGGGTTTTCAATTTAGCTATGCGGCTTGCCGCATAATTTAGCTGTTCCGAAGGAACAATTTAGCTGCGAGCGGAGCGAGCAATTTAGCTGAATTTGGCTTTGCCGAGCTAAAATCGGTTTTGCCGAGCGTGATTCGCCTTCGGCTAATGAAGAAAATGATGTGGAAATGCCGCCCCGTGCGGCATTTCCCATATAAACAATCGGAAATCACATCGGGATTTCATCCACAATTATTCACTATTCGCTGAAAAAGGCTGCCTCGTTCCCGAAGCAGCCCTTTCGATTCAGTCTTCATTATTTCACCATCAGCGCATTCAGGCTCTCTGCAAACTTCGCGGGATCATCGAGCTTGAGCCCCGCAAGAAGCTGCGCCTGGCCGTAGAGTATGCCCGCATAGCTCTTGAGCAGCGCTTCATCGTCCTTGACCCTCATAAGTGCCTCGAAAACGGGATGGTCGGGGTTCAGCTCCAGAACGCGCTCCGCCTTCGCTTCGCCGCCCTCAACGGTCAAAACCGTGGCTATCCTATCGCCCGCTATATCAAAATCCTTCGTAAGCGGCGTTAAGACCGGGTTTTCGTCCAGCATTCGGTAGTTTGCGTCGATCATGCAGAGGCATTGGTTGAGCGGGTTCTTATCCAGCAGCATATCTATCCATGCCGCGAAAAGCTGAAGCTTAACGCCGCCCTCGATCAGCTTATCGAGCCTGATCGCCTGATCCGGCTTGGGCGCGGCGAGATCGTACCCGCGCTCCACCATGCCGTATAAAAAATCGCAGTGCCCGTCGGCAACGGGGAAAAGCTTTTCCATTTCCTTTTCGCTCTATCCGAGCTTCCTTTCCTTCTCGGCTTTATCGACTAAAAACCGTTTTTCCGAATAATTATACCATGAGTTTCGGAAAATAACATCTGCTTTGCCGCCCGCTTTCGGGCATTTCCCTTTCCTTGCGCTTCATTATACTTATACGGCTTAAGGGTTTCTTAAAAATTATGGATTTTTCATTAATCTTTTTTAAGTCCATAGGACCGGATGCCGCGAAGCAAACAGCCGGAATAATATTCAATATAATGCTTGACAAATAACAGGGGGGTGGATATACTGTATGCGCATTTTAAAGAACGGAGTGAAAAACCCATGAAGAAACAACTCAAAGCCGCACTTGCGGCGACCCTTGCGCTTATTATGGCGCTTGCCTTGATGCCCGTTTCGGCGCTGCCGCGCTTTGACACAAAAGCCGAAATGACCCCCTCTTGGACCGTGCCCGCGGGCTACAACGTCCATGACTACACCAAATGCGTTGAGTTTCTTGAACAGACCGATGAATACGGAGTTAAAAACGGCGAGAAGCTGAGCGGAACTTACGATCCAAACGATCCCTCAACCTGGGGAATGGACTCATATAGCGGTTCCTGTCTCTTCTTTTGGATGTATTTGAACGGCGAGCAGAGAATAAATACGATCAGAGTGTTTAATCCTTTTGATGAGCGTCAACCGCTTGTCGGAAGTCTGGATGTATCGGGCTGCACTGCGCTTTATTCGCTGATGTGTTACGGCAACAGCATAACCGAGCTGAACGTGACCGGCTGCACCGCGCTTGCCGATCTGAGCTGCGCTGTCAACAGCCTTACCGCGCTTGACATATCGAATAATACCGCCCTTCGTTGGGTGTTCTGCGGAGGAAACGAACTTATCGAGTTGAACGCATCCGGCTGCACCGCGCTTGAGCAGCTGTCTTGCGAGGGCGGCAATCTTGTCGAGCTGAACTTAACGGGCTGCGCCGCGCTCGACGGTCTTGAGTGCGGATACAATAGCCTTGCAGAGCTGGATGTAACGGGCTGCACCGCGCTTCGTTGGCTGCACTGCCAAGACAACTGCCTTACCGAGTTGGACGTATCGAACTGTGCCTCACTCGAATGGCTGAATTGCAGCGGGAATATGCTTGGCGTGATCGACCTTAACAATAATCCGAATTTGACTTGCGAGCATATACAGGCCGTTGGAAGCGGCTTTATAGGATACGACGGCGGAATAAGCACGGGATCCGAGGGTTATATCGGCTTTAGAGGCGAGCCGAACGGCCGCGATTATATCTTCACATCAAGACTGACTGCCGTTCCGCAGGCGGGCGCCGATTTTGAAGGCTTCTATGATGATAACGGCGCGTTTATCTCGCTCGGTGAATGGGATGATCAGTATGGTGCCTACGTCTATGCGTTTGAAAGCGCACTTACCGGAAGCGTTTTCGCCCGCTTCTCCGGCGGCTTCACCCCCGGCGATGTGGACGGCAACGGCTCGGTTTCCGTTGCGGATGCTATAACCACGCTGCGCCTTGCGATGGGGCTTTCGGACGACAGCGGACTGAGTAGCGATGCTGCCGATATGGACGGCAACGGAAGCGTCACCCTTGCCGATGCGATAATCATTCTGCGCATGGCGATGGGGCTGGCGTAAACGTAATGAAATTCGGCTTCGCCGAGTGAAATCTGCTGCCGCAGGTGAGATCCGCTTCGCGGGTGAGATCGCCTGCGGCGATTTAGGTGGAAATGCCGTCCTCTGGCGGCATTTCTCATACATATCCTCAGAAATCCCTTATGGATTTCATCCAAAACTATTCACTATTCACTAAATAAAAAACAGGCTGCCTCGGCAATCGCCGAAGCAGCCTGTTTCTCTTCAATTTTCCTTATTTAACAAGCAGCGCATTCAAACTCTCCGCAAACTTCGCGGGATCGTCGAGCTTGAGTCCCGCAAGAAGCTGCGCCTGGCCGTAGAGTATGCCGGCATAGCTTGCGAGCATGGCTTCGTCGTCCTTGACCTTCAAAAGCGCATCGAAAACGGGGTGGTCGGGGTTCAGCTCAAGCACGCGCTCGGCCTTCGCGCCGCCGCCCATAGGCATCTCGGAGAGCACCTTCTCCATCTCGAGCGAAAGCGGACCCTCGCTGGTGAGCGCGGCGGGGGAGTCCGAAAGCCTCGCGGAGAGGCGAACTTCCTTTACCTTGCCATCCAGCGCGGTCTTGACAGCTTCGAGCAGCTCTGCGTGCTCCTTCTGCTTCTGCTCGAGCGCCTTCTTCTCGTCCTCGTCCTGAATATTGATGTCGTTATCGGTGATGGACTTAAAGGGCTTGCCGTCGTAGCCGTTCAGCATACGCAGCATGAATTCGTCCACGTTCTCGGTCATCAGAAGCACGTCGTAGCCCTTGCCGATCAGATACTTGTACTGCGGAAGCGCCTTTATCATCTCCTCGCTCTCGCCGCAGGCGTAGTAGATCTCGGTTTGATTCTCCATAAGGCGGGCGATATACTCCTTGAAGGTAACGAGCTTATCCTCCTTCGCGCTCTTGTAGAGAAGCAGATCCTTGAGGTTCTCCGCCTCCATGCCGTAGCTCTCGTAGATGCCGTATTTAAGCGAGAGACCAAACGCCTTGAAGAACTTTTCGTACTTCTCGCGGTCGAATTCAAGCATCTTTTCAAGCTCGGCTTTTATCTTCTTCTTGAGCCCCGTAGCGATGGCGCGAAGCTGGCGGCTCTGCTGAAGCATCTCGCGGGAGATATTCAGCGAGATGTCCGAGGAATCCACAAGACCCTTCACAAAGCCGAAATACTCGGGCAGAAGGTCCTCGCAGCTCTCCATTATCATAACGCCGTTGGAATAGAGCTGCAGGCCGCGCTTGTAGTTCTTGGAAAAATAGTTGTACGGCGCGCTCGCGGGGATGAACAGGATGGAGTTATAGGTAACGCCGCCCTCGGTGCGCGAATGGATATGCGCGAGCGGCTCCTCGTAATCGTGGAATTTATCGGTGTAGAAGCCGTTGTAATCCTCGTCCGTAAGCTCCGATTTATTGCGGCGCCAGAGCGGGACCATGCTGTTCAAGGTCTGCTCCTCGGTCACGGTCTCGTACTCGGGCTCCTTGTGCTCGCAGTCGCATTCGCCGTCCTCATGGTCGTGCTCGCACTCGCACTCGTGCTCCTTAATGCGCGTTTCCTCAACCATCATCTTGATGGGGTAGCGGATATAATCGGAATACTTTTTGATAAGCTCCCTGAGAGTGTAGGTCTCAAGATAGCGGTCAAAGCGTTCTTCCTCGCCGTTTGCTTTAAGATGCAGCGTTATCACCGTGCCGCAGCCGTCAGGCTTCTCGGCGGGTGAAACGGTGTAGCCGTCCAAGCCCGTGCTCTCCCAAATGTTCGCCTCGTTCGAACCGTAGGCGCGGGAAAGCACCGTGATCTTATCCGCAACCATGACCGCCGAATAGAAGCCCACGCCGAACTGGCCGATGACCTCGAGCTCGTTTGCGGCGGGCGCGTTTTCGTCGGTCTCGCCCGCATCGCCCTCGGTCTTTTTCTGCATCGCGCTGCGGAATGCGAGAGTGCCGCTCTTGGCGATGGTGCCGAGATTGGTCTCAAGCTCATCCTGAGTCATGCCGATGCCGTTGTCGATGATGCTGAGAGTGCGGTTTTCCTTATCGGGAACTATGCGAATTTCAAGACTGATGCCGGAAGCCGCCGAATTATCGGTCAAAAGCTTGAAATGCAGCTTGTCGAGCGCATCGGATGCGTTCGAGATAAGCTCGCGCAGGAAGATCTCCTTGTTTGTGTAAACGGAGTTGATCATCAGATCGAGCAGCCGCTTGGATTCTGTCTTAAACTGTTTCTTTGCCATATTTTTCACCTCTTTGGGTTTTATTGCGTTGTTAGCACTCGCTTTATTAGAGTGCTAACATATTGTACTCCCATCATCATTATTTGTCAACCCCCGCAGGGAAATTCTTTTTGGCTGTAAACGCGCGAAAAACAAAGAACGGGATCGTTTGGCAAAAATCATTTGAGATTCTGAAGGAATCTCAAACAGAACCATTTGCTGTTCTTATTTGGTATTCTGCGCAAAAATAGTATATTTTATCGGGGGGGGTGTAGAAAAATACGCGGGGAAATGATATAATAAATCCAACAGATCATTACCGATCATATCTCCTTGATTCCATTGATTGTTAAGGGAGAGCGCCCCTTTCCCCCGCAATAAACAAAACTACGGAGGAATTTTTATGAAAAACAAACTAAAGATCTCACTTGCCCTCTTGACCGCCTGCGCGCTATTGTTTGCGGCGGCGCTGCCGATCGCTCCATCAATAAAAGCGCTATCGGCGGAAGCTTTGCTCTATATCGAGGATATGAGGACGGCGCCAGAGGGTTACAATGAGAATGATTACTGTAAGCTTGCGGCGTTTTTGGAGCAGACCGATTATGACGGCATTAAAAACGGTGAGAAGTTGAGCAGTACCTATGATCCTAACGATCCCGAAACATGGGGAACCTATTGGGCAGTTGATGACTATGGTTATACTGTTGAGTTTCCGCGCTTTGTTTGGCAGAATGTTCAGGGCGAACTGCGACTTGCAAGAATACTGCTAAACGATTGTTATGTGAGCGGTTCACTTGATCTTTCGGATTGTACTGCGCTTGAATGGTTCCACTGCATCGGGAACGGCTTTACGACATTGAATGTTTCCGGTTGCACGGCACTTGTTGATTTTGAGTGTGCATTTTCCGGAATGAGTGAACTTGATGTTTCCGGCTGTACGGCGCTTGAATACCTAAATTGCAGCGGGGCTTATTTGGAAGCTCTTGATATATCTGACTGCACTGCATTACGCCTTTTAGACTGTTCAGCCAATAGGCTTACTGAACTTGATGTTTCATCAAACCCATCGATAGGTACACTGCGTTGTCAGTACAACTATATTGGAGAACTTGATTTCTCAAACAATCCATATCTTCCGATCGACGGAGTTTTTGCGAGCGGCTGTGGTGCGGTAGGCTATCAGTTTGACCCAAGCTGGGAGGTGAATACTGTTTATGCCTCACCTTTGTATGGTGCAGAGTTTGAAGGCTGGTATAATAACAGCGAATTCATCGGAATGGGCGTTGAGTTTGAGCAGTTTATGGGATCTTGCTGGTACTATGAGTGTGCCGAAGCTGAAGGAACAACTGTGTTTGTTGCACACTTCGTCGGCGGGACTGAGCCCCAACCCGCGCTCCCCGGCGATGCGGATGGCAACGGCACCGTGAATATTGCGGACGGCATAACAGCGCTGCGCTTCACGCTCGGCCTTGTTGAAGAAAGCTCGATAGCGCTTGAAAACACGGATATCAACGGCGATGGCAGCGTTTCGGTCGCGGATGCGATACTGATTCTGCGCATAGCGCTCGGGTTGTAAGAAGCTTTGTTTTTAACAAACGGAAGGGCAGTCCATTTTAAACTTATATCGGAGTGGGAGACCGCTCCGATTTTTATATGGTTTTAGACGGAAAACAGCCCGAAAACAGCTCGAAACGGCATGCCGGATGAATAAAGTGGGGAAGTGTAGAGAAAAACGCGGAAAATACAGAAAAAACAAACAATATATTTCTTCGGGGGGGGGGGTAGAAAACAATGCCCGCAAATGATATAATATTATCGAATAAAGCCAAGTGGGATTGGCAGAATAGAGCCCTTCGAGCCGACCTCGAAGTGAATATAAGCAATAGGACCGCGTAACCGAGCACCAAAATGTAAGATCAAAATCTATAAGGAGGTCATTATGAAAAGTAAGCTTTTAAGAATCGTTTCTCTTGTGCTTGCGGTGGTATTTACCGCCGCGCTCACCGTTTCCGCGCTTGCCGGCAGTCAGCCGCGGACGGAAACCGACGTTGAAAAGCTGACCGCTTTCTTCAATCAGCCGACCGCGACCGAGGGCATTCTCAACGGCGATGCCTGCTATATCGTCGATATTCCCGAGGATGCCGGCACGATGTTCGGCGGCAGCTATAACGGCGGCGCGAGCACTCCGCTCGTTGAGTACGGAAAATTTATGCTCAGCTTCGGAATATGGGTCTACGGTGAGTTCTACGATCCGAACACCGGGCAAACCCTTGCCTGGGACGATTGGGATTATCCCGTTTGCCCCGATCTGTACGGCCCGCTCGATCTTGCGGGAACGAGCTTCATCCTTTTTGAAAACCGCCACAGGAACAGCACTCATATCTCACAGATCATTCTTGACGGCTGCCAAAGACTAAAAACTGCGGATATCGGCTATCAGAGCTTCTGCACCGAGCTTTCCGTGCTCGATTGCCCGCAGCTTGAAAAGATCGAGGGAAATGAAGCCGCCTTTGAGCGCATAGCGGTACAGCCCGCCGCGTTCTCCGAGCCCCTATATGCAAGTGTGTTCGGCTGCGGCACGATCTGCGAGCTGAATTATGATGCGCAGCAGGGCGAGGCGCTCACGCTTCGCGCTTCGGAGAGCGAAAGCTTCGTCGGCTGGTTCGATGGCGGAGTGCTCGTCAGCGAAAACCCGGAGTTTTCCGTAACAAACGGCGCAAGCCTTGTTGCCTGCTTCGGCGGCGATGCGAACGGCGACGGCAGTATCGGCATTTCCGATGCCGTGCTTGCTCTGCGCGCCGCAATGAGCGAAAATGCGCCGCAGAACGCCATGCTCGATATAAATGGAGACGGAGTGGTCTCGGTCGCGGATGCGATTATGATCGCCCGCTTTGCGATTGGCATCTGACAAAGGAATAATAAAACGGATTTCGGAGCGGTGGATCCCGCTCCGCTTTTTTTGATTCAACCGCTTGCAAAAATCCCGCCGATGTGTTATATTTCGTTAGGATAATTTTGAAAGAGATTTTTCTATGGCAAGAGAGTTTCAAAAAGCGATAATAACCGAAAAAGCGGAGCGCGCGCTTCGAGGCGGGCATCCGTGGGTGTACGGTGAGGAAGTCCTTTCCGTTTCGGGCGAATACGAAAACGGCGATATTATAGACGTTTACTCGAAAAAAGAGCGCTATCTCGGAACGGGCTTTATAAACGATAATTCAAAGATTCGCATCCGCATCCTTTCAAGGAATGCGAACGACCGCTTCGACGATGAGTTTTTCCGCCGCCGAATAAGGTATGCGATAGAATATCGCCGCACGGTGATGGGCGATGAAAGCTGCTTTCGCGTTATCTTCGGCGAGGCGGACAGCTTTCCGGGGCTGACGGTCGATAAATTCGAGGATGTACTCGTTTTTCAGGTGCTCTCGCTCGGCTTTGAGCGCATCAAGCATAGGCTTTTCAACCTGTTTATAGAGGTTTTCGCGGAATACGGCGTGCGTATTCGCGCTATCTGCGAAAGAAACGATGTTTCCATCCGAAATAAGGAAGGGCTTGAGGAAAACAAGGGCTTTGTTTCCGATCCTCGGCTCGATCCCGAATTCGGCGGCAAGCTCGTTATCACCGAAAACGGGATAAAATACGAGATAGACGTGCTGAACGGGCAGAAAACGGGCTTTTTCCTCGATCAGAAGTTCAACCGCCTTGCCGCCGCAAAGATCGCGAAGGGCAGGCGAGTGCTCGATTGCTTCACGCATACGGGTGCATTCGCCTTGAATTGCGCCAAGGCGGGCGCGGCGCGAGTTACCGCCGTGGATATCTCCGAGGATGCAATCGAGAAAACGCGGAAAAACGCCGAGATAAACGGGCTGACAGGAAATACGGACTTCCTCTGCACGGACGTTTTCGATCTTCTGACGGAGATGGAGAGCGCAAAAAAATGCGATTATGATTACATAATCCTCGATCCGCCCGCGTTCACCAAGAGCCGCGAGACCGTCAAGGCCGCGATAAACGGCTACAAGGCGATAAACGCGAAGGCGATGAAGCTTCTGCCGCGCGGCGGGTATCTCGCCACCTGCTCCTGCTCGCATTTCATGACGGACGAGCTGTTCCGAAGGATGCTTGCGGAGGCCGCGGATGCTGCGGGAGTGCAGCTTCGGCAGATCGAGGGTCGCCGTCAGGCGGCGGATCATCCGATACTTTGGGGCGTTCCCGAAACGGATTATCTAAAGTTCTATATCTTCCAGGTGGTATGAGAATACCGTATCGCAAACACAAAATAAAAAGAGAAACAAGAAAAAGAAAAGGAGAGCTTTAAAATGAGCAATAATAAGAAAACTTCCGAAAAAGCAGCGGCAAGCACCGCCGGAAATCCTCTGCCGTGGTGGGCGATCGTTCTTGGAATACTCGTTCTTTTCACGATCGCGCTTGCTATCGCGACCAATGGCTTTTCTCATGCCAAGCCCGATGAAGATAAGCCGATAGAGATATTCTCCGAGCCCAAGGTTCGAATTGCCGAAACCACGCGCCAAGCGGATTTTGTTAAGAACTATTCGCTCGAAACGCTAACCAAAGAGGCGGATGCGGTTGCTTGGATTCGCATTGGCAATTGGCTCGGCGAGAGCGAAACACTCGGAGTAACCACCTTTTCGGCCGAGGTCAAGGAACAGATCAAGGGCGATCTTGGCGGAAAGGGCAGCAAGATAACCGTGGTTCAAGACGGCACTTCCAAGTGCACCGTTGAAAACTATCCCATCTTCACGGGCGGCAACGACGTTATCCTTTTCCTCAAGCGTGCTGAGGAGGAGATTCAAAACAGCGTAGGTAAGGTTTATAGGATAATAGACGGCAGCAGGTCGGTTTTCTACACCACCCTGATAACGAAGGACAGCGAACGCTTCGCAACCGCCTTGAACAATGAGTGGCTCACCCGAATGCCCGATGATATCCCGAACATCGCTTCCATTGACGATATGTGGAAAACCGTGTTTGCCGCGCTCGCCGTAAACGATAAGCTTTGGGACAGTATCATGCCCGAAACAAGGCTCATTTATTCCTACGACCTTATCAAGGCCGCGATCAAGTCCTACTCGAAATAATTTTCGCAAACATTATAGAAAAGCCTGCCTTGCGGCGGGCTTTTCACTATCATTTTCTTTATGCAAACAGGGACTTTATCCGTTCATAAGCCTTGAAAGCTCATACATCATTATGGATGCCGCGGCCGATGCATTCAAGCTTTCGGCTCTGCCAAGCATTTTAAGGCGGTAGAGAGTGCATATATCGGCTATCTCATCGGAAACGCCGCTGCCCTCGTTGCCGATAACGAGCACGCAGCCGCCCTTGAGCTCGGGAAGCGTTTCGCTGCCGTGAAGATGCCCGCAGATAAGCGTGCTTCCAGCATTCTTGAGCTTCAAAAGCTCCGCCTTCAGCTCGCCTTCGTAAACGGGAATATGGTATGCGCTGCCCATCGCGGAGCGCAGCGCCTTCGGTGAAAAAGGATCTGTGCAGCCCTCGCCGAGTATAACGGCCTTTGCGCCCATCGCATCCGCCGAGCGCAGCACCGTGCCGAGATTTCCGGGATCCTGAAGCCTGTCGAGCGCAACTATTAGCGCATTCTCGGGATAGGACGGCGGGGGAGCGGTATTCGGCGTTTTAACGGCCGCAGCGATGCTCTGCGGACTCTTTGTGTCCGAAACCGCCTCGAGCACGCTTCTTGAAACGCCGATAAACGGTACGCCCATCTCTTCAAGCCGCTTTTCGATCCGCTCTGCGCCGCTTTCAACGAGCACCGTATCGGGAGCCACACCCGACATCAGCGTATCGAAAACGAGCCGCTCGCCCTCTATGAGGTGCAGCCCCGTTTCGCGCCGCGCCGAGCGATCCTTGAGCGAGCGCAGAAGCTTGACCGTTTCGTTTTTTGTGCTGGTGATAATCATTTCGGAGCGCAGGGCTTATTCTGCAAGCGCCCTTTTGATCGCCCTCGCGAGCTGGTCGCCGCAGGAGGTGTTTTTGAAGCCGCATTCAACGCCCGAAAGCCGCTCAACGGCGAATTCCGCATCCGCGCCCTCGAGCAGCCTGCCGATGGACTTGAGGTTGCCGTTGCAGCCGCCGGTGTAAACGATGTTGTGCAGCTTGCCGTTTTCAATGTCGAAATCGATCGCGGTGGAACATACGCCGCTGGTTTTGTAGGTGTAGTGCATGTTTTTCTCCTTTTCATATTCGTGCTTTGCCACGCTTTCAAGTATAGGATTATAGCAGATTTTACGGTTTTCGGCAATACCGCGACGGCGAAAACCGATCCGGGCGACAGCGTTTTGCATCTTTATGAAAATATATTTTATTTATTGGCGCTAAAGTTGTATAATGTGAATGTATATTATTGATGAAGACTCATCAATTAAAATAATTAGGAGGTTCACCGTGATAAAGCTTGAAAAACATGGCTATATCGGCATTTTGACCATCGACCGTGCGCATGCGTTGAATGCGATAAATTCCGAAACGCTTGAAACGCTCTATAACAGAGCAAACGAGATCGCGAAGGATGAGGAGATGCGTTGCCTGATCGTTACGGGCGCGTGCAAGGCGTTCGTTGCCGGTGCTGATATATCCGAAATGAAGGATCTTTCCCATGAGGAAGCCGTTGATTTCGCCCGCAGGGGCAACCGCGCCTTCTGTGCGCTTGAAAACCTTGAAATACCGATAATCGCCGCGGTAAACGGCTATGCGCTCGGAGGCGGCTGCGAGCTTGCACTGTGTGCGGATATCCGAATTGCGAGCGAAAAGGCAAAGTTCGGTCAGCCCGAGGTTGGCCTTGGCATCACCCCGGGCTTCGGCGGCACGCAGAGGCTTATGCGCACCATCGACCGCGCAAATGCTATGGAGCTTATACTGACGGGCAAGATAATCGATGCAAACGAGGCGCTGCGTATCGGCCTTGTGAGCCGCGTTGTTGCTCCCGAAAGCCTGATGGACGAGGCGATGAGCCTGGCTAATACCATCGCGGCAAATGCTCCGATAGCCGTTCGTAACTCTAAAAAGGCGATGCGCTTCAAGTATATGCGCCTTCTTGAGGAGGATCTTGAAAACGAAGCAAGACTTTTCGGCGATTGCTTCGAGAGCGAGGATCAGCGTATGGCGATGACCAGCTTTGTGGATAAAACGCCCAAAGAGGAGTTCAAGGGAAAGTAAAAAGTTATAATTCTAAGCAAGAAAGGTAAATTTATGAAAAACATTTTTGTTATTGGTGCAGGCACGATGGGTCTTGATATCGCGCAGGTTTTCGCCGGCGCGGGCATGAAGGTTACCGTCAACGATATCAGCGACGAGATTCTTGAAAAATCCCGCCAAAGGATGATAAAGGGCCTCGATAAGCGCGTTGAGCGCGGCAAGATGGAGCGCGAAGCGGCGGATGCGCTTGTGAATGCCATCACCTTCACAACAGATCAGAGCACGGCGGCGGAGGCGGACCTCGTGCTTGAAGCGATCATCGAAAACGTTCAGATCAAGCGCGAGCTCTTCAAAAAGCTTGATGCGATCTGCCCCGAGACCACGATATTCGCCACCAACACCAGCTCCATCTCGATCACCGAGATCGGCTCGGCAACGGCGCGCGCCGATAGGTTTATCGGAATGCATTTCTTCAACCCCGCCACGGTCATGAAGCTCGTTGAGATCATCCGCGGAATGAACACCTCTCAGGAAACCTTCGATAAGATCAAGGAGCTTTCCGCAGCCATCGGCAAGGAACCCGTGGAGGTCGCTGAAGCGCCCGGCTTCGTTGTCAACCGCATACTTATACCGATGATAAACGAGGCGATAGAGCTCGTTCAGAACGGCGTTGCATCGCCCGAGGATATCGATCAGGCGATGAAGCTTGGCGCGAATCACCCCATGGGACCGCTCGCGCTCGGAGACCTCGTGGGTCTTGACGTTTGCCTCGCGATCATGGACACGCTCTATAATGAGACTCACGACGGCAAGTACCGTGCAAGCACCCTGCTTCGCAAGATGGTGCGCGCGGGCAGACTCGGAAGAAAGACCGGCAAGGGATTCTTTGAGTATTGATTTGAACTGAAATCGGCAGGGCGGGGGCAACCTCGCCCTTTTGGCTGTGCGAAAAATATTCGGTTGTATTTTACGAACAATTATGCTATAATAATTGCATCAAAAACGAAAGGACGGATAAACCATGCCGAATATCAAGCCCGTATCGGACCTGCGCAATTATAACGAGGTGCTCAGGGATGTTGCCGTAGGCGAGCCAGTGTTTCTGACAAAGAACGGAAGAGGTCGATATGCGATAGTCGATATAGAGGAATACGAAAAAAACGCCGCCATATTAAAGCTTATGGGCGAGCTTTCAAGGGGAGAAGCAAGTGCGGCTAAAAACCGCTGGCTGGATATTTCTTCGGTTGAAAGGGAGCTCGGTATTTGAATGGCTGAGATCAGGTTTTCTCCGGATGCGCTTGATGATCTTAAAGGCATCAAGGAATACATAGCTCAAGAGCTTGTGAACGAGCAAGCCGCTTCGGATACCGTTTCGGCAATAATGAAGCGCGTGCGGCAGTTAACCGAATTTCCCGAATCGGGAATGCTGCTCTCATCCGTGATCGGGCTCGATGTGAGCTATCGCTGCATAGTTTGCGGAAACTATATTGCGTTTTATCGCTTCGAAAACGGTGTTGTTTACGTCTCGCGCGTCCTGTACGGGCGGCGTGACTATATGCGAATACTGTTCGATGAAGGAGAAAAACATGAATAATAACAACGATCCGATCAAGGCGCATGAGTTCTCAAGCAAGAATATGCCCGCGCTTCAAAACGACCGCGTTTGCGGCTGCTTCTACTGCCTGAGAATATTTTCTCCAGTGCAGATAGAGAGGCGGCTTGTGAGCGAGGAAACGGCTCTTTGCCCATACTGCGGCATCGATTCCATTATAGGCGAAAGCAGCGGCTATCCGATCACCGAGGAGTTTCTTGCAAAGATGAAGGCGTATTGGTTCGGTGATACGGATGAATAAATATGATGCCCGTGAGCATTAAAACGATATCGCAATGAAGAGGAGGCTTTAGACAGCGCCCATGAAATTCAACTCCCTGATACCCGAGCTGACCGTTTCCGATATTGAGAAAACGAAGCGCTTTTATATCGACGTTCTGCAATTCTCAATCGAATATGAGCGCGAGGAGGATGGTTTTATCTTTCTTTCCCTCGGAGAAAATCAAATTATGTTTGAGCAGCTTGGCGACAATTGGAGCGTGGGGGAGCTTTCGTATCCGTTCGGCAGGGGTGTAAATTTCGAGATGACGGTTTCGGATGTTGAAAGCCTTTATTCCCGTGTGCTTTCAAACGGGATAAAGCCTTTCAGAGAACTGAAGATCAGCCGCTATCGAAACGGCGATGAAATGATTGTTCAAAAGGAATTCTTGATTCAGGACCCCGACGGCTATCTGCTGCGGTTCACGGATTGACAGAACGCATTTCGCCACTCGAAATTCAGCTCAAGCGCCAACCGCCGCTTCGGCACAGGGTTCTTTCGTAATAAAAATACGATCGAGAAACGGTATATTTCAATGCGGAAGCGTTTTCTGTTGACATTCCACTCGGATTTGGTTATAATAGCACATACCGAAAGTGAATGCACCATTAGCTCAGTAGGATAGAGCGTTCGCCTCCTAAGCGAAAGGCCATTGGTTCGAATCCAATATGGTGTGCCAAATAACCCTGAAAAACATTGAGTTTTTCAGGGTTATTTTTGTCTGTTTTAACACTTCTGTTTTCACACATTTTTGATTGTTTTTTGACGACATCCCTGCGGCTTTTACCTTTCTTGAGTTTAATCAAACCAAGTAAATAGCACTTATAAGTGCGCTTTTCACACATTTTCACACATTTTGCTTATAACTCATAGAGCAGTTGTACTAATTTTAGGACTTGATGAACAACTGTTTGAATGATTAAAGTTTTGTTTTTCTAGCATTTTTCAGATTATCAGTACAGCTTGCGAAAAATATATTTTTCCAAATCGGTCGTTTTCGTGGAAAAAGTGCTCATTTTTTTGCCCGTAATGAATGAAGGGACTTTTTCACAGCACCCTCTCCCGCTCCTTGAAAACTGAATAGCCAAATCGAGTAACAGCATAATGATACTTCCGCCTTGAACGCTTCACAGCATTGGGCGGCTCGGCATAAGCATGCGGAGGTCTGAGATAGGACATGCGTGAGGACGACGGCTCGATGAGGTAAACACTTTTATTCTTAATGGAGGCAAACCCATGACCAAAGTAATCGCAATAGCGAACCAAAAGGGCGGCGTTGGCAAAACCTCCACCACCGTCAATCTGAGCGCAGGCCTTGTGAGGGCAGGTTATTCCGTGCTTGCGATCGACTTCGATCCGCAGGCAAACCTCACAATGGCGCTCGGCTTCAGGAATCCCGACGATATGGGCTATACGGTTTCAAGCGTTCTTGCTAAGGCAATGAACGAGGAACCTATAAACCCTGCCGAGGGAATCCTTACTTCCTCCGAGGGTATAGACCTTATGCCCTCAAGCATCCAGCTCTCACGCTTCGAGCTCGCGCTCGTCAATGAGATGAACCGCGAAAGTATGCTCCGTCAGTTCGTTAAAGCGGCAAAGCCCAACTATGACTACATACTTATCGACTGCGCTCCGAGCTTAAACGTTCTCGCGCTGAACGCGCTTACAGCGGCGAACAGCGTTCTAATCCCCACTCAGCCGGAGTTCTTTTCAAATGCCGGTCTGCAAATGCTCCTTGAAACGGTTTCGAAGGCGCGTAAGAAGATAAACCCCTCTCTTTATATTGAGGGCGTTCTCGTCACCATGATGGACAAGCGCCCGAACTTCACGAAAGAGCTTGTAATGAAGCTGCGTGAAAGCTACGGCGACTATATCAAGGTGTTCGATACCGAGATTCCGAAGTCCATACGAATGACCGAGAGCAATGTAAGCGGCAAGAGCGTGTTCGGATATGATCCGAGAAATCCTGTCGGCCTTGCATACGAAGCATTTACGAAAGAGGTGATCGAGCATGACAAACAAATCGAGCGCATCGAAAGTGTCATTCAGACCGCTCGATGATCTTTTTGAACCTACGGACGGCAGCGCTGAAAAGCCTCTGCTTACCGAACTGCCCATAGATAACCTCGTTCCCTTCGAGAAACACCCTTTCAAGGAGTATCCCGAAGAAAAGATGCAGGAAATGGTGGAAAGCGTTTTCGAATACGGAGTTTTGATGCCCATACTCGTCCGCCCGCATAAATCGGGAGAAGGATATGAAATCATTTCGGGGCATAACCGTGTTGAAGCTTGTAAACGCGCAGGGATAACAAGAATCCCCGCCACCGTTCGTGAACTCGATGACGATACCGCTGTGATAATCATGGTGGACAGCAATCTCAGGCAAAGGGATAAGCTGCTGCCGAGCGAAAAAGCAAAGGCGTATCAAATGAAAATGGAGGCCATGAAGCGCAAAACTGGACGGCATGGTAAAAATGCGTCCCAAGTTGGGACACAAAAAAGAACCGATCAGATTATCGCTGAAGAAGCCGGTGAAAGCCGCAACCAAATTCAACGCTTTATCCGCTTAAACAACCTCACCACGCCTTTGCTTTCGTATGTTGACGACGGCACTTTGGCTTTCAACCCCGCCGTGGAGGTTTCGTATCTCGATCCCGCGGATCAGCAGGTGGTGTATGAAATCATGGAGCGCGATCAGATCTCGCCCTCGCTTTCGCAGGCTCAGAAGCTTCATAAGCTCGCGCAGATAGGAAAGATAAGCGAAGATGCAATCGAAGCCGTAATGACCGTCGAAAAGCCCATGTATGAGACCATCACTTTCAGAAGGAACACCGTTGAAAAGTATTTCCCCGCCGGAACGAGTGGAAGGGAGATCGAACAAACCATAATCCGCTTGCTGGAAGATTATCAGCGTAAGCGCGAGAACATCACATCTTTAGAAGAAAGGTAGAACGATATGATCATTCAATTCAAAGAAACCACCCATTGCGAAGTCTTCTGCGGCGTAAAGCCGCATACAGGAAGAACCGGAAGGCTCAATCCCCTTACCGCCTTTGCCCATCTGCACAGGATCGGGCTTCTGGATGAGCGCGGCAGGCTGAAGGATCGTGCCGTATTCCTCGATGAAGCCATCGACGCGGCGAACTATATGTATGACGGCTGCATCGCCATCCGCAACCGTTACCTTGAGGCTGCCAAAGAGCATGATGAGGATGACATGTATAGGCTCTATGTGGAGCAGATGGCCGTTGCCGAGGAACCCGTGTCCTTTACTGTCAGGGCTATTCGCGGTCTTGAGGATGAAAAAATCAGGCTCGCGTTCTTCGAGGCTGTCGCGGATGAGATCGAGTATCTTCGCAACATCGAGGAGTTTTCCGAAGATGTCGATTCAGATGACGAGGATGACGCCATTGACGGCATCCGATTTGCAACTGCCGATGATATGAACATTGGACTGACCGACTGATATGGCAAAGCGCGATCCGTACCTGCAGTTCTTTGAGCTGTTTTTCCCCGCAAAGCGTAGTCCGCGCAGGAAGAAGCATCGTCCACGCAAAGCGGCATATCCTTGCGAAAAGCGCGCTGCCGAACGCTTGCTGGAAAGAGAGCTTTTTCTTCCTCACGCGATAAACCCTATGATTAACCCCAAATAATTAACCTCCAGAAAGCCTTGTTTATCCAAGAGAATTAACACTAAAACCAAGTCTATATCACAAAAGGAGAAACCAAATGTCAAAAACCACACGAATTATCTCGCTGCTTCTTGCGGCGATCATGTGCTTCGGACTTATCCCCGTCGGCGCTTTTGCCGAAACCCGCAGCACCCGAACCGAAGGCGGCGTTACCATCGAGTCCGAGTACGATTCGGCGTTCGATTACCTTGAGCGCTATTACGATGGAGTATGGCGCGACCTCCACACCCCGCGTCATTGGATAGCCGAGACCGGCGAGGACGTGTACTGCATCGAGCACACCATGCACTCCCCGCACGGCGATGAGTACGTTGAAACCAACCCATCGATGCTGCTCCAAGCCGACACCATCGAAGGTCTTTTCTCGATCTTCACCTTCGGTTATCCGTTCGTTACTCCCGACGGCTTCACGGCAGACGAAGCGCGTCAGGCTACCGCGAACGCTATCCGCTTCTGGCTTAGCGAGCAGGGAGAACCCGGCTCGTACCAGTACACCAACCGTTTGCTGTTTCCCGATCTTATCAGAGCGAAGCCCGGGTATGAACACGTCCTCATATGGGCGGACGAGCTGCTTGAGCACGCAAGGAACAGGGATACTCTCCAGTACGGCATCAGCTTTGATCCCGCACACCTTGACCTTGAAAACACAGGCAGCGGTTTCAGCGGTCAGACTCGCGTTACGCTCATGAACGCAAACGGCGGCTATACGCTCGATACCGCTTCGCTTCCCGCAGGAGTCACCGTCAGCGGCTATACCGGAAACGGCAGCGAAACGCTTACGATAAGCGCAGACCTTTCCGCGGCGGGCAACTCCTTTACGCTCAATGCCGAGGCGCTCGATTCCCGCGTAGTGGACAACATGACCGCATACGTTCCCACCAGCGCGAACACCCAGAGCGTGTTCCTCTGCGCGAGCAGCACTCAGGTTGTCGCTTCCGCTTCCGTAACCGTCAACACCGAAGCGCTCGGCGGGCTGAAGATCATCAAGAAGGGCGATAACGGAGCTCTGCTTTCGGGCATAAAGTTCGGAGTGTATTCGGATAACGCCTGCACTCAGCTCATAGCCGAGATCACCACGGGCGCAAACGGCGTTGCACTGCTTGAAAATATCGCTCCAGGCACCGTCTATGTAAAGGAGCTATCGACCGTTGCCCCGTACATCATCAACAGTACCGTCTATACGGCAGTTATCCCGCTAAACGATATTATCGAGATCGAGGTCGTCAACGAAAGCGCAAAGGGCCGCATCCGCATAGAAAAGACTGCGGAGAGCATGAGCGCTGTTCACACGAACGATTCCAACTGGGGTACGATCCACACCCCTGTTTACACCGAAGACGGGCTTGCAGGCTGTAAGTTTGAGATCAAGGACAGCAGCGGCAATGTCGTTGAAACTCTTGTGACCGATGAAAGCGGCGTTGCTGTCAGCAAGCTTCTTCCCCTCGGCACATACACCGTGGTCGAGATCGAAGCGCCGAACGGCTACATCATCGACGCGACTCCGCATACCGTAACGCTCAGCTATCAGAATCAGGTAACGCCCGTTGTGAGCGCAAGCGTTCGAGTGAATAACGAGCGCAGGCGCGCCATGCTCAAGCTCAAGAAGCAGAGCGAGGAATACGACAGTGCAACCCATGAGTTCAAGCCTATCCCCGGCATCGGCTTTACCTTCGGTCTCTATACAGCCGAGAGGATAGGCAAGCTGCCGAAAGATGCGCTTGTTGAAGTGCTTATCACCGACAGCCGCGGCGTTGCTCAAACGAGCGCAGATCTTCCCGCAGGCCGGTATTACCTCAAGGAGCTTGCAGCACCCGATCCCGCTGTTATCCTTCTCGAAGTGCAGCTCCCCGTTGATTTGACGGGAAACGATGCTGTTATCGAAAACAGCTATTACTATGATAACCCCATCGTGAACCATATCTTCAAGGGAAAGCTCGCGGTAAAAAAGATCGATGAACATACCGGCGAAGGGCTTGAGGGCGTTGTCTATGAAGTGAAGGACGCAGACGGAAAACTCGTTTGCACTCTTACCACCAACCGAGTCGGATATGCAGAGTCCGACTATCTCCCCGCAGGCACTTATTATCTCAAGGAGATCGAAGCCCCCGCAGGTTACATTATCTCCGATGAGGTTTACAGCGTAACCATCACCATGGGAAATACTGAACCCGTTGTTATCCAGATCACGAACCGCAAGAACGAGGTCATAATCAGCAAGTTCGATATTGCAAACAGCGAACCGCTCGCAGGCGCGGCATTCTCCATCTATGATGCAAGCGGCGAGCTTTTCGCAAGCGGCGTAACGGATGAGAACGGCGAGATCAGGCTTTCGGGGCTTCCAGCAGGCCGCTATACCTTCGTTGAAACCGCTGCGCCGAGCGGATATATCCTCTCCGAGCATATCTATGAGTTCTCCGTGGATGAGCACGGAACCGTAAGCGGCAGCACCGCCGCTTACAATGAACCCACCTCGCTTGTTATCGAAAAGATCGATGTAAGTACGGGAAAGCCGCTTGCTGATGTTGAATTCAAACTTCTTAACAGCAAAGGCGAAGTTGTAAGAACCAAGATGACCACCGCGGGTTATCGCATCCCCGATGAAAAGGGCGATGAAACCTTCCGAGTAGATGCAAACGGACACATGGAGTTCCGCTATCTGCCTATTGGAGAGTATTCGATCGTGGAGATCACTCCTATTGGCTTCATTCCAAATGAAAAGGTCAATGTAACCATCGGCAATAATAACGGTATCTCAAATCCTGCAACCGTCAGGATCGAGAATACGCCTACTGCGCTTATCATCGACAAAATCGATGTAAGCACCGGAAAGCCTCTTGCGAATGTTGAATTCAAACTGCTCAACAGCAAAGGCGAAGTAGTAAGAACCAAGATGACCGCAGAGGGCTTCCGTATTCCCGACGAAAAGGGCGATGAAACCTTCCGCGTGGATGCAAACGGACACATGGAGTTCCGTTATCTGCCTATTGGAGAGTATTCGATCATTGAAATCACTCCCGCAGGCTTCATTCCGAACGGAAAAGTCAGCGTTACCGTCGGCAGTAATAACGGTATCTCAAATCCTGCAACCGTCAGGATCGAAAACACCCCGACCGCACTTGTCATCGACAAAATCGATGTAAGCACGGGCAAGCCTCTTGCTGATGTTGAATTCAAGCTGCTCAACAGCAAGGGCGAAGTCGTAAGAACCAAGATGATCGCAGAGGGATTCCGTATTCCCGATGAAAAGGGCGATGAAACCTTCCGAGTGGATGCAAACGGACACATGGAATTCCGTTATCTTCCCATCGGCAGCTATTTGATTGAGGAAATTGCCCCTGTGGGCTTTATTTCAAACGGCAAGATCAATGTATCTATCGGCAATGATAACGGTATCTCAAAGCCTGCGACTGTCAGGATCGAGAACACTCCCACAGCGCTTATCATCGACAAAATCGATGTAAGTACGGGAAAGCCCCTTGCTGATGTTGAATTCAGGCTTCTGAACGTTCGCGGCGAAACCGTGAAAACCCGCCTTACCCGCGATGGCTATCGCATTCCCGATGAAAACGGCAGCGAAACTTTCAAGGTTGAAGAGAACGGCCATGCAGAGTTCCGTTATCTTCCCATCGGCACCTACACTATCGTTGAGGTAACTCCTGTTGGCTTTATCCCCAACGATAAGGTTTCGGTTGAAATCGGCAACACGAACGGTATCAACAATCCCGCTCAGGTTCGCATTGAGAATATGCCTACCGCGCTTATTATCGACAAGATCGATGTAAGCACGGGCAAGCCCCTTGCGAATATTGAATTCAAACTTCTCAACAGCAAGGGCGAAGTCGTGAAAACCCGTCTTACCCGCGATGGCTATCGTGTTCCGGATGAAAACGGCAGCGAAGCCTTCAAGGTTGACGAGAACGGACATGCAGAGTTCCGTTATCTTCCCATCGGCCGCTACACGATCGAGGAGATCGCGCCTGTTGGATTTATCCCCAACGATAAGGTTTCGGTCGAAGTTGGTAACACGAACGGCATCCACAATCCTTCTACGGTTCGCATTGAGAATATGCCCACCGCACTTATTATCGATAAAGTCGATTTAAGCACAGGAAAGCCCCTTGCGGGTGTTGAATTCAAGCTGCTGAACGCCCACGGTGAGATCGTGAAAACCCGTCTTACCCGCGATGGCTATCGTGTTCCCGATGTAAACGGCAGCGAAACTTTCAAGGTGGATGAAAACGGTCATGCAGAGTTCCGTTATCTTCCCATCGGCCGCTACACGATCGAGGAGATCGCGCCTGTTGGCTTTATCCCGAACGAGCCCATATTCGTTTCCATCACGGATGAAAACGGTATTGATAACCCCGCTGCTGTGAAGATCGCAAATATCCCGACCGCGCTCATCATAGAAAAGGTCGATGCTTCCACAGGAAAGCCAATGGCGAATATCGAGTTCAAGCTCATTGACGCGAACGGCGAGACCGTAAAGACCGAGCTGACCGAGGAAGGCTATCACATTCCCGCGGAGGACGGCGATGAAACCTTCTTCACGGATGAAAACGGATATGCGGAGTTCCGTTATCTGCCTATCGGCGAATACTCCATCGTCGAGATAATGCCCGAAGGCTATATCCCGAATGAACCCGTATCCGTTGCAATCGGTAACGATAACGGCATCGAGAATCCCGCAAAGGTGATTATCGAGAATACTCCGACTGCGCTTATCATTGAAAAGGTGGACGCATACACAGGCAAGCCCCTCGCAGGCGTTGAGTTCACTCTTGTAAACGCTCGCGGTGAGATCGTAAGGACAAGCCTTGCGGATGAAGGTTATCGCGTACCCGATCCCGAAGGAGATGAACCCTTTATGGTGGATGAAAACGGACGCGCGGAATTCAGATACCTGCCTATTGGAGAGTATTCCATTATCGAGAATACACCCGCAGGCTATATCACCGCAGGCGAAGTAAGTGTTTCGATCGAAGCGAATAACGGAGTTGACGATCCCGCGAAGATCGTTATCGCAAACAGCCCCACCGGTCTTATCCTTCATAAGGTGGATAAGGATACGGGCCTTCCTCTTACAGGCGCAGGTTTCAGCATCAACATTATGGACGGCGACGGCTTTAAGGCGCTGACCTTCAACCGCAATGCGGACGGCAGCTACACCTGCGTATTCGACGGCAGCGGTGAGTACATCACGCTCATGGTGGATGAAAACGGCGACATCATCGTTTACGGTCTGCCTCTCGGTATGGTTTGGCTTGAGGAAACCGTTGTTCCCGAAGGCTACTTCCCGATCTCGGCGCAGAGCGTTGAGATAACCGCGGAGCATAGCTTCGACAAGCCCGTCGAGCTCATCGTTTCAAACTCCGTTTTCGTAAAGCTCGGTCTTGACGATGATAAGTACGAGATCCCCGCTATGATCGGCGGCTGCGTTCTCGCTGCTTGCGCGGCAACGGGCTTTGTTGTGAGCGTGATCATCAAGCGCAGGAACAAGAAGGAGGATGAGTAAATTGAATGCAAAAACCATAATCGCAATCGCGCTTGTTCTGTTCATCATCGGAGGCTTTATTTTCCTCCAGTTCAGAAACAGGAACAAGAATTGATACATTTTCGGGGCGGGCTTCGGCTCGCCCCTTTCCGAAGAAGGGAGGAAAAATCAATGAGCTATTATGCATCAATAGACGGAGTAATTGAGCTCCGAGCCGGAGTCGATCCCGAAGTGTTAGCCGAAAGGATAAAGGATTTTGCCGAATTCGTGGAGTCCGAGGTCGCAAGCTCCGATAGATCTGTAACGCTGTACTTAGGCGGATATGAAAAATACTGCGAGGACAGCATCTATGCTTTTCTTGAGGAGGTCTCCACTAAAACCATTTCCGGCGAGATCAACTACACAGGCGAGGATTTTGAGCATTGGAGGCATTATTTCGATCAAAGCCGTCATCAGTGGAGAGAACAGCACGGACATATCGAGTACGAAAAGGAAGGCAGAAGTATTTCGGAACTCATAGAGATCGGCAATGCGAGGTCTGCGGCGATAAACGAGCTCTTTCAAGAAGGAGAAGCAAGATGAGCATCGAACTTTTTGAAGCAACAAAAGAAGAAAGGCTGTATGCTTCGCAGCAGTCCTCGCAGATAGCGGCGCAGACGGGCTGCAAAGTTCAGTTTTCGGCAGCTTTTTCGGATAAGGGTGATACCCTTTTAGAAAGCATGAAGGTTATCGGCTCAAGCGGAGATAAGGATGCTTATACAGCCGAGCTCAATAAGCTTCTTGAACAGCTTAAAACGGACAAGGCTTGCGGTGCTCCGCTATCCAGAAGGACCGCACTTTCGAGGTTCTGTTTTCACCATACAACGGCGAAGATGCCGGATATGGACGGCTGGCAGGCGTTCCGTGCCGATTCGGGGGATTTTGCTTTCATTATCAGGGTGAACCCGCGCCCCGGGGAAGCCAATATCCACATCTTTATCTACATCGCAAAATGGCTGGACAGTCACATTGAGGCTGCGCGGCGCGGCATTCGGTTTATCGATCCATCGTATAACGAGCTTTTCCGAATACCCGATGGAGGCAAGGTGAAGATGAGTTATCCTGACGGCAAGGCAGTTACAAGAGCCGTGCGGTACATCGATGAATATCATGCCGAGATCGGGAACGGTCTCTATCATATCTGCGAGTTTGCGGAGAGTATGGAAAGCGGGGGCTGTAAGGTCGAACCCGTTTCACCCGCCATACCTTCGCAATCAAGAACGCGGGAGAAAAATGAAGAAGGAGGATTTGAAAGATGAACGTACTTGTAGTCGAACCGTATAAGAAACCGTATGAAAAGGACATCGAGCCCGGGCTTGAGAGCCTGCAGGAAGCTGTCGGCGGCAATATCGAGGCGATCTATCCTTTTGAGGAGAAAGTCGCCGTTATCTGTAATGATGAGGGCAAGCTGCTCGGACTTCCTCTCAACAGAGCGATTCGAGATGAAAGCGGAGCGGTACGCGATATTATTGCAGGAACCTTTATCATAACGGGGCTTGGCGAGGAAGATTTCTGCGAGCTATCGCCCGAACTTACGGAACTGTTTAAGGAGCGGTATGCCACTCCCGAGCAGTTCATAACGCTTGGTGGAAGCATCATCGTGCAGCCGTATGAAGTGCCGGATATCCCCGCGCCGCCCACCTCCGATTTGGAGCGATGAAGCATGAGCAGATTTGTTGATGCTCAATCGGAGAGGTTCGAGGAGATAGAGATATTCGGCGTTCCCGCGCTGTTCACTTCACTTCGCATAAACAAGGACAGCGTACCGCTCGGCGTGTATAAATATGAGATACGCCACGACGATGAGAGTCAGGGTATCGCCTGCGAGGTCGCAAGGGTTATCCTTGTGAACCATTGGGGCTCGCTGCTTACGCTTCGCCCGCTCGATCTCGGAGACGATGGGCGCATATTCATGGACGGGGACGAGATCAACTACGGCATAGACAGCAATCTTACGCTTGAGGATTTCAAGAAGAAGCATGAGCGCGAGCATTATGCTCCAAACCATAACGAACAGGAAAGATGAAAGGAGGATAGGATTTGGCAAACAGATTTCAAGAGATCTCGGCGCTGCTTGAGATAGCGGCAAATAAAACCGCTTCTTCCGTTCCGGATCTCAAGTCGTTTCTTTCGTGCTCCGCATGGCACTATAAATACGGATATGCGGACAGAGTGCTTATCTACGCTCAAAGGCCGAACGCCACAGCCTGCGCCGAGTTTGAGATGTGGAACGAAAAGCTTGACAGAAGAATACAGCGCGGCTCAAGAGGTATCGCGCTGATCTTAAACACCGCGCCAAAGGCAAGGCTTCGGTATGTTTTCGATGTTAGCGACACCTATTCAAGAAGGAGTGTTCCGTTCAAGCTTTGGAGCGTAAAACCCGAGGTTGAAACCGCTGTTTCGGAAGCACTCTCCGATAATTTCGGCTTCGATATGCAGCAAAGCCTCGATACCAATATCTTCGGCGCTGCTGTGAACAGCTGTTCGGACAATGCGCCGGATTACATCTACGAGCTTTCGCAGCGCACGAAGGGCAGCCTGCTGGAAGGGCTATCGGAAGATGAACTCGCAACCACCCTCTATATAGCTATGAGTACGGCGGTCGCGCATACGGTGCTCGTTCGTCTCGGCTTCGATCCGGATGATTATCTTAACGACCGGGACTATGAAGCCGCTTTGAAGTTCAACACCTACGAAACCGCTGCGGTCCTCGGAACGGCTGTTGGCGACGTATCCGAAAACATACTGCGAACCATCGAGCGCACAGTAAGAAGCGCAGAAAAAAGAATCGACATCGTTGAACGCGGCGACGATATGCGCGATAATAGCGTTGAAATAAAAACCGAAAGGAGAAACGAATATGGAGATCACCTACACGGAGAAGGACGGGCTGCTGTACCCCGATCTGATACTCCCCGAGCAGAGCAGCGAGGATATCGGGAGGTTCGGACGGATGCGCCGCAAGTACCTCAAGGAGCACCGCAAGGCGCTGTACTCCCTTCTGACGATGAAGCTCGAACTGAACGATCATCTGAGGGAGATCAACAGGCAGGCGAGCGAAATGATCGAAGCGATAACCGAACAGACGGCGAAGGCGCAGGGAGTGAACGAGGCGCTGAAAGCATCGTCTCAGCTTCTGTGGATACAGAGGATGAACGAGATCAGGGCATCGGCGGAGGAGCAGGTAATTCGAGAGATAGTTCTGAACTGAATACGGAAAACGAAGAAAAGACGGGAACACCACCCGTCTTTTCCATATCACAGGAGGATTTCGATGCGGAGCTTATTAGACATGGTTCAGGCTTTGCCGACGGCAAGTTTCGTATCTACAGGTTCTATGAGGCAAATCCGACGAAGGAGGAAGCCGTCAAGTTCTTAAAGAACGAATACGGTATAGGCGGTCACTCGCACACCTACCTCGACGGTACGCGCGGTTTTGTCGATCACGACGGAAAAGGGCTTAAGTTCTCTGTTTACAGTCTAAGCGAAGAGGGAAAGATCAAAGATCGAACCGAATTCCTTTTCAAGTGGCCGCAGGTCGATACCCGCCTGCGCTTTTTGATCGAAGCGGGCAGATACCTATCATGGACGGAGATCGCCTATCTCCCCGAATACGATGAAAAGCTCCGAGAGCAGGAAGCGCGTGCCATTGAGGAGCGCCGAAAGAGCGATGAGCGTTTCGCCGCTATCATGGCTATGGACGAAAAGCGCAAGACTGCGGAATACAGGCTCGCTCTTGGTGCAAGCGTCCATATAGGCTCCCAGGAATACAGCATTCTTGCCTTTGACGATGAAAAGGTTTCGCTTTTCAACCCACGCTATCCGCTTATCTCCGAGGAAATGCCGAGGGAGCAGTTTATTCAAAGGCTGCGCGAGAATTCCCTGAACGATGAGCTTATAGACGATGGAAGTGAAAAGTCGGACGAAACCCCTGTTTCGGAGGCAACTCAGGAAACGAACGAAACCGAGTCTGCTCAAGATGTAACGAGTGAGGTCGAAAGTTCATACGCAGCAGTGCCGGATTCCGATAAGCTCAAAATCGGCGATACCGTTGAGCATGACGGCAGAACCTACATCATCGAGCGCATAGGCGAGCTTTCGCACGATGTTTCCATGCGCGATACGAGTTTTGAAGGCTCTAGCGGGATTCCCATTAACCGTGTTGAGAAGGTCGAAACCGTTTTGCGCTGGCTGGAGGAAAACGAAAAAGACCTCACGCCCGCATGGGAAAGGAGCAAGCCCGAAGCAAGCCCCATCGTGCATTCGCCCACAGGCGAAAAGCATGATTTTCGGATAACGGATATGGAGCTCGGCTACGGCGGTTTAAAGACCAAATTCCGAATGAATATTGAAGCGATCAAGCTTTTGAAGCAGCTCGATGAATCCTCTCGCCTTGCTTCACCCGAAGAACAGCAGGTGCTCTCAAAGTACGTCGGCTGGGGCGCTCTGCCTATGGCGTTCGATGAAACGAACGAACAATGGAAAAGCGAGTACGCGGAGCTCCGCGAGCTTTTGACGGATGAAGAATACACAGCGGCAAGGGCTTCAACGCTCAATGCGCACTATACAAGCCCGACGGTCATTCAGGCCATGTACTCTGCGCTTGCCGGCTTTGGCTTCAAAACGGGCAACATACTTGAGCCTTCCTGCGGTGTCGGTAACTTTTTCGGAATGCTTCCGGATGAAATGCGCGGCTCGAAGCTCTATGGCGTGGAGCTCGATCCGTTGACGGGAAGGATAGCAAAGCAGCTCTATCAGAACGCGAAGATAGCCGTTCAGGGCTTTGAGGAAACTAATCTCCCCGACAGCTTCTTCGATGTGGCTATCGGCAACGTGCCATTCGGCGATTATTCGGTTTCGGATATTACTACGCGTTCCACGATGTAGTAAAGCGAGGCAGGATAACCGCACTCAATACCGCGTATAGGAAGCTGAAACTCGATGACGATATCATCAAGTTCGATGATATCTATGCTATTAAGGATAATATCGCTCCAACGGGTATGAGCGTACTGCACAACTGTATAAAGATCGGAGAAAAGTATGCACGAGTGCTGTTTCTCAAGGAATACACATCGTTCATTAAGGACAGCATGATAACCGAGCTTTGCGAAATGCAGCGGAATATGATGCTCTCGGTCGATATTATTCCTGTTCCTACGGATGAAGCGGTTAGTGAATGACAGTATTTGCACTCACTCGCTCCAGCTCGGAAAGATAGAAGTCCTGAATATGCTTTGGCGTAAGGTCAACAAGCTTGATACCTCTCTTGCGGAAATACGGCGCGATAATCTTATTCACCATCATATTGTACCAGAACAAAAACGAGGGCTGCTTTAAGAATTATTATTAAATATGAATAGAATCCGATGCTCGCAATATAATTTAGCGACAGAAAAGCGAAAGCACGGAAGGAGAAGTATCAAGATATGATGGGAAGAGAGTTTTTGAAGCGTATGACGGCGATAGCTTGTTCGGCGGGAATGCTGCTGATAACGGCTTGCGGCGGCGTACCGTTTGGGCTGACGGAGGATGCGAAACCACCCTTGCCAACAACCGAAGGGTCGACGGGAGCTTCACCCGATCCGCTTGTGTCCGCTTCGCCGGCGCCGAATATGGATCTTACGCCCGATACCGCCGTGAACAGCGGGATGGGGGAGCAGAAAGTTCCCGAAGCCGAGAGCGTTCGACTAACGCTTCATTTTATAACCGATGAGGGCTATGTTCTGCCCGTTTCGGAGCGGATCGAGAAGCAAGACGGCATTGCGCGGGCGTGCCTACTGCGGCTCATAGCTTCGGATCATACGGCAAACGAGCTGAGATCGCAGGGACTCAATGCGCCGATCCCGGCGGGAACGCAGATCGCCCTTACGATAGAAGGCGGCGAGGCGCGGGTGAACCTTTCGGGGATGAGCTCGCTTGAAAGCGGGGAAAGGGAGCAAGCCTTGTATACGGCGATCGTAAATACGCTTACGCAGTTTCCTTCGGTTCAGGTTGTAACGATAACCTTGAATGGAGCAGAAGGGGAGACCGAAAACGGCTCCATTCCGCCGAAAAAGGCGGGGCAGTATGCTCTCAATCCCGAGAACAGCGCGATAGAAACGGGAGCGGATGGAGAATTATCGGCATTAACGCTCTATTTCCCGAATGAATCGGGCAGCCTTTTCGTTCCGATAACGAGATACGTCGGCGGCAAAGCAGGCCTTGTTTCGGCGATATCTCAGCTTGCAGCGGGAACTGCGCTTTCGGGGCTGCGCTCGGGCTTCCCTGAAAACACGCTGATACTCGGTGCTGCGATCGAGAACGGGATACTGAGCGTGAACTGCTCGGATGATTTTATGAAGATAAAAGAAACGCCCGAGCTTTACACTCTTGCAATGCAGAGCGTGATGCTCACGGCAAGAGAGTTTGGAAGCGTGGACGAGATTCGATTCATGGTGAACGGAATCGCTTTTGAACCCGAAAACTGAAATATGGCGTAGAGTCCAAAACTGATAATAAGCATGGGTGTGCGCTGATTTTTAAAGCCCGATAATGTTTATTATACCGAGTTAAACTGAGATAATAATGCCGTTTGACCTATGAAAAACACGGTCGAACGGCTTTTTTTGGATATTCTTTCAAAATATATTGTGTTTTATTCATGACCGATAAAAATAGTATTAATTATGGCAACAAAAGCACAATTAAGTGGATAATTTGTCAGAAATTTAAGATGTAATTTAAAAAATGCGGCAAAAATCGAAAAAAATACTTGGAATCAATCGGAATTTGGTGTATAATACTCTTGCATAGTATTGAATTTGAAAGGTTGGTAGTTTATACCGTGCGAAAACAGAAAGCAATTAAGCAACCCAAATTGAAGGCTTCCGTCGGCAGAGTCTACTCCGCCGCCAAGAAGCTCAGATTGCCGGTACTTATGCTTGCAGCCATATTTTTGACTGTGTTTGTTATCGGCAGCGGCGTTATCCCTACGGGCGCGGCAAGCGAAGCAATACAGACCAGCATCAACACAAGCCGTTTTGCCGCCGGCATCTCATCGGTTCAATCGGAGCAGGAAAGGTACACGAGCGATGAGCGAGTCTCCGCATCAGAGCCTACCTCGGCGCCCACTCTCGAGGAGGGGGTAACGCTGTCTGTTGGCGACAACGATGCGATGATTCCCGATATTATCAACATGCTCGCATCGCTCGGCTATATCGAAGCGGACGAGCCCGCTGAGTTCTTCAACGAGCCCATGGAAAACGCAGTCAAGCTCTTCCAGCGCTCAAACAACATGAACCAGACCGGCGAGGTGGACAGCCTCATGCTGAACGTCCTCTATTCCGGCAATCCCTCCGAATACGTCATCGAGCAGGGCAACAGCGGCGAGGATGTTAAAATGGTTCAGGAAAGGCTTACCGATCTTGGCTACTATGAAGAAAAGGTAAACGGCTATTACGGCACTTCGACCCAGAATGCGATCGAGGATTTCCAGATCCAAAACGATCTCGACGTAAGCGGCGTTGTGGACACCGATACCTTTGCGACCCTGTTCTCCTTTGAAGCGATCGCCTGCATCGAGCCCCTTCCCTCCGAGACCGAAGAGGCCTATGCAGCGGTTATCGAGACAGAGCAGCCCGTCAATACCGACAGCGTGGAGCAAAGCGACATCACCAAGACCATGGTGCCCACCTCAATGCCCAGGCCGACTCCCGAGCCGACTGCGGCACCCACTCCCGCCTCCGAGCCGTTCATTTCTTTCAATGCGGCCGGCTATACGAACGCCGAACACGTAAACTTCCGTTCGATGCCCTCCACCGAGTCCACCATCATCGCCGTGCTTCCCTACGGCACCCAGGTTCGCATCATCGCAAGGACAAGCCAGTGGTACAGGGTAATGTATGCGGGGCATTTCGGCTATATCGCCGTTCCATACGTAACGCTTGATTCCGCTGCGACCGCAGCGCCTACTCAGGCTCCCACGGCTGCGCCTACCTCGGCACCCACGCCCACACCCACGCCGAAGCCCACTGCGGCTCCGACTCAGGCTCCCACACAGGTGCCCACACCCACGCAGGAGCCCTTCGCTGAATTCGTTTCCGAAGGCTACATCAACAGAACCTACGTAAACTTCCGTTCGCAGCCCACTACCGAATCGGAGATCATCTACATTCTCTCCCATGGCACGCAGGTTCAGATACTTGCAAGAACGAGCGAATGGTACCGCATAAGATACAACGGCTACACCGGCTATATCGCCGTGCCGTACGTCACGCTCGGTGTGCTCACGACCGCAACGCCGGTGCCCACTGCTGCGCCTACGCCCACTCCGACTCCGACCCCGGCGCCAAACCCCACCGCAGCGCCAACCCCCTCGGTCACGCAGGATCCCTTTACTCCCTACAACGCGCAGGGCTACGTGAACGTGGCTTACGTCAACTTCAGGTCGGGTCCTTCAACGAACTATTCCGTTATTTCTCAGATCACCTACGGCACTTCCGTAGAGCTGCTTGCAACGAACGGTCAGTGGTATCGCGCCCGTCACAACGGAACGGTCGGCTATCTATTTGCGAGCTATATCACAATCGGCACCCCGCCCACACCCGCGCCTCAGCCCACGCAGGCTCCGTCCAACGGAAACGTTGAAAACTTCGTATCCGTGCTCATGTCTCAGCTTGGCAAGCCATACGTCGGCGGCACTCAGGGTCCCAACACCTTCGACTGCTCCGGCTACGTATACTACTGCCTCAAGCTCTGCGGAGTTAATATCGGCAGGCTTACGGCGGCAGGCTACTCCGCTTATAGCGGTTGGGAAAGGGTAAACAGCTTCAGCAGTCTGCGCAGGGGCGATCTGATGTTCTTCTACAGCAACGACTTCTCAAGGATCAACCATGTTGCCGTTTTCCTCGGCAACGGTCAGCTCATCCACTGCTCGTTCTCCGCCGGACAGGTCGTGATCTCCAATGCAAACAGCAGCTGGTATCAGAACCATTTCTACTGCGGAAGAAGGGTATTCGGCAACTAACAGAGGAATACCCTTAAACAACCGATATCGAATTCCGGGGCGGCAAATGCCGCCTCGGGAGATAATAATTTGCGCTCCGTGCGGATCCGGCTTTCCCGTTTTCGATCGGAGCGCTAACGGCGTTTTAAGCCCAAGGCTTGATTTCATGCCATATTGATGAATAACGGAGGTAACAATGAAAAACAACTATACCGATGCGCAGCTTAAAGAAAACCAGCTCTTTTTGAGCCAGCTTGCCAAAACCTTTCCAACCGTTGAATACGCGATGACGGAGATAGTAAACCTCAGCTCCATAATGGCGCTGCCAAAGCCCACGGAGCATTTCATGAGCGATCTTCACGGCCAGGGCGATGCCTTCGAGCATATCCTCAATAATGCCTCAGGCGTTATCAGAAACGAGATCGAGCGACTTCTCTCAAATTCGCTTACTTACGAGGAAAGGGAAACGCTCGCTACCATCGTTTACTATCCCCGCCAGAAGATAGCACTTGAGCTTGAAACGGTTGAGGATAAGGATGCTTGGTATAAGAAGACCTTGACCAATCTCATCCTTCTCGGCAGGAAAATATGCTCTAAATACACCCGCTCCAAGGTGCGCAAGGCTCTCGATCCGCGCTTCAGCTACATCATCGAGGAGCTGCTCACCGCAAGGGTCAATTTCCACGACCTTGACGGCTATTACGACGAGATATTCGATTCCATCATTCGCCATGACTATGCCGACCGCGTGATCATTGCGCTCACCGAAGCCATCAAAAAGCTTGCCGTGGATAAGCTCCATATAGTCGGCGATATCTACGACCGCGGCCCCGAGCCCCATCGCATCCTCGACCTGCTTCTTGACCATCCCTCCGTGGATATCCAGTGGGGCAACCACGACATCCTCTGGATGGGCGCGGCTCTCGGCGAAAAAACCTGCATAACCGGCGTTTTGACGAACAGCTTCCGCCACGGCAACCTCGATCTTATCGAAAACGTGTACGGCATCAACCTGCGCCATCTTTTGATGTTCGCTCAGGACACCTATAAGACTGCCGTTGTTTTCAGGCCGAGAAAGACTTCCGAAGAGGCGTACTACACCAATTCCGAGATAAGCATCAGGGCGAAGCTGCATAAGGCGATCTTCGTTATCATGCATAAGCTTGAGGGTCAGCTCATAAAGCGCAATCCGAACTATAAGCTCGATCACAGGCTCTTCCTCGATACGCTCGATCGCGTTAATTCAACCATCACCATCGACGGAATCACCTATCCGATCAAGGATGCCGATTTCCCGACCGTCGATCCTTCCGATCCCTACAGGCTTACCGAGGAGGAGGAGACCATCATAAACGAGCTTCAGGAATCCTTCCTCAACAGTCCGAGGCTTCAGAGGCATATAAAGTTCTTCATCGACAAGGGCTCGCTCTATCGGATCGAGAACAACAACCTGCTTTACCATGCGCTCGTTCCGCTCAATGAGGACGGCAGCTTCAAGGAAGTTGACTTCGGCGACGGCATTCCGCGCAGCGGCAAGGCAATGTTTGACTATATCGATTCCGAGGTCAAACGACTCTACTTCGCTCCGCCCGCAGAAAGGAAGACAAACGAGCTCGACCTCATGTGGTATCTCTGGTGCGGCCCCGATTCCCCGCAGTTCGGCAAAAACAAGATGACCACCTTCGAGCGCGTTGAGATCGACGACAGCAAGTCCCATAAGGAAAAGCGCAATGCCTACTACAAGTATCAGGACACGAAGGATCTCGCAGTGCGCATACTCAATGAGTTCGGCATCACCGATACCGACCGCGCCGTGATAGTGAACGGCCATATCCCCGTTGAAAAGATCAACGGCGAGAACCCGATCAAGGCCGAGGGCAGGCTCATCGTTATCGACGGCGGCTTTTCAAGGTACTATCAAAAGACGACGGGTATAGCGGGCTACACTCTCGTTTACGACTCGCGCGGCCTCTACATCGTTGCCCATGAGCCCTTCATCAGCCTCGATATGGCGATCAAGGAGAATAAGGATATCCATTCAACGATCGATGTTGAAAACATCCTCGCCACCAAGGGTCAGATGATGGTTTCGGATATCGATAAGGGCGCGGAGCTCAAGCAGGAGATCGAGCAGCTTGAAATGCTTATTGAGGCATTCGAGCGCGGCTTTGTTAAGGAGAATCATCACTACAGAATGATGAAGGTCTCGATAGACGGCTGATTGAAATAGCTTTATACAGGCCCTGCGGAGCAGAATTCGCAGGGCCTTTTTCTGTTTATCGCTCGGAGGCTTTAAACGCTTTTTTGCCCAATAAAACATGACCTGTCTGCCTGCCGCCGATATAACTCGATTCTTCCCGTTGCAATGCTTTGAACGATATGGTATAATTATCATGCGGTTTTGTAGGCATAAATGCTTTTGCCGTGCAGTTGATGCTCGAAATGATCGAGCTTATGCGGGGAACGATGCATTCCAAAGCCTATAAGAGTGCGCGGCATAAAAATGGAAAATTCGAGCCGCATATCAATTGAAATTAAGTGCTCTGCAGCCGCTGAGGCTTTCGGCGTTCTGCGCAGCGAAAGCGGATGCGTTAAGCTATTTGCGATGAATGAGGAGAATAAATGATCGAATTAACTACACCTATCAGCGAGCAGGCCGCCGCATCTCTTAATGTTGGCGACACCGTTGAGATCAGCGGCTACATACTCTGCGGGCGCGATGCGGTGCTTCCGAAAGTGCTCAAGATGATCGAGGACGGCACTGCGGGCGACCTCGGAGTCGAGCTCCAAGGCCAAGTCGTGTTCCACACAGCGGTAAGCCCCGCGGGCGTTGGACCCACTTCGAGCAACAAGCTTGAGATCGAGTCGAGCATTGCGCCGCTTTCAAAGGCAGGCATTAAGCTCCATCTCGGGAAGGGACAACTCAAAAAGGAAACCGTTGAAGCGTTGGATAAATACAATTCGGTTTACGCGGTGATCCCGCCAGTAACGGCGCTGCTTGGTGCCAAAACAAGCGAAGTAAAGGTGCTTGCCTTCCCGGAGCTCGGCATGGAGGCGCTGCATCTTATCAAGGTCGACAAATACCCCGCTATAATCGGCGCGGCGCATGGGAGGAGCATCTATGACTAAGTCCTATGAAGAAATAGCGGCTCTTGTTCGCGATACGCTCGTTGATGCGGGAAGCACCTTCAGAACCGATAAGAAGGATGCTTACCGCCGCGCGATAGCCTCCGAGAGAAACGAGCAGGCCAAATGGGTGCTCGAGCAGGTGCTCGCAAATGCCGAGGCTGCCGAGAATGCGCACAGCCCGCTTTGCGATGATTCGGGCATTCCTCATCTCGTTCTTGAGATAGGCGAGGACTGCGCTGTTACCGGTAAAATGCTCGATGCTATAAAACAGGGCGTTGCGGACGGACTTCGCAAGCTGCCCGGCCGCCCGATGGGCATTATGGGAAACGACAGCCAGAGGATCGATCAATCCGGAGGCTTGGATCCGGACAGCGCAGGAGTTAAGCCCGCGCCCATACTCATCAGAAAATGCAGCGAGAATACGATCCGTCTGCATATCCTCATGTTCGGCGGCGGCCCCGCGATAAGGGGGAAGACCTATCGTGTTTTTCATAAGCACAGCACTCAGGTAGTGCTCGATGAGATCGTGAGCTGGGCCAAGGAAAGCGTTGCGCAGCTCGGCTGCTCGCCCTGCACACTCGCCGTTGGTGTTGGAAGAAGCCATTTTGAAGCCGCCTCCATGATGCTTCAGGCGCAGGTGGACGGCAATTACAACGAACAAAGCGAAATGGAGCAGGAGATCACTCGAAGAGTGAACGAAGCGAATATCGGGCCGCTCGGACTCAAGGGCGACACGAGCGTTATCGCCACTTTTATGAAGGTCGGCCCGCAAAGGGCAAGCGGCATTCGCGTGGTTTGCCTGCGCCCCTGCTGCTGCTTTGAACCGAGGATCGCAAGCATTGAGTTGGTATAAATTCGGTGGTACAAATGGATAAAATACTTGTAACACGCTCCTCGATGCCAAGCTTTGAGGAATACTGCGAGGAGATCAAAAAGCTTTGGGACAGCCGCTGGCTCACAAACGGCGGCGTTGAGCATATCGAGCTTCAGAAAAAACTGGAGGAGTATCTCGGCTGCGAGCATGCAGTGCTTTTCACAAACGGCCATCTCGCGCTTGAATACGTGATTGCAGCGATGGGGTTTGAGCGCGGCTCCGAGGTGATAACGACTCCGTTCACCTTCGCTTCCACCACTCACGCGATCGTCCGAAACGGACTCGTTCCCGTATTTTGCGACGTTCGGGAGGATAACTATACCATCGATCCCGGTAAAATTGAGGCGCTTATAACCGAAAAAACCGTTGCCATAGTTCCTGTGCACGTGTACGGAAATATGTGCGATACCGCGCGCATTGCGGAGATTGCGAACAAGCATGGCCTCAAGGTCATCTATGATGCGGCACATGCGTTCGGCGTGAAATACCGCGGCGTTTCTTCGGCATGCTTTGGCGATGCTTCGATGTTCAGCTTCCACGCCACAAAGGTGTTCAACACGATCGAAGGCGGTGCTGTCTGCTTCGGCGACGATGCGCTCGTGGATAAGCTTAACTGTATGAAAAACTTTGGGCAGACGGGCGTGGATGCCGTCGGCTTCGTCGGCGGAAACGCCAAAATGAGCGAGTTTCAGGCCGCTATGGGCATCTGCAATCTAAGGCATCTGAGCGATGAAATCGCAAAGCGCAAAGCGGTCGTTGAAAGGTATTTTGCCGCGCTCGACGGTGTAAACGGAATAAAGCTCTGCCGCCCCGATGCTTCGACAGAGCATAACTACGCCTACCTTCCCGTCGTGTTCGACGCCTACAGGCTCAGTCGCGATGAGGTCTTTGATGCGCTCTCAGAGCAGGGGATAACGGCCAGAAAATACTTCTATCCGCTCACAAACAGCTTCGAATGCTATCGTGATCTGCCAACGGCCGGAGCGGACAAAACTCCCGTTGCCTCATATTATGCCGACAGGGTGCTTACGCTTCCGCTGTATGCAGATCTTTCGATGGACGACGTGGATCGAATAACCGACATTATCTTGAACAAGGAGTGATGCGTAATTGAGCAATGATATGACTGCCCAAAGCAATTCCGTAAAGAAAACAAGGGATTCAAATATCGAGCTGCTAAGAATCATCGCGATGCTTCTATTGGTTGCACATCATTACGTTGTCAATTCCGGCTTGCTTCAAGCTGTGAATAATGCGCCGATATCTGTGGATGGAGCGCTGACACTGCTTCTCGGCCAATTCGGCAAGCCCTTGATAAACAGCTTCGTTATGATCACGTGCTATTTCATGTGCACGGCGAATATAACCTTTAAGAAGTTCCTGAAGCTGCTGCTTCAGATAATGTTTTATAGGATTGTAATACTGATCGTTTTTGCTATAGTCAACGGCGATATTCTTTCCCTGAGCTTCGTTAAGCGCTTTGCTTTGGTATTGATACCAATACAATCGATAGGCACCGGATTTACGAATGCTTTTCTGATGTTTTACCTGCTTATACCGTTCCTCAACAGAATGGTAAGGGGCTTATCCGAAAGCCAGCACGTGCTTTTGCTCGTACTGTTCGGATTCTTATACTGCATTCTGGGCATATTCCACAGCATTGAATTCAATTACGTTTCATGGTTTGCAGTGCTGTATTTCTTTGCGGCGTATATCCGCTTTTACCGGAAGAAGTGGTTCTCAGACATCAAGGCGACCGGGATAATGACAGCAGTAGTTGCTGCTTTGAGTTCGCTGAGCATTATTGCCATTTACGTTCTCAATGCAAAAACAAAATTCAGCTTGCCGCTATACGCGTTTGTTGTTGATTCAAACAACCTCCTGCCTACGGCACTGGGCATTTCCCTGTTTATGCTCTTTATGAACCTGAAAATCGGGCAGAGCAGGCTGATAAATACCGTGGCCTCCACAACGTTCGGCGTGCTTCTTATCCATACAAACGCGCAGGTACGCGGCTTGCTTTGGTACGACTGGTTCAAGTGTGCGGAGAGCTACACAAAGTACCCGTTATCGGTCGTTTATATGATAGGCGTAGTGGTGCTCGTTTTCGTCGTCTGCTCCGCCATCGATTATCTTAGAATAAAGCTGATCGAGGAACCGTTCTTCAAGCGGATGGACAAAAAGCTTGATTCGATCTCTGAAAGCTTCTCTAAACGTCTCGATACGCTTTTCACCAAACTCGGCATAGGATCAACAAATTAACCGGAGGTACCGATATGAAAGGAATCATACTCGCCGGCGGCGCCGGAACACGACTCTACCCGCTGACCATCGTTGCATCTAAGCAGCTTTTGCCGGTGTATAATAAGCCGATGATCTATTATCCGCTTTCCACGCTCATGCTTGCGAGGATAAAGGAGATATTGATAATCAGCACCCCCGAGGATACTCCGCGCATCAAGAGCCTGCTTGGAGACGGCTCCGCATTCGGCATTACGCTTGAGTATGCCGTGCAGGAGAAGCCCGAGGGTCTTGCGCAGGCATTCACGATCGGCAGGGATTTCATCGGCGATGAACCCTGCGCCATGATACTTGGCGACAATATTTTCTATGGCAACGGCTTGGGCGCAAAGCTTGGTGCCGCAAAGCGTTCCGCAGAGAACGGCGAAGCCACGATCTTCGGCTACTACGTCGAGGATCCGCAGCGCTTCGGGATCATGGAGGTCGAGAAGGTCAAGGGGGAGGACAGCAGTTTCCGCGTTCTCAGCGTTGAGGAAAAGCCCAAGGAGCCGAAATCCAATTACGCCATAGTGGGGCTGTATTTCTATCCCAAGGGCGTTAGCGATATGGCGGCCGAGGTAAAGCCTTCGGCGAGGGGCGAGCTTGAGATAACCACTCTCAACGACATGTACCTTAAGGAAAACAGACTGAACGCTCAGCTTCTCGGACGCGGCTACACCTGGATGGATGCAGGAACCTTCGACAGCTTAAGAAAGGCCGCAAACTTCGTTTGCATGATCGAGCAGTATCAGGGCATGTCCATCTCCGCTCCCGAGGAGATCGCTTACAGATATAAATGGATCTCAGCCGAGAAGCTTGCCGAAAGCGTTGAAAGATACGGCAAGAGTCCGTATGGCGAGCATCTGAGAGCTGTGCTTGAGGATAGGATCATTATTTGACGAATAGGGGGATCAGAATGAAAATCTTAGTTACCGGCGGCGCCGGCTTTATAGGCTCCAACTTCATCTATCTTTTGCTTGAGGAGCGCCCCGATTGGCAGATCGTTTGCATTGATTCCTTGACCTATGCGGCGAATATCCACACCCTGAACGAGGCTATGAAAAGCAGCAGCTTTACGTTCTATAAGGAGGATATCAGAAACCGCGAGGGCATCTATGCCATCTTTGAAAAGGAAACGCCCAACGTGGTCGTAAACTTTGCGGCGGAAAGCCACGTTGACCGCTCGATCGAGAATCCGGCCATCTTCCTTGAAACCAATATCATCGGCACCGCCGTTTTGATGGATGCATGCAGAAGATACGGCATCGAAAGATTCCATCAGGTCGGTACGGATGAGGTCTATGGAGACCTTCCGCTCGACAGACCAGATCTCTTCTTCCATGAGGACACGCCCATCCACACCAGCTCTCCGTACAGCACCTCCAAGGCTTCCGCAGATCTGCTCGTTATGGCGTATCACAGAACCTACGGTCTGCCTGCAACGATCAGCCGCTGCTCCAACAACTACGGCCCGTATCAGTTCCCCGAGAAGCTGATACCGCTGATGATAAACAACGCGAGCCACGACAAGCCCCTGCCCGTTTACGGAGAGGGACTGAACATTCGCGATTGGCTGTACGTCAAGGATCATTGCTATGGCATACTCGCCGTGCTCGAAAAGGGCAAGGTGGGCGAGGTCTACAACCTTGGCGGACATAACGAGAAGGCCAATATAGAGATAGTCAAGATAATCTTAAAGGAGCTTGGCAAGCCCGAAAGCCTAATTACCTACGTTACCGATCGCAAGGGTCATGATCTGAGATATGCCATCGACCCCACGAAGGCGACGGAGGAGCTTGGCTGGCAGCCGACCACGATGTTCGCCGACGGCATCAAGCTTACTATTCAGTGGTATAAGGATCACATGGATTGGATGAATGAATGCACCTCGGGCGACTATATGAAGTACTACGAAGAAATGTACGGCAACAGATAAAAATGATATTTGCCAAAGAATTAAGGCGGGGAGACCCGCCTTTTTGGTTTGAAGATTTGATCGGAATACACGATGCATTTGCTTTTTGAGAGCCTTAGGCGCATCAATCCCTTCTGAAGATATCGCGCGTATAGACCTTGTTTTTAACGTCGCTAAGAACGGGATCGTAACGGTTGGCGATTATGCAGCCGCACATGCGCTTGAATTTTTCAAGGTCGTTCACAACGGGGCTTCCGAAAAAGGTACTTCCATCCTCGAGCGAGGGCTCGTAGATAATGAGCGAAGCGCCCTTTGCCCTGATCCTTTTCATAACGCCCTGAATGGAAGAATGTCGAAAATTGGAGGAATCGGATTTCATTGTGAGGCGAAATACGCCCACGACCGCCTGCTGTCGTGAAAGCTCACGGCTCTTGGAATACTCATCATTGCTCCCGTAGGCTCCGGAAATTTCAAGCACACGGTCGGCTATGAAATCCTTTCGCGTTCTGTTGCTCTCCACTATGGCATGGATGAGATTTTCGGGAACGTCCTTGTAATTCGCAAGAAGCTGCTTAGTGTCCTTCGGCAGGCAGTAGCCGCCGTAGCCGAAGGAGGGATTGTTGTAAAAATCTCCGACTCGGGGATCGAGACAGATGCCCCTGATTACTGCGGCGGTGTCGAGCCCCTTTACCTCCGCATAGGTGTCGAGCTCGTTGAAAAAAGAAACGCGAAGCGCGAGATAGGTGTTCACAAACAGTTTAACGGCTTCGGCCTCGGTCGTGTTCATAAAGAGCGTTTCAACGGGGCTTTTTAACGCGCCGCGTGCGAGAAGCTTGGCGAAGCGCTCGGCAGGCTCAGTCGTATCCTCCGAACGACCCACGATTATTCGGCTTGGATAGAGATTGTCGTAAAGAGCCCTCGATTCGCGCAAAAACTCGGGGCTGAAGATGATATTGCCTGCATCGAACCGCTCGCGAATTTGCTTGGTGTAGCCAACGGGCACTGTGGAGCGGATAACGATTGTGGGCTTTTCACTGCGATGGCTTGTTGCCTCAAGCACAAGCTTTATCACGCTTTCAACGGCAGAGCAGTCGAAAAAATTGAGCTTGGGGTCGTAATTCGTGGGCGCGGCAATTATTATGAAATCGGCATCGCGATAAGCGCTTGCTCCGTCAAGCGTGGCGGTGAGATCGAGGCTGCGTAAGCCCTGCTTTGATTCAAATAGATACTTCTCTATGTATTCATCCTGAATGGGAGAGATGCGGTCGTTGAGCATATCCGCCCTATCTTGGGCTATATCCACGCCGATAACGCTGTTGTGCTGCGCAAGAAGCACGGCAATGGAAAGGCCGACGTAGCCAAGCCCCGCAACGGCGATGCGAGAGCTACCCGAAACGGGATCGGCCTGTCCGAAGGGCTCGGCGAATACCGAATCGATATCAAACCTCAGGCTCTCGCTCAATGCAAGCAGTTGATCTACGGACGGCGCAAAGCCGCCGGCTTCCAACTTGGATATCAGCGCTCGGTTTATGCCGCTCTTCTCGGCAAGCTCTGCCTGGGTCAGCCCAACAGCCTTTCTTTTTGAGCGAACCGTTTCAGAAAGAAGCTTTAACGAAAGCCGCTTCATAATCAAATTCTCCGATCGATGGAATAGTAGCGCGAAAGCGGGATGTTGCTGTCGATAACATAATGGCATATCTCGCATTCCTCCGCAGGCATAATTATATGCGCATACGGGATGCTTGTCAATAAAAGAAACAATGACCCGCGATCGTTCTTAAAAGTATTCTCAAAACCGAATGAGGAAACGGCGCTTGCTCTCGCGTTGTGCCATGTGCATAGTATACGAACGGGAAGAGGTAAAAGCAATTTTCGGAAAAACGGGTCATGATCGGAAGAGAACTTATCCGATCGATAAAGATTTATATAAACGCAGTTCACTTTTTTTGAAAAATGTTGTATAATGATAAAGTCGGTATTAGTCGGCAAATCAACAGAACCCTTTTTATGGAGGATGCTTATTATGTGTGGTATAGTCGGTTACGTTGGAGAACGAGCTGTGACACCGCTGCTTCTTGAAGCGCTTGAGAAGCTTGAATACCGCGGTTATGATTCTGCGGGAATCGCCCTCGTTTCCGATGGCGGCATTGAGATACAGAAAACGAGAGGGCGCATCGCAGACCTCAGAAAAATAGTTGAAAGCGCGGGGGACAGCGGCTGCACGGTCGGCATCGGTCACACCCGCTGGGCGACCCATGGCGAGCCTTCCGACGTCAACTCGCATCCGCATCTTTCTAAGAGCGGCAGGGTGGCCGTGGTTCATAACGGCATTATCGAAAATTACATCGAGCTTCGCGCTTTTCTTTCCGCCCACGGCTATGAATTCTCCACCGAGACGGATTCCGAGGTCGTTTCGGAGCTCATCGACTATTGCTACAGCGGCGACCCCGTTGCCGCTGTTCGCAAGGCGGAACTTCAGCTTAGGGGCTCATACGCGCTCGGCATAATCTTTGCCGATTTCCCAGAGCAGATAATCGCTCTTCGCAAGGACAGCCCCCTTATCATCGGCATCGGCGAGAACGAGAACTTTATCGCCTCCGATATCCCTGCCATACTCAAATACACGAGGGACGTGTTCCGTCTCGACGAAAGGGAGCTTGCCGTGCTCTCGAAAAAGCGCGTTGCGGTGTTCAATGAGCTTGGCGAAAGGGTAGAGCACGTTATCGAGCATATCGAGTGGGATGCAGGCGCTGCGGAAAAGGGCGGCTATCCCCACTTCATGATAAAGGAGATAATGGAGCAGCCCGAAGCAATATCAAAAACGGTTGCGCCGAGGATAGACACAAACGGAGATATCCTCCTCGGCTTCAAATCCTTGAGCGATGAGGATCTTAAGAATATCGATTCCATAAAGCTTACCGCATGCGGCTCGGCGTATCACGTTGGCGTTGTTGCAAAGCATCTGCTTAAAAAATGGCTGGATATTCCCGTGGAGGCGGAGCTTGCCTCAGAATTCAGATACGATGACCCCATTCTTAACGAGCGAACGCTCGTCATAGTCATCAGCCAGTCGGGCGAAACTCTCGACACGCTGTACGCTCTGCGTGAAGCAAAGAACAAGGGTGCAAGAACCGTTTCCATAGTAAACGTTGTTGCAAGCTCCATCGCAAACGAAAGCGAGGAGGTGCTCTACACATGGGCGGGCCCCGAGATCTCCGTTGCCACGACCAAGGCATACAGCACTCAGCTCGTGCTCGTTGAGCTGCTCGGTATTCGCATGGCGCAGCTTCGCGGCAAGCTGAGCGACGGCGAGGTGAAAGAGCTTGTTTCGGCGATAAAGTGCATTCCCTCGGGCATTGAGACCATCCTTTCGGACGTTCAGACGATGCAGTACGTGGCGTCGCTTTACTTCAATTCCCAAAGCGTTTTCTTCCTCGGAAGGAATATCGACTTCGCGCTTTCGCTCGAGGCTTCCCTCAAGCTCAAGGAGATATCCTACATCCATTCCGAAGCTTATGCGGCAGGCGAGCTAAAGCACGGTACGATTTCGCTCATCGAGGAAGGCACGCTCGTGATCGCGCTCTGCACCTACCGTCCGCTGCTCGATAAGATGATCTCAAACATCAAAGAGGTCAAGGCAAGGGGCGCAAAGGTCATCGCCATCATCAATGATGACGATATCCAAACGGGCACCGTTGCGGATCATATCATCCGCATACCCGAGTGCGGCGAGATCTCGGCGCCTTCGCTGACGATCGTTCCGCTGCAGCTCTTCGCCTACTATATCGCATCGCTCAAGGGCTGCGATATCGATAAGCCGAGGAATCTCGCAAAATCAGTTACGGTGGAATAAGCGATCCGAAACACGATCCGTTCCGCATCTATTCAAGGAAGGAGCTAATATGCTCATTACGGAAATTATTGAAAAAAAGCGCGAAGGGTTCGCGCACAGCTATGATGAGATAGCATCAATGATCGGTGGCATAACGGACGGCTCCGTTGCCGACTATCAGCTCACGGCATGGATGATGGCGATCTGTATCCGCGGAATGACCGATGAGGAAACGGCCTATCTTACCTCGGCAATGGTGGATTCGGGCGAAACCATGGATCTTTCCGATCTTCCCGGAGTCAAGGTTGATAAGCATTCCACGGGCGGCGTTGGGGACACCACAACGCTCGTTGTCGCGCCCCTCGTTGCCGCATGCGGCGGCACCGTTGCCAAGATGAGCGGCCGAGGGCTTGCGCATTCGGGAGGAACGCTCGATAAGCTCGAATCCGTTCCCGGCGTTTGCATCGAACAGGGCCTTGAGCGGTTCAAGCAGATAGTTCGCAAAACAGGTCTGTGCGTTATAGGTCAATCAAAGAATCTCGATCCCGCCGATAAAAAGATGTATTCCCTGCGCGACGTCTCGGGCACGGTGCAGAGCATTCCCCTCATCGCTTCGAGCATAATGAGCAAGAAGATCGCTGCGGGCGCGGATGCAATAGTTCTGGACGTTAAAACTGGCACGGGCGCGTTTATGGAAACGCTCGATGAAGCGAAAAAGCTTGCGCGCGCCATGGTGAATATCGGCCAAAACGTTGGAAGAAGGACGGTTGCTCTGATCACCGATATGAACCGCCCGCTCGGCATGGCCATAGGCAACGGGCTTGAAATGAAGGAAGCTATCGAGGTGCTCTCGGGCAAGGTGCCGTACGACGACCCGCTCGCCGTTGTGTGCTTCAAGCTTGCGGGGCAGATGCTCAAGCTTTCGGGGATAGTTCAAAGTGCAGAGGATGCGCTCCCTATGCTCAAAAACGCGATAGAATCAGGCGAAGCGCTTAGAAGGCTGCGCGATATGCTCGTTGAGCTTGGCGGCGATGCGCTCTACGTTGACGAGCCCGAAAGGCTGGTTCGCGTTCGTAAAATCATTCCCGTATGCTCGGAGAATTCGGGCTTCGTTGGCGAAATGGATGCAAAGCTGATCGGCACCGCCGCGCTTCTGCTCGGAGCGGGGCGCGAAAAGGCGGAGGACAGCATCGATCCCGCCGTGGGCATCCTAATGAAAAAACGCTATGGCGATCGCATGGAGGCGGGGGAGGAGCTCGCCGTGTTCTACGTGAACGATGAAACGCAGCTCGATCGAGCGGTGAGCCTCTTCAAGCAGGGTATTGCGATAAAAACCGAGTCCCCTCAGCCGCTGCCCCTTGTTTACGATATCGTTGAGTGAGGAAAGAGCCTTTTGAAAACTTCCGATTTTTACTATGAGCTTCCCGAGGAGCTGATCGCACAGTCGCCCGCCGAGGTGCGCTCCGCTTCACGCCTGCTCGTTTACAACAAAAAAACGCAAACCATCGAGGATAAGGTTTTTTCCGATATCATCGAGTATCTGGACCCGGGTGACGTGCTCGTTCGCAACACCACACGCGTTATCCCCGCAAGGCTCTATGCGCACCGACCGGACACGGGCGGAGCGATGGAGTTTCTGCTTCTCAAAAGGCTCGATGAGCACCGCTGGGAGTGCCTCGTAAAGCCGGGCAGAAGGGCGAGGGTCGGCCGCAGCTTTAAGATAAACGACGAGCTTTCGGCGACCGTGCTCGAGGTGCTCGACGACGGAAACAGGGTGATCCGCCTGGACTACGACGGCATCTTCGAAGAGGTGCTCGACCGGGCGGGCGAGGTCCCGCTTCCGCCATATATCACCGAAAGGGTGGCCGATAAGGATCGCTATCAAACCGTTTATGCGCATGAAAACGGCTCCGCCGCCGCACCCACCGCGGGGCTTCACTTCACCGAGGAGCTGCTTGAGCGCATAAATGAAAAGGGCGTTGAGATCGCGGACGTGCTTCTGCACGTCGGTCTCGGCACCTTCCGCCCTGTTTCGGTTGAAAACGTTGAGGAGCATCACATGCATTCCGAGTACTACGAATGCAGCGAGGAAGCGGCGGAAAAGATAAATAATGCAAGAAAAAACGGCGGCAGGATAATCGCCGTTGGCACCACGAGCTGCCGCACACTTGAGAGTATAACCGATGAGAGCGGCGTGGTTCACGCGGGCAAGGGCAATACCGATATCTTCATCACCCCCGGCTATCGCTTCAAGGCGGTGGATGCTCTGATAACCAATTTTCATCTGCCCGAATCAACGCTTCTGATGCTCATAAGCGCCTTCTCCTCCCGTGATGAGGTAATGCGCGTATACGAGCATGCCATCGAGGAAAGGTATCGTTTCTTTTCCTTTGGCGATGCTTCGTTCTTTATTTGATACTAAGAATAAATTGCTTGAAATTGAAAACGAAAGGCTGAAATATGAATCAACCACCGGTAAGATATGAACTCATAAAAACCTGCGCCCAAACGGGAGCGCGAAGGGGAAGGCTGCACACTCCGCACGGCATAATCGAAACGCCCTGCTTCATGGCGGTCGGCACTCAGGCGACGGTCAAGGCGATGACTCCGCGCGATCTAAAAGAGGTCGGCGCTGGCATAGTGCTTGCAAACACCTATCATCTGCATCTGCGCCCGGGTCATGAGCTCGTTAAGGAGATGGGCGGCCTGCATGAATTCTCCCAGTGGCACGGCCCCATGCTGACCGACAGCGGCGGCTTCCAGGTTTTCAGCCTTGCCGCCATGAATAAGATCACCGATGAGGGCGTTGAATTCAGCTCCCATATAGACGGGCATAAAATGTTTTTCACCCCCGAGCTCGTGATGGAGATCGAGCAGGCGCTCGGCGCGGATATCGCAATGGCGTTCGACGAATGCGCGCCCGCGCATTGCGACCGCAATTACACCATAGCAGCGATGAATCGCACCCACCGCTGGGCGGAAAGGTGCAAAAAGAGCCACACCCGCGAGGATCAGGCGCTCTTCGGCATCGTTCAGGGCGGTATGCATGCCGATCTTCGCATCGAAAGCGCCAAGGTGCTTGCGGATATGGATTTTCCGGGCTACGGAATAGGCGGCCTCTCGGTAGGCGAGCCCAAGCCGGTCATGTATGAGATGCTCGAAGCGGTCATGCCTCACATGCCCGCCGATAAGCCGCGCTATCTGATGGGCGTAGGCAGCCCCGACTGCCTCGTTGAAGGCTCGATCCGCGGCGTGGATATGTACGACTGCGTTCTTCAGACCCGCTCGGCGCGAAACGGGCTTGCCTTCACCTTTGATGGCAAAAAGATGCTCAGAAACGCCGAATTTGCGCACGACAGCCGCCCGATCGAGGAGGGCTGCGATTGCTACGCCTGCCGCAATTTCTCAAGGGCGTATATCCGCCATCTTATAAAGGCGGGCGAGATACTCGCGGCGCAGCTCATCACAATGCACAATCTCCGATTCACCTACAGGCTCATGGAGGGCGTTCGCAAGGCGATAGAGGAGGATAGGCTCATGGATCACCGCAACGAGCTCATTCTTCGCGGCGCGCTCGAGTGGTAAAGCTTAGGCTTGTTGATCAAAAGAACGAAAACCGAATTGAATAAAAGCTTACTTATAAAAACCGAATACGATATGCGCGCTCTTGCCGTGAAGCTCGCCGAAGCCTCATTCGCGGGCGGGTTTATTGCGCTTTTCGGCGGGCTCGGCGCGGGGAAAACCGCGTTTGTTAAGGGCTTTTGCGCCCATTTCGGCATTGAAGAGGTATCGAGCCCAACCTTCAATATCGTAAAGCACTACGATGGCAGGGGAGCGGCGATAGATCATTTCGACTGCTACCGCCTCGATGATGCGGACGAGCTTATCGCCATGGGCTTCGACGAGTATCTGTTTTCAAGCAGCATCATCCTCATGGAGTGGAGCGAGAACGTTTCGGATGCGCTGCCTGCCGAGCGGCTTGAAATACGCATACAGGGCAGCGGAAACGAGCCTCGCGAGGTCGAGCTCGTTCCGTTCGGACAAAAATACGAAGCAATGATCGAGGAGCTTGCGTTATGAATATGCTTTCCGTATCCACCTCTGCAAAGCATCCGTCTGCGGCGCTCTATCTTGAAAAGATCGGCGAAAACGATTCGGATTGCAGGGGCGTGATCCTCTTTAAACGCGATGAAAGCGGCAGACCGCATTCGGTCTCGCTTGGCGCACTTGTGGACGAGGTGCTCGATGAAGCGGGGATCTCAGTTTCCGATATCGACGCCTTTGCCGTGGATATCGGCCCCGGCTCGTTCACCGGCGTTCGCATCGGCGTTTCCTTTGTAAACGCTTTGGCCTATTCAGAGAATAAGCCCGTGTTCGCCGTGCCTTCGCTCGCCGCTCTGCGCAATCTCGCTTCGGATGAAGGAACGGTATGCGTTATGCTCGATGCGCGAAATTCAAACGGTTATGCCGCCGCCTATGAAAACGGCGAATGCATCCTCGAGCCCTGCGCCTGCACTCAAAGCGAGATAATGGAGCGTTTTATGGATGCGGAGCTCATCGGAGATGCGTTCGATCCCGAAACGGAATGCGACGCCGCATTGGTCATCCTGGAGGCGCTTAGAACTGCGGAATACGCCGTGAGCGCCGCCGTGCCGCTCTATCTTCGCCCTTCGCAGGCGGAGCGCATGCGCAAAGATTAATACTCATTTCACTTTGGCGGGTAACCCGCCTTTTTTATGCTCCCTTTACCTCGTCCAGCGCATGGTACTTCAAATAGGTCGCCCTGCCGCCCCTAATGTGCCGTTCCTCGCGGTTTGCATCGAGCACGGCGGCAACCTGCTCGGCAAGCGCCTTGTTTATCTGCCGAAGCCTTTCGGTAATATCCTTGTGCACCGTGGATTTTGAAACCCCGAAAACGACCGCCGCCGCGCGCACAGTCGCGCCTGTTTCGATAATGTAGCACGCGATATCAAGCACCCGTGATTCAATATAGATATTCAATTTCATTCTCCTTCAAGCTGATTTGACCGTAACAGCATGTACACCGTCAGTAATAAGTTATGCATTTTGCATCAGCAAAATACGCGGCAGACGGATCATCGCTTTGCATAATATTGCAAATTTCCTTCATATCGCGCATTTTACTATTGAATCCCAACTCAAACGGGTTTATAATAACTATGTATGCAAAAATCTTACTGCGGTGGCGCATCGTGATAAACGCGCCTCGCCGAAAGGAAGTTAAAATGCGCAGAAGCATGTTGTTTTTGCCGGGAAACACGCCGAATATGATAATAAACGGCGACAGTCTCGGCGCGGATTCCATTATTCTCGATCTTGAGGACGCGGTCTCGCCCGATGAAAAGGACTCGGCGCGCCTGCTCGTTCGCAGCGCGCTCAAGAATATGGGCTTTAAGGGCGTTGAGATAACGGTTCGCATCAACTCCATCGATACCGACTACTGGAAGCATGATCTCGATGCGATAATCCCGCTTCGCCCAAACCTCATCATGCCTCCCAAGGCAAGCTGTGCGGATGATATCCGAGAGGTGGATGCTTATATAGAAGAGGTCGAGCGCAGAAACGGGATCGAGTCGG